>JAAUXY010040856.1_pt1 | contig 13585 bp, 16 predicted proteins | sample 7278121 | NCBI WGS metagenome assembly JAAUXY01 (sample SAMN14350117, study PRJNA611818) | marine sediment metagenome | isolation source: surface marine sediment (1.8m) | place: French Polynesia: Moorea | collected 2018-08 | reverse complement strand
CCCGCATGGCGGGAGCCGTCGAGCGGGGTCAGGATGGTTCGAATCATGCAGCCATGGAGCACCCCTCACCGGGCGGGCGCATTGATCCTCGTCAAGGGCGCGGCGATGCCCCTGAGGGCGCGGCTTAGATCGTCGCGACCGGCTGGTTGAGGGCAAGGTAGAGGAAGAAGGCTCCGAAGACGCAGATCGCCAGGGAGCCGAGGACGGCCAGGCCGCGGCCGATACGGTCCTCCCAGACCGAATCCTGGCCGGCGAGGCGGACCGCGAGCCTGCGCGAGGTCACGGCCAGGATGCCCAGCGCCGCAACGGTCAGGGCCGTCCCCAGGGCCATGGCGAAGGTGGCGCCGACCCCGGCCAGGAAGATGCCCTGGGCCAGGGTGAAGAGCAGGATGATCACCGCCCCACTGCAGGGCCGGATGCCGACCGAGAGCACCATCGGGACGAAGCCGCCCAGAATGCCACGCGCCTGCCGTGGCTGCGTCTCCGCCAAGGCCGGCGAGCGCCCATGGTCGTCATCGTGATCGTGGCCTGGGTGACCGTGATCGTGGCCGCAGCCGATCTTGCCGCGCAGGGCGGCGACCAGCATCCAGAGGCCGAGCAGGATGATCAGCCCGTAGCTGGCGATCTCCAGCAGCTGCACCTTGGCGGCGGCCTCGCGGCGGGTCAGGTCGAGCGCGAGGGCCAGCAGGCCGACCAGAGCGATGGCCGAGAAGGCCTGCACCAGGGCCGTCAGGAAGGAGAGCTGGATGCCGCGCCGGATCCGGCTTTCCTGGGCCAGCAGGTAGGAGGAGATCACCACCTTGCCGTGACCCGGGCCGGCCGCGTGCACGACTCCGTAGAGGAAGGAGAAGAACAGCAAGGTCGCCAGCGGCACCAGGGACTCGCCGCTCTTGAGCTCGCGCACCAGCCCGGCGAGGTCGCGCTGCAGCTCCTGTTGCAGGCGGGCGATCTCGAAGCGGGTCCGATGCCAGAACCCGACCTCCGGCGCGGCGGATTCGGCCTCGGCCGGCGGCAGGCCGGGCAGGCTCTGCGCGGCCACCGGCGCCAATGAAGCCGGCGCCAGACCCAGCAGGAGGCTCAAGAGGATCAGGCCGGCGAACCGACGCCCGCTATGAGACATCGCAGCCGATCTGGACGTAAAGAGGATTGACCATGCCGAAATAGATCGGGTTGAGCTTGTCTTCGACCAGGGCCGGCCGGCAGCCGCCCGGCAGGTTGCCGGTGACCCGCAGCTTGCGGGGAGAGCCCACGTTGAGGTCGATGTAATAGGTCTCGTCGTAGAAGCCGACCCCGAAGGTCGTCTCCCGGGGATCGAGGTTCTCCGGCAAGGGGACGTCGAAGGCGTATTGCAACCGGTCGCCGTTCATCTCGGCGACGAAGTTCTCCACCGCCTCGACCTTGAGGTTATCCGGCAGCAGGGCGCCGATCTTGAGATGCGTGAAGTAGCTGTACTCCTTCAGCCCCTCGTGGCCGTTTTCGAGAATCGCCAGCTCCTCCCGGTCGAGCCGCTTGTTGCCGTTGACGTCGAAGTCCTGGACCGCAAAGGCGCTGTAGTACTCGTCAAAGAGCCAGACCACCCGCAGGCCCTTCAAGACGTTGCCCTGGAAGCTGAGTTCGAGCGACACGTCGATCCAGACGTGAGGATGCGCCCGCGGGCTGCCGAGCGGCGACAGCAGGGCCGTCAGCCCGAGCAATACGGCGAGGACCAAGCCCTTCGGCAGTGCCGTCCTGCGGTCCGAACGCTTTGGCATCGATATCACCTGCCTCCAGCTTTGATGCGGGCAAGACTTGAAGGGAAAATAGGCCGGAAACCGTAAATGTCGAGTGACTTATGAGAGCCAAGGGCCGCGGCTCGGCGGCCATTGCGGCAGGTCAAGGCGGGCACGATGGCGATCTGGCCATTCTCCACACGACCTGTCATCTTGCCGGGATGAAGCGGATGCCCAGCGCGAAAGGCGGACGACGTCGGACGGGAACCGCGGTGCTGGCCGCCTTCGCCCTGATGCTGCAGGCGCTTGGCGGTCTGCCGGCCGGCGCGGAGGGTGCGGAGGCGGCGCCCCTTCCCATCGACGCCCTCGTGATCTGCACGCCCGAGGGCATCCGGATCCTGGGTTCGGACGGCGCACCGCGACAGGTGCCGGAGGGTGGTGCGCCGGCCGCAACGACCGATCCCTGTCAGATCTCCTGCCCGGCCGAGAGCTGTTGCTCCGCCCTGAGCGTCGCCGTGGCCACGCCGGCTTTCGCGCCCGCGAAGGCCCTCGCCGTCCCGGGCATAGCCCCGGCCCCGCGCCACCGGCTTTTTCCGCTGGCGAAGCCCGGCCGCGGGCCGCCGGTCCGAGCCTAGCCGCAGACCTTCCAGTCCGCCGCCCGCCGGGGCGGCCGAACCAAGACATACCGACGAGGAACACCATGCTTCGATACCTTTCGCTGCCGGCGATCCTGCTGGCGACCGCCTTGCTCTCCAACCCGGCCGCCGCGGGCGACTACACCCTCGGCGACCTGACCGTCCACAAGCCCTGGGCGCGCGCCTCCATCGGCCAGGCCCAGGCCGGCGCCGCCTATCTCACCGTCATGAACAAGGGCTCCCTGCCCGACCGGCTGATCGCCGCCGAGGGTACGGTGGCCAACCGCATCGAACTGCACACCCACATGATGGACGGTGGGGTCATGAAGATGCGACCGGTTCAGGCGATCGAGGTCGCGCCCGGCGAGCCGGCGGTGCTCAAGCCTGGCGGCCTGCACGTCATGCTGATGGGCCTGAAGGCACCCCTGGTCAAAGGCGAGAGCTTCCCGCTGACCCTGGTCTTCGAGAAGGCCGGCCGGATCGAGATCGAGGTCCCGATCGGCGAGGGCACGGCCATGGAGCACCAGATGGACCACGGCAAGACCCACAAGAAGGGCTCCTGACCCCGCGGCCCCGGAGCGCACCGCCGCGCGGCGTTGCGCTCCGCCGGGCGCTCCTTGGTCTTACACCACCGGCTTGATGTCGCTGCCGAAGCGTTCCTGGATCCGGCGCAGGAGCTGATCACGGACCTCGCGGTAGGCGTGCAGGCGGGTCTCGCGGCTGCCCTCGATCAGGCTGGGGTCCAGCACCCGCCAGAACTCGACCTCACAGGCCATGGTCCGGGTCAGCTCGACCGCGCGGTGCTGGGCCTCGGGCGAGAGCGAGACGATGAGGTCGTAGGAGGTGTCCTCCAGCTGGTCGAAGGACTTGGAGCGGTGCCGGGAGACGTCGATGCCGATCTCCTCCATCACCGCGACCGCGAAGGGGTCGACCTCGCCGGCGCGCACGCCGACGGAATCGACGTAGATCCGATGGCCCAGGAGGTGCTTCAGCAGGCCCTCGGCCATGGGCGAGCGGATCGCGTTCTGGCTGCAGGCGAAGAGAACGCTGTCGGGAAAGTCGCCCAAGTCCGGCTAGCCCCGTATGTGCAGCACGCAGATCAGGGTGAAGAGCCGCCGGGCGGTGTCGAAGTCGATCTCGATCTTGCCGTCCAGGCGCTCGCGCAGAAGCTCGGAGCCCTCGTTGTGGAGGCCGCGCCGGCCCATGTCGATGGCCTCGATCTTCGAGGGGCTGGCGGTCTTGATCGCCTCGAAATAGCTCTCGCAGATGGCGAAGTAGTCCTTGACGATCCGCCGGAAGGGCGAAAGCGGCAGTGTCACCGTGCCCAGCGCGCTGTCGGCCTCGTTACGGATGTCGAAGAGCAGGCGGTTCTCCTGCAAGGCCAGGTGCAGGTGATAGGGGCCGTGGTAGTCGCCGACCGGGGCGAAGCGGTTCTCCTCGAGCAGGTCGTATATGGCGACCGCGCGCTCGTGCTCGACGTCCGGGCTGCGCCGGACGACGCTCGCCTCGTCCAGCGTGATATTGGCGATGAATTGCTTTTCCGCACGCCGGTCGCTGCTCATCCCGCCTCCGGGCCAGCTCCTAAGGGGTAGAAGTTCGCGCCGGAACGGCACCCGCGGGCGAACCGCTCGAAGTATGCGGCGCGGAGGGAAGGACTCAAGCCTTTCCGTGGCCTGGGCAGGCGCCTAGCCCTCGGCCTCTGGGTCCAGGCGGATCGCCACCGAACGGGCATGGGCGCGCAGGCCCTCGGCCTCGGCCAGGCGGACCGCGGCCGGCCCCAGGCGCCGCAGGCCGTCGATGTCGCAGGCGATGATCGAGGAGCGCTTCATGAAGTCCAGGGCCGAGAGGCCGGAGGAGAAGCGCGCCGAGCGGTCGGTCGGCAGGACGTGGTTGGGCCCGGCCAGGTAGTCGCCTAGGGCCTCGGGCGTGAAGCGGCCGAGGAAGATGGCCCCGGCGTTGCGGATTCCTGCGGCCAGGGCCTCCGGCTCGGCGACGGCGAGCTCAAGGTGCTCCGGTGCCACCCGATCGACCAGCGGCGGGGCCTCTTCGAGGCTGTCCAGCAGGATGACGGCGCCGTGATTCTCCCAGGCGGCACCGGCGATGTTCGCCTTGGGCAGCGAGCGAAGCTGCTCGAGCAGCGCGGCCTCTACGGCCCCGGCGAAGGCCGCATCGTCGGTCATGAGGATCGACTGGGCCACGGCATCGTGCTCGGCCTGAGCCAGGAGATCGGCAGCAATCCAATCCGGCCGGCTGGATCCGTCGGCGACCACCAGAACCTCGGAGGGCCCGGCGATGGAATCGATGCCGACCGTGCCGAAGACCTGGCGCTTCGCCTCGGCGACGTAGGCGTTGCCCGGCCCGACGATCTTGTCGACCCGCGGGATCGCGGCGGTGCCGTAAGCCAGCGCCCCGACCGCCTGGGCCCCGCCGACCCGGTAGATCTCCTCGATGCCGGCAATGCGCGCCGCGGCCAGGACCAAGGGATTCACCTCGCCGCCCGGCGTCGGCACGGTCATGACGATGCGCGGCACCCCGGCCACGACCGCCGGCACGGCGTTCATCAGAACGGATGAGGGATAGGCCGCCAGGCCGCCGGGCACGTAGAGCCCGGCGGCGCCGACCGCGGTCCAGCGGTGGCCCAGACGCAGCCCGGCGGAGTCCTTGTAGTCCAGGTTCTCGGGCAGCTGGCGCCGGTGGAAGTCGCGGATCCGCTCGGCGGCGAGGCTCAGGGCCTCCAGATCGGCCGGATCGCAGGCCGCCGTCGCGGCCGCGATATCCTCCGCGCCGAAGCGCAGGGTCTCGGGCGTCAGGCTCAGGCCGTCAAGCTGCTCGGTCAGGGCGATGACGGCGGCGTCGCGCTCCTCCCGGACCCGTGCCAGGATCTTTGAAACGACCTCGCCGACATCGTCCTGCGGCGCCCGCAGCGCGCTCAGGAAGGCGTCGAAGGCGGTCTCGAAGCCGGGATCGCGGGTATCCAGCCTATGCGGCATCGACCGCCTCCTGGAAGCGCCCGATCCAGCGATTGATCTCCTCCGGGCGGGTCTTCATGGCGGCGCGGTTGACCACCAGGCGCGAGGAGACCTCGGCAATCTGCTCGACCTCGACCAGATCGTTGGCGGCCAGGGTCGCGCCCGAGGAGACCAGGTCGACGATGCGCCGACAGAGCCCCAGGGTGGGCGCCAGCTCCATGGCGCCGTTGAGCTTGATGCATTCGGCCTGAACCCCGCGCCGGGCGAAGTGGCTGCGGGTGATCTCGGGGTACTTGGTGGCGATGCGGATGTGGCTCCAGCGCGCCGGGTCGTCCTCGGCGACCATGTCGCGCGGCTCCGCCACCGCCAGGCGGCAGCGGCCGATCCTGAGGTCGACGGGGGCATAGATCTCCGGGTAGTCGAACTCCATCAGGACGTCGGAGCCGGCGACCCCGAGCTGGGCCGCACCGAAGGCCACGAAGGTCGCGACGTCGAAGGAGCGCACCGAGATGATCTCGACCCCCGTGAGGTTGGTGGCGTAGCGCAGCCGCCGGTCGGCCTCGTCGGCGAAGCCGGGCTCCGGCTCGATGCCGACCCGGGCCAGAAGCGGCTTCAGCTCCGCCAGGATCCGGCCCTTGGGCACGGCAAAGACGATGCCTTCGTTGGCGGCCATGGGCCGGGGTCCCTTTCGCTGCAAAAGCGGATCTTGCTAAGGCAGGTTCTAGAACGCGGCCCCAAGGTGCGACAAGCCCCGTGAGCTGCGCACTCCAAGGTTGTGGAGATGCTCGGCCACAGCCGATTGACCGAAATCAAGGCTGCCGGGCGGCAAAAAACTACCTTGCGGTGCAAGGCCTATGGGCAGGCTCGCTTCGCCTGCGATACCGCGCGGTCAATCAGAACGGGAGATTTCAATTCATGACCGTTGTGATCTCTTGCTATCTTCCTTTAACCTGCCGCCCGGAGCATCAGTATCCGCGGGGAGCGGTGCTGTGACCGAGGCTCAAGCTGGCATGAAGACTCTGGACGGCAAAACGGCGGACCCGAAGTCGCGAACCCGCGAGCTTCGCGCCTTCCTGTTTCTGACCGTGGTCCTGGCGCCCGCCCTCACGGTGGCGTTGGTTGGCGGCTACGGCTTCACCGTCTGGATCCTTCAGCTCATCGCCGGGCCCCCTGGTCCGGCCTGACACCTGGACGATGTCCCAGGAGAGATATGCATGCGCAACGAGAGAAAGATGACAACCCCGCCGAGCCGCCGCGACGTCCTGCGCGGCCGTGCCCGAGGGCCCGAGGTGCACATCGCCAGCATCCTGGTTCAAGCCTGGCCGGACAGATTGCCCGCGGTCGAGGCCGAGCTGAGCGCCCTGACCGGCGTGGAGAGCCACGGCTCGAACGGCGCCGGGAAGCTGATCCTGACGTTGGAGACACGGGGCGACGCCGAGCTCATGGAGCGGGTCCGACAGATCGAAACGGCGGAGGGCGTCATCGCCGCCTCGCTGGTCTATCACCACGCCGAGGAGATGGACGATGACAGCTGACAAGCCCCGGATAAGCCGGCGCGACTACATCAAGGCGCAGGCCGTGGCGGCCGCCACGGCGGCGGCGGGCATGCCGCTCGCAGCCAAGGCGACCGAGATCCGCATCACAAGGCAAGCGGCCGAACTGCAGTGGTCGAAGGCGGCCTGCCGCTTCTGCGGCACCGGCTGCAGCGTCATGGTCGGTGTCAAGGACGGCCGGGTCGTCGCGACCCACGGCGATGCCGAGGCGGAGGTCAACCGCGGCCTCAACTGCGTCAAGGGCTACTTCCTCTCCAAGATCATGTACGGCGAGGACCGGCTGACGCAGCCGCTACTGCGCATGAGGGACGGCAAGTACGCCAAAGACGGCGAGTTCACGCCGGTCACCTGGGACCAGGCCTTCAACGTCATGGCCGAGAAGTTCAAGGCCGCCATCAAGGCCAAGGGGCCCGAGGCGGTCGGCATGTTCGGCTCAGGCCAGTGGACGGTCTGGGAGGGCTATGCCGCCGCCAAGCTGATGAAGGCCGGCTTCCGCTCCAACAACATCGACCCCAATGCGCGGCACTGCATGGCTTCGGCGGTCGGCGGCTTCATGCGCGCCTTCGGCATCGACGAGCCGATGGGCTGTTACGACGACTTCGAGGAAGCCGACGCCTTCGTGCTCTGGGGCTCGAACATGGCCGAGATGCATCCGATCCTCTGGACCCGGATCGCAGACCGGCGCTTCAGCGCCCCGCACGTCAAGGTCGCCGTGCTCTCGACCTTCGAGAACCGTTCCTTCGGCCTCGCCGACGTGCCGATCGTCTTCCACCCGCAGACCGACCTGGCGATCCTCAACTTCATCGCCAAGCACATCATCGAGACCGGCCGGGTCAACGAGAGCTTCGTCGCCAAGCACGTCAACTTCCGGCGCGGCAACGCCGACATCGGCTATGGCCTGCGCCCCGAGCATCCGCTGCAGCAGAAGGCCGCCAACGCGACGGACGCCAACGGCTCGCAGCCGATGACCTTCGAGGAATACGCCGAGTTCGTCGCCGACTACGACATCGACACGGTGTCGGAGTTGTCGGGCGTGCCGGGCTCGCGCCTGGAGGCGCTGGCCGAGCTCTACGCCGATCCGAACACCAAGGTGATGTCGCTCTGGACCATGGGCTTCAACCAGCACACCCGTGGCGTCTGGTGCAACAACCTCGTCTACAACATCCATCTCCTGACCGGGAAGATCTCCGAGCCGGGCAACAGCCCCTTCTCGCTGACCGGACAGCCCTCGGCCTGCGGCACGGCACGCGAGGTCGGGACCTTCTCGCACCGCCTGCCGGCCGACATGGTGGTCGCCAAGAAGGAGCATCGCGACATCGCCGAGAAGATCTGGAAGCTGCCCGCCGGCACCATCCCGGCCAAGCCGGGCTTCCACGCGGTGCAGCACAACAGGATGCTGAAGGATGGCGTCATCAACGCCTACTGGGTCCAGGTCAACAATAACATGCAGGCGGCCGCCAACCTCAACGAGGAAGGCTACCCGGGCTACCGCAACCCGGAGAACTTCATCGTCGTCTCCGACGCATACCCGACGGTGACGGCCCAGGCCGCCGACCTGGTGCTGCCGACCGCCATGTGGGTGGAGAAGGAGGGCGCCTACGGCAACGCCGAGCGGCGGACCCAGTTCTGGCATCAGCTGGTCGACGCGCCGGGCGAGGCCCGCTCCGACGTCTGGCAGGTGGTGGAGTTCTCCAAGCGCTTCACGACGGAAGAGGTCTGGCCGCAGGAGATCCTGGACGCCAACCCGGAGTACAAGGGCAAGACGCTTTACGACGTGCTCTTCGCCAACGGCCAGGTGGACCGCTATCCCCTCTCGGAGCTCAGCCTGGAGTACGAAAACCAGGAGGCCAAGCACTTCGGCTTCTACCTGCAGAAGGGCCTGTTCGAGGAGTACGCGCAGTTCGGTCGCGGCCACGGCCACGACCTGGCACCCTTCGACACCTATCACCAGGTCCGCGGCCTGCGCTGGCCGGTGGTCGACGGCGAGGAGACACGCTGGCGCTTCCGCGAGGGCTCGGATCCCTACGTCGAGCGCGGGACGGGGCTGCAGTTCTACGGCAACGCCGACAAGAAAGCGAAGATCTTCGCCCTGCCCTACGAGCCGCCGGCCGAATCGCCGGACGAGGACTACGATCTCTGGCTCGCCACCGGCCGGGTCCTGGAGCATTGGCACTCCGGCTCCATGACCCAGCGGGTGCCGGAGCTCTATCAGGCCTTCCCCGATGCGGTGGTCTTCATGCATCCCGACGATGCCAGGGACCGGGGCCTGCGCCGCGGCAGCGAGGTCCGGGTGGTCTCCCGGCGCGGCGAGATCAGGACCCGAGTCGAGACCCGGGGCCGCAACAAGCCGCCGCGGGGACTGGTCTTCGTTCCCTGGTTCGACGCCAGCCAGCTGATCAACAAGGTGACGCTGGATGCCACCGACCCGATCTCCAAGCAAACGGATTTCAAGAAATGCGCCGTCAAAGTCATTTCGGTCCAGAGCTGATGGGCCGCCTGGCCCTGCTGCTGGTCGCCCTCACCCTGGTCACGGGGACCTTTCCCTGGTCGGTCGCGGAGGCCGAGCCGCTGGCCACGCTGCGCGGCGCGGAGCTCGACGAGGAGCCGGAGCCGCCGACCTTGGGCGAGGTGGAGAACAAGGACCTGCGTCGCGCGCGGAACTATCCCGAGCAACCGCCCACCGTGCCGCACAAGGTGCGCAACTACCAGATCGACCTCAGGGCCAACAAGTGCATGACCTGTCACAGCCGCACCGCGGTCGAGGACTCCCAGGCGCCGATGGTCAGCGTCACGCATTTCACCGACCGCGAGGGCCAGGTGCGCGCCTTCATGTCGCCGCGCCGCTACTTCTGTGATCAATGCCATGTCACCCAGCACGAGGTGCGCGCCGCGACCGGCAACACCTTCGTCGACGTCGAAAAGCTGATCACCGGCCTCGGCGAGTAAAGAAGGTAGGGACGCGTGAAATCACTGATTGATCTCTTGAAGCGGTACTGGACGCTGCTGAACAGCCCCAGCAGGCATTTCAGCCTCGCCTTCCTGACCGTCGGCGGCTTCGTCGCCGGGATCATCTTCTGGGGCGGCTTCAACACGGCCCTCGAGCTGACCAACACCGAGACCTTCTGTACCGGCTGTCACGAGATGCGCGACAACGTGTTCCAGGAGATCAAGCCGACCATCCACTACACCAACCGGTCCGGCGTCCGCGCCACCTGTCCCGACTGTCACGTGCCGCACAACTGGACCGACAAGATCGCCCGCAAGATGCAGGCCTCAAAGGAGGTCTGGGGTACGATTTTCGGGACCATCAACACGCGCGAGAAGTTCCTCGAGAAGCGCATCGAGCTGGCGCGGCATGAATGGATCCGCATGAAGGCGAACGATTCGCTGGAATGCCGCAACTGCCACGATCTCGAATCGATGGACTTCACCGTGCAGAGCAAGCGCGCGGCCGAGCAGCACGAGCGCTTCCTGGCCTCCGGGGAGAAGACCTGCATCGACTGCCACAAGGGCATCGCCCACCAGCTGCCGGACATGGCCGAGACGGCCGCACGCTAGAGTTCGCCCGCCGCAAGCGCTCGCTTGCAGCGCCCGCCATCCGGGCCTATCTCTGGGATCGTGATTGGTTGCCAGGCGCCGGGTCTCGGCCGAAGCCCGGCGTCGCACAGGAGATAGCTTCGATGCAATACCTGCACACCATGGTGAGGGTCGCCGACCTGGACGCCTCGCTGGACTTCTACTGCAACAAGCTGGGGCTGGTGGAAACCCGGCGCTACGACAGCGAAAAGGGCCGCTTCACCCTGGTCTTTCTCGCCGCCCCGGACGACGTGGAGCGGGCCAAGGAGAGCAAGGCGCCGCTGGTCGAGCTGACCTACAACTGGGATCCGGAGGACTACACCGGCGGGCGTAACTTCGGCCACCTGGCCTACCGGGTCGAGAACATCTACGAGACCTGCCAGAAGCTCATGGACGGCGGCGTGACCATCAACCGGCCGCCGCGGGACGGCCACATGGCCTTCGTGCGCTCGCCCGACGGCATTTCGATCGAGCTGCTTCAGGCCGGCGAGTCCCTGCCGCCCGCGGAACCCTGGGCTTCGATGGAGAACACCGGCAGCTGGTAGAGGGCGGCATCCTGGGCTCGGGGGCCTGCGGCGTTAAGGCTTCCTTAGAGGGCCGCGCCTAGACCCAGGGGCATGGCCGAGAACTTCCAGCCGAGCTTCGCCGACCTCGAGCGTGACCTGGAGCGCTACGCCGCTCTCCACTGTGAGCGGGACGACTCCGGGCCGACCCCGATCGCCTACGGCTACTACGAGGCCGAGCGCCAGGTTTTCGGCCTCTACGTCGAGGCCAGGGCCTACGACCAGCTGGTGCACTACCTTCTGACCCAGCGGACCTACGTGCAGGGCCTCAACGACTACTTCCTCGAGGTCAGCCGGCTCCTGCTGGAGAAGCGCCAGACGGCCCGCCTCACGCGGCTCTGGCGTAACGCCGCCGCGCAACAGAAGCAGCATTTCTGGGAGCTGGTCGCACTGCGCGACCGCTTGGACGTCGAGGACTCCCTGGTCCGGGCGAAGGCGCTGGCGCTGAACACTCTCCGCAGCTTCCGCGACGCCCTGGCGACCCTCGGCGAGGTCGAAGCCTGCCACCGGCTCGACGGCGAGATCCTTCAGCTCGAGGAGGAGCGCCGGCCGAAGCCGCCAGGCAAGCCGGACCCCAGGGCCATGACCGAGGATCTCTTCTGGGAGCTGATCGAGACCGCCCGCAAGGCCGGCGGATCCCCGGACGAACAAGTTGCCGTACTGACCGAGAGCCTGGCCGGTTTCAAGGCATCGCAGATCAAGGCCTTCGAGAAGCTGCTCTTCGACGTCCTGGCCCGGGCCTATCACTTCGACCTCTGGGCCCTCGCCTTTCTGGTGCAGGACGGCTGCTCGGACGACGCCTTCGAGGCCTTCCGGGCCTGGCTGGTCCTGCGGGGGCGGCAGGCCTTCGAGCTGGCCCTGGCGGAACCGGCGCGCTTCCTGATCGAGCATCCCACGACTTCGCACAACGCGGCCGAGGCCCTGCTGCAGGCGCCTGCCGTCGCCTACGAATGGCGCAGCGGCAAGGCCCTGAAGCCCGCGAAACGGCGGCCGATCCGCATCCAGGGCGAGGCTTGGTTGGAGGAGGATCTGCCGGCGCGCTACCCGGAGGTGATCGCACAGCTCCAGGCCATGCGGTCGTAGGGAACGCCCGGGCGCCCTCGTCACCCGGTCCCCGAAAAAGGAAAGAGCCGCCCCTTCGGGCGGCTCTCCACGGAGTTGGCGATTTCCTAATCCGTGATCAAGCGATCGTGGCGCCTAGGCCGTCCAAAGAGGCTGCTCAATGACCGGCGAAAGACACCCGAAACAGGACATCGCACCCAACTCGCTAGACATTGGATCACCTCCTTTCTGCTGTTGATGACGAAAGCGCCGATCGCTGCTTGGCAACTCGATCTGCGCATCTTCAGCCTTCAATGAAAGGCGTCGTCTGTCAACAATAAGCGCGGTTTCTATTGCAAGCCTTAACAAAAGGGGTGGAATCCGCGGGCCCTGACCTTGCCTCTGGGCCTAGCGCCGATGGCCGAGTCGCTGCGCGCTCCGGTTGCGCTCGGCCCGCTCCCGCCTCATCTCCAGCCGTTCCGCTCCTCACGGGATCCGCTTTTTTGGCTGTCATTCCCGGACTTGATCCAGGCATCCATGGTGCCGCCTGCTCGATGGATCCCCGGGTCGAGCCCGGGGATGACACCAAGGGAAAGTCTACGGCGGAGCGAGGCCGACAAGATCAGGTCGCCGTCTAGTCTTCCCCGGCCTCGCTCGCGGCGGCCTCGTCCTGGTGGTGGGGACGCCAGCGGGTCGGCCAGGGTTGGCCGAGGTCTTCCAGGTGGCAGAGGATCTCTGCGACCTCGAGGCGGATCGCGCCGCCGCCGGAGAAGCTCAGGGTCACGGACTGGGGATCGGCCTCGATGCTGAGCAGGTTGAGGATCTCGTCGCGCTTGCGGGCGTCGAAGCCGCGGAAGCGCACCGCGCGGACCCGGTCGAAGGTCAAGCCGGCATTGACCCTCTGGTAGGGCGGCATCGCCCCCTCGGCGTCCTCGAAGCGCGCATCGCCGTCCTCGGCTTCCGGGGCCGCCGCCTCGGCTTCGGCCTTGGCCCCGACCTCGGCCGAGAGCTCGCTCTCCTCCGGCGCGCTCTCCCACATGAAGCGGTTGACCACCAGGACGAAACGCCGCTCGGGCTTCAGGAAGGCGATGTCGGCCAGCGGGACCAGGGCGTCCTGCAGGCAAGCAGACAAAACCCGCAGATCCTCGGGATCGCGGGCCCGGAGTTTCAGCCGCCCTTGCCGTGCCATGGTGTCGTCCGCCCACTCCCCCGGCGGTCAGGTCAAGTCTTGAGGCGCTCGATGTCCGCGCCGCAATCCGCCAGCTTGCGTTCCACGTGCTCGTAACCGCGGTCGAGATGATAGACTCGATTGACCAAAGTCTCACCCTCCGCGACCAGGCCGGCGAGAATCATGCTGACGCTGGCGCGCAGGTCGGTCGCCATGACCTCGGCACCGTTGAGGCGCGGACGGCCGTGGATCGTGGCCTTGGAGCCTTTGACCTCGATGTGTGCGCCCATGCGGCAAAGCTCCGAGACGTGCATGAAGCGGTTCTCGAAGATCGATTCGGTGACCTCGGAGGTCCCTTCCGCGGTCGACAT
>JAAUXY010181511.1_pt1 | contig 13586 bp, 12 predicted proteins | sample 7278121 | NCBI WGS metagenome assembly JAAUXY01 (sample SAMN14350117, study PRJNA611818) | marine sediment metagenome | isolation source: surface marine sediment (1.8m) | place: French Polynesia: Moorea | collected 2018-08 | reverse complement strand
TGGCGTCGGCCACCCCGGCTTCGGTTCGAGCGCCGCCTTCGTCGATATCGATCGCGACGGCGATCTGGATCTCTTCACGGTGAACTATCTAGCGTGGTCTGAGGCGGGCGAGCTCGACTGCTGGAACAGCCTGGGTGAACGCGACTACTGCAATCCTGCGAGCTACGATGCGCCCGCTGTCGACGTGCTCTACCGTAACGATGGTCCGGGACCCGACGGCGACTTACGCTTCACCGACGTGAGCCGAGAAGCCGGCCTCGGCACCGCGTTCGGCAACGGTCTTGGAGTCGTCACCGCGGACGTCAACGGCGACCGCTGGATCGATATCTTTGTCGCCAACGACGCGACCGAGAACCAGCTGTGGATCAACATGTCTCACTCGCTCGCCTCAGGGGAGACCGGGCGAGACATCCGCATCGAAGATCAGGCGCTCGTGAGCGGCTGCGCCATGGATGAGGACGGCAAGGCCAAGGCGGGTATGGGTGTCGATGCGGCCGACCTTGATGACGATGGCGATCCAGATCTTCTGGTAATGAATTTGACCACCGAGAGTGACTCTTTCTACCAGAACGAAGGGACCTACTTTGCTGATCGTACGGCGGCGGTGGGCCTGGGCACCGTCAGCCGAAAGTTGACCCGTTTCGGTGTCGGCCTGATCGATTTCGACAATGACGGCTACCTCGATCTCTACGAAGCCGCTGGTCGGGTGGCGCGTCAAGCCGAGCGCTTCGCGGCGGATCCCTACGCCGAACCCAACCTGCTGTTCCGCGGCACAGGCTCGCGTTTCGAGGAGGTTCAGCCACGGGGTGGAACCGCCGAGCTTCTCGCGGGCGGCAGCCGGGCCGCCGCCTTCGGTGACGTCGACAACGACGGCGGGATCGACGTGCTCGTGATCAACCGCGACGGCCCAGCGCACCTGCTGCGAAACCTCGTCTCAGGTCGCGGCCACTGGATCCTCTTCAGAGTGCTCGACGAGCACGGCCGCGATGCCTTGGGAGCCCGGGTTCGGCTACGGCTCGGCGAGCGACGTCTCAGCCGCGATGTGCGATCTGCCTATAGCTACTGCGCCGCCAACGACCCTCGGGTCCATATCGGTCTCGGCCAAACGACCGAAGTCCATGAGGTGACCGTCGACTGGCCAGACGGGACCGGTGAGACTTTCGGCCAGTTCAACGCGGATCGTGTCGTGCTCTTGCGGCAGGGAACAGGCTCTTCAGAACGCTGAGACGCCTGGACAACTCCCTTTCGGGATATTTTTTCTCTTGACAGCAGACATTGACCGCGTCTATTCTCTGTCCTGAATAGTCCCTAAGCGCGGGCTCGACCCGCTGACTAGCGATGTGAATGCACATGTCGCGCTGGGTGAGCTGCGCTCCCGAGCCGGGCTTTTTTTAGATTGCGTCTTAAAAGGACGCAAGGTGGATAGTGGCAGCGATCGGCGCTGGCCGCCTCCAATTCCTTTTACCCGTTTGAGGAGACACCATGATTCGAAGGACTTTTCTCCCAACAACCGCCGCGGCCTCGTTCGCCGCCTGCGCCCTGCTGATGGCACTCGTCGCGGCTCCAGCGCTCCACGCCGCGAGCCCACAAGACGTCGAAGCGAGCCTGCAGCGCCTGGCCGACGCCACCGCCGGCCAGGCCAGAGTGAGCATGAACCGGGCGACCGGTATGGCCAGCTTCGTACGCGTACCGGCCGCGGCGGCCAAGTCGCTGGTCGACGGCGCATCGATCGAAGATCGGGCAGCCTCGTTCCTCGAACAGCACGGCGGCGCTTTCGGCGTCGAGAACCCGGCGCGTGACTTGATGCTGCTCAGCTCCGAGACCCGTGGCGTCTTCTCCCACGTTCGCTATGCCCAGGTCTACCAGGGCGTGCCGGTCTTCGGCGGCATGTTAGCCGCCCACTTCGACCGTGATGGCAACCTGGTGGCGGTCAACGGCTCTTTCATTCCCGACTTGACCCTCGACGTCCAGCCGGTTTGGAGCTCCCGAGACGCGATCGCTGTCGCTATCCGCGACGTCCGGGGCGACGACGAAGCGCTCAAGTTGTTCGCTGAGGACAGCAAGCTTCATATATATCGCGCCGGTCTGTTGCAACGCGTTCCCGGCCCCAACCACCTGGTATGGGAAGTCGAGGTGGTCAACGAGGACCACACGGTTCGCGAGTTCCGCTATGTGGACGCCCACTTCGGCAAAATCGTCGAACGCATCACCGGTATCCACGAGGCGCTCGATCGCGAGGTCTCCGAGTCCAACCTGGCGAACGTGATCTGGGACGAGAGTGCCGGCGATCCCGATCCCATTCCTCCGGGCTGGGCGGGCGGCACGGCGCAGCAAGTCGTCGACTGGAACGACGAGATCGACGGCGCTAGGGAAACCTACAACACGTTCGGCAGTATGACCGGCGGCGCCTACCTGAGTTTTGACGGCGCGATGGCAACCATGCGCACGGTCAACAACGATCCGACGATCAGCTGTCCGAACGCCAACTGGAACGGTACCTCCACCAACTACTGCTCAGGCGTCACCGGAGACGATACGGTAGCTCACGAATGGGCTCACGCCTACACACAGTTCACCAACAACCTGATCTACCTATGGCAGTCAGGTGCGCTGAATGAGGCCTATTCCGACATCTGGGGTGAGGTGGTCGACCTGATCAACGCGCGCGGCCTGGACGCGCCCGACCTACCCCGCCCTTCCGGCAACTGCTCCTCCAACATTCACGGCGCCAACTTCCCCGGCAATCCCACGACCAATACGGTTCGCTGGCTGGCGGGCGAGGACGATCCCGCTTTCTTCGGCATCCCGGCCGGCAGCGGCAACGCCATCCGCGACATGTGGGAGCCTACTTGCTTCGGCGATCCCGGACGGGTCTCGGACTCGGAGTATGAGTGCACGACCTTCGACAATGGCGGCGTACACATCAACTCTGGCGTCCCTAATCGCGCCTTCGCCCTGATGGTCGACGGTAGCGTCGCTGAAGGTGTGGGCGCCATCGGCCTGACCAAGGCCTCCCGCATCCATTGGGAAGCCCAGAATCTCCTGACTCTCGACAGCGGCTTCGTCGAGAACGCCGACGCACTCGAGGCCGCGTGCAGCGCCTTAATCGGCGCCACCCTCTATGATCTCGACGCCACCAACCCGGCCGGCACCGTCTCGGCCCAGGTGATCAACGCCGCTGACTGCCTGGAAGTCACGGCCGCCATCAACGCCGTCGAGATGCGCTTTGATCCGACGCCGCAGTGCGGTTTCGAGCCGCTGCTGGCGCAGAATCCGCCAGCCCTCTGCGGCGGCAACACCCCGGTCAGCATCCACTCCCAGGACTGGGAATCCGGTCTCGGAGCCTGGACGGTCGGTACCCGCGCGGTGGTCAACCCGGCAACCTTCGACACCCCGGATTGGGCGGTGGTGGGCAGCCTGCCCGCCGGTGAGCCCGGCTCGGCCGCGTTCGTCGAAGATAACCAGGATCTCGGCGACTGCGTCACCGACATCGAGGCTGGCGTGCTCTTCCTGGAGAGTCCGGTGATCAGCATCCCGGCTGGCGCTTCAGCGGAGCTGGCGTTCGACCACTGGGTGGCCACCGAGGTCGGCTGGGACGGTGGCAACCTCAGCGCCAGCGTCAACGGTGGCGCCTATACGCTGATCCCCAGCTCGGCCTTCACCTACAACGCCTACAACACGACGCTCAATCCCGCGAGTGCCGGCAACGACAACCCGCTGGCTGGCCAGCCGGCGTTCAGCGGCACCGACGAGGGCTTCGTCCAGGGCACCTGGGGGCAGTCCCAGGTCAATCTCTCGGGCATCGCCTCCGGCGGCGATGACATCCAGCTGCGCTTCGAGATGGGTCTCGACGGCTGCGCCGGCGTCGTCGGCTGGTATGTCGACGAGGTCGAGGTCTACAGCTGCCCCGGCGTCTGCGGCAACGGCCTGCTGGATCCGGGCGAGAACTGTGACGACGGCAACGCGACCTCCGGCGACGGGTGCTCGAGCACCTGCCAGGTGGAACCGGGTTGGACCTGTACGGCACCGATCCCGCCAACACCACCGGTGAACGTCATGGCTGACGGCAGCTTCGAGGCGGGAACGCCAAATCCGTCGTGGACCGAGGCATCGACCAACTTCGGCACACCACTCTGCTCTCAAGCTGTCTGCGGCGGCCCGGTGCCGTCCGACGGCCTATGGCACGTCTGGTTCGGGGGCATCTCGGTTTATGAAGCGGCCAGCGTCGAGCAATCGGTGGTCATCCCGACGACCGCGACCAACCTCGACTTCGACCTGACGGTCGGGGTCTGCGACAGCCTGAACGACTACATGCAGGTCGAGGTCGACGGCACCCAGGTGTTCACTACCAATCCATGCACCGCGGGTCCACCGACCACCGAGAGCGTCAGCATCGTCGCTTTCGCCGACGGCGCGGCTCACACCGTGCGCTTCGAGTCCGAAACCTTCGCCACCAATGGCGGCAACTCGAACTTCTTCCTCGACAACGTCGTCCTCAGCGACAATGGCGATCCCGGATTGCCCAGCGTCTGCACCCCGAGCTGTACGCTGGTGACCGGCCCGACCTGGGGCAAGTGGAACCTGCCGCCGACCGGCGGTACCCACTTCGGCGTCTCAGCGGTACTCGAGAGCCCGCCGGGAACCCAGGTCTACTACTTCCGCGCCGACCTGACCGATACCGGCGGCGGCGGTACCCTGGTCGGTACCCTGCACCTCCCGGGTAGCGCGTCGCCGGTCTACGACGTCGTCGGCACCTATATCGACACCCCGTCGACCACCCCCGGCGTCAGGAATGGCAACTTCTCGGCCCGGATCCTCCAACTCGGTACAACCAACACTGTCGGCAAGATCGCGGGCCGGTGGAAAGACCGAGTTAGTGTCAACTCGATCGGCAAATACCGCGGAGAGTGGAAGATCTGCGACTGACCGACGCTGATCGAGCAGCACTGCTCGAGTAAGCACCCCGAAGGCCGTCCGAACAAGCCGCGCCATACCGCGGCTCTTCGGGCGGCCTCGGCGCGAAGGGGTTGGACCGAAGAGCTTGGCCGCAGGCCGAACTCTTTGGATGCGGTGCGTGAAGCGCACCGCCCCTTCGTAACGGAATCAGTAATAGGGGTTATATATACTGGTTTGTCGAGGGGTTGGCGGAGTTTCAACTGTGAACACAGAATTTGTCAGCAAAGTCAAAGGTACAAAGATCACATCGAAACTGGTATTCCTCAGGAACGAGTACGGCGACTCCATGGTCGAAAGGGTCCTGGACGCCGTCGATTCTGAAGATCGCCAGAAGCTGAGCTGCGTCGTCGACCTGGGGTGGTACGAGCTCTCGCTCTTCGAGGCCTTGCTCAGAGCGATCGTTGGGGTCGTTGGCAAGGGCAACGAACACATCCTCGAGCGGATCGGCCGCCACAGCGCCGGCGAGCTGTCACAGCACGCCTACAAGGTCTACTACCGATCTGGGGACCCGGAGACGGTGCTCCAGAAGATGGAGCCGATCCACGCGTCACTGAACGATCCCGGCCAGATGGAAGTTCTCAAGCGCCAAGATCGCAAGCTCAGCGTGCTGGTTTTCGAACCGCGTGGCTCTTTGCTCAGCTGCAAAGTCGCCAGAGCCTTCTACCAGAGGTAGGTCGAGCTCTGCGAGGTTCCAAACGTCAGGGTCGATCACCCGCGGTGCTCGGCCACGGGAGACGAATTGTGTGAATTCGTGGTGACTTGGAACTAACCGACACAGTTCGCCAAACCCCTACCGCTTCAGATTCTGGCGCACCACCTCCTGGGCGACGAAGGGACATTTCCGCTTCAGATAGCCGAAATCGATGTGCCCCTTTATGTAGTCGTCGAAGTATTCGGCTCGTGCTTCACGACATTCTTGAGTTTGGAGACCCAAACGGTCGATCGTCTCTTGGACCCTTATTCTGAGCTCCGGTTCAAGGCTGGGATTCGGAAGTACCTGGAGAAATGATAGCTCGAGCACAAACCAACCATTCTCAATGTCGAAGGGATCCAGAACGTCGTCAAAGGTGCCCTTGCGGCTGTTGACCAGAGCGCAGGCAAGACGATAGTTCGACCATTCGTATGCCAGGGTCAAGTCCGATGACTTGGCGACGAAATGCTCGACGGATCGAGCGCCGGTGGCTTTGTCAATGTAGATACAAGCATAAGCACAGATCCCACGATACGCCGTATGTAGATCGTCGAGGCATCGCCGCCAATAGGGCGGCAGAGTCTCTCGCCGCTCAGCCAGGGCCCTGAGCCCGGGCTGCCGAACCGTCTCATCGAAGTCAGCCGGCTCAGGTCGAGGTTCGACATGAATCATGTCTCGAGCCCGGCCTGCTCCGCGCGATAGCGCCAACGCACCCAGAAAGGATCGGTATCTTTCAAGACCCCATGCAGCCTAGTGTGGATTTCTTGGATTTGCTCGATCTGGAGGTCCGGCCGTCTCATGGCTTCCATCGCCTCGGCGATCGCCTTCTCTGCGGGAAGGGAACGAGCCTGCCCAAGATCGAAGATTTCAGACGTCAACCACGCGGATGCGTCACCCCGAGGTCGCCAGGGATCGACGGCAACTTCAACGTCATCACCGACCAGGTCGAATCGGAAAACGCGATCCCTCTCGGTCTCGAAAATCGGCTCCAGAGACGTCATCACCAGCGGCGCATGGGTTGTGGTGATGATCTGACAGCTCGCGCCCCCGCTCGAATCCTCTTGCAAGTCGTCGACAATTGGCAGCATGCTGGGCAGCAAAGTCCTCTGCCATTTTGGATGAAGATGGGCTTCGAGCTCATCGATCAGAAAGAGGATCCGACGATCCGCCGGTCTATTCAGGAGTTCGGATGCGAGCCGATGTTCCTGCCAGGCCCAGACAAGAACATAGGCCAGGGCGAGGATTCGCCGGACGCCAGCGGAGGCTAAGGTCACCGGGACATCGCCATAGGGCGTCTTCAAGGTCGGAATGTCACGAACGTCGTCGATCCAGACACGTGTCGGCTTGCCAGGTTCAAGGATCTCATCCTCGGCAGGTGAAAGCTCATGCAGGACAGCGCATAGGCGATCGAATGCGGGCTCTTGCGCTCGCTGCCAAAGTGCCCAGTCCTCGATCAGCCCTTTGCAGAGCACTCGGCTACCGTTCTTGAATCCGTCCCAAACCTGTTGAGAGTTGAGGTGAAACGCGGGCGGGCGCCCCAATTCGTCACGATACTCTAGGTCTTGGCCTCGGCTTAACCTTCTCGCCGGATCCCAGACCGAAAAGCTGCCGTCGACCCTGGCGTAGATGATCAGCCCAGGGTCTGGCCTTCCACCCGCGAGCTCTGCTGACCAATCCTGTCTTTCGAAGCTATATCGGGCCTCTGTCGAGTTCAGGCGACCATCCGGTCCTATGTGCTCACAAGCGATGATCGGCTTCGAGCTCCTGCTCCTTGGCCAAGCCTTCCAGGCTGATTCTGGCCCCCAACTGAAGGTCAACGTCCACCAAGCCACATCGAGGATGAAGGATTTACCGAGACCGTTATCCCCGGTGAGGACGTTGAGTCGTGGCGCTAGCTCGAGAGCCATCTCTCGAGACGGCCCGACATCGCGTAGAAAGAGTTTCTTGAGCATCTCGGGTCTTTAGAAGACTTCCGCGCGGTCTACTTCATGGTAACCCGCGAAGCGACAAACAGTGAGACTCACCCCGGCTCAAGGAAGCGGAGGCGCTCACAGCTTGACCTCGACGCTCCTCACCTTCTCGTCCATCCTCTGCTCGCGGTCGGTACGGGTGCCGAGCTTGATTACGGTCGTGATGCGCGGCGCGCCCATCTCATGCACCACCTCGTGGCAGCGCTTGAGCGCGCTAAATACTGTATCCCAGTCGCCTTCGACGTTGGTACCGTTGGCGTGCAGCTCAGGCTCGAGACCATATTCCCGAAGCGTCCGCTCACAGGCGGCGACGTAGGACGACAAAGAGACGCCGACGCCGATTGGGACGACGGCGACGTCGGCGATCACTTTCATTCGGTCAGCTGTCCCTCTTTCATCACCCCACTCATCGCCTTGAATCGCGGATGATCTTTGTCCCGCGCCCACTCGAAGGCCACCGACTCATGGTTGGTGATCACAGCGCCCGCCTGCTGCATGCGCTCGAGCGCCCACTGACGGTATTCCGCACCACGACCGCTGATCGCCTCCCAGCACAGCTGGACCTGGTGACCGGCGGCGAGCGCCTCGAGCACCGTCTGCATGACGCAAACGTGCGCTTCGATGCCGGCAACGATCAGCTGCAGATCCTCCGGCGCGACTCCGGGTCTGAGCTCCCGCAGCGCCTCGGGAAAACTGGCGTCGCCACAGCAGCCGAAGCTGACCTTCGACAGCCGCCGTTTCGGCGTCTCGAGGGCGTCGAAGACCTCGAGCACATCCGGGTGAGTTTCGCCCAGCCCTCGTGGGTACTGCTCGGTGAGCACCACTGGTACCTCGAATAGGTCGGCGAGCCGCATCAGCCGCTTGGAAGCGGCCTTGACCAATTCCGGCCGGTGGACCATGTCCACCAGCTTACCCTGGATGTCGATCACGACCACGATGCTGCGATCGCTGTCAGCCAACAGTGTGCTCATCTTTTGCCCCTTATGCCCGCGGTCCACCCGGGATCCAGTCGATCGGCAAGATGCCCAGCTGGCCATCTTCCAGGACGTCGACCGTCTTCTCCTTGACGTCTTCTTCGATCGATCCGCCGGCAATGATCGACTCCTCGATCGTAACGTTGCGACGGACCTGGTGCCGATCGACGAGGGTCCGATCGGCGGCTGAGATCTCCCGGCCATTCTCGGGGAAATAGGAGTAGCGCTCCCACAGCACCGCGTGGCGAATGGTCGCCCCGTGCTCCACGACCCAGCCATCACCGAGCATGGCATAAGGCCCGAGGGTAACGCCGGGCTCGATGACGCAGTGGTTACCGATGATCACCGGCGGGATGATGTTGACCCGAGAGAAGTCGATGGCTACCTTGTTGCCCAGGTATCCCCAGGGCAATTGCTCGTAGGGTAGGCCGATGTTGATGTTGCCGTCGAGCAACTCCTCATTGACCCGCAGGTAGTCACGCTTCTGGCCGACGTCATACCAGTTGCCGTCGTATTGGATGCCCCACAGCAGGAACTCGTCGGGCAGCTTGACATAGGGTAGCTCACCCATCAGTGCCGGAAACACGTGCTTGCCGAAATCGTAGAAGGGGTTGGCGATCTCCAGGCTGACTTCGGTGCGCAGCTCGTCGAGGGCTTTCAGGAGCTCCATCTCGATCATGTAGATCGAGGCGTTGCAGAGGTTCGACGGCGACTCCGGATCCTTCTCGATGAAGTCCTTGATTCGCCCCGACTTCGAAACCAGGCCGTCCCGACTCTCGGGATTGTCGAGCACCGCCGTGCCGTAGTCGATCCGCCGCTCCCAGGGAATCGGAACCAACACCATGCTGAAGGCGGCTCCGACCTTCTTGTGGATGTCGTACATCTCCTCGAGCAGCTCGGAAGTAAAGTTGGTGACGATGTCGCCGGACGGGGCAATGACCGTCGAGCCTTTGAACGCGGGACGGTTGGGAGCTGTCTCCCCGGGGTAGACGACTTTCGAATCTCGCCCCAGGGCCTGCTTGCAGATGCCTCCGAGGGTGCCTGAAGGGGTGTCTTCTTCGACGTAACGGATGCTGGCACCGAACTTGGTGCCGTCTTGAAAATGGCGCTTGATGGTGTCCGCCAGCACGCATAGGTTCATCGAGATGTCGTTGATCCCGGACCTGACCAAACGCCGGACCCAAACCTCGGCCATCGGCACCTTGCCGCCCAAAGGAAACAAGGGTTTGGGCAGATGATGGGCGGTCAGTGGATCCATCCGCTTGCCCAGGCCGGCGGCGAGGATGGCACACATGATGTTGCCGTGGATATTGCGCTTGCGGGTCCAGCAGTCGGACCAGTACGAAGGATCGAAATCGATCGGCATGCTGTCTCCTGATTTGAAAGCTTGCTAGCTCAGGCCCAGCAGCACACTAAGAGCCTGAGAGGATCTCGCGGTCGCCCAACGTTACCGCATCGACGATGCCCACCACCACCGCTCGAATCTCTCCTTCGGGCGCCGAGAGCACCTGGCGCGCGGAGTTTCCCTCGTCGAGGATCAGCACCGTCTCGCCGGCTCCCGCGTCGACCGTGTCGACGGCGATCGTATAGTCGCCGGTGGGCTTGCCGTCGAGATCGAGCAGATCGCAAAGCAGAAGCCGCCGATCTTCGAAGACCGGCGAATTGATGGTCGATACCACCGTGGCGGACACCCGGCCGAGCTTCACCCGCTGCCCTCCACCGCCGGGTCCACCGGGTGGACAGCGTCGACGATACCCACGATCGCGTGATCGACCGGCACGAAGGTCTCCGGCATCGCCAGGGCAGCTTCACGGCTGGCGACCACGTAGACCAGCTCGCCGGGCCCCGCCATGGCGACGGCGTCGGCGGCAACGATCGGCTCGCCCTTGGGGGTTTGATGTCGGTCCAGGGGCTGGACAATCAGGAACTTGATGCCCTCAAGCCCCTGGTAGCGCTCGGTGGCGACAACCGTGCCGATAACGCGCCCGAGCTTCATCCCGCTCCTCTCGACCGGATCCGCGGAATGAACCGGGCGCCCGATTCCAGGTTGTCGGCCATCTCGTCATGGATGCGCGGGATGACCACCCGCGAGACCAGGAGGTCCGATCGCGCCAGGCCGTTGACCGCCAAATCTACCGCCGCCTCAACGTCTGACACCGGGCCGCCGAACAGGCAGTAGGCCTTGCCGCCCAGGTCGTCGGCATAACGAATCTCGTGGAGGTCCACCGACGCACCCTTGACGCCGCGGTCGGCGGCGCCGATGATGGCGGCGACGGTCGCGGTCTCGACGATGCCCAGAGCGTCGCGCTCACCGGCCTGTCGCTGGCCGCGCAGCGCGGCAGCCACCTGAGGGTCGGCGTCGGGCAGGAAGATCTCGTCGAGCAACGCCCCGGTGCTGGCCTCGCGACCCGCCGGTATCGCCTCCTCGACGTGAGCTACCTCGCCGCCGACCAGCACCAGATATTTGCCGGGATGGACGGTGCCGGCGTAGATCACCTCTACCGGTGACCGCTTGACCATGGCGTCACCGGCGAAAATACCGATGGCGATGGACGAGAGCTCGAGAAGCCCGATGGCTGGCCGCATGGTTAGCTGGATCCCGTCCAGAAATTGCCGCTGGGCCGCGTCGCCCGGACCCCTGCGGGCGCCGCTGCCCTACTGACCGGAAGTCCTCCGGACTTCCTGGCCACCGATGCGAGGCTTCGGCTTCTGAGACGAAAGCCTCGCTCGAACTCGCGCGGCCTCAATCGGTATCTAAGGTGCTGATTCCAGGCTGCTTGCAGTTTCGACGAGGCCGCGCTCAAACACGGCTCAGCGCCGTCCTCGGGGATCCGGGCGCCGCTCCACAGCCGAGGGAGTGCGTTTCTGGACAACATCTAGCCACGGTCCTCGGGGATCTGTGCGCCGCTCATTTTGATTGGCGAATGCATCTTCTAGACGATCCGCAGGCCGCCGGCGACCGCCAGGCGACGCTCGCGCGAGAAGGAACGCGGGCGGGTCATGCCTTCGCCGCTGGGGCTGGCGATCGAAAACGAGGTATAGCCCTCGCCGCCCTGACCGAGCCCGGCCAGGGTCGGACCATTGGCGGTAAAGATCGATACGTTGATCGCCCGCGCCATCCGTGTGATGGTGTCGACGTTACGCGAGTAGATTGCCGCGGTATGGCCGAAGCCGTGCTCGGCACGCACCGCCAGGTCGATCGCCAGATCGACATTGGCGACCCGGGTCACCGGCATCACCGGCATCATCTGCTCGGTCCACACCAGGCTGTGGTGGGTCGGCACCTCGACCACGGCCAGGCGCACGTCATCACCCGCCTGGATGCCGATCTGACCCAAAATCAGGCCAGCGTTCCGCCCGATCCACTTCGGATTGATCTTGCCCGGCTTGTTGGGCTCACCGAGCTGCTTGAAGATCACCTTTTCCAGCTGCGCCAGCTTGTCCTCGGGCACCCGAACCGCGCCGTGAGCGCATAACGACTCCATCAGCCGGTCAGCGATGGACGCCACCGCGATGACTTCTTTCTCGTCGGTACAGATGACGTTGTTGTCGAACGACGCGCCGCGCACGATCTCGCGGGCCGCGAGGTCGAGATTGGCGGTCTCGTCGACCACCACCGGCGGATTGCCGGGGCCTGCGGTGATCGCCCGCTTCTGGGTCGCCAGCGCCGCCTTCACCACCCCGGGACCGCCGGTCACCAGCAACAGCCGCGCCCGCGGGTGAACCATCAACTCCTGAGCGGACTCGAGCGTCGGCTCGGGGATGCAGGTCACCAGATTGGGTGGCCCGCCGGCCTCGGCAATGCAGCGGTTGATCAGGCGCACGTTCTCGACCGACACGCCCTTGGCGCTGGGATGAACGTTGAACACCAGCCCATTGCCTGCCGAAAGCACCGCGATCGTGTTGTTGATGATCGTCGCCGTCGGATTGGTCGTCGGGGTGATCGCCGCCACGACGCCGAAGGGCGCCCATTCGGTCACCGTCAAACCGCGATCGCCGGACCAGGTCTGGGGCTCCAGGTCCTCGGGCCCCGGCGTCTTGTTGGCCACCAGCAGGTTTTTGAGCAGCTTGTCCTCGGGGCGGCCGAGGCCGGTCTCCTGCCAGGCCATACGCGCCAGCCGCTCGGCGTTTTCGCGCATCGACTCGCGGATCCGGTCGACGATCTTGAAGCGCCGATCGAGGCCCATCTCCCGATACTGCTGAAACGCATCCCAGGCGGCGTTCACCGCCTCGTCGATGGTCGCGAAGATGCCGTCGCCAGAGCTGGCAGACGCCGCCGGAGTCGCGGGGCGAGCCGCGGATGGAGTCGCGGCGCTATCCGGCTTGCCCGAGCCGACGCGGGAGCGGACCCGCTGCAGGATCGCCTGGACTTCGTCGTGCGCGATCGTGGTCATAGCTCGTTCCGGCGTGAACATGCGCTCCCAGGGTTGACACCCTGGGCTACCACATGCCGCCCTTGCAGGGCTCTCCCATCCGATGCCCCGAGACAACACGGACCTGCGACGGCCGCCGAAAGATCCGGAGCCCGAAGGGCGAAATGAGGTAGCCCAGGGTGTAAACCCTGGGTGACTAACGCGGCGCTCCCGCTCCCCATCAACTCGCCCATTCCCCATCCGCCGGCGTCTTGCGGTAGGCCACCTCGCCGCCCACCTCCCACGAATCGACGATCGCCATGATCACGGCGTCGCAGGGTCTCTCGTGGGTCGACTCGGTCTGGCGCGCGGCGCTGCCCGAGGCGTAGCGCACCCGCTCGCCCTCGCCGGCGCCGACCGAGTCGACGGCGACGACAAAACCCTTGCCGTCGGCGCCGTCCAAGGTGACGTTTCGCACCAGCAGGAACTTCTGACCAAGCAGCCCCTCGTCCTTGCGGTTGGCCACCAGGGTGCCGACCACCCGTCCGAGAAGCATCAGCCTTCGCCCGTCTCCGGACCGCGGCCCAGAGGCAGGACCTGATCGATGTTGCCGTGCGGCCGGGCGATGACGTGGGTCGAAACC
>JAAUXY010028213.1_pt1 | contig 13586 bp, 15 predicted proteins | sample 7278121 | NCBI WGS metagenome assembly JAAUXY01 (sample SAMN14350117, study PRJNA611818) | marine sediment metagenome | isolation source: surface marine sediment (1.8m) | place: French Polynesia: Moorea | collected 2018-08 | reverse complement strand
TCGGCGACGAAGCGCCATTCGACGACCTCGATACGGTCGCAGCGGCCCGTGCCCTGGCTCGAGGCGAAGCCGAGCAGCAGGGTCTGCGCGGGTGCGTCGCTGGTGCTCGAGTCATAGCTGTCCAGCACCTTCCGGTAGCGCTGCGGGAAGAACGTGAACTGCCAGAAATATTCAGCGAACTCGCGGACCGCCGGCGCATTCAGCGGGCGCGCGTTGAGCCGCCCCGCGTAGCCCGACAGCAGGCTGCGGTCCACGCCGTCGCGCTCGGTGTTGCTGCATTTGAAGACCCGGGCGAAACCGGGCGACGTCAGGTCGCCGACATTGCCGACGTCGTCGGAATAGCTGAGCTCGCGGATGAACTCGAAGTAGCGGTCATTCTCATGCGCGCCGACGTAGTAGCCGCGGACGCTGCGTGCGTCGTTATCGGTGGCTTCCCAGTCGGCGGCGGTGTCGAAGTCGTCGGTGCAGACCTCGAAGGACTGCGAATCGTCCATAACGTGGTGCACGGTGTAGCTCTGCGACATTCCAGCGCGCTCGTCGACGAAGAAACCCGTCGGAACGCTGTAGTAGGGATCGTAGATCTTGCCGATGATCTCGTTGTCGGTAGGTGTCTCGACGGACACGACGGGCTGGCTGACGGCCGCCGTCGGTGCGGATTCGCCTGAGCCGCCGCCGCAGGACGCGACCAGCGCAAGCACAGGCATGAGCAAAACTGCGGAGTGTCTCATCGCGTCCCTCGATCTTATTCCGCGGCGGCATAATCCTTATGCTCGCGGTGTGAGTCCGAACCCGCGTCTTGCGGGCCAGCCCGGGAGTCGCCCCGCGTCGCGGGCCGCTCCATCGGCGCCGCTTAAGCGGCGGCCGCTTTCTTGCGCCAGATGCAGAGCTCGTCCGGAGCCTGCACGCCCATCTTCACCCGGTTGCCCGTGGCCGAGAAAATCGTGATCTCGATCGGGCCCGAGGCAAAAAGGTCGGCGAGCGTCATCTTCGGATCGATGCCCTCTCCCGGGCGGATCTCGATGGACTCTGCATCCTTTCGGCTAACTATCAACATGGCAAAGGTTCCTTATCGTTCCTTGCGTCCGTCATGCCCTGGCGAGCGATCGCTTCATCATTGCGTTCGCGTTGTCGCCGGAGCTCCTGTAAGTCGAATCTTCCTGTTCCGCGCCGCGAAGCACGGCAAGGCTCGCGTCGACGTGGTTGCGGCGGAGGCGGATGATCGCGCCATTGCCGAGATTGATGGAGTTGCAGTCGGCGGCGATCGACATCAGCCGGTCCCAGCGGCCGCTGATTGCGTCGTTCTCGTCGCACCAACTGGTGAGTTCGTCCATCTGCGTCGGGCCCGCCGAAAAGCCGGCGGCCTCGCATAGTTTGCTGCGTCGGTCCTCGAGGGACTTCAGCTGTTCCACCCACTGGCTCTTGGTCGCCACGATCGTCTCGAGTGCGTCGGCGTCCTGCCGCTCGAGCGCGGAGCGCTCGCTCTCGAGGCAACCCTTGAGCTCGAGTGCGTGCGCGACACTGTCGTTAAGGACAGCGACGACGCCTGAGCGGGCTTCCTGGGGTGTGGGGCGGTTCACTTTACTTGTCGCCCATCGAGCGTTCGAAGCGGATCATTGCGTCCGCAATCGCGGTTGCATCGATTTCGTAGTCGCCGTTCTCGATGGCAGCCTTGATCTCGGCTACGCGCTGGCTGTCGACGGCCGGCAGCGTGTCCAGCGACTTCTCGAGGCGTTCGAGGAGCTGGGCACGGCTAGTGAGTTCGACGGTATCGCTCGCCGATGCGGCACGGTTGTCGGCGGATTTCGGCGCACCCTGGTCGTTCGAAACCCGGCCAGTGCCGGTGCTTTCGTCGACCTTGTTGCCGAGTTTGCCAATCGTGCTCGGATCCATCGGACCAATCCTGTTTGTCATAACGTCAGACCTTCTCAACATTCATTGTTGCTAATACCCGGTATCGGCCGTGGGAGCCGATACTTTAGGCGGTGAGTGAAAAAAATCGGTGGTGGCGGGCACCAGGACCTCGACGAGTTCCGGGGACCGCACGATGCCCTCGACGACCCGGCCCGAATTCAGGTTCTCAACCCGGATTCGCTGGTTGCGGGCCCCGTCGGACAGGGCCTTGCCGGCCATGCGAATACTGATGCCGCCGGCCGAGACGGCCAGCGTGACCGTCTGCCCGCGGCGGATCAGCGTATCCGCTTCGACAAGCTGGCGGGTCAGGACCCGGCCGGCCAGGACCGACGCCTTCAGCTTGTGCCCGACCAGCAATGCCGGATCGGAGATGTAGCCTGACGCCGTCATGCGGGACACGTCGCGGACGTCGGCCACCAGGTCGCCGGCGCCGAGCACGTGGCCGCGGGGCAGCGCCTCGCGGGCGACCCAGACGCGCCGCTCGACAACGACTTCGACCGGTACGTAGACCTTCCACGGCCGGCTGCCGGTGCAGCGTACGCCGACGGAGGTTCGCGCCCCGATTCGCGTTCCTGGACGCAGGAAGCCTTCGAGCGGCTGATCGCAGCGATGCAGCTTGAGACGCTCGTCGAGCGATCCGGCCCGGACCGAGGTCGCGCCATCAGCCGCCGCTTTCTCGAGCAGATAAGCCTCGGCGGTCCGGCCGATCTCGCCGACCGGCTGCCAGTCGTTTGCCGCCGCGCCGAAAGGCGCGAATACGCACAGCAGCAAGACGGTTTCCCGTCGCTTCGCGAGTACGCGCGTCAAAAAGCCGACAGTCGTTGTATCGATCACAGGCGTTCCCTTCAGTGTCCGGCACCAGGCGCGACGCGGGTTGAGGACTTTGCGGATTCTCGAGGCCGCGCGTCGCGCCTGGTCCAGAGCTTGTTACCTGTGACCTTCAATGCAAGTGCCATGCCAGCCTGCAAACGCCTTTGTTTGCGGGGTGAAGCGGCGTCGGGGCAATGCCTTGCCGGGGGCGGCAAGCGTTTGCCGCATTACTTCCTGTCTTCGTTATCGGCCGATCCGTGAGCAGCTTTAGGCAAAACGCTTTTTCGGACTTGGCACGGCCTTTGCATTTCGCAGTGCAGGAGGACCGCATTTTGCTAACGCGGTTTTTGAGAGCCAATGGAATTCACATCGATTTCACAACACGAGCAGGCACTGAAGCTCCGGGCATTACGCAACCAGGTGCTGACGTCCAATATCGCGAATGCCGATACGCCGGGCTACAAGGCGCGCGACATCGACTTCGCTTCGGCGCTTTCGAAAGCGAAGACTGATTCATTGCAACTCGTCGGTACGAGCAACCTGCATATGAACAGCGGCGGCAGCCTGTCGACGGCCGCGTCCGCCGATATGAACTACCGCATCCCGACGCAGCCGACACTCGATGGCAACACGGTCGAGACCGACGTCGAACAGGCACAGTTCGCCGAGAACGCGCTGTACTACCGCGCAAGCCTCGCGTTTCTCGACGGCTCTATTCGCACACTCAAGTTTGCAATCAAAGGAGGCGACTGATCATGGGTCTCTTTAACGTATTCGACGTGGCCGGCAGCGCGATGAACGCGCAGTCGGTGCGCATGAACGTCACTTCGAGCAACCTCGCGAACGCGGGCAGCGTGAGCGGTGATCCCGAACAGGTCTACCGCGCCAAGCAGCCCGTCTTCTCGACCTTCCGCGACACGCTGAGTGCGGCGGAGGGCGTTTCGGGTGTGCGTCTCGATGGCGTGGTCGAAAGCCAGGCGCCGCTCGAACGGCGCTACCAGCCCGATCACCCTGAGGCTGTCGACGGTTTTGTATACGTCTCGAACGTCAACGCGATCGAGGAAATGGTCAACATGATTTCGGCGTCCCGTTCCTACAAGAACAACGTCGAGATCGTCAACACGACAAAGGATCTGCTGCTGCAGACCCTGTCCATGGGACGCTAACGATGGTAAATCCGATTGACTTCGAATCCGCAGGAATAGCTGCGCCGCCGCCCGTCGACGACGGCCGCGGCGAGCTGGGCCAGGAAGACTTCCTGACGCTCATGATCACGCAGTTCCAGAACCAGGACCCGTTCGAGCCAATGGAGAACGGTGAATTCCTCGGCCAGCTGGCGCAGTTCAGTACCGTCAGCGGCATTGAGGATCTGAACTCGGCATTCGCGCAACTCTCGGGTGCGCTGCGCGGCGAACAGGCGCTGCAGGCGTCGAGCCTCGTTGGCCGCACGATTCTCGCCCAGGCGGACACTGCCTTCTACGACGGCGCTTCGCCGCTCGGCGGTGCCGTCGAGATCGGTGCATCGGCCACGAGAATCGAAGTCGACATCACGGATGCCAACGGCGCCCTCGTGCGCCGCATCGATCTCGGCGAACAGCAGGCCGGAACGATCCAGTTCGACTGGGACGGCAGGCTGGCCGATGGCGACGCGGCCCCCGCCGGAACTTATCAGCTGTCGGCCCGCGTGATTCGCGGCACCGAGACCGAATCTGTGCCGACCTACGTCCGCGCCAATGTCGAATCCGTCACGCTCGGCCAGTTCGGCGGAGACATGACGCTAAACCTGACGGGCGGCGGCCGCATGCCGCTGGACCAGGTCTACCAGATTAACTAGATACGGAATTTGCAAGAGGAGAGAAGGACATGCCATTCACAATTGCACTCTCGGGGCTTAATGCCGCGTCGGCCGACCTCGGTGTCACGGCCAACAACATCGCCAACGTGAACACGAACGGCTTCAAGATGTCGCGCGCGCAGTTCGCCGAGGTCTTCGCCGTCGGCACGCAGAGCGTCAGCTCTAGTGCGTCGGGTAGTGGCGTGCGGCTCTCGTCAATTGCGCAGCAGTTCACGCAGGGCAACATCGACTTCACCGACAACGCGCTCGATCTCGCAATAGGTGGCGAGGGCTTCTTCGTCCTGAATGACAACGGCGCGCGCACCTACTCACGCGCCGGCGCCTTCGGTGTCGACAACCAGGGCTTTGTCGTCAACGCGCAGGGCGCGCGTCTGCAGGCCTACCCGTTCGCGGGCAGCGGCCTGTTCAACACGGGTACGCCGCAGGACCTGCAACTTACGACGGGCGCCAACCCGCCGTCTGCAACGACTCGAGCAACCTTCGGCATCAACCTGCCCGCGGATGCCCCGGTGCCTAGCCAGCCGGTTTTCGATCCGACGGACCCTGCCAGCTTCAATCACACGACATCGGTCACGGTGTACGACTCGCTGGGTGCCGCGCAGACGGCGACCGTCTATTTCATCAAGGACGCGGCCGTTAACACGTGGAACACGGAGGTGCAAATCGCCGGTACGTCGATCGCCGGCGCGAGCCAGATCGTGTTCGCACCCGACGGCAGCCTGCAGTCGCCGGTTGGCGGCCTGATGCCACTGGCGCCCTACGATCCGGGTACCGGTGCCGCGCCCATCTCGATGTCGCTGGACTTCTCGGATGCGACCCAGTTCGGCAACAACTTCGGTGTGAACTCTTTGGCGCAGGACGGTTTTACGACGGGCCGCCTGACCGGCGTCAGCGTTGATGCCGAGGGCATCGTTTTCGCACGTTTCACGAACGGCCAGTCGACGTCGCTCGGCAAGCTCGCGCTTGCCAACTTCGTCAACCCGCAGGGCCTGCAGCAGCTCGGTGACACGGCATGGGGCGAATCGTTCGCATCCGGTGACGCGCTGCTCGGCGAGGCCGGCACGGCGTCCTTCGGCAGCATCCAGTCGGGTGCACTCGAGGCTTCGAACGTGGACCTGACCGCGCAGCTCGTACAGATGATCACCGCGCAGCGAAACTTCCAGGCGAACGCGCAGATGATCTCGACGGCCGACACCGTAACCCAGACCGTGATCAACATTCGATAACGGCGACGGACGATTGACTGAGTAAGCACTATGGATGAAATGGTCTACATCGCGATGACCGGCGCAAAGCAGACCGAGTATGCGCAGACCATCAACACCAATAACCTCGCCAACGTCTCGACGACGGGGTTTCGCGCCGATCTGCATTCGTTCAGCTCGGTGCCCGTGCAGGGGCCGGGCGTCGACGCCCGCGTCAACGCCGTGGTCGAGTCTTACGGTACTGACTTCGCGCACGGCCCGATCGCGAACACGGGCCGCGATCTCGACATCGCGATCCAGGGCGAGGGCTTCTTCGCGGTGCAGGCGCCGGACGGCACCGAGGCGTACACGCGCCGCGGCGATCTGCACCCGACCGCGGGTGGCCTGCTGCAGACCGGCGATGGTTACCTCGTTCTTGGCAATGGGGGTCCCATTGCGCTTCCGCCGAACGAGAACATCCTGATCGGCCAGGACGGCACGATTTCGATCCAGGGCATCGGCCAGGGCGCCGAAAACCGCTCAGAAATCGACCGCCTCAAGCTTGTTTCGATCGATCCGGCAAATCTCGAGAAGGGTAGCGACGGCCTTCTTTACGTGAAGGACGGGGGCGTCGCTGATCCCGATGCAAACGTCCAGCTGATTTCCGGTTCGCTCGAGCAGTCGAACGTCAACATCGCGAAGACGCTCGTCAACATGATCGAGCTCGCGCGCCAGTACGAGATGCAGGTGAACGTGATCAGGACCGCGGAAGAGAACGCGGACAGCGCCGCACAGATGATGAGAATGACCTAAGGCAGGAGTAAGCCATGAGCCAGGCACTATGGATTGCTAAAACGGGGCTGGACGCGCAGCAGACGCGGATGGCCGTCGTCTCGAACAACCTCGCGAACGTCAACACGACCGGCTTCAAACAGAGCCGGCCCGTGTTCGAGGATTTGATGTACCAGAACATTCGCCAGTCCGGCGGCCAGAGCTCGCAGGACACGCTGCTGCCCTCGGGCATGAACCTCGGCACGGGCGTGCGCATCGTCGCGACCGAGAAACTGTTTACACAGGGCAACATGCTGCAAACGGGACGATCTCTCGACGTTGCCATTAAAGGCAGGGGATTCTTCCAGATCGAGACGCCGGATGGCGCGCTCGCGTACACGCGTGACGGCTCGTTCCAGCAGAACGAGCAGGGCGAACTCGTGACCGCGAGCGGGTACCGCGTCCAGCCAAGCATCACCATTCCGAACAACGCATTGACTATTACGATCGGTAGCGATGGCACGGTATCGGTTCGACTGCCAGGGCAGGCGGCACCGACGCAGGTCGGTAGCATTCAGACCGTTGATTTCATCAATCCGACTGGACTGGAACCTATCGGCCAGAACCTGTTTGTCGAGACGGCATCGAGCGGCGCCGCGCAGCCCGGTACGCCTGGACTCGAGGGGCTCGGTGAGGTCGTCGGCGGTTCGCTCGAAAGTTCCAACGTCAACGTCGTTGCCGAACTCGTCAACATGATCGAGACGCAGCGCGCCTACGAGATGAACTCGAAGGCGATTTCGACCAACGACCAGATGCTGCAGTACATCAACCAGAATCTCTGAGTAGCTGACCGATGAGCAACAGTAGCAACAGAATCCAATCAATACTCTGCCTGCTGGGTGCTGTCGCGCTGGCCGGCTGCGCCGGACCGAGAGTCGAGGAGGAAATCGACTTCGAGCCGATGCCGGTCCCGCAGGTCTACTCGCAGCCCACCGACGGTACGATCTACCGCGCCGGTACCGAGGTTCGGCTGTTCGAGGACCTAAAGGCCGGGCGTGTCGGTGACATACTCACCGTCCGGCTCGTCGAACGCACCAATGCCAGCAAAAATTCGCAGACCCAGACGGCGAAGTCGACGTCCGCGACGCTCGCAAACCCGACGGTACTTGGCCGGCCAATCACCAAGGACGGCACCCCGCTGTTTGACGGAAGCCTCGAGGGCGAGTCGACCTTCGACGGGCAGGGCGCAAGCAGCCAGTCGAATAGCCTGACCGGCGACATCACCGTAACGGTCGTCGACCGCCTGCCGAACGGCAACCTCGTCATCCAGGGCGAGAAGTGGCTGACGATCAACCAGGGCCGCGAGTTCATTCGCCTCAAGGGCGTGATTCGCACGCAGGATATCGAGACCGACAACTCCGTCGCGTCGACGCGGATCGCCAACGCACAGATTGCCTATAGTGCCAAGGGTGCGCTGGCCGATGCCAACCGCATGGGCCTGATCGCACGTTTCTTCAATTCCGTTTTCCACCCGTACTAGCAGGTCCCGACGATGACGATATTCAGAAGCCTGAGAATGAAGCGCGTGATTGCGCTCGGCGCCATCCTGCTGTTTGGCACGCAGACCGCAATGGCGGAGCGCGTCAAGGACCTCGCCAGCGTTGCCGGCGTTCGTGACAACCAGCTGGTTGGCTACGGCCTCGTTGTGGGCCTCAACGGTACCGGTGACCAGACGACGCAGACGCCGTTCACCGTGCAGAGCATCATCAACATGCTCATCCAGTTCGGCATCACGATTCCGCCGGGTACGAACCTGCAGCTCAAAAACGTGGCTGCCGTCACCGTGCACGCCGACCTGCCGGCATTCGCAAAGCCCGGCCAGAAGATCGACGTTACGGTTGGCTCTATCGGCAACGCCAAGAGCCTGCGCGGCGGCAGCCTCCTGATGGCCCCGCTGCTCGGTGCCGACCAGCAGCTCTACGCCATCGCACAGGGCAATCTGGTCGTTGGCGGATTCGGTGCTTCCGGCTCCGACGGCTCCAGCGTTACGGTCAACATCCCGAGCTCTGGCCGCATCCCGAACGGCGCAACGGTCGAGCGCGCCGTCGCGAACGAATTCCTGACCCGCGATTCGATCGTCCTGAACCTGCACACGCCGGACTTCACGACCTCGACGCGGCTGGCGCAGCAGATCAACAACACGCTCGGCGACGGCATGGCCATCGCGGTCGACGCCGTTTCGGTCAACGTTCGCCCGCCGGCCGACCCGGCGCAGCGCACCGCATTCGTTGCTGCACTCGAGAACATCGAAGTGGAGCCGGGTGAGGTGCAGGCCAGGGTTATCGTGAACTCACGGACCGGCACCGTCGTCATTGGCTCCAACGTCCGCGTGACGCCGGCCGCCGTATCACACGGCTCACTCGTCGTCACCATCAGCGAGACGCCGTTCGTCAGCCAGCCTGTCGCACCCGTGTTCCAATCCAATCGCAGCATAGGCGGCGGGCCCGAGGGACAGCCACCGGCGCCAGTCATCGGTGGCGAGACCGTCGCCGGCAGCGACTCCGAGGTGACGATCGAGCAGCAGGAAGGCAGCATGTTCCTGTTCGAGCCCGGCACGAGTCTTGACGAGATCGTGCAGGCCGTGAACCGCGTGGGTGCCGCACCCGGCGATCTCGTCGCGATTCTCGAGGCGCTGAAGCAGGCCGGGGCGCTGCGCGCCGAGCTCGTTATCATCTAGGCCATTGCCGTGACCGCCGCGATCACTGATCTTCACCAGTTCGCCGAGCTGCGACGTGGCGCTGACAACCGCGATCCTGCCGTCCTGCGCGAAGTCGCCAGCCAGTTCGAGGCAATCTTCCTGCAGACGATGTTGAAGTCGATGCGCGACGCGAGCATCGGCGATCCGATCTTCGGTGACAGCAACAGTCACGAGATGTACCGCGACATGCTCGACAAGCAGCTGTCGCTGGAGATGGCATCCGGCGAGGGAATCGGTCTCGCCGACATGCTGGTTCGCCAGCTCGGCGGCGCGGATGCCGCGCCACGACCCGGCCCCGCCGTTGGGACGGGTGAGGCTGTAGCCGTGCCGCGCGTACAGCGCAGTTCGCCGACACAGAAACCGGATGCGCCGGTCGCCTGGACCGATCCCGCAAGCTTTGTTCGCGACGTCTGGCCGCACGCGCAACGCGTCGCCGAGCAGCTGGACGTGTCTCCCGAGGCCGTACTCGCGCAGGCCGCGCTCGAGACCGGCTGGGGCAAGCACGTCATTCCCGCACGTGACGGCAGCAACAGTCACAACCTGTTCGGCATCAAGGCAGGTTCCAGCTGGGACGGTGACAGCGTTGCCCGTCGCACGCTCGAGTTCGACGGCGATGTGCCACGACACGAGACCGCGAAGTTCCGCGCTTACGCGAGCGTTGGCGACACCTTCGATGACTACGTCGAGTTCCTGACGACGAACCCGCGCTACGCCGAGGTCAAGGGCCATGGCAATGACATCGACGGCTTCGCCGGCGCCCTACAGTCGGCTGGCTACGCCACAGACCCGGCCTATGCCGAGAAGATATCGCGCGTTGCTACGAGTGACACGATGCAACGCGCACTCGCGCCGCTAAAGAGTGCCGACGCGGCGCCGATAACACCTTGAGGACTCCCCGATGGCAGATTTACTCAACACCAGCCTGACCGGAATGCTCGCGTTCCAACGCGCGCTCTCGGTTACCGGCCATAACATCGCGAACGCCAACACCCCCGGCTACAGCCGGCAGGTCGCGGAGTTCGGGACGCGTATTGGTACGGGCTCGGGTAACGGCTACATCGGCGGCGGCACGCAGATCACGACGATCAAGCGCATCTACGACTCGCTACTGGGCCAGCAGCTGCAGGCGTCGACGACGGGCCAGGTTCGCTTCGATACACTGAACACGCTGGCGAGTCGTATCGACACGCTGCTCGCGGATGCCGATACGGGCCTCAACACAGGCCTTTCATCATTCTTCAATTCCGTACAGGATCTTGCCAACGACCCGGCGTCGATTCCGACGCGCCAGGCTTTGCTCGGCGAGGCGAAGGGCCTGGCGGACCGCTTCAATTCGTTGGACCAGCGCCTGCGCGAGCTCGACAGCGAGGTCAATTCGCGGCTCGGACTTGCCGTTGCCGACATCAACAGGCTGGCCGAATCGATCGCTGATGTGAACAACAAGATCGCGCTCGCCAACAACGGCCAGCCGCCGAACGACCTGCTCGACGAGCGCGACCGGCTCGTGCTGTCCCTGTCGGAGAAGATCGGCGTATCGACGAGCATCCAGAGCGACGGCGCGATGAACGTGTTCATCGGTTCCGGCCAGTCGCTGGTCGTCGGCAGCCAGGTGCAGTCGCTGTCCGCGCGCGGTAGTGAATTCGATCCGACTCGGCTGAACATCGTCTACGAAGGCGCATCCGGCGCGACGCCGCTGGATAACTCGCTCACGGGTGGCGAACTCGGCGGATTGCTCGAGTACCGAACGAATATCCTGGACCCGGCGATCCAGTCGCTCGGCCAGACGGCCGTGGCGTTCGCGCAGCAGTTCAACGCACAGCACAACTCCGGCATGGATTTGCGTGGCAACCTCGGTGGCGATTTCTTCGCCATCGATCCGCCGACGGTTCTGTATTCCGGAAACAACGCGGGTACGGGCACCGCATCCGCGACGGTTGCCGATCTCGGATCGTACACCGGCGCAAACTACATCCTTGACTACGACGGTGCGAACTACAGCCTGACTCGCGAAGACACCAGCGAGGTGCTGACGCTTGCAGGAACCGGCACGCCGGCCGATCCGTTCGTTGCCGACGGCATCGAAATACAGGTGGCCGGCACACCAGCAGCGGGCGACCAGATCATGATTCGGACAGGCCAGGACGCCGCGCAGTCGATCCGCAGCCTGATCACCGATCCGCAGGCGGTGGCTATGGCCGCGCCGACCCGCTCGCTGGCCAGCTTCGGCAATACGGGCGATGCGACCATTAGTGCAGCCAGCGTCGTAGACGCCACGGATCCGAACCTGCTGGCCAGCGCGACCATCGAGTTCACCAGTCCGACGACCTATTCGATCAATGGGGCCGGCAGCTTCGCCTACACCGACGGCGCGCCGATCACGATCAACGGCACCGAGGTAACAATCAGCGGCGCGCCGCTGACGGGCGACCAGTTCACGATCGAGGCCAACTTCGGCGCGTCGGGCGACAACTCGAATGGACTGCAGCTGGCTGAAATCCAGTCGGTTGGCCTGCTCGACAACGGCGCGATCAGTATCAACGAGAACTATGGCCGGCTGGTATCGAGCGTCGGAGCGACGACGAGCCAGATCCAGGCCAGTCTCGATGCACAGAACGTCGTTGTGCAAAATGCGCAGGATGCGGTGCTTTCGAACTCGGCCGTCAACCTCGACGAGGAGGCTGCCAAGCTGATTCAGTACCAGCAGGCCTACCAGGCCGTGGCCCAGGTCGTCAGCGTCGCAAGCACGCTGTTCGATTCGCTGCTCGCGGCGACGAGGCGATAGTACGATGCGTGTGTCGACGATCAGTACCTTCCTGAGCGGACTCCGCTCGATGCAGAACCTGCAGTCGTCCCTCGACCAGACCCAGCGGCAGATCTCGAGCGGACGACGCCTGCTCGTGCCGTCCGACGATCCCATCGCGGCAGGTCGGGCGCTGGAGCTGCGCGAATCGGTGTCACGCCTCGAGCAGTTCGATCGCAACGCAGGCATCGCACAGAATCGGCTGTCGCAGGAAGAGGTCGCGCTAAAGTCCGTCAACGACGTACTGCAGCGCGTACGCGAGCTTGCGCTGCAGGCGAACAACGCGACACAGAGCGACGAAACGCGGAGTCTCATCGCCGTCGAGCTGCGCGATCGCCTCGACTACCTCGTGCAGATTGCCAATCAGCGGGACGGCAACGGCCAGTACCTGTTTTCCGGAAACCTCGGCGACGTGGAACCGGTGTCACGGTCGGGTTCAACGTTCACCTACAACGGCGATCAGGGCCAGCGCCTGATCCAGATCGGCGAGGGCCGCCAGGTGGCCGACGGCGATTCGGGTGCCGACGTGTTCTTCCAAATCCGCGCCGGCAACGGTGATTTTTCGGCGCGCGCCGTCGCGACCAATGCGGGCACCGGCATCCTGGATCTCGGCAGCGTCGTCGACCCGACGGCCTGGGACCAGGATTCCTACACAGTGCGTTTCCTCGCGGCCGACAGCTACGAAGTCGTTGACTCATCAGGCGGCGTCGTACTGACCAGTGCCTTCCAGCCCGGTGATCAAATCGCTTTCCGCGGTATCGAGTTCTCTATCAGCGGACAGCCGGCAACGGGCGACGAGTTCACGGTCGCGCCGGCGCCGTACCAGGACATGTTTACAAGCGTCGAGCGCCTTATCGCGGCGGTCGAAACCACGACGTTCGATGACGCATCGCGCACGGCGCTGACCAACGGTATCAATGCGGGCCTGCAGGACCTCGACGAGGCCATCGGCTCAGTGCTCGACTTTCGCACGCGCGTTGGTAGCCGGCTCTCGTCTATCGAGAGCCAGGTCGACACCAACGGCGGCCTGACTCTCGCGTTGCAGACGACGCTGTCATCCATCGAGGATCTCGACTATGCGGAGGCCCTGTCGCGCCTTAGCCTGCAGGTGACGACCCTCGAAGCCGCACAGCAGTCATTTGTCCGCACGCAGCAGCTCTCGCTCTTCAACTTCATCCGCTAGTCCGCTGCGCTGGCGCACTGCGTCACAGTTTCTCGAATTTCGGCTAAAGTTCTCCGCCAACCGGCCGGGGGGCCAGATCGATAAACGCAGTAAATCCTTAAAGTTTCCAGAACTTCGCCCGATAAAACTCTTGAACGGTGGCCCTGAATGGATATCGCGGCCATGAAAAATGGCTTCCGGTGCTTCTACAGACCGGGCATTCATTTGAAGGTAACCAGGAGTTTTTGAAATGGCACAGACGATCAATACAAACGTTGCATCGCTTAATGCGCAACGTAATTTGAATCGTTCGCAGGGTTTGCTGAACCAGTCGC
>JAAUXY010094112.1_pt1 | contig 13590 bp, 10 predicted proteins | sample 7278121 | NCBI WGS metagenome assembly JAAUXY01 (sample SAMN14350117, study PRJNA611818) | marine sediment metagenome | isolation source: surface marine sediment (1.8m) | place: French Polynesia: Moorea | collected 2018-08 | reverse complement strand
TCACACGGCTAGAATTCCGGCCCCGTTGCTTGCTTTTTTCCGTAAAGAGATACCGGAGATAACCAGCGGGTTGCGCTGGATTCGGACCGGCCGGTGGGTCATTCGACACCAGGGGCAAAAATATTATGCCGAAGAAAGCACAGTCTGGGCGGTGGATTCAAACTTTTTTTCATTTTTTTCTTTTGAATTGACTTCCGGTGATCCGAATACGGCTCTGGCTGAACCACAATCGATCGTATTAACCCAGACGGTTGCGCGAAAATATTTTGGAGAAGAAAATCCCCTCGGCAAAAAGCTGACCCTTGGCGATTTTCCTGCTTTTGTCGTTACCGGTGTTGCCAGGGATGTGCCGTTAAACTCGAGTCTGCCGTTTGATTTGCTGATTTCATTAAACTCATTCGGCTGGCAAAACGATTGGGATATAAATTGCGCCACATTTGTAAAGATCGCTGCGGGTACAGACTCCGGCCCTTTGAATCAGAAGCTTTACAACCTGATTCAAAAACGCGTATCAAACCTATCGGTTTCCCCCTTAGAAATATATCTGCAACCCTTTTCAGAACTGTATCTCGAATCCGCACACATAAAGGGCTTATGGCGTCAGGAATCCCGCATCATCATATACATGACCCTGATCTTCGGCGTCGTGCTGCTGGCCGTCGTCTGTTTTAATTTCATTAACCTGGCAACAACTCAGTACCTGACACGAACAAAAGAAGTCGGCATACGCAAGGTCGTCGGCGGGAACCAGACGCAGCTGCGATGGCAATTCTTAGGTGAATCCGTTTTGCTAGCGCTGATCGCATTTTCTCTGGCACTCGTTCTTTATGAAGTGATGCGCCCTTTATTTATTTTTTTGATGACACAGGATCCGGCCAGGGCATACCCCGGTCTCTGGGATAATCCTCTGCTGCTGATTGAGACGGTCGGTGTGACCGTGCTCGTGGGTATTTTAGCCGGCTGTTACCCGGCCATTTTTTTATCCCGCTTGAACCCCGTGCAAATTCTTAAAGGCGACACGCTGAGCGGAAAGAGAGGGATACGATTGCGCCAGGTGCTGGTGGTAACTCAGTTTGTTGCTTCTTTACTCACTGTCCTTGTTGCGCTGCACACATTTAACTATTACGCCTATCAGTCGACACTCGATTTGGGCTTTGAAAAAGACAACGTGTTGCTGGTGGACCTGGGCAGAAATTATCACAATGCCTTGCTGAAACCCATTAAAGAGGACTTAAAGCGGCATCCGGATATTGAGTCGGTTGCAGCGGCTACTTGGATTCCGGTAAACTGGAACAGCGAGCTTCAGGTCGTTCAAGAAACAATTTCCGGACAAAAGAATATGACTATGAATGCCTATGGTATCGATTATGATTTTGTTGAACTGCTCAAAATGAACCGAATCGAAGGCAGGAGTTTTTCCCTGCGACAATCAGACGGCGCTAATTACATCATCAATGAATCTGCAGCAAAAAAGCTTGGCTGGAAATACCCGATCGGGAAAAAACTAACCGTCAGAGGCAAACAGGGTGCAATTATCGGTGTTGTAGAGGACTTTCATTTCAAGACCCTTTATGAAGATATATCGCCGAGTATTCTCTACCTGGATTTTAACCTTCTGAATGTATTGTATATCAAACTATCCGAAAATTCTCTTTCCCGGGTGTTTAACTTCATTGACAACCGCTTACAGTTTTTCGAGCCCGATCTTCCCTTAACCTATACGATGCTAACCCAACGCCTGAATGATGTGACTCTGGGCACAAAAAAATGGGCATTTTTAGCGGGCTCGATCGGATTGATTGCAATCTTTTTTTCCTGTTTGGGCCTGGTCAGTCTGGCTTCACATTCGGCTCAAACTCGGACGAAAGAAATCGGCATCCGCAAAGCCCATGGTGCGACAGCCGCACAAATTATCCGCTGGCTTTTAATGGATTTCGTGCGCCTGATTCTCTTCGCCATTTTGATTGCATTCTCTGCATTTTATGCAATTGACAAAATCGTCACTCCGGATCCATTTGCATCGCCCGATGATACGGGTTTTGTAGCCTTCGCATACCTCTTTTCGGGACTGTTAGCGCTGATATCTGGTCTGACTGCGGTCATATCTCAAACAATTAAGGTTGCTCGCGCAAACCCAGTCGATTCATTGCGCTACGAGTAATTAAGGACCTTAAGTATGAAGCGAAAATCTTTGGTGCCCCTTATCATTGTGACGCTGATTGTGGTGGGGTGCACCAACCCAGAAGAAATGGTTGTCTTTCAAAATGTCAATCTGGTTCCCATGACATCAGAGAAGATCCTAGCGAATCAGACAATTATAGTAAAAGGCGATCGCATTGATAAAATCGGAAAATCGGAGGCGCTAAACATACCGCCAAAGACAAAGGTGATTGACGGCAACGGGGCTTACCTAATGCCCGGTCTGGCGGATATGCACGTGCATCTGAGCGGTGAATGGCCCCTGCCCCAGCTGGATCTGTATTTGGCCAATGGCATCACGACCATCAGGGATCTGGACGGGCGAGATTTTATGCTACAGTGGCGTGATGAAATCAAGAAGGGCAAACGAACGGGCCCCACCATTTATGCCGCCAATTCGATCATTCAGGGTTATGAAAAGGACGCACCGCAACGCATTTTAACACGAAAATCCGGATACGACTGCATCAAACTGTATTCATATTTTTCTGCCCCCGACTTTAATAAAGTGATGGTCCTGGCCAAAGAGCAGGGTTTATATACCGTCGGCCATGTCCCCTTTGCAGTGGGATTGGATGGCATCATTGCCCAAGGAATGAATGAAATTGCCCATATAGAAGAACTTCTCTGGGAGTTAATTGATTTTAATAGACAGAAAGACCTGTCTCCGAAAGAGTGGTTTCCCTATCTCAAAAAAGCAATTTACCGGCAATATCATTCTTCTTTCGACCTCGAATTAAACGAACTGATACAAATGCATCGTGAAAACATACAGATGATTGTTAAAAAGCTGACAGCTAAAAACATCAGCGTTTGCACAACTCTGTACCTTGATGAAGTCATCATTCAAAAACTATCTGAGCCGCAACAGTTTTTAATACAACCAGCAAGTGCATATTTACCCCAGAATTATATTAATTCATTGCTCCAGGGGAAAGAAAAGCACCAGTTGCTATTTAAAGGTGGGGAGGGTTTTGCGCCTGTAAAATTTACGATTGATAAAATGCTATTAACCGAATTGCACAAAGCGGGTGTGCTTCTGGTGCTGGGAACAGATGCGGGCACTGGCGCGATGGGGATTGTACCTGGCTTTTCGATTCATGAAGAGCTCCGCTTACTGATTGAAAACGGTTTTACACCGTACGAAGCCATTCGGACGGCAACCGCTAATGCTTCCAAAGTTGTGGCAGCGATGATCGGCAAAAATGATTTTGGAACTATCGAAATCGGCAAAAGGGCAGATTTTATCCTGCTAGAAAAAAATCCACTTGCCGATGTTTCCAATGTGAAGAACCTCCTTGGCGTTATGGCTGCCGGCAAATGGTTCGACAAACATGAAATACAGAAAATGATCGACCCCGAATTATTGCCGGCAATTCCGGTTATTGGAGGCGTCTCGAATGTACGTACTGCGAACGATGAATTTATAACCATAATGGATGTTATTATTGGACAAAGTTTTAACGGCAAACTACCCGATGATATCGAATCCATAGAGGTTGTGGGTCCGGATGGCCCTCTTGCTGTTGGCAAAGACGATTTTACCTTTTGGCCAAGTGCCAATGATTTTTATATCGTAATCCCGGGTTCTCCCAAAGTGGGAAACTATAAATTCACTGTAAGCAGTGGGAACCGCGTGGGTTCTGCAATTGATATACAATCGAGGGTGAGGCCCATTCCTTTGCCCAACATCCGCACTTTATCGCCGGCAGAAGGGGAAACGGTTGCGCTGAAAACACCGACCTTCTCTTGGGGAGCCGTGAAATATTTCGACAAACCAGTTTACTACCTTTTTCAAATATACGACAGCACGGGAGAAGAAATATATCGCAGAGGCAGAACGCAGAATATGACCACTCACACCGTACCGGCAGGCATTTTAAAAGCAGGTCAGACGTATCGCTGGCGCGTTCGGGTTTCAGACAGCGGCCACTGGATGGAGGAGCAAAACCGTTCGCACACAAAAAAACTGTCCTTTAAGATGGCTGAATCATTGAAATAACAAGTAAAATAAGGAGCAATAAAGTGGAAAAACATGTAACCGTGTTAGGGATCTTATACATTGCTTTCAGCGTACTCGGGCTTTTGCTGGCCATAATTATCTTTACGGCGGTGGTCGGCGGTGGAATTCTTTCAGGGGATTCGGAGGCAATGGCCATCACGGCTGTTGTCGGCCCGGCCGTGGCGCTGCTTTTTGTGCTGCTTTCCGCTCCAGGTTTGATCGGCGGAATTTATCTGTTAAAGCGTCGTCCCTGGGCCAGGATCCTGGTGCTGATCCTGGGATTTATTAATCTGATTGAAATTCCCATCGGAACGGCACTTGGCATTTACACCATTTGGGTCCTGCTGAAAAATGAGACGACACAACTGTTTACGCCCCCCCTCGGATCACAAACAGTCTAAACCAGGATCTTTTGTAGAAGCTGTCTCAAAAATAGTTCGGGAGGTCAACCAGTGCTTAAGAGACATAATAAATTATGGGTGCTGAGTCCCCGCAGTCCCTTTAGCTACTTGTCTTTTATTCTTATAGCCATCTCTTTTAGTTATTTGCTGGGTTACGGCGTAAAAGATACTCTGGCTGCATGCACTAATCCAGAGTTAAAAAACACGACTTGGGAACAAATAGACAATCCTGACTCGGTTGGATGGTCCACAGAAAAGCTACAAGAGGCTTGTGAATATTCGCAGACAATACAAACCGCGGCGGTAGTGATAATTTATCGCGGCAAGGTGCTATACCATTGGGGAGAAATTGACCGGAAATTTTGGATACACTCTATCCGCAAGCCTTTTTTAAGCGCATTATATGGTATTCATGTGGATGAAGGCAATATCGATCTTTCCAAAACGATGCTTGAGCTTGGCATAGATGATTATCCGTATCAACTTACGCCAACAGAGAAAACAGCAACCGTCCGGATGCTTCTGCAATCTCGCTCGGGAATATATATCGAAGCTGCCTGTGAGAGCCAGGAGGCAAAAGACACGCGTCCACCGAGAGGTAGTCATCTCCCGGGAACTTTCTTTTATTACAATAACTGGGATTTCAATGCAGCCGGAACGGTTTTCCAATTGGAAGTAGGAGTGACGATCCACGAAGAATTTAAAAACGGCATTGCGGACCCGATCGATATGGAGGATTTTAAGAGCACCGATGTCTATTATGAGTATGAACCGGTATCAATGCATCCTTGTTATAAATTCAGAATGACGGCTCTTGATATGGCACGCTTTGGTTTGCTCTACCTTCGCGACGGCTTATGGGGGCAAAATCGAATTATCAGCAAGGAATGGATCGATGAAAGTACCACAGCCTACTCTGATTTGGGAGAAAATGGTGGTTATGGTTATCTGTGGGCAGTATCGCTTGATGGAAACCCCGGGGGTTTAATACCTCATAACTTTTATTATCATACCGGTTATGGTGGTCACCTGCTGATGATTATTCCGAAATTAGATCTTGTGATCGTACATCGAGTGAACACAGATATCGGACATAATGTAGGAGATGAACTTGGGATCTTAGTCGGCATGATCCTTAACGCAAAGAAGAAAATAATTCTGCCTGGGGTGATATTATTATTGAATTGAAATAGCTTCTCAATAGTTATGGTGCAAAGATTTTCCCACAAATTGGTGGGAGCGGACTTCAACGAGCGCCATTCGGCCCGCCTTCGACTTGAGACCTCGGCGTGCCTTCGACATGAGCTCAGGCCGAAAGTAGCTCAGTCCCGAAACTGAATAAACCGTCTGAGGCAATGATCGCCGGTGTTCCACCCCATGGCTGTAAATTGGCGATTTCAAGTGCTTCGTCTTCGATTCTGATGATATCCGTCAATTCGCCGGCTAGCCACAATTTCTCAAGCGTGAGACAATCCATCCACAATTTAATTGCGTAATTTTGCAATGCTTGGATTTGAATGGGCTTAATGATTCGTGGCCTGATGGCGATTTTAATGGGGCCCAGCACATATGTAAAGTGACTCCCGACGCTCAACTTGCTCTGTTCATCCAAGATTTCTTGCAAATCAGCTGGGTTGATGCTCATGATAAAGTCATTGATGCGGTCAACTGCTTCCCTGATGCTCATTTCCGAGCTGAGGATGGCCAACGGCTGCAGGCCGCCACCGCTGCCCACATTGGTTGGCACGCCACCGAAGCGGGCCATAAAACCCACCGGACCTTTCTGCCCGACCAGGCAACGGAAGTCTGTTTGAAATTTATTAAGAGAGATTTTTTCATCCTCCAGCTCCGGCATTTCTTCCGCCCAGAGGGCTAACGGAATTTTTTCTTGTACGATATATTGTCCTTCGGAAATAGCCAAATTGATGGCCTCATCCGCTTGATCCAGGCTGTCATTGGCATGACCGACCCGTACACCGCGGCCCGAATAGCCCGTTTGCGGTTTTAGCACCAAATTGTGCCAATTGGTCCGCGTCCATTCGACAAGATCATTAATTTTATGGCCGTCCGGCCCATCTGTCTGCCGCCCGTAAAACATTCGGGTCCAGGGGGTACGACGCACAATCTCCGGATCAAATTGATCTCGCCAATCACCGGTAATGGCTTCAAATATGCTTTTGACATTTAACGGTTCTATACCACGAGGATTGATGACCCGCTGTTCTTTTATTGCCTGGAGAAGCGGATTCAATTTGCTTTTGCCATGGATTTTCAACAGAACTTCTGTGCTAAAATCCATAAAGATGAGTGAAACCGGTTTATTTTGCCAGCAAACTTTTCCCTTTTTTAATTCGAGTTCTTCTGGAGCCATTAATTGACTGTTGATGCCCTCGAGTTCACTCAATCGCCTGACCAGATTACGGTTCTCAATCACATCTTCCAGCGTTTCTTTCTCGGCGACAATGGCAATCAAGCCGGGTTTGCGCCCTTGGCGAACCCGATGGGCCTCGACCAGCATGTTGGCAAAGCCATCCACAGGATAAAACAAGGGGTGACTGAAGTCCAAATTCACTTTACAAGGACGAATAGCGTTCAGTTTCAGCCAGACAGCACGACCGATGATTTGTGTCAGCCGTTGATAATCCCAACCCCCAGGACTGACCAAATTCCATTCTGAATGAAAGCCTTTAAAATCTTCCAAAATCTAATCCTTTGGATGCTGTCTTTCGAATCGCCGCTCAATCAAATGGAACGGCAGTTCCCCACCCGATAGCAGGAATTTATAGTAATTCTTACTTTTAAAGAGATTTCCGTATTTTTTCTTCAACTGTTTGAATTGATGACTGCCGTAGCCATAACATAACTGATACCCAGGATTTAACCGAAAGCGGTCCAGTTGTCTTGATGCTTCCGCAGGATCAAAACCACAGGTCGTCAATAAATCTAAGGCCGTATCTTCAGAAAGTTGTCCAATAGTGAATCCCACATCGATTTGACAGCGCGCTGACCGCCATAATTCGCGCTTCAGACTGACAAGCCTTTCCGTGGGGTCATTTAAATAATCGTACTCAATTAACATCGATTCTGCATATGAGGCCCAGCCCTCATAAAATAAAGGCGACTCTATTTGCCGTCGAATTGGATTATTGAGCTTGCGGCGGAACGAATCCAGAAAATGGTGGCCGGGAATGGTCTCATGTGCCGTCAGCATTTTGTATTCACGATTCAAACGTCTTTGAAGATACTGGTCGGCTTCTTGACTGTTATGCTGTGGAAAATTCGTTGAAATATAAAAATAGCTCTCTTCTTTAGGATCCCGGCTGAATGCAGCTGCAAAAGAAGCCGAGCTCCTCACGGACTTTAGATAGGTGGGTGTGTATTTAATCTCGACAGGTGCACTCAGCAATTCTTCACTAAAGCCGTGTTGACTAAAAAATGACTGCAACCGTTGAATCTCATCGGCATAAAGGTCGACGATTCCGCTTTCTGCGACTTGATAAGGGACAAAGGCATGGTAGAGCTCATCCCAGGTTTTGGTCCCATCTATTTGGGACTGCAGATGTTGCAGTTGCTCTAAAATCTGATGCCATTCTTCAATGGCAATGGCAAAGATGTCCTGCGGTGAATGGGTTGATAAAAAATGGTCCCTTAAAGAAGTCTCCAGAGTGGATACTGCAAATTGGCGATCGGGCTCAGGCGATTGGGATTCTAAGAACAGATTAAATTTTTTAAGGCTTGCCTCGGCATCATCAAACAGCTTTGACGCCCTATTTTGATGATGGGACAATTGCTTTGACAACTTCTTGGCAACTTCGCCCAAATATTGCATACAATCTTGCGTCATCCGTAACGACGCATAAAAATAGGTCTCTGGCACTGATCGTATATTTTCGATACCTTGTTTGAGGATATTCGGCAGAGATGAAAGCCTTAATAATGTTCTCTCTGAGACTTCCTGTGAACTACCAGCTGGCTTATTCAGAGCGTGGTCCAATCCGATAAAGCCAATTTTTAAATACAGTAGTGGGTTATATTGCCAGGAGCGCTTGATATCCAGCTCGATTAAAATACCGGCTGCATTCCCCTGCAGCAATTGAAGATCGATGGAACGCTCGAGATCACCTGCTTGAACATTGGCCGACTTAAATTTTTTCTGAAAGCTTTTTAGTTCATCTATACATTCTTCAATTGAACTGGATTCGATTCTATCCAGCTTATCATAATGTCTGGCAGCATTTTCCGCTCTGGGAAGAAAATCAAATTCATCGCTGGCACACATCACCGGAAATCGCTCGGCCAGAAAATTAAAATAATTGTCGGCCAATTTTTGGTAATCTTTACTTCCTTCCAAAATTAAACTCCCTTTAAATAGTGTAGTTCAAATTAACATCATACATCGCACCGACAATGTCAAAATATTCATGACGCTTAAAATTTCTAATCGATTGACTTTTTTAAAATCCTAAAACACAAAAGTACCCATTCATTTTTGCCCGGCCTTTGTCGATTAGTTTACTTATAATTATGTCCGCTAGCGAACACAATTTGTCCCGTTAGCGTGCACTTACTTTGTATGAAAGCAGTTCTCTAAAAACAGAATTACAATTCAAAAACGCACCATCAGATGATTTTTTCTATTTAATTTTAGGCATTTTAGGCATTTTAAAATGTTGACATTTTTCTTTGGCACACGCTTTGCTCCTCTGATCAATAGACCCAGTGAACGGTGTCATTTTCACGTATTAACAGTTCTAGCTGCATATAGTAAAGATTGGACAAATAATATGTCTATAAGAGAAAAAGCACGACTTAATGTATGGTTGGCCAAAGACCTGGCAGAGAATTTTGGTGGTAGAAAAGCGGATTATTTAAAAAAATTAAATCAGAGACTAAGAACTCAAATACCGTTTCGTTCATCAATGCTGGCAAAAGCAGCTTAAACAAACAGATCACAGAACTGTTGGTTATTGGTTATTCATAGTCAATGATCAGATTCGAACGGTATTATGCCCTGTTAAAAACAGTCATAAATGACATCACAGGAAAATGAGGAATGAAATCTAAAACGATTAACTTAATGGTATTGATTTGCTTGTGTGTAATTTTAGTGACTGCATGTAATCAGAACACCCGTCTTGAGGGCACCTGGGTCGGGTGTGATATACGAAAGCCCCTCATTGATTGGACCTTAACCGTTGTTGACAATCAGTTTTATCTGATTCGTGAAGACCTTTCCATGTGGTACGTCGGCAAATTTAGGTTAAATAATAATTGTCTATTAAAAAAAATTGATCTAAGGTTCAGCGATAGCCATATTCAGATCAACAACGGCATAACGCTGCTGGGCATTTATGAAATTGATGGAAACACCTTAACACTCATTACCAGTAAGGCCGGCAATCAATTAAGGCCCAATTCCTTAGATGAATATGACAAAGCCGTTGTGTTTAATTTTGTGCGCAGTTGAGTATAGAATCTCTTGACAGAAACCGAAGACTATAGTCACATAACCACCGAACACCTCCGTTGCAAATTAACAACACGATAAAAAACGGCTCTTTTCAAAAATGCCACATCCTAATAAAAGTTATAAAGCTTTGATCTCATCGGATTGGAACGAATGTTTAGCGCCCTGTGGTCCGTTTGATTTTATTTCTTTTAATTACCCGCAACTGGCACCGGAATTTGACCGCATCTTTAAGCAGTATACGGGCAATACTATTTCCTTAGGTGAAGCTGCCCGTCAAATCCAACACTTATTACCGGCACCTATCACCAAAAACCAGATGGATCGGTATCTGGCTAAGTCTTTCTCTACATATCGAAGTGTCCCTGAACTCATCGAGTGGTGTAAAAGTCAAAATATCTTGTTTATGATTAATACCACTGGAATGATCGGGTATTTTCAAAGAGTCTTCGCAAAAAAAAGACTCCCAAAGGTACCACTACTATCTGCGCATCCGATGGTACGCTACCCGATAACTGCTACTGATCCCGAACAAGTCTACGATCTCTTTGAGACAACAGATAAAAGCAAAAATACCGCGTTGGTTATGCAGTTTTTTAATATTCCTGCAAATAAAATCATTCTGATGGGTGACAGCGGCGGCGATGGACCTCATTTTAAATGGGGCACCGGAATTAATGCATTTTTAATCGCCAACATGACCAAACCATCCCTAAAAAGATACTGTGAGCAAAACAATATCTCCATTCATACCCAATTTGGGCCTGCCTATGCTGATGGTGAAACCAAAGATCTACGCAAAGAGATGCAGGTAGACTTTATGGATCTCGTACCCATCATTGAAGATTTCCTAAACCGCCAATAACGAAACTGTGATGGATCGTTTCAAAATGGATAAATGTTCGCTGGCGTACAGCCACTGTATCACAAACGTACAGTTCTTGTGGCTTACCCAAAACACCAAATCCTCTGACATCAGATAGAAACAATCTCCTTGATTAAGCCTTACAATCGGTATACCAGCCTACCCTTCCCGTTCTACAAACGACGAGCGTTTACGGAGATTTCATAATTTCAAAAATCCGCTTTTGGTCAAATCTGAAACATTCAAAAGTAAATCTTCCTTCTCGGACACCTGGCACATCCCTTGCTAAAAATAGTGTTGATCTCTTTCTAATAAGAGAAATTTTATCTTCCCTCCCCGCGTCGTCGCCATAGCGGCTATGGCGCGTCGGCGACTGGCGGAGGGATTCAAGGAGGGGGCTATAATGAAAATCAGATGGATACCATTATTCGTCATTTCACTTTTAATTTCAGTCTTCGCATCCGGCTGCATCGTTGTTGATTTAAACAGTTGCAGCAAAGAAACGGTAAAGGGTTCAGGCGAGGTGGTTTCAGAAGAACGCCGGGTTTCCGAATTTAAAACCATCAAGCTCAAAGGTATCGGTCGTGTGATTTTAACACAGGGCCAACCACATTCGATTACGATTGAAACCGACGACAATATCATGCCCCTGATTGAAACAGAGATACGCGGCGACCAACTGGTGATCTCCCAGGGAAATTATAACTTCAGGCCCACGACACTAAATTTTAATATCACGGTTGCCCACCTGAAAGGCATTGCTGTTTCGGGTTCAGGTGACGTTGTCGGGAAGAGCCGGTTTGTCGCTGATAATTTCTACGCAGAAATCAGCGGTTCCGGCGATATGGATCTGGAACTGGACGTGACTGATTTAGCAACAACCATTTCAGGATCCGGTTCGATAAGCCTTGCCGGCCAAACCCAGCGCCATGATGCATCAATCAGCGGATCCGGCAAAATCAATGCCTTTGATATGCGCACCCAGGATGTGTCGTTGAAAGTCAGCGGGTCCGGTGATTGTAAAGTAAATGCCACCGAGACCTTGGACGCCAGGATTTCAGGCGCCGGCGATGTCATCTATACGGGTCATCCGCGCATAACAAGCAAAATCAGTGGCTCGGGCAAATTGGAAAGCCGGAATTAAAAATCGGTCACTTGTTCCTGATTGCTCGCTGCTGATGAGTAAAAAATGCACTAATGAGAAAAAAATCCGTAAACATCAAATGATTTCTTTCAAGTTAACATACGCATTGCCAATACGAAAAGAGTCGATGCGTATTTTTTGTATTTGCGAAATCGAGTTTATTGCTTTTATTACAATACTCATTTTTGCTGTCCCCCTACCTGCTGAAGCAATCGAATGGAAAAGCCCTTCCATAGAGGTATGGGGCGACCACATTTCTTCGGAAGATGTAGATGAAGCCAGTCCAACCGGTGAATTGGCGGTAACATCCACCACCGCAAGGGTTTCAATCCCATTGCGGTTGACCGAAAAATTGGATCTAACCTTTGAGTTATCGGGAAGCCGCTTTTTCTTCGACTGGGATAATACCGAAAACATTAAATTCAGTAACGGTCTAACACCGTGGGATGATTTTAATTCGGCCCGTGTTCGTCTCAAACTAAACTATCAATGGAACCCTCAATGGATTTCATTTGTCAACGTATACACGTCTGCTGCTTGGGAAGAAGAAATCGATGACTCCTATTCCTATGGTGCCAGCCTTGGCACAGTCTTTTTAGGCCCTTATAACTTGAGATGGACGCTAGGGGTTAGCTCCGGGGAGGGGCCGGAAGAAGGGTATTGGGGCGTTTTTGGCGCTATCGCCTGGAATCAGCATAAAAAAGAAGAAGGTCAGCCTGGCATTTTCGCATCCTTAAACTGGCCTTTGGAAGCAGAAATTGGCGCCGTAATAAATGAAAAATGGCTGGTGCGCGGAAATCTCTGGTCCACCGGCAGAATCTTTCGTCTCGCTGATGATAATGCCGTGTCGCCATCCGGATTGGTGGTCAGATCGGTCGAAGCAACCGGCATTTTTCTTGAGTATAAGCCCAGTCAAAAATTTTCGATAGCCCTGGGTGGAAGTTATGTTTACAGACATCGGTATGAAATACAGAATGAAACCGGTGATCAAATTCAGCCATATGTCAACATTAATGCTGCTTTAGGCGCTACGCTTAATTTCAGATTCAAATTTTAAGAACAATCAGTTAATCAAGCATGAAAATCGTGGATAAGGAGGTTCAAAATGAAATTATTAAAAATTGCACTGATATTACTTGTGCTAACAACAATTTCATCCTTAATTGGATGTATGAGTGCCAACCAGCATTACCAGCAGACTCATGGACCCAAAGAAAAAGAAATGACCGTTGGTACGGTTCAAAAAGAAATTCGAAAAGGCATGTCAGCAGCTGATGTTGCCACCGTGCTGGGCTCGCCGAACATTGTAACAACCGATTCGGCCAATCGTGAAGTCTGGATATACGATCGAATTTCTACCGATGTGTCCTATTCAAAAGATACATCCGGCGCTGGATTGAAGCTCTTAATTGCCGGTTTAGGTGATAATCTTTTTGGTGCCGGTCAGGGATCCGGCAATTATAACAGATCCGCCGGTGCACAATCCAAAACCCAGCGAACACTTACGGTAGT
>JAAUXY010023883.1_pt1 | contig 13595 bp, 11 predicted proteins | sample 7278121 | NCBI WGS metagenome assembly JAAUXY01 (sample SAMN14350117, study PRJNA611818) | marine sediment metagenome | isolation source: surface marine sediment (1.8m) | place: French Polynesia: Moorea | collected 2018-08 | reverse complement strand
GTGATCGCCGCCACCCGGTCCCCGACACGGCAGCCTCGGACGCCCGGGCCGACCGCCGAGACGGAGCCGGACACCTCCAGGCCAAGGATCGCCGGGTAGCTCATCGGGTCGGGGTAGACCCCCTGGCGGCGCTGAATGTCGCTCCAGTTGCAACCCGCGTAGGAGGTCAGAATCTGCACCTCGCCCCGACCAGGCGCCGGCTCCGGAACGTCCTGCAGCTCTAGCTGGTCCAGCCCGCCCGGCTCGGCCACGACGACGGCACGCATTCTTCCGCTCCCCCGGCCGCGCGCTTCGAGTCAGATCCGGATCAACGGCTGGTGGGCGCACCGGAACGAGCCGCCCGCCAGGTAGACCTCGCCATAGGGCAGCCGGCGGACGTCGAAGTTCCGCTCCTGGAGCTCCGCCGCGAGCGCGTCGTGCGGCTCCTCCGCCGGCATCACCACATAGTGGTCGTTCATGATCAGGTTGTTGCAGCCCAGGTAGACCTTCGAGATCTCATAGGGGACGTCGATGATGTCCCAATCCCGGAAGAAGTCCGGCACGCCGTCGAGCATCGCCTCCCTGCAGATGGCCGCCACCCCTTCGCGCGGCGTCATCAGCACGCAGTCGAGATGCGCGAAGTTTCGGTCGATCCGCACCATCTCGACGTCGTAGTCGGGGCCGAGCACGTGCTGCAGCCAGCGCGCGCCCTCCGGGTTGCTGGCGTTCCCGGAATGGCCGACCAGGATCTTCTGCCCGAGCACGAAGATGTCGCCACCCTCGAGATAGCCCCAGCCCGTCTCGTCGTCGTCATGGGTGTCGTCGGCGCCGCCGTCGGGCTGCGCGAAGTAGCGCGCGCCCCGCTCCATGGTCTGGGCCAGGATATGGCGCACGGAGAAGCGCTGGCGGCGATGGAACAGCGAGCGCGGGGCGAGCTCGATGACGTTGTTGCCGATGGTCACGAAGGGATCGCGCAGCCAGCCCGTCAACACCCCATGGTTCTCGCCGCGCGGATAGCGCATGTTGGCGTCGCTCATGTAGGTGGGTTGATGCACCCGGACGCCCTCGCTGCGAAGGAAGTCGACCGCCCCCTCGACCTGGGCGCTCCAGCGCGCGAAGTAATCGGGATCGACCTCGCGCACGTCCCGCTCCTGATTGTCGAACCAGAACTGCCGGAACGCGCCCGACGGGCGGACGTCCGCGTCCTGTAGGAACTTGGGAAAGACGTATTGCTGTCCCCAGCCGTAGACGCATTCCTTGAGTTCGCCCCATTCCGTGCGGACATTGATGTCGTCATCCGTCTTGAGCATCGCAGGGCCCCCTTCTGCTGCGCACCACGCGCGCCATGGCGCTGCGGTCCGCGCTGTTGTCGCTGCGGGCCATCTACTTGGCCTCGCGCCGATACGGGATGCCGGCGGCCGCGGGCGGGCTGGGCCGGCCGACCAGGCCGACCAGCGCCAAGATCGAGACCACGTAGGGCATCGCCACGAAGATCTCGTGCGGCACTTCCGGATTGAGGAACTGCAGCCTGAGCTGCAGGGCGTCGAAGAACCCGAACAAGAGACAGGCCAAGAGCGCGCCGACCGGATTCCAGCGTCCGAGGATGACCGCGGCCAGCGCGATGAACCCCTTGCCCGCGCTCATGTTCTCCGAGAACAGGAAGACCTGGGACAGCACCAGGAAACAGCCGCCCAGGCCGGCGAAAAGGCCGCTGCCGAGCACGCAGGCGTAGCGCACCGCGTTGACCGAGACGCCGGCCGTATCCGCGGCGCGCGGGTTTTCCCCGACGGCCCGGATGTTGAGGCCCCAGGGGGTCGCGAACATCATGAAATAGAGCAGCGGGACGACCGCATACATCAGATAGACCAGCAAATCCTGGCCGAAGAAAACCGGTCCGATCACCGGGATCGAGATGAGCCCCGGAATGGCCAGCGGCTTGAAGCCCTGCAGGTTGAGGGTGTTGGCCTGGGCCCCGAACACGACCCGCGACAGGAAAGAGGTCAGGCCCAGCACGAACAGGTTGATGGCAATGCCGGTGACGATCTGGTTGACGCCCAGCGACACGCCGAGTACCGCCAGGATCAGCGCGGCCAGCATGCCGCACATGGCGCCGGTTACGACCCCCGCGAAGGGCGTGTCGAAGAAGAAGGCGCCGACCGCCGCCCCGAAGGCGCCGGCCAGCATCATGCCCTCGAGCCCGATGTTATAGACGCCGCTGCGCTCGGAGAGGACGCCGCCCACGGCGGCGAACACGATCGGCACCGAGAGGCGCAGGCTGGTGCGCAGGAAATCGGTCAGCAGCGCGGGATCGAGAAAGATCTCAATCATGGCGGGTTCTCCGGCTGTCCGTCCGGCGAAAGCTCGCCGGCGACCTCCTTTCGCTTGCGCAGGACCCGCGCCCAGAAGGTCTGCTCGAAGCGGAAGGCCAGTCCCATGGCCAGAAGGATCACCACCAGCCCCTGGATGGCCTCGACGACCGTGGTGTCGACGCCGACCGCACGCTGCATGATGCCGGCCCCGCTCCTCAGCCCGCCGAGGAAGGCTGCGGCGACGACGACGAACAGCGGATTGCCGCCGGCAAGGAAGGTGATGACGATGCCGTCATAGCCGTAGCCCGGGCTGAAATGGTGGAATAGCCGGTATTTCAGGCCCAGCACCTCGTATGTGCCGGCCAGCCCCGCCATGGCGCCGGCGACCACGAAAGCGACCACGATATGCCGCTTGACGGACATGCCGGCGTAGCGGGCGGCGTCCGGATTGCGCCCGACCGTGGCCAGCGAGAAACCGAAGGTGCTGCGGCGAAAGACGGCGAACAGGACGATGGCGAGCACGACGCCGACGACGACGCCGAGATGGGCGTCGGTGCGCGGCAGAACATGCGGCAGGAACAGGCTCTCCGGGATCTCGTCCGAATAGGGATAGGGGGCTTCCGGGGCCATCATCGGACCGCTCACCGCGTAGCTCACGATGTTGATCGCGACGTAGTTCATGAGCAGCGTGACGATGATCTCGTTGACCCGGTGGTAGGCCTTGAGCACGGCCGGGATCAGCGCCCACAGGCCGCCGCCGATTGCGCCGGCAATTGAGCAGACCAGGACATGGATCCAGCCGGGCATGGCCGGCAGGTAGAGGGCCGCCAGGGTGGCGAACAGGGCGCCCATGTATATCTGGCCTTCAGCGCCGATGTTGAACTGTCCGGCCCGCAAAGGGATGGTGACCGCGAGCCCCGCCAGGATCAGCGGCGACATCTTCACCAGGGTGTTGCCGAAGCCGAAATACTCGAAGAACGCCCCTTTGAAGAGCGCGGCATAGGCGTCCAGGGGATCGGACCCGGCTAGCTGGATCAGGATCGAGCCCAGCAAGAGAGCCAGGAGAATGGCCCAGACGCTCTTGAACAGATAGATGAACCGGATGACGCCCAGCATCGCCCGCCTCACCCGCTCACGCCGGCCATGAGCATGCCGAGCTTCTCGGCCGTCGCATCCGCCGTGTCGAGCACGCCGGTGATGCAGCCCCTGAAGATCACGGCGATCCGGTCGCTCACCGCCAGCAGGTGCTCGAGTTCGGTCGAGATGTAGAGGATGGCCACGCCCTTCTCGCGCTGATCCAAGAGCGTGTTCTGGACGAACTCGATGGCGCCGACGTCCAGCCCCTTGGTCGGCTGCGAGACGATCAGGACCCGCGGACCCTCTTCGATCTCCCGCGCCAGGATGACCTTCTGCTGATTGCCCCCCGAGAGATACCGCACCTCCTGTTCGATGCTCTGGAGGCGCACGTCATATTGCTCCACCAACCGTTCCGCATTGGACTTGATCGCGCCGAAATTGAAGATGTGGTGCCGCGCGAAGGGCAACGACTCATAAGACCGCAGCATTAGGTTCATGGCCACCGGATGGTCCAGGACCAGGCCAACGCGCTGGCGGTCCTCGGGCACGTAGCCGATCCCGAGCCGGTGTTTTCGCTCCGCGACCGACGCCTCGCCGATGTCCCGTCCCTCGACGGTGATGTGCCCGGCCTCGAGCGGTCTCAGCCCGGCAATGACTTCCGCGAGTTCCGCCTGGCCATTGCCGTCGACGCCGGCGATGCCGAGGATTTCGCCGCTCCGCACCGAGAGCGAGATATCGTCGAGGGCGGCCAAGCCGCGGTCGCTGCGGGCCCGGACCCCCTTGATCTCGAGCAGGCTTGGCCCGGCTTCGCGGTCCCGGTGCTCGATATCGAAGACGATGTCCCGGCCGATCATCAGACGGGCCAGCTCCTGCGGATTCGTCTCGGAGGTCTCGACCTCCGCAGTCACCCGACCATCTCGCATGACGGTCACGCGATCGGCGATCGCCATGACCTCTTCCAGCTTGTGGGTGATGAAGAGGATCGTCTTGTCCGCCTCCGTGAGCCGGCGCAGGACGTCGAAGAACGGCCCCGTCTCGCCGGGCGTGAGCACGCTGGTCGGCTCGTCGAAGATTAGAATGTCCGCGTGATGGTAGAGCAGCTTGAGGATCTCGACCCGCTGCTGCATGCCCATTGGCAGCTTCCAGACCGTCTCATGCGGGTCGATCTCGAAGCCGAAGGAATCGCTGAGTTCAGTCAGCCGTTCGGCATGCTGCTTGAGATTGAGACCAGGACCGTTCGGTTTCATGCCGAGAATCACGTTCTCGGTGACCGTCAGCGGGCCGACCAACATGAAATGCTGATGCACCATGCCGATGCCTTGCCGCAGCGCGTCCTTCGGGCTCTCGATCCTGACCTCGACGCCGTCGACCCGGATATGGCCCTCGTCCGGGTGGTACAGGCCATAAAGGATGTTCATAAGGGTGGTCTTGCCCGCCCCGTTCTCGCCGAGGATGGCGTGGATTGAGCCCCGCTCCACGTGCAGGCTGACGGCATCGTTGGCGCGCAGATCGCCGAACGTCTTGGTGACGTTGTCGACGACGAGGTGAGGGTCGGTCGCCACTACGAACGTGTCCGACAGGATGATCTTCGCCCGGAAGAAACGGGCCCCACGCCGGTCGGGCGTGGGGCCCCTGCGGCGTTCGCCGCCGCTACATCTTCCACTTGCCGGATTTCATGTCCGCGACGATCCGGTCGATGTCCGCTTTGACGTCCGCCGGCACCTCCGGGTTGATCGTCCCGAGGCTAAGCGGCTTGGTGCCCACGTTGAAGACGTAGTTCTTGCTCTCGTTCTTGCCGTCCATATACAGGGCAGCGTAGTGCAGAATGGCCTGGCGCCAGTCCTGCGAGACCGAGATCAGGTTTGTCTTGGGCCAGTTCGTATTGAGATCGGTGATCGCGCCGAGGCCGAATTTGCCCTTTTCCTCCAGCCCCTGCATCACGCCGACGATGCCGTTGTCGAGATAGGGCAGGACCGCGTCCGCGCCCTGGCTGACCTGGCCGAAGGTGGCTTCCTTGGCCTTGGCGACGTCGTCCCAGTCGTTGGTGTAGGTGATCAGAACCTCGCCGCCGCCGGTCGCGTCCTTCATGCCTTTGCGCATGCCCTCGGCGATGTCGAGGATCGGCTTGATCTTCTGGCCCGAGACGATGCCGAGCTTGCCCGTCTTGGACATCTTGCCGCCGACATAGCCGAGGATGTAGCCGATGGCATGGTTGTTGTAGCCGACGGTCGCAACACCCTCGACCACGGCGCAGTTCAGGCAGACGAACTGGGTGTCCTTGTAGCGCCGCGCCGCGCGTTTCGTGGACTCGACGAATTCACCGCCGGCGCCGAACACGAGGCCATAGCCGCGGCGGGCATAATCCTCGAGGTGCTCGGACTGGTCCGCCTGCTTGACCTTCTCGCTGTAAGCCGTCTCCACGCTGAGTTCTTTGCCCACCAGCACGATGCCCTCGTAGAGCACCTGGTTGAAGGCCTGGTCGGTGATGCTGCCCGGCAGCACGATCGCCACCTTCTTGTCTGCCGCACCGACGGCCGCTCCGAAGGCCCCCGCTGCGAACGCGGCCGCCGCCGCGCCAATGAGCACTCGTCTCGTCAGGTTCATGACATCTCTCCCTGTCTTGGTCTTGCCTGTTATCCTGTGGTCGTCTTCGGCGGTTTGGCGCCTCCCGTCATGCATGCACGCTCTGCGCCTCCTGCTCGTGAGACGGCTCCGTAATCGCGTCGACGAAGGCATCCGACGTCGCGATACTGCCGAAATACCCGCCCTCCTGCTTGATCATGCTGAGCGCGGCGACGTGATTGCTCCTCAGCGTCGCGGCACAGCAATCCTCGAGCAAAAGACAGTCGAAGCCGCGATCCGTCGCCTCCCGGATCGTGCTGTGCACGCAGACATCCGTGGTGATTCCGGTGAACACCATGTTGACGATGCCATTATGGTGCAGCAAGAGCTCGAGGTCGGTCCCGTAGAACGCCCCGCTGCCGGCCTTGTCGATCACTGGTTCGTCCTGCTCGGGCCGGAGCTCGTCGATGATCTGGAATCCCCGCTCGCCGCGGATCATGAAGCGCCCCATCGGTCCTGGCGCGCCGATCTCGGCGCCGCCCCTCCGGCTGCGCCAGCGCGCCACCTCCGGCAGGTCGGAGAGATCCGGACGCCGGCCCTGGCGCGTGTGCATAATGTGGAACTCCCGCCCACGGGCCGCCGCCAAGACCCGCCGGATCGGCTCGACCACCGCCATCATCGGCGCGACATCATAGCCCATGGCATGGAAATAGCCGCCCGACGCGCAGAAGTCCTTCTGCATGTCGATGACCATCACAACGGTGTTTTCCGGCCGCAAGTCCCCGTTAAACGGAAAGTCATAGGGGTCGGCGCGAACGTAGACTTCCGTCGCGCCCTCCGCCGCGATGGCCGGGCGCATGGTCATGGTTGGGCAATCAGTCGCGCCCTATCGACGCGGGGCGAGCGAAAGGCCGCCTCGAGCGCGCCCGCAACCAGATCGACGAACTCGTCGACGAGCAGCTTGCCGATCTCGCCGCTCGATCTGATCGCCGGGGTCAGGACGCCGGACGGCGGCACCCACTCGGCAGCCGTATGCGGATACAGGTCATAAGGCGGGAAGTTGGCGGGCGGGTCCAATGGGACCCGGTCCATATTCACGAGATGCGGGAAGAGATAGAGCATCATCGAGGTCTCGAGGATGCCGCCATGCTCAAGGTCCAGACCCGGATAGCCATTGGGATAGAACTGCTCGATGTACTCGAGGGTCTCCGGTTTGACCTTTTCGGGATAGCGCATCTTCAAGATCTGCACCGTGTCGATGCCCTGGGCGCGAAGGCGCCGAACCGCCTGCTCGCAGCCCTCGGTCAGGAAGAACTGGTTCTCGTAATGGCCGTCTATGACCGCCAGCTTGGCCGCGCCGGTCCGTCCGAGCTCTGACAGCACATCGCAGAGGAGCCGGGACAGGTTGTCGCCGTCCAGGCCGGTGGACCCCGGAAAATGGTCGCCGCCGCCCGTGCGCGGCTGCGATTTGTAACCGTAGCTCAGCGTCGGCGCGACGATGCCGCCGACGCGCGCGGCCGCCCGGCGCGACATCTCGCCTGCCAAAATCGCATCCGTGCCGAGCGGTAGATGCGGGCCGTGCTGCTCGACCGCGCCGACAGGCACCAGGACGATGGCGTCTTCTTCCTTCAGGCGCCGCTCGTACTCGACCCAGGAAATCTCGGCCATCAGTACCGAATCGTGCATGCTCTCCTCCCCTTGCGGAGGGCCGCGCCAACCGGCATCTAAACTTTTGATATATCGCGGTTTTTTGTCTTTCACCCGATCCTAAAGCGGTCCGGGACCCGGTCCTCGGCAGCCTCCCGCGCAGATAGTGTCAGCTTTCACGTCCCCGAAAAATAGCAAAGTCGGGAACTTCAGATTGATATTTGTCGATGTATCGTTGCTAAAAGTGAAGTATGGTCGATTTATTGCCGTTTTCCGGGCAGGTTCGGGGCTTTCAGCGATGATACCCAGACTGGACCAGGTCGACCTCCGTCTGCTGCGGGTTTTCGCGACAGTTGTCGAATGCCGGGGGTTTTCAGCCGCACAGGTGGAGCTGGGGGTCGGCCAGTCGACGATCAGCTCGCACATGGCGGATCTGGAGGCCAAGCTGGACATCAGGCTGTGCGAGCGGGGCCGCGGGGGATTCCGCCTGACCGACAACGGCCGCGAGGTCTATGAGGCGGCCCAGCGCCTGTTTCGCTCGCTGGAGACGTTCACTTCGGACGTCGAGGCGGTACGCGGACGGCTCGTGGGCGAGCTCCATATCGGCACCGTCGACAACCTCATCACCAACGAAGACTTCCGCCTCAGCGAAGCGATCGCCCGCTACAAGAGTCGTGCGAGCTCGGTCCGCCTGACCGTTCACGTGGGCACCCCGACCGATATCGAGCGCGCGGTGATCGACGGGCGCCTGCAGCTCGGTCTCGGCGGATACACCAACCAGGCCTCCGGCATCGATTACATCAAGCTGTTCAACGACCCCCAGAATCTCTATTGCGCCCGGAGCCACGCGCTGTTCGAGGTGGCCGACGAGCTGTCGGATCTCGATCGGCTCCGCAGGTTCGAACATGTCAAGCGAGGCTACGTGCCCGACTCGGACTTGCCGTTCGGCGCGTACATCAACGCGACCGCCCAGGCCTCCAACATCGAGGCGATCGCCTTGCTGATTCTGTCGGGCCGGTTCATCGGCTTTCTCCCGACCCACTATGCCCGGCGCTGGGTCGCGGCAGGCGCCATGCGGGCGATCAGGCCGGATGTTCTGCACTACTTTGCGGAGGTTGAGCTGATCGTGAAGCGCAACCGGGCGCAGCATTCGCTGGTCGACGTCTTCATCGACGATCTGCTCTTCGTGTGCGCGGGAGCCCGCGCCGCCGCCGAGTAGCGGCGGCGACAGCCAGGCCCATCAGGTCACGTTCACCCTCGCACTTCCACAGGCTCCGCGTGAGGGTAAGCATTCTCCCGGACCTGACCTCATCCTGAGCTTGACGAAGGGTGAGGTCAGACGAACTCGCCAAGGAAATTTGGCAGCCTGCTAAGCGGCCACACCCACGGACCGCCCGCTCAGCTCAAACAGCCGGCCAAAGCCGTCGATCTTGTCTTCGATCCCAGCGCTGCGCAGGCAGTCCCACATCATGGCCTGGTTGCTGACCACCACGGGCTTACCGACCTGGGCTTCGAGCTCGGCGACGATGTCGAGCGCCCTGAGCGCCCCGCAGCAGACGAAGACCGCGTCCGCCTCCGGCCGGTCGAGGCTGGCCGCGAACTCCCGGATGTACTGCGGGTCGACCAGATCGATGTCCGTGTTGGTGCCGATATTGAGGCCCTGCAGGTCCAGCACGTCGAAGCCGTGCGCGCTCAAAAACCGGAGCACATGGCCGTTGATCTCGTCGAGATATGGGGTCGCCGCGACGATGCGCTTGGCGCCGAGCGCCTTCAGCGAGCGGACGACGCCGGTCATCACGGTGGTCGGCTTGGCTTCCGGCTTGGCCCGCGTGAGCGCGCCCGCGACTGCGTCTTCGCCGATCACCATCGTCCCGCAGTTGCAGGTGTAGCAGACCACGTCGAGCCGATCCTCGGGCAGGATCAGGCCGGCCGCGGCCTCGATCCCCGGTGCCATGTCTCTCAGCGTCTCGAGGGTCGCGGTGTTCGACATCTGCAGCCGGCTGAAGTGGACGCCAACGCCGGGCGGCGTAAGCCGGAAGACGTCGTCCTCGACGGTCTGCTCCATCGCCAGAACGACAAAGCCGATCTTGGCCCGCCAGTGGCGGCCCTTGTCGTAGCGCACGTCGCGCGGCGCCGAGACGACGGTCGGCAGTGGTTCGGCCATGATCCTTCCTCCCCCATCGACGACGAGAGGCTGGCCTAGGCGGTTGGCCCTCGCGCCCTCGACGATGATCGCATGCGGCACGATCCGTTGACGACAAGTGTAGTCGTTGACTGTGCCTGCCGCAATTTGGGGGAGAGGTAAGCCTGAATGACGAACACCAGGCCCCCCGCGAGCACTCGAATACGCCCAGCTCAGAGATTTCGCAGCCGTCACGTCACTGTGAATGGGAAATTCTTCCAGTGGTAGTAGGATCGGAGTAGAGTTGGAGCCGACTTGCAGGCTGGCCGGGAAATCTCCATCCAGAACCAGGGGGGCTTTGGACATGTTCGGGTTCCTAGCGGAATTGGCAGCGAAGGTCGGGCATGAACTTGCGCCCGAGATCGTAAGCAAACTGGCAATCAACAAGTTCGCCGGCGCGACCACCCCGAGGCCGCGCCCGTACAGCTTGTGGTCTGATCAGGAAGGAAAAATTTGCGATTACGTTTCTTGGCCGTCGCTGACGGATCGAAGTTTTTTCGGGCGCCACCTGCGCGCCGCTCCCGAGAGTTTCGTTGACGGGCTACCGGTCGATACGCCCTACGAGTCCGAACAAAACCACGGTCAAGTTACAGGTCTCTTCAAACGCACAAGCCCGATCGACTGTCCGCGATCGAGTTTGCTTTTTCCGTTTTTCGCGCAGTGGTTTACGGACAGCTTTCTCCGGACCGACTCCAATGACCGGCGAAAAAACACGTCAAACCACGATATCGATCTCTGTCAGATCTATGGCCTGACGGAAAAAACCGCCGGAATCCTGAGGACGAAGACCGGAGGCAAGCTCAGGAGCCAGTTTGTCGGCTCGGAGGAATATCCGGACAACCTGTTCGACGCCGACGGCGAAGTCAAAGCGGATTACAGTGCGCTACCTTACGTCAGCAATGAAAAGGTATTCGAAATCCTGAACAGGTTCGGCGACGCCGAAGACCGAAAGAAGAACTATTTCGCCTCGGGCCTGGAGCGCGGCAACTCGAGCGTCGGATACACCGCGATCAGCACCTTGTTTCTTCGCGAGCATAACCGGCTCTGTGAGGAGCTTCAGTCGCGAAACCCAGGCTGGGACGACGAACGGCTCTTCCAGACCGCGCGCAACATCAACATCGTGCTGCTGCTGAAGATCGTCATCGAGGACTACATCAATCACATCGCGCCCATCGAAACACCGATCTTTATGGTCGACACGTCGTTTCCGGAAGAGGAGGAATGGTACAGGACGAACTGGATATCCATCGAGTTCGACCTGCTGTATCGCTGGCATGGACTGATTCCTGACGAAATGACATTTGGCGGTCAGGTTTACGGACCGAGGGGGTTCATGCTCAACAATTCGGTTCTGATGGAACACGGTTTGGGCGGGATCATTGACGCCGGGTCCCGGCAAAAAGCCGGCAGGATATCCTTGCACAACACAGCAGACTTTCTGCTGGGCGCGGAGTATGCCGCCATCAAGATGGGCAGAGACTATCGCCTGAGAAGCTTCAACGAATACCGAACCCAGTTCGGGCTGGACGAGCTGGACGATTTCGACGACTTGACGTCGGATCAGAACCTCGAAGCGGAGTTGAAGGGGTTGTACGGCGATATCGACAATCTCGAGTTCTTCGTCGGTCTGTTCGCCGAAGAGGCGCGCGACGGCGCACTCTTCGGAGAACTGATGACGACCATGGTCGCATCCGATGCGTTCACGCAGGCATTGACCAATCCGCTGTTGTCCACGCGCGTCTTCAACGCGGGCACGTTCACCAAGTACGGCATGAAAATGATAAAGAGGACCAGCTCACTCCGGGATCTGGTGGATCGCAACGTCAAGAACCCGGCTGATGTAAAGGTCTCCTTCGCGCGTTGAAGACCGCAAGGGCGGGCCGTGTCTGTGCACGCCGATGTCGCATTGAGCCGCCCGGGACACCGCAAACGAGCGCCGGATGACGGACGAACCGCCGCGCTCAGCGGCTCGGCCATGATCCTTCCTCCTCCATCGGCGACAGGACGGCTGACCGGCGCGGTCAGCCCTCGCGCCCTCGAAGACGATCGCGTTCAACACGATCTCTTGGCCGTCAGTCTCGTCCTCGACCGCGCGTGGCACAATTAGGCAACCGGTCGCCCGACAGCGGCGATCGCGAAGGCAGTTCAAATTCTCGCGCCTGCTCGTATCGCGAAACGGATCACGTCGACCGGTTCAGCCCTTCATGACGGGTTCAGGACGTCGTCGAGCGCGTTGAGAAAAGACCGCATCTGCTCGTCCGACAAACCGACCGAGCCCTTGTCGACGATTTCCGAGAGAATTGCTGCGGCGACCTCGCCGCGCCTATCCGGATCGACCGCGGGCAGCATCATCCCAATGCAATGCGGCATCATCGTCTTCAGCATCATCTCGGGCATCTGCGCCATATGCTGTTCATGTCCGCCCTGCATCATTTTGGACATCATGTCCTGCATCTTGCCGGGACCGTCGCCGGCACCTCCAGACATCATGCCCATCATCATCTTGGGCATCATCTCCTTCATATCGAGGCCTTCGGTCATCTTGCCCATCATGGTCGCGAACATCTCTTTTTTCTCTTCCGCACCCATGCCGCCAAAGAACTGCTCCATCATGGAGCGCATCATCGCCTGGCGATCGCCTTCGCTCATCGAAGCATCCTCCGTCATGACATCACCTTCTCGACATCTGTGCTGAAGACCAGCCGGCCGGGTCATCCGGCCATAGTCAAAAAGCTAACGCCCACGCCCGCTGACGCGCCTTGATGCTGATCAGTCAACGCGATCACGTTTCCAGGCGGGCGTGTCCTGCCCCTCGGCCAGTTCGGAGGCGGGTTCCAAGTGCTCAGCCGTTCACCGTGCTGAGCGTCGGCTAGCGATTGGCCAGATCCGTCAGGCAGGCGGTCAGCACGCGGGCGCCGGCCGCGCAGTCGCCCGGCGTCGCGGCCTCGGCCTCGTTGTGGCTGATGCCGTTCTCGCAGGGGATGAAGACCATGCCCGTCGGACAGAGGCCGTGCATGTTCATCGCGTCGTGCCCGGCGCCCGACGGCAGCTCCAGGTGAGAGATCTCCAGCGCCTCCGCATGCCGGCGGACGGTCGCCACCATCTCGTCGGGGAAGATGGTCGGCGCCGCGTTCATGGTCTCTCGAACGGCGACCTCGCAGCCGGCCGCTTCGACAACGGAGGTCTTCGCGATCGCCGCCGACAGCCTTTCGATGGTCGCTCCGTCCGGATGCCGCAGATCGATGGTGAAGACGACCCGCCCCGGCACGGTGCTGGGGGCGCCGGGAAAGGCCTCGAACCGGCCGACCGTGAACCGCACCACGTCGTCCGGATCCGCGAGCGCGCGACCCAGCGCGGTGACGATCCCGGTTGCGGCCTTGAGGGCGTCCTTGCGGGTCTTGAGCGGGGTCGTGCCGGCGTGATCCTCGCGCCCCGTCACCTCGACGTCGAACCAGCGGATGCCCTGGATCCCGGTCACGACGCCGACGGTCTTGCCGGCCGCCTCAAGAACCGGGCCCTGCTCGATATGCGCCTCGATGTAGGACGCCACGGGACCGCCCATGTCCCGCACCGGGATATCGGTCTCCGCGGCCCGGACCTCGGCCAGGGCGCTCGCCACCGTGATGCCGTCCCCGTCTGCCACCCCGAGGGCATCGTCGAGCGCGAGCCGGCCCGCGAACACCGACGAGCCCATGACGCCTGGCCGGAACCGGCTGCCCTCCTCGTTGGTCCAGGCGACCACCTCGATCGGCCGGCGGGTCGCGACACCGGCGTCCTCGAGCGCGCAGAGCGCCTCGAGCCCCGCCAGCACGCCGTAGATGCCGTCGAACTTGCCCCCC
>JAAUXY010191027.1_pt1 | contig 13600 bp, 14 predicted proteins | sample 7278121 | NCBI WGS metagenome assembly JAAUXY01 (sample SAMN14350117, study PRJNA611818) | marine sediment metagenome | isolation source: surface marine sediment (1.8m) | place: French Polynesia: Moorea | collected 2018-08 | reverse complement strand
CCTCCCATGCCCGAGTACGCCCAAAAAATTAGGCATCGTAGACTCTGGTGTCATCAATCCTTCGGCTGCCCCAGAATCCGCTCCGCAATAATGTTCTTCTGAATATTCGGCGTACCCCCGCCGATCACCACGTTCGGCCAATTCAGCGCCGACTTTGACCAGGTGCCCTCGTCGACGGCTTCCTCGCCGCCTCTGAGCTGCAGGCCGGCTTCGCCGCTGAGCGCAACCGCAAAGTCGTCCATCTCAATCTCGAGGCTCGCGCGGTGGAGCTTGTTGACGGAGGTTTCCGAGGTCAGCGGCTCACCCTTGATCTGCTTGGTGAGATAACGCAGGCCGTTGTACTTCATGGCGGCGATCTTCATCTCGAACCGTGCGATCGTGCGGCGCACGTCCGGGTCTTCGCTGGCGGGTTTGCCCTGCTTGCGGGTGGTTTTGACGAGATCTTTGAGATTGTCGAGCTTCTCGAACATCTGCGTGACCTCGCCGATGCTCGAGCGCTCGTTGGCAAGCGCGGAGACGGTGACGTTCCAGCCTTCACCCTCGTCGCCGAGGCGGTTCTCGATCGGTACACGCACGTCGGTGAAGAAGATTTCGGCGAAGTGCTTGTCGCCCGCCATGTTCTCGATGGGCCGCACTTCCAGGCCTTCGCTGTCCATGGGCACGAGAAGGCAGGTGATGCCGTCGTGCTTGGATTCCACCTCGAAGTCGGTGCGCACGAGCAGGATGATCCACTGTGACCAGGGCGCGCCCGTGGTCCAGATCTTCTGGCCGTTGACGACGTAGTGGTCGCCCTCTTTGACGGCCTTGCACTGAATGGCGGCGAGGTCCGAGCCGTGGTTCGGCTCCGAGTAGCCGGTGCACCAGGTGACCTTGCTGTCGAGAATGTCGGGGATGAACTTCTGTTTCTGCTCCTCGGTGCCGTACTGCATGATGCCGGGACCAACCCAGGCGAGGCCCATGAACGAGGTGCCGAGGGGCGGGGCTTTGGCGAGCGCCATCTCTTCGCGCAGGATTGTCTGCTCGATGAGGCCGCCGTCGCTGCCGCCGAATTCTTTGGGCCAGCTGAAGCCTACCCAGCCTTTCTCGCGCACTTTCTCGAGCCAGGTTTGCAGAAAGTCCTTCGGCCGCTCGCCCTTGGGCGGCAGGTTCTCTTGCAGGAAGCCGCGGACTTCCTCGCGAAACGCCTGTTCTTCCGGGGTGTAGTCGAAATCCATTACAAGCCTCCCAACGCCGCAACGCGGTCGAGATGATAGTCGGAGTCGCCATACATGGGCCGTGCCCATTTCGAGCGTTTGAGATAAAGCTGCGCGTCGTACTCGGCGGTGAAGCCGATGGCGCCGTGCAGGCCCACGCCGTCGATGCCGATCTGAGCAAACGCATCGGAGGCGTAGCCCTTGGCAAGCGATACCGCTCGCGGCATTTCGTCGCGGGCGTCGTCCACCGTCCAGGCGGCGTAGTAGCAGAGCGATTTGAACGACTCGACGTCCACATACATTTCCGCCAGCCGGTGGGTGACACCCTGGTACTGGCCAATGGGCTTACCGAACTGGATACGCTCTTTGGCGTAGCCGCTGGTCAGCTCGAGAATGGCGTCAGCCGCGCCGACCATCTCGGCGGTGGTGGCCATGGCGCCGCAGTCGGTGAGGTATTCGAGCTGCGCTTCGCTCATCGGGAAAACGTACTCACTTGGCATCGTCACACCCTCGAGGCTGATGCTGCCCATACCCTTGGTGGGGTCCATCATGGGCTGGGCGTTGACGGTGATCTGTTCCCTGGCAACCGTGGCAAGGCCGAGGCCGTCGGTGGTGCGTACGGCGAAGATGAAGTGAGTCGCTGCCAACGCGTCGTTGACAAAAGGCTTCACGCCGCCGAGCGTGACGGTGTCGCCTTCGATGGTTGCGGTGGCGGTAATCGCTCGAGGGTCGATCCAGTTGGGCTCGTCGTAAAGGGCCACGGTGCAGACGGTGTCGCCCGCAACCATCATGGGTAGCCACTGCTCCAGTTTGTCTTCCGGTGCGCACTCGAGAAGCGCAGCACAGGAAAGAGTATGTGAAGCCATCGGCAGAGGGCTCAGTCCTTTACCGAGCTCCTCCAGCACAACCGTCAGATCAATCCACTTGAGACCAAGACCGCCGTACTGCTCCGGCACCGTGAGCCCCAGCCAGCCGAGCTCGGCGGCCTGTTTCCAGAGCGCGGTATCCATGCGCGAATCGCTGTTGCTCAGCTCGCGCACTTTGCGCATCGGACACGCTTCCTGCATGAAGCGTGCAACCTGATCGCGGAGCAGATTCTGCTCTTCGCTGAACCCGAAATTCATGGCTCCCCCTTACTTCCCTTCAGCCTGAAAGTGGCACCCGCCCGGCGATGCCGGTGCGCGGGTGCCGCCACGTCGTCAGCCACGCATCGGGTTGATGGGCGGCCAGTTCTCTTTGCTGTTCTGGATGTGCTCACCAATCTCCTCGACACCCCAGATGCCTTCGGACAGGTCACGCTTGGCAATCGGGGTCACCTGCCAGGAGAGCAGGCTCACGCTGTTGCCGCCGACCAGGAACTGGCGTCCGGTAATGTCCTTCGCTTCGTCCGAGCAAAGGTAGACGATGGGCGGTGATACCGCTTCTGGCGGGAAGTTGTCCTGAATGTCTTCCGGCAGGATGTCGGTGGTCATGCGTGAGGTGGCCGTCGGCGCCAGCACGTTGACCGTGACGTTGTACTTCATACCTTCGAGCCACAGGCAGCGCATGAAGCCGGCAATGCCCGCTTTGGCGGCGCCGTAGTTCGACTGGCCGAAGTTACCGAAGAGCCCGGACGTGGAGCTCGTCATGATGATGCGGCCGCCGGTGCCCTGCTCGAGCATCTTGTCGTAGGCCACCTTCGTGGTGAGGTAAGTCCCTTTGAGGTGCACGTCGATGACCACATCCCACATCTGATCGTCCATGTTCTTGAACGACTTGTCGCGCAGGATGCCGGCGTTGGCGATGAGAATGTCGATTTTGCCGAAGTGGTCGATGCAGGACTGCACCATGGCTTCCGCGTCCTCGCGGCTGGTGACTGAGCCGTAGTTCGCCGCGGCCTGGCCGCCGGCTGCTTTGATCTCTTCTACGACGCCGTCCGCCATGGAGGTACCGGCGCCGGTGCCGTCGCGGGCGCCGCCCAGGTCGTTGACGATGACGCTGGCGCCTTCCTGTGCAAGCAGCAACGCGTGCGCGCGTCCGAGACCGCCGCCTGCGCCGGTTACCAGTGCTACTTTGCCGTCGAGCATACCCATAATGTGAAACTCCTATCGCGCCTTGCGCTGTCTGTTGATCGAATCGCGAGGATGTCCCGCCGCATTGCGGCCACGTCCTCCATGCAACTAGAGGCTGGAGATGAGCACGCCGGGCTCGAGATGTTCCCCCTGTCCCGGCCAGCGGGTATCATTTTTGTGTCGCGACCGGAACCAATCATATTAACATTTCCCGGCTCGCTTCGCGTTGCACTTATTCTTTGACCGTCTTGGGGAGACCACGTGGATAAATTACTCGACTTCAGCGGCCGCACCGCAATCGTGACCGGCGGCAGCCGCGGTCTGGGTAAGGAGATGGCGCTGGCGCTGGCCGAACGCGGCGCCAACGTGGTCATCACGAGTCGGAAAGCTGACGCCTGCAAAGACGTGGCGGCGCAGATAGAGGGCATGGGCCGCGAGGCGCTGGCCTACGGCTGCCACGTTGGCCACTGGGATGAAATCGACGGTCTGGTCGATGCCACGTACTCGCGCTTCGGCCGAGTCGACATTCTGATAAATAATGCTGGCATGTCGCCGCTTTATCCTAAACTTACAGATGTGACTGAGGATCTGTTCGATAAAGTGGTCGGCGTGAACCTCAAAGGCCCGTTTCGATTGATGGCGCTGGTCGGCGAGCGCATGCAGGCAGATGGCGGTGGCAGCATCATCAACATCTCGAGCACCGCGTCGCTGAACCCGTCGCCGAACTCGGAACCGTATGGCGCGGCGAAGTCGGGTCTGAACGCGCTGACGCGGTCGTTTGCGTTCGCTTACGGCCCCGAGGTTCGGGTCAACTGCATTGTGGCAGGGCCCTATCTCACGGACATCTCCAAGGCGTGGGACATGGAAGCGTTCGAGGAGAACGCCGAGGCGAACCTTGCGCTCAGGCGCGGCGGGCAGCCCGAAGAGATTGTCGGGGCGGCGCTGTATCTCGCCAGCCCGACGAGCTCGTTCACCACGGGTACAACCATAAGGGTGGACGGTGGCACGGCCTAAGCCGAAAGCGGATAAAGGCACGGAGCCCTCGAACGAGGGCGCAGGCGCTGATGGAACGGCGCCGGATGATGAGTTGCGACAGCAGAAAGGAAGTAGTGAAGACATGGATGCAGGTGCGGCCAACTTAGGCATAGAAGAAGAGATCAACACGTCGCTCGATGAGGTGCTGGATCTTCTTGCCCAGGAGGTGGAGCGTCTGCAGGTGGCCCTCGAGTTCTATCGTCTCTCCGATCACCCGGAAAAAGACAAGCTCATCCGCTGGCACGTGCAGCAGATCGACGCGCGTCAGGATCGGCTCGAAGACATCAAGGCGTTGATTCTGTCCCGCGGCAGCGACTCGGTGCACTAGCGCTTTTCAACATGCGCCTCCATCGCACGGCAGACCGCCGGCCCCAGATCTTTCCCATATAGCAATTCCAGCGTCGCCAGCCCGCCCGGGTTGGCAATGTTCACCTCCATGAGGGTCTCACCCACGGTGTCGATGGCGGCGAAACCAACGCCCAGTTGGCGGAGATCTGCGTGTATGTCCGCCACGCGCTGTGCAGCCGCGCCCGTGAGTTTCGTTTCCCGGGCCTCCGCCGCCAGGGCCAGATTGGCGTGTAATCCATCCTGCGGCAGCCGCAGGTAGCTGCCGAGCACGCTCGCGCCGCAGACGAGGGTGCGGGTTTCGCCGTCTGCAATCGCCTCGACGAAAGCCTGCAGCATCCAGTAACCCGGCGCCGCCGCCATGGCGGAGTGGATCTGCTCAGCGTTCGTCACGCGCTGCACGTTGCGGCCGAAGCTGCCTGCCAGAGGTTTCAATACCGCGTTGCCGGCAAATGTGGATTCCAGGGCGTCGCGAAGCACTGCCGCGGACGCGGAAACCACGCCGGGCGCGGAATACTCGGGGTATACGGACTTGCCATGATGGCTGAGCCACACGTCAACCGGGGTGATGAGCCGCCCCTCCGGGACGTGCCGGAGGAGCGCCGCGCGGTCGAGAAATCCTGCCCTTGGACCGAACCCGACGGGCCAGATGAGGTCAAAAGTATTAGCGGGAGAAGTGTTTAGAAAGACCTCGCCGGAGCGCAGATTGAGCGCGTCGTGAGGGAACGTCTCCACCCGCCAGCCCGCTTCGGCAAAGTAGCGGGGCAGACGGTCATGATTGTCGTTCTGTTCCGGTCCCGGGGTGGTAAGAAATGCGATGTGACCCGTCATGGAGGCGCTGTTTCGAATTCGCAATTATTGAGGTTTATCACTACTATCCGTTCCCCCCGGCGGAAATGGCCGTAACTTTTACAGCAAATGGGGGGTACCTAGCATGAGTACTTCGACCCTACCAGACTATACCTTGCCCGTGGAATCGGTCCCGCTCGTGGAAGTCCCCGAGCTGAGAGACGCGGAACGTGACGCGCTGAAAGCGCGCATCAGCGAACGCCTCGAAACCATGGGCGCCACCCTCGTGGCGCATTACTACGTCGACGGCGACATTCAGGATCTCGCCGAGGCGACCGGCGGCTACGTGTCGGATTCGGTGGAAATGGCGCGCTTCGGCCGCGACTGCCCTTCGGATACGCTCATCGTCTCCGGCGTGCGCTTTATGGGTGAGACCTCGAAAATCCTCTCGCCGCACAAAGCCGTCTACATGCCGACGCTCGAAGCGGAGTGTTCCCTCGATCTCGGCTGCCCGCCGGACGAGTTTGCCGCTTTCAAGGAGGCCAACGCCGACCGCACGGTGGTGGTGTACGCCAATACGTCCGCCCGGGTCAAAGCCCTGTCTGACTGGGTGGTGACGTCGAGCTGCGCGCTCGAGATTGTGAATCACCTGAAAGACCGCGGTGAGAAAATCCTCTGGGCGCCGGACAAGCACCTGGGTAAATACATCCAGGAACAGACCGGCGCGGACATGCTGCTCTGGAGCGGAGCGTGTGTCGTTCACGAGGAGTTCAAGGCCAAGGCCCTCATTGACCTCAAGAAAGTTTTCCCGGACGCCGCCGTGCTCGTACATCCCGAGTCACCCGCTTCGGTCATCGAAATGGCGGACGCCGTCGGCTCGACCAGCGCAATCATCCGCGCCGCCTCGGAGCTGCCGCACGACACGTTTATCGTGGCGACCGACAAAGGCATCTTCCATAAGCTCAAGCAGCTCAATCCGGACAAGCGCTTCGTCGAGGCGCCGACCGCGGGCGATGGCGCCACCTGCAGGAGCTGTGCGCACTGTCCGTGGATGGCGATGAACCAGCTGCGCGCGCTCGATCGTCTGCTGCACGACGATGCGTATCGGGCGGAGAACGAGATTCATGTGGATCCGGCGCTCGGCGAGCGCGCCAAGATGCCGCTCGACCGTATGCTCGACTTCCAGCAGCGTTATCTGCGGTAGTCAGCTCTGCTGCTGCATGCGGATGGCGGTACGTATGTCCTGAATCCGCTGCGTGAGTTTCGCCTGCAGCTGCGGGTTGGTGCGACGCACCAGGCGCTGCGCGTATTCCAGGTGCTGAATGGCCCGATGGTAAGCGCCGTGCAGGAAGAAGTAGTCCGCCCGCGCAAGATGCACGCCGGTGATGTTGCCGGCCAGGCCCGCCGTCTCCGCCAGCTCATACCACGCATCCACATCGTTTGGATTCACCTGTGTCTGACGCGTCAGCACCGCTTCGGCTTCCTCGTGCCGGCCTGATTTGTTGAGCGCTCTGGCGTACAGCATCGCCAGCGGCGCGTTGTCCGGATTCAATACCAGCTGATGGCTCAAGAGCGCCCGCGCCTGTTCGTTGCGGTCCGCTGCAATCAGCAGCTCCGCGTACGCTGCGTTGTAGAGAATGCTCTGTGCGTTCAGGTTCAACAGCGTCTCGACACGCTGCAGGGCTTCCTCGTGGTCGCCCGTGCGGCTCAGGGACAGCGCCAGCCCGTAGTTGGCCGGGGTGTCTTCGGGATCCTCTTTCAGCCGCTTGCGGTACTCGGTGATGCCCTGCGCGTGGTTCTTGCGGTAGTGAACCTCCGCGCGGGTGCGCATCAGCTGATAGTCGAGTGAGTCAGTGTAGTTCCGCCGCGGCACGTCGAGCGCCTGGTTGCGGGCGTCCGCAATCCGCGTTTCGGACAGTGGGTGCGTGAGCAGAAACTCCGGCGGTTTGCGGGTGAAGCGGTAGGCGCGCTGCATGCGCTCGAACATGCGCGACATGGCGGCGGGGTCGTGACCGGCGCGAACGAGCGTGTTCATGCCGATACGGTCCGCCTCGGTCTCCCGCTCGCGGCTGAAACGCAGCTGATTTGCCTGGGCTGCCGCCTGGGCGGTGGACATGGCGGCAATGGCCGCGTCACCGCCGCCGGCCGCGCCAATGATGAGCGCCGCTATTAAAGACGCCAGCGTCGGCAGCGTCTGATTGCGCTGCTCTTCGACGCCGCGGGCGAAGTGCCGCTGACTCAGGTGCGCCAGTTCGTGCGCCATCACGGAGGCGTATTCGTGCACATCCTCCGCGGCCAGCATGAGGCCAAGATTGACCCCCACCACGCCGCCGGGTACGGCGAACGCGTTGATCTCGGGATTGTCGACGACCACCACGCTCAAGATCGCCTCACGGAGATCGGAGTGCTGCACCAGGCCTTTCAGCTGGTTCTCGACGTAGTACTTCAGGAGCGGATCTTCGACGGTGTCGAGCTGGGCGTGGAGCTGCTTCAGGAACGACTCGCCAATGCGCCGTTCGAGCTCTGGCGAGATGATGCGTGATGACGCATCGCCCAGGCTCGGCAGCTGTTTGCTGTTGGCAACGGTCCCCGGCGCGCCGAGCAGCAGTGCGGTGCAGGCGGCAAAGGTAATGAGTTGGCGTCGCAGCGTCATGGTCGAGATCATACGTGAATGTCGGGTTACTGTATCTTCCGCAAACGGGTGTACGTTCGAACACGGCGGATCCGTCGCCCGCGTGTTCGCCTCCTGTGTCATACTTTGGACCGCTATGGATGAAGAAGTTCGCGTGCTCGACGTCAAAGGGCTCAACTGCCCGATGCCGCTCTTGAAAGCCAAAAAAACGCTCAACGAAATGCAGGCCGGCGAACGGCTCAGGGTGTATGCCACCGATCCGGGATCCGTGCGGGACTTTGAGGTGTTTGCCCGCCAGAGCGGCAACGAGCTCCTCGACAGCGGCGAAGAAGACGGCACCTACAGCTACCTCCTCAAGAAAAAAGCGTGAAGTTTCTCAACGTCATCAGCGAATGGGCCAACGAGTACTTCTCGAACGAAGAAGCCATTTACCTGATTGTGCTGATTCTCGTCACGCTGGTGGCGCTGGCCTGGCTGGGCGGGTACCTCGCGCCGGTGCTGACGGGTCTCGTCTTTGCCTTTCTGCTGCAGGGCCTCGTCAAATGGCTCGAGCGGCTGAAGATGCCGCGCATCGGCGCGGTTTATCTCACTTTCCTTCTGTTTGTTGGCGTAATCCTCACCTTTTTCCTGCTGGTTGTGCCGCTCCTCTGGCAGCAGATGCAGGGGCTCGTGGGGCTTCTGCCCACCGGCTTTGAGCGCCTGCAGGAAGGGCTGGCCCAGCTGGCGGAACGGTATCCGCAGTACGTGACGCAGGATCAGATTTCGCAGTGGCTCGACCAGGGCGCCAGGGAGCTCGGCAACTTGAGCGCAACCGTGGTCGAAACGGCTTTCTCTCAGGTGTTCTCGCTGCTGGGACTCCTGATTTACCTGGTACTCGTGCCGATCTCGGTGTTCTTCTTTCTGAAAGACAAAGACCAGCTGCTCGAATTCTTTGGCAGCCTCCTGCCCAGCAACCGCCCACTCCTCGACTCGGTGGGCACGGAGATGAACGAGCAACTCGGCAACTACGTGCGCGGCAAAGCCATTGAAATTCTCATTGTAGGGGCCACCACGTTTGTCACTTTTACCGTGCTCGGGCTCATCTACGCTGCGCTGCTGGCGGTGGTCGTGGGATTGAGCGTGCTCATTCCTTTTGTCGGCGCCGCGGTCGCAACGCTGCCGGTCTTCATAGTCGGCGTGATCCAGTTCGGCTGGTCCTGGGATCTGGGTGTCGTCATGATCGCCTACGCCATCATTCAGTTTCTCGACGGCAACGTGCTGGTACCGCTGCTCTTCTCCGAGGTGGTGGATCTGCATCCCATCACCATCATCGTGGCGGTGCTGGCATTTGGCGGTCTCTGGGGCGTGTGGGGCGTGTTTTTTGCCATTCCGCTGGCAACGTTGATCAAGGCAATTTACAAAGCGTGGCCCAGGCAGACAGAGGCCCCGGCGGGGGACAAAGCAGCGGAGGTGGCGTAAAGTCCCAGCTCATACCAGCCGGTAGGAGAGACCGGTCATGGGCATACAGATCAGCACCCTCAGCGTGCGTCGCAGCGCCTTCATTCAAGCTTCTCCTGCCCGCGTCTGGCAGGAATTCACCAACGCAGAGCGCATCAGCGCGTGGCTGAATCGGGGCCATGTCCTCGAGGAGATTGAGCCGGTGCCCGGCGGCGCGGTCAATTTCAGCGTGGAGATCGACGGGGCCATCCGCACATTCGGCGGGATCGTCATCGACGTCACCGAGCCTGCTGAGATGAGCTTCGCCATCAACTGGCACGATGCGGACATGGCCTGGTCGGCGGACACACTCTGGACCTTTCGTCTGACGCCCTGCTACGACGGCACGCTGGTGGAGCTGTTTCACCACGGCTTCGAGCGCCTGGGCGCGGACGCAGCGGAGGCGCTCGTTGGCTACGAGTGGGGCTGGGATGTGAAGCACCTGGCCGCGCTCAAAGACATCGTCGAAGGCTGAGCTACCGGTATCCCGCTGGGGTGCAATACCGGGATCAGTCCCTGGAGAACGTGATCCCCTTTACCCGTCCAGCATCGATGATGAACGTTTCCACCTCACCTCGTTCCCCGCGCGTGGCGGTCGCGTGCCAGAAGGGGTGGGAGAGTGTCCAGTCGTCACGCGCATGGATTTCGCGTGGCTGTGCCGTGCCGACCTTGTAGGTCAGCACGTTGTCCTTGAGCTCGATGACAGCGTCTGCCATGAGCTCTTCGCTCGAGAATCGGCCAACCCAGGCCGCCAGATGGGTTGAGTCAGTTTCCCGTGGCGCAAGTCTCGACGCCTTCATGACATTGCCCCGCGCTTCCATGGTCATCGACGTTGTTTCCGTCGTCTGGTTGAAGGTCAATTCGGCGCTGGACAGCGGCGCGCGATAACCTTCCATCAGGAACTGGTTCGCGGAGAGCGGTTGTAACGCCAGCTTCTGGCCTATCAAACTCACTGTCAGCTTGTCTTGTTCCAGCTCAACGGCGGCCACAATGCCGCTGTCGAATCGATACTCGCCAACCCAGGTTTCGAGCTCTTCTGTCGAGAGATCAGCAATTGTTCGAGTGTCTGCAGCTTCGTCTTCCTGCTTATCGCCTTTGACAGCCCTCGTTGGCATTGGAAGCAAGAGACTCGCGACCTCTTCGGCGCGGCGGTCGGGTTCGGCGCTTGCCAGATTACAAAGCACGGCCACGGTCAGACGCTCGTCGGGGTAGCGCGATAGCTGTGCTCGATAGCCGAACATCGAGCCGCCGTGCTGCACGCGACGGTGGCCGGCGTGTTCATCGATCACCAGGCCGAAAGCGTAGTCTTGGTGATCGCCGTTGTTGAGCACGCCGACCGTCTGAAGCCCATCCCAGAAGTCTTCTCCAAGGCGGCCGTCGTAGTAACTGCGGTCCCATTCGACGAGGTCGACGATCGTTGACAGCAAACCGCCGCTACCCACCTGGTCGAACGCGGGCGACCAGTTGAGCTCAACCCCCCCGTCCTCCGTTTGCGTGTAAGCGGCGGCTCGCCGCTTGACGACTTCCGTTCGATCGTCGTGGAAGTGTGTGTGATCCATGCCGAGGGGTGCAAAGAACTTTGCGTGGGTGTATTCGCGCAGCGATTGCCCGGTTGCGCGTCCGACGAGCTGCGCCAGCAGAAAATAGCCCGAGTTGCTGTAGAGATACTTTTCGCCGGGCGCAAAATTCGTGGCCTGCTGACGCGAGATCAAGTCGAGCACCCACGCTGCTTCGATGACGTTTTCGAACGGTACCCCCGCCAGCGCCATCAAGCCTAAATAGTCGCGCAATCCGCTCGTATGGTGGACGAGGTGACGCACGGTAATGACGTCACCATAGTCGGGTATTTCCGGGAACCATTTGCGTATGTCGTCATCCAGCGAGAGATGACCCTCCCGCGCCGCCATGGCGACAGCGGCCGCCGCAAACTGCTTCGAGACAGAGCCTGTATAGAAGACCGTGTCGACATCGATGGGCGCCTGGTGCTCGAGCGACGCCATTCCGTAACCGCTGCCGTAAACGAGACTGCCGTCAGCAATGACGCCGAGCGCACAGCCCGGCGAATTGGTGGCATTCAGATCGGCAAAAATGGTATCGATGTTCTTTGCGGTATTGGGATCCAGTGCACCCGCAGACGTCGCGATCCCTACCAGGATCAAAGCCGCCACTTGACGCATCTCAGCCTCCCCCGATTAGCGTTAACCCCAGCCTACCAAATCGCTGGATCGGTTAAACGATGACCTGCGTCCATGAAATCCATCCTTTTCTATACTTTTTTTAAGGAAACGAGCATTCATCAAAGGAAGATCATGCGGGATAGCCGTTTTGCAGATGACATTGGCGCCATTGTCGATGCGCTCAAGCAGCGTGAAGCGAAGGAAAATCAGCTCGACGCGATGCTCAAGGCCATCGAGTGTCAGCTTGTAGAATTGCTGGACGATGAGGTCACCCCGGAACCCCAGTGGCGCCAGAACGTCGCACTGCCGCTGGATTCGCTGGCCTTGGTCATGCGCGACGTGGGCACGCCCACGCGTACGGTTGAATTTCTTGCGGCTGAGCTCTCAGCCTGAACGTCATCACACCTCGCCCTTCCCTTGTTCCAGCGAGTAAGCCTGCGTACCATTCCGCCTTTCTCTAGTTTAAGAAGAAAGCCATGGCAGCAATCGGGGGGAGCATCGTTGCTCTCGTTACGCCTATGGCGGAGAACGGCGACGTCGACTGGGCCGCGCTGGACGGTCTGATCGAGTGGCACATCGCGTCTGGGACCCACGGCATCGTGCCGATGGGCACCACCGGCGAGTCCGCCACCTTGAATACGGAAGAGCACCTCGCGGTCATCAAACGCACCATCGACGTTGTGGCTGGACGCGTGCCGGTCATTGCCGGTACGGGCAGCAACGCCACGCAGGAAGCCATTCACCAGACCCAGGAAGCGCAGGCCGCTGGCGCCGATGCGTGCCTGCTCGTGACGCCGTATTACAATCGGCCGAGCCAGGCGGGACTCATTGCACATTACTCCGCCATTGCCGAAGCCACCGATATTCCGCTGGTGCTCTATAACGTGCCGCCGCGCACCGCGTGCGACATGCAGGCGGATACCGTGGGTGAGCTGGCGAAAAACCCGAAGATCATCGGTATCAAGGAAGCCTGCGGCGATGCCAACCGGGTGGCCGACATTCGCAGCCGCGTGGCAGACGATTTCATTGTGCTGTCCGGCGAGGATGCGCAGAACCTGCAGATGATGGACCTCGGCGCGCAGGGCTGCATCTCCGTGACCGCCAACGTCTGTCCGGCTGAGATGGCGCAGTTCTGCGAGCGGTATCTCGCGGGCGATCGCGACAGCGCGGCGGAAATTGACGCGCGGCTCCAGCCGATACATGAGATTCTTTTTGTCGAGCCGTCGCCGACGCCTTCGAAGTGGGCGCTTGCGGAGCTCGGTAAGATTCAGGGTGGCATCCGCCTGCCGCTGCTGCCGCTGACGGCTGCCCATCACGACGAGGTGCGTGCGCGCCTCAAAGCCGTTGGAGCGTTGGTCTGATGTTGTTACGTTCGATATTCGTTTTCCTCTGCCTGGCCTGGCTCTCCGGCTGCGGCTGGTTCGACCGTGGTGACGGCGGACTCTTCTTCAATCCGAAGGATGATTACCTCGAGTCTGTGCAGCACAACGAGCTCGTCGTGCCGGAAGACCTCCGCACGCTCGACAACACCGATCCATTCCCGATTCCGCCAACGCCGCCCGCGGCGAATCCGTCGTTCTACCCGCAGCGTCCGCCGCTGCCGGATGCCATTTACGCCAACGACAACCGCGACGAAGTGCGCATTCAGCGCCTCGGTGAACGTCGCTGGCTGGTGGTGCCGGAACCGCCGACGACGGTGTGGCCGAAGGTCAAGCAGTTCATGGCTGAAAACGCGGTGCCGCTCGAATACGACGCGCCCTCCGATGGCCGGTTGAATACGGGCTGGCTGAAAATCGAGGCAACGGAATACCGCGACGTGATCCGCACGCTGCTCAGAGACGCGCGCGAGGCCAATACCTTTGCGCTTGGCCAGGATCGATTCCTGATCAGAGTAGAGCAGGG
>JAAUXY010051962.1_pt1 | contig 13605 bp, 13 predicted proteins | sample 7278121 | NCBI WGS metagenome assembly JAAUXY01 (sample SAMN14350117, study PRJNA611818) | marine sediment metagenome | isolation source: surface marine sediment (1.8m) | place: French Polynesia: Moorea | collected 2018-08 | reverse complement strand
CCAGCACGTTACGGCCGCCGAGTTGGCTTAGCATCGTTCCTTTGCGCCGGCCAAAGCATGCCGAACGCCGGCCCGAAACATATTCTCGGCTGACGTTGCAGAAGGCCGTCCGGACGCGCTAAGACCCGAGGGCGATTGAGGTCACAGACGGCTACGGTCTCGGGTGCCACGGGTCACAGTTTTCCTGCCGTGTTTCAACGCTGCGCAGTTTCTGCCGCGGGCGCTGGCCTCGCTTGATGCGCAGACCTATCGCGACTTCGAGGTGCTGGTCGTTGATGATGGCTCGACCGAGCCGGAAACCCTTCGGTACCTCGACCAGGATCTCCCCTCGGGCGTTCGGCTGATCCGGCAGGAGAATCGGGGCTTGGCGGGCGCCCGAAATACCGGTTTTCGCGAGGCGCGGGGCGAGTTGGTGGTGCCGCTCGACTGCGATGATGCGCTGGCTCCGCAGTTCCTGGAACGGACGATCCAGACACTGGACGCCACCCCGACTGCGGAGTTTGCGTTCAGCCATTTCGAGTTGTGTGGCGAACGGCGCGGCGTTTTGGTCAAGCATTTCAATGCGTTCGAACAATTGTTCTTGAATCAGCTCCCCTATTGCATGCTCCAACGCAAGCGGATGTGGGCCGCGCTCGGCGGTTATGACGAGTCGATGCGCGACGGTTATGAAGACTGGGAGTACAACATCCGCGCGATCGGCGCCGGCTACATCGGAGTCGAGGTGCCGGAGCCGCTGTTCATCTACACGGTCAGGGCCGACGGGATGCTGCAAATGAAATCCCGGCGGCGTCACGCGCATCTTTGGCGGGATATCCAGCAGCGCAATCCGGACCAGTTTCGCATTGCCAGGATGCGGGAGTTGCATCGGATCTGGCGAAATCGGCCCTCGACCCGCCCCTTGTTCTTGTGCTGGGTCGTGTTCGCGGCTCATCGGCTGATCCCGGCCACCCTGTTCAATGCCCTGTTCAGATCCCTGTCGTTCCTGTCGTCCAGCGCTCAAGCCTCGAGCCGCGTGGCGCCAACGGCTCGGGAGGCATAGGTGTGGGCGCTCTGCGCACGCCGAGCCGGGGACGCGGTCGCACGGCGGCGGCGCGGGGCGTCGCCTTCGCCATTCTGTCCTTCCTGACTCTGGCCGCCCCAACGACCGCGGCGGCCGAGGAGTTCGGTACCATCCTCGAGGCCCGCCGGATGGCCGAGGATGCGGCCGCGCTGATCCTTGATGTCGGCTTTATGAAGGCTTTGCCCGATCTTCTCGATCCCAACGGCCCTTTTCGGGACCGCGATCTCTATGTGTTCGTGTTCGATCTGCATGGAAATGTGGCGGCACATCCGAATCTGCCCGCCATCGGCTCCTCGGCACTGAATGCACAGGATCCCAGCGGGCGCTTCTATATTCGCGACATGCTGGCGCGTGTGGAACGCGGCGAAAGCGGCTTTTGGATTGAATATCAATGGCCCCACCCAACTCTGGGTCGATTGATGAACAAGGTGACGTGGATCGTTCGGGCCGGGAATGTCGTGGTCGGATGCGGGGCCTATCCGGAAGAAGCGAGCTGAGAGAAAAAAACTCGGCTCGCGATGATCCGCGCCGAAACCGGCTGCGTAAGACTGAATGAAGTTGGTTGCGCATTCCCCCCTAGCAAGCACCTAGCTTCTGAGCCGCACTGGACTGCCGGTGCGGCTCACTGCTTTTTTGGGCCGCAGCAAGGTGGGGCGCCCTTTGGCGCCGGCCCGATCGACTCTGACCGGCCAAAGGCGATAGGGTCACGGCCAGTCCGGCGGCCCTGACCGCCAGCCCGGAAACCGGCGGCAAGTCTGATGCGCCTTATCATTTTGCTAACTGTGTTGCTTGGACTGCTCGTTCTCGCCGTCTGGGGCTCGCTATCGGTGTGGCAGAGCATGGGTGAGGTGGCCCTGCCGGCGGCTGGTCTGGCGTCGCTGCTGGGTGGCGTCTTGGCGACATTTGTGGTTGGCGTCGGCCTGATGGCGTTGCTGTTCTATTCCAGTCGGCGCGGCCACGACCAGGCAGCCTCGGACAGCGCCGGCGAGATCGGCCGGGTTGGCGACCGCGGGTTGCCCGAAAGCCGGCGCCGGAGCGGCTGAGCGCGCTCAACATCGAACCGATAGGAGAGGGCCATGGCTCGCGTGAGGGATATCGAGGTTGATGAGGTTCCGGCGGACGTGCAGCCGGTTTACCGCAGATTTGCGGACCAGTACGGCCCGTTCCTCAACCAAGTGCGGGTGTTCGCGCATCGGCCTCCGGCGGTGAAGCACATCATGGGGCTGTTGCTGGAGCTGGCCGACGAAGCGGTGCTGGACAAGCGCTATCTGGAGATCGCTCTCGTCGCCGTCTCGAAGCTGAACGCGTGCGAATATTGCGTAATCCACCACAAGCCGCGGTTGGTCGAGCTCGGCTTGTCGGACGAGACCGTGGACAACATTCTGGATCCCGACTGTCCTGGCCTGGGTGAGGTGGACCGTCTGGTGCGCGATTATGCGGTCGCCGTGACAAATACGCCCGGACGGATCCCCGAAGCCATGTTCGAGCGCCTGCGCGGGCATTTCAGCGAGGAGCAGATTGTCGAGCTGACCCTGCGCACCGCGCTGTGCGGATTCTTCAACCGGTTCAACGATGCGCTGGGGATCGAAGTGGAGGACGACGCGCTGGCCATGCCGGTTGCGGCCGAATAGGCGGACAGTAGGCGGTCAGCCCGGCACCGGCTCGTCGTCGGGGTCCGCGTAGGGAAAGTCGGGCCGCTCGTAGTCTGGCCAAGCGAACCGGTACATCGGTTCCGTGCGCCCCTCGCTGAGTTCCCCGCGGTTGTAGAGTTCCAGCAACTCGTTCGAGATCTCAGCGGCAAACCGCATGCCGATCGGTCCGACCACGTCGCTGGCGCCGGTCAGGAATTCGCGCGAGTACATGGCGGCGCGCAGGGTCGAGCGATGGGCGTTCAAGAATGCGTTCAGCCGGTCGGCGACCTGTTCCGGCTCCATTTGCAGCGGCATGCAGAACAGGGCCTTTTCCAGCACCAGAAAAGCGACGTTCTGGGTCATTCCGAGGGCCGGATGCGCCTCGACCACTTCGGCCAGCTTCGCGAAGTAGGCTGAACGCTCCGGGTTCAGGTGCTTGAAGTGCTGTTCGATAAGCGCCCGGTGCATAACCTTCTCCGTTTGCCGGCGACGGCGCCGGCCGCCACTCCGCGCGAGACCTTAGGATTTTAGCATTTTCAATAGGTTAACGCCGGTCCGTCCACGGCCTGGCAAATTCCTCTCGCGACCGCGCGATTGGGCATTGAAATTCATATGTGCGCGTATTATTTTTTGCACTGCAACATGGTTCGCCTACCCATGTTGTGTATTTCTTGGGCGTTTCCTCCCTAAACTCGGGCCGCCGCTTGGCGGCCCTTCTTTTTTCTCCGGCCGATGCGTCCCGGCCACCGGCTTGTAACCGGAAAATCCGTTTCATTCAGAAAAGTTATGGCATCTTCGAAACGATGGGAGGCTTGCCGGCAGGCTCGATCAACGCGGCCCAACCGACGCGAATCACTGGGCCTCGGATACCGATTTGGGCTCGGTTGGGCGGCTCAGGCGGCGAATCAGGCCGGTGTGAAAGTCGAAGTAGCCGGGTTGAACGACCGAAAGTTGGCTGCTGATGCTGCGGTGCAACAGGGGCAGCGCGAAGAACGGCACGGCCGGCGCGATGTGGTGCTCGGCGTGCCAGCACATGTTCCAGCACAGAAACCTTAACGGGGCCCGGGTCAGCGTGGTTCGGGTGTTGTGGCGCATGTCGGCAACCTCGGGGCAGCCGGTGTGCTCGGCCATCAAGAACCAGCGCAGCGCCGGTTGCCCGAGGAGAGCCGGCAGCACCCACAACCACAGCAGCAGGTCTGTGCCGGCGGCCAGGCTCAACGAAACGAGGCCCGCATAGGCGGCCAGGTAGATTCGCGCCTCGCGGATGCTGTCAGGGCGCGATTGCGCGTTGAGGAAGGGGGCGTCGGCGCGGCCGGCCGCTCTGCGCACCAGCCCGACGATCGCGTCCTGCCAGAAGGGCAGCCCGCTCAGCCGCCACAGATAGACGGCGATCCCGCCCACCGGCGGCCGCGCCAGCTCCGGGTCGCGGTCCGGATCTTGGGTATACCGATGGTGCGCCATGTGAAAGGCGCGGAACCAGCGCGGCGGCAGCAGCAGGAGGAATCCGGTGCCTTCGGCCACCGTGTCGTTCAGCCAGCGGCTGCGGAAGGCGGTCCGGTGGATGCATTCGTGCAGCGGCGCGAACAGAAAAGTCAGCACCACGCCATGGATGAGCAGGGCGGGCAGGAGCCAGACACTGTCGCGCGCCACCAGCACGGCAACACCAGTGGTGGCCAGAAGCGCGAGATGGGTGGCAAGCTGCAGCAGCCCTCGTGCGTCGCTCGGCCGGCTGATCGATCGCAGCGTCGCGTGCTCTACAATCGGGTTTTGCGTCCGGACCGTCATTGGGCAAGCTTACACGAACCGCACCCCGGTTGGCCCACGGGATCGGCCCGCCTGCCATCAACGTCCGCATCGCAGGAGAGCGCAGATGGACCTGATACGGCTTCTATTCGCCATTCTTTTCCCGCCGCTGGGGGTGTTCCTTCAGGTGGGATTAGGCGGACATTTCTGGCTGAACATCCTGCTCACCATCTGCGGCTACGTGCCGGGTATCGTGCACGCGCTCTACGTAATCCTGAAGAAGGATTAGAGCGGTTAGTCGTCGTCGCCCGGCGCCGGATGGGCGCGCGGTTCGGACCGGCCGCCAGCTGCGGCCGGCGCGGTGCGCCGACGCTCGGCGACGGCCAGCACCATCGACAACAGCGGCGGGATGATTGCCAGCGTCAGCACGGCCGACATCGACAGACCGCCGACCACCACCGAACCCAATCCGCGATACAGCTCCGAGCCGGCGCCCGGGAACACGACCAGCGGCATCATGCCGAACACGCTGGTGAGCGTGGACATGAAGATCGGCCGGATCCGGTTGCGGGTCGCCTCCACGATTGCTGCGTCATAGGTCAGGCCGTCCTCGCGGATATGGTGCAAGGTCTGATGCACCAGCAGGATCGCGTTGTTGACCACGATCCCGATCAGGATGACGAACCCTAGCAGCGTCAACATGTCGAGCGGCTGGAAGGTGTAGAGGTTCATCACCGCGAGCCCGAGCACCGCGCCCGCCGTGGCAAGCGGCACCGAGAGCACGATGATCAACGGATAGATGAAGCTCTCGAACAGCACCGCCATCACCAGATAGACGATGATCAGCGCCATGAGCAGGTCGACCACCATCTCGTTCCAGGTGGCGGTCAGCTGGTCGGCGGTTCCGGACAGCCGCATGCGCACCCCGGTCGGCAATCCGGCCTCCTGCAATGGGGTGATGACCTGAGATTGGAGAATCTCCATGGCTTCTTCGGTGGCGATTCCCGGCGCCGGGCGGACTTCCAGGGTCACCGTTCGGATCCGCTCGCGATGGCGGATTTCGGTCGGCCCCGCGGTCACCTCGATCTGGGCCAACGAGGAGGCCGGGACAATCAGGCCCTCCCGCGTCACCACGGGCAGCGCCTCTATCCCCTGGGTCTGGTCGACGTTGCGGTCATCGCCCGAGACCATCAGGTCGATCCGTTCGCCGCCGACCGTGATTTCCCGCACCCGCAGCCCGTCGTTGAACGCATCCAAGGTCTGGGCCAGCTCGAGCGCCGTGACCCCGGCATCGGCAAGCCGCGTGCGGTCCGGGTAGACCCGCACTTCCGGCGCGCCAAGCTCCAACCCGGGCCGCGGCCGGAATTGGTTGCCTTCCTCGGTCGGCATGGCTTGGAAGATCCGGCCGGTGGCTTGGCGCGCGACGCCGAGAATCACCTCCAGATCAGCGCCCGAGATATCGATATCGATGCGCCGTCCGCCGCCGATCGAGCGGCCGAAGATCGACGGCTGATTGATGAAGCCGAAGGTGCCGGGCTCGGTGAACACCGGGTCGGACAGCACCGGGATCAGTTCGGAGACCCGTTCCGGCTGATCGGCCACGGCGCCGAGGAAGGTGCGCGACGTCGTCGCGACAAAGAAGAAATTGACGATTCCGGGCGGCGGTCGGTCCACACCCTCGTTCGGGTCCATCCCGGTCAGCGGGGCCAGGATCTTGCGCACGTTGTATTGGAGCACCGAGAGCAGGCTCGGCCCCTCGTCGGACGCCTCGTCGGTCCGCTGGCCGGGTTCCACGAACAGTGGCTTGACCGCGGCCTCCACGCCGTAGGCGATCTCGGTGGTGGTTCCGAGGTTGTAGCCCGGCGGCGGCAGGATCACGCCGAATACCAGGTTGCGATTGCCTTCCGGCAGGTACTCCAACTTCGGCAGCAGGGCCCAAGTGACGGCGATGCTGGACCCGCTGACCAGCAAGACGACCAGCAACGCAAACACCTTGCTGCGGCAGACCAGCCGCGCAAAGCCCACGCAAAGCGCCGAGAACCCGCGGCCGAAATGGTCGATACCCGGCAGCTTCAGGCTCCGCGCCGGGTCCCCCACATTGCCGACCAGCAGCCGTGACGACAGCGCCGGTATCAGCGTGACGGCGACCAGCAGCGACAGCAGGACGGAGACCGAAATGGCCACTGCGATATCGCGGAACAGCTGCCCGACCTCGAGTTCCATGACCAGGATCGGGATGAACACCATCACCGTGGTCAAGGCCGAGACCAGGACCGCGCCCCATACCTGGCGCGCGCCTTCATAGGCGGCTGCTCTGGCGGACAGGCCTTGCTGGCGCAGGCGGAAGATGTTCTCCAGCACCACGATCGCCGCATCGACCACCATGCCGACCGCGAACGCCAGACCGGCGAGCGAAATGACGTTCAGCGAACGGCCCAGCATGGCCATGGCGACGAACGAGCCGATCACCGAGATCGGGATCGCGAAGCTGACCACGGCGGTGGCGCGCCAGGAGCGCAAAAACAGCAGCAGGATCACCGCGGCCAGTGCGCCGCCGATGTAGATGTTCTGCACCACCAGGTCGATGGCGCTGTTGATGTAGACGGTCTCGTCATAGACCTGCCGGATCATCAGGCCGGCATCCTTCACCGGTCCGGCCTGCAGTTCGGCGATCGCCTCCCGCAGGCCCTCCATGGTCTCGATCACATTGGCACCGCGCTCGCGGGTCGCGTTGATCGCCATCGACGGTCCGCCGAGATGGCGGATGCGCGCGGTCGGGTCCTTGTGCGAGAACCGCACTTCGCCGAGGTCCGCGATGGTGACCCGGCCGATCCGGCCGGTCTCGTCGCTCATCTCGGTGCGCACCACCACTTGGCGGACCGCGTCCAGGCTGTCGAGATCGCCTTCGGTGCGCACCACGTAGCGCCGTTTGCCCTCCTCGACATCGCCGGCGGTCGCCGACGCGTCGGCGGCGCGCAGGGCGGCGACCACGTCGGGCACGGTCAGACGGAAGCGGGCCATGCGCTGCGGATCGACCAGCACCTCCATCTCGCGTTCCGATCCGCCGTAGACGTTCACCTTGCCGACGCCGGACACACGCTCCAGGCGGTCTTGGATCACGTCCTCGGCGAAGTCGCCGAAGGTGTTGACCGGGCGATCTGTGCCCGGCAGCGCCTTCAGGATGAACCAGGCGATCGCGTTGTCTTCGGTACCAGAGGTTCGCAGGATCGGCTCATCGGCTTCATCCGGATAGCTCTCGACCCGATCGAGGCTGTTGGCGACCAGCAGCAGCGCCTTGTCCATGTTGGTGCCGACCGCGAATTCCAGCTCGATGGTGCCGCGTCCATCGAGTGATCGCGAGGTCATCTCGACCAGGCCTTCGATGCCTTTCAGCTTCTCTTCCTGCTCGTTGATGATCTCGCGCTCGACCTCGGCCGGCGCCGCGCCGAACCAGTTGGTCCGCACGGAAATGACCGGTTTCGAGACGTCGGGAGCGAGCTGGATCGGGATGGTGGTGAACGACACATAGCCGAACATCAGCACCATCAGGACCGCAGCGACGACCGCGATCGGGCGTTCGATCGAGGTCCGTATCAGGTCCATCAGAGTTGCTCTTCGTAGCGCACTTTCTGGCCGGGAAGCAGCCGCTCGTTACCGCGGATGACGACGATCTCACCGGGTGCCAGGCCGCCCAGCACCTCAAACCGGCTACCGACCGCACGTCCAAGCTGGACCGGGCGCGGCTGAGCCGCCTTGTCGTCGCCCACGACGAACACCATCCGCCCTTGCGCTGCGTTGATCACGGCATCCTTGTGCACCGAGACGACCCGGCGCGGCTTGCCGAGCGGAATCTGCACGGTCGCGCTCTGATTGATCGCATAGGCCCGCTCGCCGGCGCTGAAATCCGGGGTGAACCGCACGGCCCGGGTCCGCGTCATCGGATTTTCGTCCGGCACGATGGCGCGCACCACCGCGCTGTGGACACTGCCGTCGGCCAGCGTGAAGGTCACCGCGACGCCGCGTTCCAGGCCGGCGATCTGCTCGACCGAGACGTCCGCCTCCAGCTCCAAATCCTGATCGTTGACCATCGTGACGACAGGATCTCCGACGTGCATGTATTCGCCGGCAGCCGTCGACCTGAGTGTCACCACCCCGTCATAGGGCGCGCGCACGCGGGTGCGTTCCACGTCGATCTCGGCGAGACGTAGCTCGGCGCGCGCCTTGGCGATGTCGGCATGAGCAACCGTTACCTCGCTCTTGATCGCTTCGACTTCCTCGGTCCGGTCCTCCAACACGCTCTTTTGAAAGGCAGAGGAGTCGCGCAACTGCACCATTCGGTCCAGTTCATTCTCCGCTTTGCGCAGCCGCGCGCGGGTGGTGTTGAGCTGCGCCTCGGCCCGATCCAACTCGGCTTGCTTGCGATCGCGTTCGGCTTCCAGGCGCTGGCCGTCGAGCACCGCGAGCACACCGCCTTTGGCAACCCGGTCGCCCTCATGGGCACGCATCTCGACCACCGTCGCGGCGACCCGCGCGGTCACCACACCAGCTTCGCGGGCGACCACCCTGCCAATCACCGGCGCGCTGGCGGTGAACGGTTCCTCGGTCACCCGGTCCACCTTGACCAGAGCGTCAGGATTTGCCGTTTGCGCCAGTGCGGCGGGCCCGGCAAGCACCGTCAGGGCTGCGGTCAGTATCGCAACCCCGTATGTTGCACGGCGCGAACGCGCGTCTCGCCTCATGGCGTTTCCTTCATCTGCGGGCCCATCGCTCGGGCGTTTGGCTTGAAATGTGGTGTTAGCGACGGGTTATCAATCGCCCGAATTCGAGAGCATCGCTCCGATTTTCACCAGATTTCACTCTTTATACGCCATTTTGCCGGATTTGGGCCAATGCATGGCCTGCAAGTCACCCATGCTTGATCTTGCAGGCTCGGCAACGCTGGGTTTGTATTCGACCAGAACAAGGCCGAATGCGGCCGTCCAGCAGGGAAGGGAAACGCGGCCCATGGCCTCCACCATCTTGTACACCCATCCGGCGTGTCTGGAGCATGACACCGGCCCCTTCCATCCCGAATGCTCGGACCGACTGCGCAGCATCCTGCAGGCGCTGGAGCAGGAGAAGTTCCAATTCCTGCTGCGGCGCGAGGCGCCGTTGGGCTCGGTGGACGCGATCAAGCGCGTACACCAGGGCGATTACGTAGATGCCGTCCTGAATGCGGTCCCCAGCGACGGCTACGTGCAGCTGGACGCCGACACGCTGATGTCGCCTGGATCCGGCGAGGCGGCGCTGCGCGCGGTCGGCGCGGTGTGCGCCGCGGTCGACGCGGTGCTTAGCGGCGAAGCGCGCAACGCCTTCTGCGCGGTGCGTCCGCCGGGCCATCACGCCGAGCGATCGGTCGCGATGGGTTTCTGCCTGTTCAACAACGTCGTTGTCGCCGCCGCCCATGCGCGCGCCGAGCACGGTTTGGAGCGGGTCGCCGTGGTCGATTTCGACGTTCATCACGGCAACGGCACGCAGCACATGATGGAGGCCGACGGCCATTACTTCTATGCCTCGGTCCACCAGTTTCCGCTTTACCCCGGCACCGGCGCGCGGCGCGAGACCGGGGTCGGCAACATCGTCAACGTGTGCCTGCCGGCCGGCTCGGGCTCCGAGCCGTTTCGCGTCGGCCTGGAGAAGGACGTGCTGCCGCAACTCGAGGCGTTCGCGCCGGAGCTGCTGCTGATTTCCGCCGGCTTCGACGCGCACAAGTCCGATCCGCTGGCCCAGCTACGCCTTGCGACCGAGGACTATCGATGGGCGACCGAGCAGCTCATGGCGCTGGCCGACCGTTGTTGCGACGGCCGCCTGGTGTCCACGCTGGAAGGAGGCTACGACTTGGAGGCGTTGGCGGACTCGGCGGCCGCCCATGTCGAGGCGCTGATGGCGGCCTGAACCGGCGGCTCGGGCGTCGAGGGTTCGGTCGATCTCAACCGAGCCTGGCCGGATCGATTTGCAGCAGCTTGGCGGCGCGCCGGCGCGCTTCGCCGACCTTTTGAGGGTCCAGGCGCCGTTCCAGCCGAACCCGATCGCTGGCGGCCGGCTGGTTTCCGTTGTGCGTCGCGACGATAAACCACATCAGGGCTTCCACCTCGTCGGGCGCCACCCCCCAGCCGTTCTCGTAGATCCGGCCCATGAAGCCCTGGCTCGGCACGTCGCCCAGTTGCGCGGCCGAGCGGAACCACAGGACCGCGCGCACCTTTGAGGTCCACATGAACTCGCCGGAGAAGTTGATCAACGCGAGCCGCTTGGTCGCCTCGAGGTGATCCTGTTCGGCCGCGCGTCGGTACCAGGTGACCGCTCTGTAGACGTCGCGCGGGACCCCTTTGCCGGTCTCCAGCATGACGCCGACCAGGTACTGGGCCTCTGCATGGCCGCTCTCGGCCAACGGTTGGGCCAGTTCCATAGCCATCCGGTATTGTCCGGCGTGATAAGCGTTCTGCGCGGCCGGGACGTCGCCATAGGCCCACCTGGCGAACGGCAGGAGCAGGATCAGGGCGGCCACTAGGACATGGCTCAATCGCCGGCACATCGTCTGAAACCCTTGAATTTCAATGCAAACGGGCGCCGCGCTCGGCCGCACGACGCCCGAAAAGCCTAGCCCAGGGGCCTTTAAGCAGCGATTAACTGATAGCCGATGCCGACCAGGATGGAGCCGCCCAGGCCGATCGCCAGATACCAGGCGAACACGCTGCGACGGACCACCGCGAATACCGCCATCGCGGCCGGGATCGAGGTCACCTCGCCGGCGGTCATGAACGCGAGCGCGGCCCCCGGCGCCATGCCGAAGTCGAGCAGCCGGCTGACGGTCGGGATCGCGGCATAACCGTTCAGATAGGTGGGCACGCCGACCGCGGCGGAGGCCGGAATGGTCCACCAGGCCTCGCCGCCCAGCCACTGGCCGATCGCGTCCGCCGGCAGATAGGCGATCATCAGGCTCTCGATCAGGAAGGCCAGGGTCAGCCACTTGCCGAGAAACCATGCCGTCTCGCCGGCTTGGGCCAGGAACACCGCGCGCCGTGGCGTCTCGGCCCAGAACCGCCAGACCAGCGGCGCGTCCTGCAAGGATTTTTGCCCGCATGAGCTCGCGCAGCCGCGGCCGGCCCCCGCTGGAAGCGGGTCGCCAAGCCAGCCGGCGCGCACCGCGGCATCTGCCACAAAGCCAGCGCCGAGGCCCATCACAATGGCCGAACCGACCCGCGCCAGGGTGAACTGGACGTCGAATTCGGCGAAGGTCAGCACGAACATCTCCGGGTCCATCAGCGGCGAGGCGATCCAGAACGCCATCACCGGCGGCAGCGGCACGCCGGCGGCCAGCAGGGCCGCGATGATCGGGATCACGCCGCAGGAGCAGAATGGCGACAGCGCGCCGAACAGGGCGGCGGCCACGATGGTGGCCCAGCGCCGCTGATGTGAGAACACGCGCGCAATCTGCGCATCGGCGCCCGACGCCTTGGCCCAGGCCGCGATCACGACCGAGGCGGCCAGGAATAGCGAGATCTGGATCAGGGAGTTTGCGGTGAACAGCAGGCTGACCGGAACCTGCGCCGGCGCCACGCCGGCCAGCATTAGCACGATCAGAAGGAAGGCCAGGACCACCCGGTCGATCTTGAGCGCCCAGCGCGACACTCGGCTGGCGCCCGCCACCAGGACATCTGTGCTCATGCTTGCCACTCCTCTATTAGTCCGAGTATTCTACAATTATCGAACAATACGATCAAAAAAACACGCCTAGCTTCCGGTTTTCGTCTCGGACTCCGCCGGGCCATGCGCGTCGAGCCCGGCGCAGCAATCCTCCTGCAGGAACTCCAGCAGGTCCGTCACCGCCTCGTAGCGGATCGAGCACATCAGCATGCGGCCGACCCGGCACTGCTCGATCAGCCCGGCCCACACCATGTGCGCCAGGTGGTGCGACAGGGTGGATTTCGGGATGCCGAGATGGGCCTGCACGTCCTTCACCGGCACGCCCTCCGGGCCCGCCTTGATCAGGAACCGGAAGATCTGAAGCCGGATCGGGCTGCCAAGCTCGGCCAGGCATTTGGCTGCGGTCTGAAGATCCATACCTGACCAGATAGCGCCATCGGCGTGGCAAGTCAACCATTATTCGAGAACTATCGAACTAACGACAGGCGCGCTCGCATCCGACCGCTTTGAGCGATTGCGAGCCCGTGCTATGCGGCACCGAAACGAGCAATCCTGCAGGGAGGGGCGCATGGACCGGGAGCAGTCGCTGGTCTTCCACAACGGCGAGAAGGCGCCGTCCGTCTTCACTGAAGAGGAGTTCGGGCGCCGGCAGGCCGCTCTGCGCGACACCATGGCCGAGGCCGGACTCGACGCCTGCGTGCTGACCTCGATTCACAACGTCAACTACTTCTCCGGCTTCGTCTATTGCAGCTTCGGCCGCCCGTACGGACTGGTCGTGACGGCGGACCACGTGACCAGCATCAGCGCCAAGATCGACGGCGGACAGCCCTGGCGCCGGACCCATGGCGAAAACCTGATCTTCACCGACTGGCAGCGCGACAATTTCTTCCGCGCGGTTCAGGAGCTGGTGCCGCCCGGAGGGCGGGTCGGCATCGAGCACGATCATCTGAGCCTTGAGCGCCTGGACAAGCTGCGCGCGGCCCTGCCCGAGGCAGAGCTGGTCGACATCGCGCCCGCGACCATGGCGCTCCGCATGGTCAAGTCGGACGAGGAGATCACGCTGATCCGGCACGGTGCCGAGATCGCCGACATCGGCGGAGCCGCCTGCGTCGAGGCCATCGCGGAAGGCGTGGGCGAGCACGAGGTGGCGCTCGCCTCCACGGCGGCCATGATCCGGGAGATCGCGGACCGGTTCCCGGATGCGGAGCTGATGGACACCTGGACCTGGTTCCAGTCCGGCCTGAATACCGACGGCGCGCACAACCCGGTCACCTCACGCCGGCTGCGCAAGGGCGACATCCTGAGCCTCAACTGCTTCCCGATGATCGCCGGCTACTACACCGCGCTCGAGCGCACGCTGTTTCTCGACCACGCCTCGGATCGTCATCTGGAGCTGTGGGAGATCAACTGCAGCGTCCACCGCCGCGGCCTGGAGCTGATCCGTCCCGGCGCGCGCTGTTGCGACATTGCGGCCGAGCTGAACGAGAT
>JAAUXY010182822.1_pt1 | contig 13609 bp, 10 predicted proteins | sample 7278121 | NCBI WGS metagenome assembly JAAUXY01 (sample SAMN14350117, study PRJNA611818) | marine sediment metagenome | isolation source: surface marine sediment (1.8m) | place: French Polynesia: Moorea | collected 2018-08 | reverse complement strand
GACAACAATTCTTTTCCCTTCGAAATTCAAAAGCGGCTGCATGACTGACTCGGTCTCCTGTTTACCTGATTGAGAGATGGTACTCGAATCCACCGGCCCCTGGCCGTTTCTGCAGAAAGCGTTATTGACCTATTGCACGAATAAGCGAGCCCATGTTGTCTGAGATAAAATCTCATCGCCTTGTGCAGTGGCGGACAAAACCCAATGCAAACCCTGGCCGGAACGTTGGCGCAATTTGCGCTTTGCGGTCTCCTGATGATGCAGAATTCTACTGTGCTCGCAGAGGTCAGTGGCGCAATCTCTTCCTGTGAGCCCGATCGTTCCGTTCGGTTTGCCACGTTCAACGTCTTTCTGAACCGGGCAAAGCCTGGCCAACTGGGTACGGACCTCGAATCAAGCGACCCGCAAGCTCGCGCCGTCGCAGAGATCATTCAAGAGGTCAGACCAGATGTCCTGCTCCTGAATGAATTTGACTTTGATGCAAGCGGAAAGACCTTGAGACGCTTTCTACAGTCTTACCTTGAACAGGCACAAGGCAACGCTCGACCTGTTTTATTCCCCTATTACTATCTTGCCCCTTCCAACACCGGCATTCCGGCGGCGATAGATGTCAATGGCGATGGCATCGTAGACGGACCAACAGATGCCTACGGATACGGACAATTCCCGGGTCAATACGCGATGGCGTTGCTGTCTCGATTTCCTATCCAGGAGAATCGTGTTCGCACCTTCCAACGCTTCCTGTGGCGAGATATGCCCGATGCGGTCCTGCCTGATGATCCGGCCACTGCCGAGCCGGGCGATTTCTACAGCGCTGAGGAGCTCGAGTTGTTCAGGCTATCTTCGAAGAGCCACTGGGATGTCCCAGTTTTAATCGACTCGACAACCGTTCACGTCCTTGCCGCACACCCGACACCGGCTGTTTTTGACGGTCCTGAAGATCACAACGGACGACGCAATCACGATGAGATCAGGCTCTGGGCAGACTATCTCAACAACGCATCGTACATATACGACGACCGAGGCGCCGTTGGTGGGCTGCCGCGCCATAGCCGATTTGTGATCATGGGGGATTACAACGCTGACCCGGTTGATGGAGACAGCTACGACAGCGCCATCAACCAATTACTGGGACATCACCTGGTAGATGCGAGCCAGACACCGTCCAGCCAGGGTGGGGTGGCTGCCGCACGCCTGGATGATAACGACCCACCCCATCAGGGTAATCCGGCGTTTGATACCAGCGACTTCTCGCAGAATCTGAGGATCGACTATGTCTTGCCGTCCAGGTGGGGATTGGACATTCAGCAAAGCGGTGTGTTCTGGCCGACACGCGTAGATCCGCTTTACAGGCTTGTAGGCGATGGTGATCCCATCGTGTCCTCCGACCATCGTCTGGTCTGGGCGGATTTGCGCCTGACTCACTGCGCTTCTCAGCTGGATTGACATTGAAGGCCGCGCTAGTGCGACGGTCCAGCTGACATCACCGGCGTAGATGCAGTACTGTTGCATGATTGCACCTTGGGAGAAGACGAATGCGAGCCGCGGTATTTACGGGCCCCGGCGCCCCCCTGTCCATACAGGACATCGACCCACCGGAGATCGCCGACGACGAGATACTGGTTCGCGTATCGCACTGCGGCATCTGCGGGACGGACATTCACGCGTCGAGAGAAGGCCCGTTCATGGCGCCGCCGAACACCGTTTTTGGCCACGAGTTCTCGGGCGAAATTGTTGAGGTCGGGAGCGCGCTGACGGAGAGCACCCTTGCGGTGGGTGACCGGGTGACTTCGCTGCCGTTCATCAAGGACCAGACGATCGGTTTGGGGGCAGTGACGGGTGCGTACGCTGAGTTCGTGAAGGTTGATCCCGCAAGCGTGGTGCGGATCCCGTCGGAGTTGGACGACTTGAACGGCGCCCTGGTAGAACCCCTCGCGGTTGGGCTGCATTCGGTCAAGATGGCCGAGGGCGTCGACGAAAAGCGGGTGCTCATCATCGGCGCCGGGCCGATTGGCCTGGCCTGTGCAATCTGGTGCCGTTTTTTTGGTGCAAGGAACGTGGTGATCAGCGAGATGTCACCCGCCCGTATCAAGATGGCCAACACTCTGGGTTTCGACGACATTGTTGATCCGTCCGGGGACGTGCAAGCTCAGTTTGCGGACATCACCGCAGGCGAGCCTGAGGTTCAGTTCGACTGCGTGGGGGCGCCCGGCATTCTCCAGCAGTGCATCGAGCGAGCACCGCAGCGCGGCCTCATTATGGGCATTGGTCTTTGCGACCACCCCGACAACATCGTGCCGCTCATTGCCTTCTCCAAAGAACTCAGAATCCAGTGGGCAGTGGCTTACGACAAGGAGGATTGGGACTTCACCATACAGATGATGATTAACGGACGCATTGACGGCTCTCCAATGATCACGAACGTGGTGTCGCTGGACGAGCTGCCCGACGTCTTTGAAGCGCTAAGGTCGCCGACCGACCAATGCAAGGTCATCATCGACTTGAGTCGTTGATTCAGCGATCCGGCGTTTCGTGCTGTCAGGTTCAGAGTAGAAAGATGATCGGACGATAACGTGCGTGTCTGGGTACTGCGTCTGCATCGGGCCATTGGACTCGGCGCAGCACCGTTTCTATTTCTACTCGGCGTAACAGGGGCGATACTGGTCTGGGAGGAGGAGTTGGATGCTGGTCTGAATCCAGAGCTGCTCCAGAACAAAAGCCAGGTCGACCCGTTGGCGCCGCAGATACTGATCGACAGTATTGAGGCCTATCTGGATGAAACCGGCGCGCAAAACGCGAGCTTGAGTTTCCTCGTGTTTCCACGCCTGACGGATCGAAGCGCAATCGCGTACGTCACCGGAGTGGATCGCGGTAATCAGGTGCTGGTCGATACCGGTAGCGGTGAGATTCTGGGGGTGCGCAACACCATCACACCAAGTTTGACCCATCGCGCCGAGCTCATCCCCTGGCTTTATCAATTTCACTACTCGCTGACCGCGGGCCAGCTGGCTATCAAGTTCCTTGGTGTGGTGGCGATTATCTGGTTGCTGGATTCTCTCGTTGCCTGGTACCTGACCACACCTAGATCGTTCTCGTGGCAGGCATGGAGGGGTTCCTGGCTCATAGCGCGCCGCCGGATCGGATATGACCTGCACCGCGCCATTGGATTGTGGTTGACCCCTTTGTTTGTCGTGATTGCAACGACTGGTGTGTACTTCAACCTGTATTACGAAGCGTTTGTTCCCGTTGTGAATACGTTTTCGTCCATCACCAGACAGCCTTATGAGGAAGAAACGATCGAGCCGGTGTTTGATCGAAGTATCGACTATGCGAGGGCGCTACAGCTGAGTCGCGAAACGCTCATATCGAAAGGTGTCGAGATAAACGCGCTGGATTATGTGTCGTGGAACGGACGCGCAGGTTACTACGCGGTTGCCTACTATACGGATCGCGATCTCTCTCGAGATACTCCGTCAGGGCACGTCTACGTAAACGGCGATGGGACAATCCGCCACTCGCGCATCGTGGGCGAAGGCACCGTCGGCGATCTGATTATCGACTGGCAGTTCCCCCTGCACTCAGGCCAGGCGTTTGGCATGTTTGGGAGACTTCTCATCTTTGCGACCGGCGTGGGTCTGGCTGTCGTCTCCGTGACAGGCGTGTGGCTTTTTATCCGTAAACGTCGGCTAAAACGGTTCAGAGGGATTGGGTGGCAGGAGGGGGTCTGAGGTGATCAGCTGGCGTCCAGCTTCGCGACGATCGCGACGGTCTCGCCGCTGCGGACGGGCGGGGCGGTAAGAGTCAGAAGCAACAACCCCGTGTGCGGTGCGCGTGCTTCGAATACTCTACGTCCATGCCAATCCGTCAGATAGCCGAGAAGGTCGCCTTCTTTGACTTGTTCGCCGGCCTGTTTGATTGCCACCCAGGAGCCATCCTGGGGCGCAGAAATCCAAGTTCGGTCGCGGATTACCTTCTGCTGCGGAACTGGCGGATGTAATTCTGTGGTCATGTTCAGATGAGCCAGCGTTCTTCTTATCCCCGTCTCAATGGCCGTCACGGCCTCGCCGTCTACGACGTTTTTCCCGCCTGCTTCCACGTCTATCGAGGGAATGCCCAGCGCGACAGCCGCTGATCCAGCCCAGATGGCGTTTGCCGTATCGGTGAGCTCCCATTGAAATTCGACGATGTGCTCGAAACCGAATGCAAACGCCATGGCTTTTGACTGGTCAACGACTTCCTTGCTGCCAGCTTTGCCGTAATAACCCACCCACATGGGTTTCAGGTCTTCGTTGCCATCCCCGGAGTGCATGTCCAGCACCGCATCGGCGAGGGGATAGATTTGATCGGTCAGAACGAATGCAATTCGATCGGACAGCGAGCCGTTCGGGTCACCCGGGAACAGGCGGTTGAGGTTCTTCTGATCAACCGGACTCGTGTACACGGATCTACCCAGATAAGCCGGCATATTCGCGATGTGTACAAAAATCACTTTGCCTGCAATCGCTGATGGATCGAACACCGTTGCCAGACGCTGGCTGGCAACGATTGGCGCATATTCTGAGCCGTGCACGCCACTCAGTACCAACAGCGTGGGGCCTTGCGATGCACCAACGATGACCGTGATTGGCATGATCGTTTGTTGATCGGGCGCGCTTACCGGCAGGCTGAGGTGATGTCGGCCTGGTTCCTCGAGCACCGAGTGCAGGCGAGATAAGTCATCGCCATGGGCTGCTGCGATGTTGAAGAGGCAGCAGAAGACAAGAGTGCCAACCACTCTAGTCATCGCAGGGTTGATACCTGGGTAAATCAACCATCGCCGCAGGCGAGTAATCTGTCAGCCCGAACAACATGGGGTAGTGGAATTCCCGCAGCGTCGCATGAAACGCGCGTACACATCGAACGTAACCTTGATGGTGGGCTCGGTCCGTGGCGGCAAGGTGCGTGAGCCATCGCTCAGCGGCCAGAGGCGGTGACAATAGCGCGGCAAAACCCATCAGCTCATCTCTGCGGGCAATGCCCGCTTGCAGTGCCGCTGATTCTGATGCAACGAATTCATCCCCCATCTGCTGGAATGCGTAGTACCACTTCCATTCAAAGGGTTGCGAAACCTGCGCGTAATCGCGCCACTCAGGGTGCGCCGTGACGAACGGTTCCATTGTGTCCGCTTTGGGCAGGTCCCACGCATCGTTGACGGCTTCGCGTTGCGCAAGCAGGATTTCACCCCCTGCCGGGACTGGCACGGACGACTCGACCACAATACGAGCAGCGGCGGGGACCACGATCGTAAACAGCAGCCAACCCGCCAAGAGCAGGGTTGCGGACGTCGAGGCTTGTGCAAACCTGGCAGCCACTAATCTACAAATCACAAGCCAGAAAAGTAGATGCAGACCGACGACGAGCATGACGGTCAAACTTTGCCTAAGTGGCGCGTTAACAGCCAAAGCCACGACCGCAAACGGCATGATCGAAAACGCGAAAAGCAACAAGGTTCGGGCGCCCGCCCTGACAAATAGTGGATTGCGCTCCGACGCGCTTGTTGCGCTCAGCAACTCGTACCGACCATCGCGCCGCTCCCGACCGTCGAGGTCATAGAGCAGCAGGATCAGGATGAGCGGCAGGAGCACGGATGTCAGAAATGCAAAATCCAGCCGACCCAGGCGAGACAGCTCCGGGTTGCCAGTGTCGGTTTCATAGATCTGACCTTCCAGCGCGAGCATGCTTAGTCTGTGTTGCCACGGTAACTCCCCACGCGAGCCGAGGGCAGAAAAGGCAAGCTCGGAAGGTGGGTGGTAGGTAACGTGACGTACATAGTAAGCCGCGCCACCAGCGTCCGGCTGTTGACTCAGAACATGACGTTGATCGGATTCGGTCTCTTGCACGAGGGTTTCTATTTCAGAGCGCTGCTCATCGACTTCGAGTTTGCCCGTGAACACCGCGTATGAGGCCATCACAACTGCAAGTACAAGTGACGCAAGCACCACGCGATCCCGAAACGCATAGCGGATTTCAAGTATGAGGCTACCCATCCTGCTTCCACGCTCCGCGTGATGTACCCGCCCAGCCCAGGAATGATGCGGCGAGCGCCCACATGAGGAGTACGCCTAGAAAAGGTACGCTGCCGGATAGTCGCTCATTAGTGCTTGCAGGCTCCCAATTGAAGTCTTCCAGCACGCGCCAGTGATGTGCATCCACCCGTGTGCGCTGCTCAGATTCCTGGTCGACGCTGCGGTTAATGTCATCTGCGTAGGCCAGCTCCTCTGCATGCACCTTGTTGAGACTCTGCACGAACGAGAAACGCAGCGCTTCGGCTGCCTGCATGAATAGATGATGTTGCCCGATATTAGTGCTGGCTGTTGTGATGGAAAACGACTTCAGCGCTAAGTAGGGGGACAGCAAACTGAAGGCGTTGGCAGCGTTCGCCTGCGCCAGCTCTTGTTCGAAACGTCGATCAGCATAGCGATTCAAAGTCTCGGTCAGTCTCTCTTCAGCATTTTGGGCAACAAGCCCGCGGAAATTGATTGGAAGCTCATCGACACTGTCTACATTGTACTGAGCTAACAACTGCGCGCGTAACTTTGCGAATGAAGGGGCATTGGCGTTGTGCCCGTCGTCCACGTCACGCAGTACGCGAGCGATCTCCAGGTCACTCTGGACTTTGCTCGCCAGGGGCGCCCAGGCGTCGGCTGCGCTGCTGGCGAAGCGGGGCAGCAATACATTCAGAACCATCCAGCAGGCCAGCAAGATCAACAAGGACGTTGACGCTCGTTTGCTCCACACTGAACAGGCTGTGATCAGAAACACCCAGCACAAGAGATACACGGCGTATCCAAGCCAGAACACCAGCGTAATCAATCCACTCTCGCCTTGAATCCAGGCGCCGATGGCGACGAAAGCCAGAGGTAGCAAGGTTGCGAAAGCCAGCGCCGCCAATGCCAGAGACTTGCCCAACCAGAAAGAGCCCGGGCTGACGGCCATTGTGAACACAAGCTGGTCAGTTCGCGTCTCGCGCTCGCGCGACAGGCAGGCAAAGCCCACCACTATCAGTAAAAGCGGTACGAGCAGCTGGTAGGTCAACGCAGGGGACAGGAAAGCGTAAGGCCCCGCGTCGGCTTGGGTGTATCGAGGTGAGAATGTCGCCGAATTCTGTTTATGCCCCTCCAAAAACATCACCGTCCCCGTATATGGGTCAACGCCCGGGTCGGCCGTGGCGAGCGGCGCCGGGGCACGGAATACATAGTGCCCGTAGTGAATCATTCGGTGAGGATGTCGCGCGGGCTGGCTGCGAAAGGTCTCCTCAGCGATTGCTTGAAGCTGAAGGCGTGCCTCTCTTTCGGTCTCAACACGTATGAAGGTCGTGACCAGCGATGTGAGCACCAGCAGAAGAACCACTGCTGACGCCGCGACGCCCGTTTTCGTACGCAACCAGAATCGCCACTCTTCCCGAGCAATGCGCAGAACCGTTTGCTTGTCGATCACAGGTGACTCTCCGCGAACTTACGATGTACCTCGTCTGCCGAAATCGGACTGTCGTCGGAAGCTTGGAAGTTGCCAACCATCTCGCCCTTCTGTAGCAGACCAATATGGCGGGCTACCTGGCAGGCGCCGTAGACGTCGTGGGTGACCATGAGGACCGTCGTTCCCCGCCGGGCGAGCGCGACGACAAGGCCGTTGAATTCATCAATTGCGACCGGGTCGAGGCCAGACGTGGGCTCATCCAGGAGCAGAATGGGGGCTTCACGAAGGATCGCCAGCGCGATGCCGACTTTTTGCCGCATGCCTTTGGAGTACCCCTCGAGGCGACGTTCTCTGGCGTCGCCAGCAAGACCAACTGTATCCAGCGCGTTGTCGATTCGCGCGCGACTGTTGTCCACTTTTGCCAGCGAGAGAAAGTAGTCCAGATTTTCCCAGGCGTTCAAGTGAGGATAGAGATTGGCAGCCTCGGGCAGATAGGCCACCTGCTTGTGTACCGCCTTGATGTCGTCATGAACAGATTTACCGTTCACTCTGGCGACACCGCTGGTTGGGGTGATGAAACCAAGGAAGGTAAGGAGCGTAGTCGATTTGCCCGCGCCATTGCCGCCGAGCAAAGCGAAGATCTCGCCTTGCTTGACGTTGAACGCTACGCCGCTCAGCACCTGTTGGCCGCCACGATCGACTGTCAGGTTCTCGGCCGTCAATACGGATTGAGGGGGTGGACTGTTCATAGGTAACTCAACCAGGGTTGTCTGTGTTTGTGATTATGTTGCATGAGAAAACGCTCGCGAACATGGTCCACCATCATCAGGAGGATGACGAGACCGCGCATGATGTCGATCGAAGCGATGCGAGCAACGGGGTTTTTACCGGGCACGAGTTTTTTTACCCGAAAACAAGCGAGGCGCAACACCTGGGCACTGCGCCTCGAACCTGCACTAGAACGAATAGGCCGCGGTTAAACGCCAGCGACGGGGCGCACCCGGTCCTACCCAGACGTCCGCAAACGAGTTCGTGTAGTACTTCTCATCAAATGCGTTGTCCAGGTCGAAACGGAGCGTTAGTTGCTCAGTCGGTTGTATCTGGCCAAAGAATCTCGCGATTGTGTAGTCGGGTAGTTCGAAGTCAGACGTCACAAAACCGGCGCGTTCGTCCGTGTACTGCACACCAGCACCCACTTGCGCAGACATTCCGCCAACCTCGAAACTCTGGCTGAATTGCAGGCTCAGCTGATGTTCCGGTGAGTTGATCAGCGGATCGCCTTTTTCAATGACTCCAAACCCGTCTGCATCAGGATTGCTCGTGGTGTATTCGGCGTCGGTGTAGGCGTAAGAGAACCAGAGGTTGAAGCCGCTCTCGAACGCAACGTCCGCGTCAATTTCTATCCCCTGGCTCTCAGCTTCTCCCGCATCGATGGAGAAGAAGCCAGTGACAAAATCACGATCATCGTTGACGAGTATGTTGCTTTGTTCAACGTCGAAGAGCGCCACAGTCAGTGAGCCTGAAACGCCTTCAGAAAACTGAGCCAAATCCACCTTCAATCCGATCTCGGCTGACTCTGTGATATTCGGATCAAACTGGTTGCCCTGAAAGTCAGAACCCGTTTGTTGGCGGAAGCCCTCACCATAAGATGCATACAGGCTCACACCATCATTGACTCGGTAAACGGCGCCAAACTGAGGAGAGACGCGATCATCAGATGAGCTGGTTTTGGCAGCCGGGGACGCAAGCAGGTTGGTCAGATCCTGCTCAAAGTCATCCCAGCGCAGACCCAGGCGAATCTGCAGCTGATCTGTCAGGTCAATCTGATCCTGGATGTATATGCCGAACCCATCCAGGTCCTCTTCTCTGTCTGTGTTTGGCCCGGGGGTAGGTCGTGAATACTGACCGTAGACGGGATTGAATGCATCCAGGAGCAGGAACTCCTCGGGGTCCAGGAGACTGACATCCGAGCCCGCAGAGCCCGGCCGGTATCGCAGAATGAAGAGGCTGTTTTCAAACCGATCGTAGTCCGCCCCGATCAGCAATCGGTGACGCATAGAGCCCACTTCGAATTCGCCGGCCACCTCGGCGCGAGCGACGAAGTAGTCCGACTCGAAGTCTCGCTCGCGAAAAAACCTGGATATGGTACGCCCATCTAGAAAGTACGTCTGACGTCCGCCGAAATTGGGCTCGTAAGCGTCGCCTTCAAAAGATGTATCTCTGTAACCCAGGCCTGCGAGCAGGCTCCAATCGTCTGAGAAGTTGTGCTGAAGCTCGAGCTGATGACCGATCACTTCGGTCTCGATTGGCCGGTCCCCGGGATCCGAGACGAAGGTATCGCGTGGCGAGAAGCCAAAACCATCCGCATACACCACCCCACGGTCAAAGGGAATCTCCTGTTCGGTGTATTCCAGCTCATACGTCACGCTGGTGGTATCCGATACATCCCATGTGATCGATGGATAGAGCCCCCGCTTTTCTGTTTCAACGGTGTCGCGGAAGCTCTCTGCGTCCTCATAAAAACCAACGATGCGCAGACCTACTTCGTCATTCGCGCCCAGAACGGTCTGGAAGTCACCTTCAAAGCGCATCTGATCCCAGCGGCCAAACGTCGCGCGAACATCGCCACCCTTCTCGAACTGTGGTCGCTTGGTGATGAGATTGACCGTGCCGCCGGGCTCACCACGACCAAAGAGCGCTGAACGTGGTCCCTTGAGCACTTCCACGGTCTCTATGCCGACGATGTCTCGTGGACCGGCGAATCCGCGACCCGCGTTGAATCCGTTGACCAGAAATCCGCTGGGTAGATTGATGTCGCCCGAGAAGCCGCGAACTGAAAAACTGTTCCACAAGCCGCCGAAGTTGTTCTGGCGGGCAACGGATGCAGACAGGTCCAGCGCATCGTCCAGACTGATTGCGCCGGCTTCGCGCAGTAGATCCCCATCGATCAGCTGGTCCGCGGTAGGGCTTTCGAGTTGGTCGAAATTGCCTTGATAGGCGCGACGCTTACCCAACACGAAAACTTCCTCTTCGAACTTCTCGTCGTCGCTCGTTTGGGCGGTTTCTGCTGCAGCAGGCAGCGCGTACGGCACTGCCAGAGCGGCCGCTAACGCGAGCGCCGCTGACTTGGCTATGTGTGTATTCATTTCTCTCTATCTATAAACGTTTAGGTTATCGGCAAAGACATCAACACCACGCTCGGTTGATTGGCATGATGCGCGGGGTTTAGTCACTCAGCGAGCGTCACGTTATAACATAACAATATCTGGAGGTCTTGCCGAAAACACTCCGTGCTGTCATCGTCTCCGCATCTGCTCAAAAGGAAGCCTATGATTCGATCTCTATCAAGCAGGTGTGTGTGATGTTTTCCCGCCGCCAGCTGCTGATCGCGAGTGCTGCAGTCTTAGCCAGCCCCGCTGGTCGCAGTCAGGCGCCCGACCGAAGCGTCACAGGCGCTGCCTGGCAAACCGCTGCGCCGATACCGATAAACACCCAGGAGCTCTATAGCTGCGTCCACCGGGGGCGACTCTACGTTGCGGGCGGGATTGCCGCCCGCCTGGGTGTGCCTTACTTCACCAGCGCAAGCTACGCATACGATCCGGATGCTGACCGTTGGCAGGAGTTACCTGATCTGCCGGAAGACCGCCACCACGCTGGCCTCGTCAGCACCGGTACGCGCTTGTTCATGGTCGGCGGTTTCAATGGCAGCTATACCGATGTGTGGCGCATGCGCGATACGGTGCATGAGCTGACGGAGGCGGGTTGGGTCGGCGCCGGCACTTTGCCGCAGCCTCAGGCGGAAGGCGTGTTGGCTTGTCACTCCAGCGGCGTTGTCCACCTGGTCACCGGGCAGACGCCACGCGGCAGCGCAAACAGTGCACGCAGCGATCACGGCGAAGTGGCCGATCACTGGCAATGGGACGGGGCGGCGGACTGGCAAGCGGCAGCGCCCATACCCACCCCGCGGAACAGCGCAACCGGCGGTTGGCTCGACGATCAGCTGATCGTCACCGGCGGCCGCACCGCGGCGGGAAATCTCGCGGTGACAGAGATATATGATCGGAATGAAGATCGCTGGCGCGAAGCGGCTCCTCTGCCGCTGCCCCAGGCGGGCACGGCCAGCGTGATGGTTGACGACGGCCTCATCGTTTTCGGCGGTGAGATCTTCAGGCCCGAGGCGAAGGTATTCCCGAACGTGTGGCGCTACGTCATGAGCCAGGATCGCTGGCTGCCATTGCCGGATATGCCCACCCCAAGGCATGGTATTGGCGCGGGATTAATCGATAACCGGGCCTACGTGATCGGCGGTGCGACCGAGCCCGGCGGCAGCGGCACGAGCAACCTCAATGAGGTGCTGGTGCTGCCAGTGAGTTCATAGGCGGGCAGGCACGGTCATCCTTTGTGTCGCCTGTGAGGGAGAGGAGAACAACATGAATCGCAGAGACTTCCTTGCCGCTACCGGCGCTTTGCTGCCGGCGGCGACAGCCAGTGCGAACTACACCCCAACCCGTTATCCGCACCCGGACCGGGTGGTGATTGATCCCGACTTCAGCGGCTTCATCGGCCAGACGCCTATTCAGCGCCTCTTTACCAGTCGGGACATGTTCTGGGCGGAGGGTCCAGCCTGGCATGCGGCGGGCAGGTACGTGGTGTGGAGTGATATTCCCGCCAACCGACAATACAGAATTCTCGACGAGGACAATCACGTATCCATATTTCGTCGAACATCCAACTACAGCAACGGCAATACGCTCGATCTGCAGGGCCGCCAGATTTCGTTTGAGCACGACACGCACCGCGTGGTCCGGTATGAGTTGGATGGCACGGTGACCGTGCTCGCGGAGACTTATGGTGGCAAGTCGTTAAATGCACCGAACGATGGCATTGTGCATCCGAATGGCGATCTCTGGTTCACGGACCCGGGTTACGGAAGTCTGGGTGCATACGAAGGGCACGAGCACGACACCGACTCACCGCAGCCGCATCAAAAGGAGGCGATCTACCGGCTGGATATGAAGACAGGCAAACTGCACCAGGTTGCCGACGATATCTATAAGCCGAACGGCATCTGCTTTTCCCCGGATTACTCCCGTCTATACGTCGCCGACACGGGCGGCTCACACTACGGCGCGGCGGCGCCGGCGGTCATCAAAACCTGGGAAGTGGTCGATGCGAAGTCTCTCAGGCGAGGTCGAGATTTCACCTCGATGACCATGGAACTCAACGGCGAGAGAAAACAAGGATTTGCCGACGGTATACGCTGCGATAGCGACGGCAACATCTGGTCCAGCGCCGGTTGGGTGGGGGACGGCTACGACGGGGTGCACATCTTCAATCCCGATGGTGAGCGTGTCGCACAGATCCGCTTGCCGGAAATATGTGCAAATCTCTGTTTCGGCGGCGTCAAACGCAATCGGCTGTACATGACCGCCAGCCAGTCGATATACGCCTGTTACGTGCACGCTCAAGGTGCGCACTTCTGTTGACACGACGCAAAGCGAAGGAGAAAGCAATCTTGCGTACCAGACTCGTATCCATAGTCGTTCTGCTCTCTGCTGTCTCACTGCTTTCCGGTTGTGACAGGATCCAGACAATCTACGAAGCGTTCACCTACGAAATCACACTGGCGGATGCCACGCAGGAAGACACAACCACCACCGATGTTGTCGCCACCCTGGATTCCAACGGTAGAGCCGCCACGCTCCTCTCAGCGTTTTTTGGTCTGGATGACTCGCTGCCGGGATTGGCTGATCGGGTGATCTGCGACGGAGCGTCAGGGAAAGACGGTATGCCGGTCATTTTTTCTCACGAGATTGACGTCTCTACCATGCAGGCCGGCGACTTTCATATCGTTTCCGCGTCCGGTGCGATTGGAGAGATGACCTGCGTCACGCTGGCGCCCGCCGATGACGATGGAGAACATCGAACGGTTTTGACCGTCGGTCAGTTCGGCAGCGCGGAAGATCAACCGGCGAGCGTTGAAATTGTCGGCAACCTGCTGTCCAAGGACGGGCAGGTGAATTTCCGCGGGACGCAGACTGAGGTTACGCTGCTGGAGGAAGGCCCGACGATGCAGTTGGCAGAGATCGTGCCAGAAGCAAGTTGGCATCTCGACAAGCCGGCCACCGCCATTCGATTCGGTGGTGGCAGCGGG
>JAAUXY010165431.1_pt1 | contig 13609 bp, 10 predicted proteins | sample 7278121 | NCBI WGS metagenome assembly JAAUXY01 (sample SAMN14350117, study PRJNA611818) | marine sediment metagenome | isolation source: surface marine sediment (1.8m) | place: French Polynesia: Moorea | collected 2018-08 | reverse complement strand
AGATTGAGCGTCAGGATGAAGAAGAAGACGCTCCAGATGTACTTGATGAAGCGATCGGCGTGGTCGCCGAGATGGGGCTTCGCGACCTCATCGCGAAAATACATACAGATCATCTCGATCAGGGTCGCAAATTTGCCCGGGACCATGCGGCCGATCTCTGACTCGTCCTGGCGTTTGCGCATCAGTGCCGGCAGCACGAAGCACAGCAGAATCCCGGCCACGATCATCATCACGATCTGATCGCTGAGCAGGGTGATTTGCCCCAGACCCGGGACGTCGGCCTGCTTGATGGGATGGGGGATGACGTGACTCAGCGGGTTGTCGCCAGACGCTCGCATGGTTTGCAGATCCTCCAGTCTCTCTCTACGCTCTGCTTTTGGCTTTTAGTCGCCTCGGCCTTAAACTCCGCTGGCGCTTCCTGCCGGAGCGGCTTTCGACCGCACTTCGGCCAAGGCGTAGCGTGTATCCACGACCAGCAACACGGCGTGGCTCAGCGCCACCCAGATCAGAAACGGTCGATTGGCCAGGATGCCACTCCAGGCCACAGCAGTAGCCACCGCGATGACCAGCGCCATCCTCAGCACGATCGAGCCCAGCACCGCGGGCATCGCTTCTGCCTGCGTCTTGAACTGGATCAAGAGGAACGGCAAGGCTCCGAATGCCGAGGCCAACAGGCTCAACCCGCAAGCCACGACCATTGCCGAGATGCCCTCGGAACCGGCCAGACGCTCGGTCGGCAGGTAGCCAAGAATCATGAGCACCGCGAGCACGGCAGCCGCCAGTGCCAGGAAGCCCAGATAACGCTCCCTGGTTGCAGAGACATCTGCCCCTACCTCACTGATCCGAGTCATCTCTAGAGTCCGAAAAGGATGGATTCGCTGTTTTCCCGCCGGGGGGAGAACTGCCTTGCACCCCATGGGGTGCTGCCAGTGCTTTGAGCGAAGAACGAATGAAGTTGTAGAAACCGCCGATGAGGCCACATATCGCGCAGATCAATAAGCCCCACGGACTTGTGTTGAAGTGTCGATCTATACCGAATCCCAGAAGGCAGAAACCTCCGACAGCTCCAGCTAGCTCGATGCCGAGTCCGCCGAAGCGAAGCCAGGCCGGCTGACCCGAAGCGCCTGGACTCGAAACTTGTCGCGATGTTGTTCTGGAATTTGGACTCGCCCTGCGCGGACGAACCCTGTGAGAGCGATCGGGCGTATTGTGCACCATGTCGCACCGAGCAGGCAAGTGGCATTTTAAGGAATCTTGCACGCCGTCCTATGGCCGATACTCCACCGTACCATATACAGTAAGGCCACGCTGCCCGGCCTCTCTTGAAGGCATGACAATGCAGACCGACACATCGACCCCACAAAACACCGATCTGGACCTCGAAACCGACCCCAAATTGGGTTGGGATTTCGAGGCAGCAGCCATCCCTTATCTGGACGGCCTATACAACATGGCGTTTCGGCTGACGCACAATGCCGAAGACGCCGAAGACCTGATCCAGGAGACCTACTTCAAGGCCTACAAGCACTACGACAAGTTCGAGGCCGGGACAAACCTCAAGGCGTGGCTCTTCCGGATCATGAAGAACACCTTCATCAACGGCTATCGCAAGCGGCAGAGCCAGCCGCCCCAGAGCAACTTTTCTGAAATCGAGGGCTCATTCGAGAACCTGATCGAAGCCGGCGACGGCCAAGTCAAGACCCCGGAGCAGGAGTTCCTGGCCAAGGTGCTGGACGAGGACGTTCAGAGGGCGCTCGACGCTCTGCGCGAGGACTATCGGATGGTGATTCTGCTGGTCGACCTGGAGGGATTCTCCTATAAAGAGGCCGCGAGCATTCTTGAAGTGCCGGTCGGTACCGTGATGAGCCGTCTCTATCGCGGCCGGCGAATGCTCGAGCAGGTACTCTTGGAATACGCCCGCAATCACGGCTATCTGCGCGGCGCCGAGCCGAACAAAATGCGCTCACGTGACGAGGCGGCGGAATAACGCCGGACGGTCAAGAGTTAAAAACTTAGGAGACGCAACGCTCTGTATCGTCAGGCGAGCTTTCGGCCAGCGAACGTTCGCCTGGAGAAGACTCGCAAGCCATCGGAGATCATCGATGAACTGCAAGCAGATCAAAGAGGAACTGGTGTTCCTCTTTGCCGACAATGAGATGGGCCAAGAGCTGCTGATCGCTTTTCGCCAACATGTGACAACTTGTCCCCACTGCGCTCGCGAGGCCCGGTATGCCCGCCAACTCCTCACCCTGCTGCGTGAACGGGCGGTTCGCCGCACAGCACCCCGCGGTCTGCGCACCAAGATCCTGGCCTCTTTTCCCCACCGTCGCGATTTCATCTAAGGGCTCGCGCTCCTACATCTCGGCCCAGGCTGTCGTTGACGGGTGCCATACCGACCAGGGCGCACGGCTGTGCGCCCAGTCTTCGGATATCCTTTCCCCATGTGTGAGACGATCGCGTGGCGCCATGGATTCGCCGTGATCTTGCTCCTGGCGTCGGCGGTATTGGCACCCCCATCCCTGGCCAGAGAAGACAGTCGGTACGCCCGATGGGAGCTCCCCGGGCTGGACCGCGAAGCGCTCAGCCGCGCCGATCTCGAGCAGGGCACGACGTTGATCGTGGTCTGGGCATCCTGGTCGCCGCGTTGTCGGGGCATGGCCGCGAAAATCGATCGTCTGACCGAGGTCTGGGGCGGACAGATGCGAGTGGTATCGGTCGTCTTCCAGGAGGACCCTGAGTCGGTTCGCGAGACCGTCAACCGAACCGGTCTGGCAACCCCTGTCTACCTGGATCTCTCCGGTGATTTTTCCCAGCAGCACGAAGTCTCGACACTACCGATGTTGCTGATCTTCCGCGCCGGGGAGCTGGCCTTTCGCGGCAAACTCGCCGCCAGCCCCGACGCGGTGATCCAGCGCGTCCTCAAGTAGATGCCTTTCTCTCAGCTCGACAGCGCCGGAATCGCCCGGGCCATGTCGCAGATTGCCGACCGGCCGTCGGATCTGGCCGACGCCTTCTTCGAACGTAGCGAGGTCATCGAGCTACCTCCGGGCGATGCGGCCCCCGGCTTTCGGGTCTGGCGAGAGTCCGGCCTGGCGATCCGCCTGCTGCGCGACGGGCATACCTGGTTGGCCGGTCGAGACCGGATCGATTCGGAGGTTTTTAAAGACGCCTTGCGCAGGGTGGCCCGGGCGATGCCCCGGGTGCCTTATCCCCATCCGGAGCTGACCAACGATCCATGGCCGACGCCGCAAGCCACCGAGGTGCTCGAGTTTCCGTCCCTTGTGGATCGCGCTCTGCGGTCGCGCCACCTGAGTATTCCGCTCCGGCTGACGGTGTGCCGTCACCGTCGCTGGGTGCGGGTCATCGGTACTCAGCTGGCCTCTGGAACCGAACGCGAGAGCTTCTACAGTCTCCGGGTCGAAACCCCCTGGGCGCAATTTGGCCGCCTTTTCGGCGAGCTTACGACCAGCGCCGCCGACGAGGTCGCCCACCATCTATTTCAGTACAACCGCGCCCGGGACGTCGCGCCGCCGCCCGCCTTTCGTGGCGCCGTGGTGCTCGGAGCCTCGGCGACCGCGGTGATGTTGCATGAAGCGGTGGCTCACGCACTGGAGGCAGACACCCTGGCCGACGGCGGCCATCCCGAGACAGCGATCGGTATTCGCATGGGGTCGGATCTGCTCGACGTCTTCGACGACCCCCAGAGCGCTCCGGAGAGCGTTCGTCGGGCGGCGGACGACGAAGGCTTCCCGGTCATGCGGCGTTGCCTGCTGCGGGCCGGGTCGGTCGAGCAGCCGATCGCCGACACCGCCTGGGCGCGCCGCTGCGACGTGCTGGTCGCCGGCGGCGGCCGTCGAAGCAATCGCCACCAGTCCCCGGGGCCGAGGTCGACTCATCTCGAGCTGGTCCCGGGAGAGCACACGCTGAGTGACCTGTTGGCCGGCGCCGAAGAAGGGCTCTACTTGCCGGAGGCGGAACGCGGCCGACTCGATCCCCTGACCGGTGAGTTCGTGCTCCGCTTTCCCTATGGGCGCCGAATACAAAATCAGGCGCTGGGCGAGCGTGTGGGTCCGTGCTCGCTGCGCGGCCGGGTCCGCGACTTGCTCGAAAAGGTCAACGGCGTCGGTTCCCAGGCGCAGACCGCGGGAGCCGGCTGGTGTGCCAAGGGCGGAATGAAATTGCCGGTCTGGGCGACCTGTCCCGAGCTCCGCCTGGAAGGCGTGGAGATTCGGCCGTGACCGCCGAGCTGCACGAAGTGCTCGAGGCCCTCGGTCGACAGGGATGGCCGGAGGTCGAGGTCTTCCACAAGCGTGGACGCTCACGGACCATGCAGTTCACGGCCTACGGTAACGCGACCTCTCTGCGTCAGGAGGAGGGCTGGGCCGTTCGCGCCGGCGACCTCCGTCGCTCGTTCTTCTATGCCGAATCCGGTGCGCCGCGGCCCGACGTCGAGTGGCCCGAGGCGGACGGCCAGGGTCTGCGCCTGGCGTCGCCTCGTCCGGTACCTCCGTGGACCGCGCCCTCGAGCCTCGACGTCCCGCTTCTCGGCGAAAGCGAGGCGCGCGGTTTCTTCGAGGGCCTGACCCGCCAGCTCGACGACGAGTTGCCTGGCGCACGCTTGCTTCGCGGCCACCTGGACGACGGCTCGAGCGAAGGGACTCTGGTGTCGAGTCGCGAGGTGGAAGCCAGTTTTCGCCAGCGTGTGGCGTCGCTTTATCTCGAAGCCGTGACGCCCGGCGGCGATAAGAGCCTGACCCTCGAGGTCGCCGAGCGCGACGCCCGCCAGCTCAGCCCGGCGGCGCTGGCCCGTCGCCTGGCAGATCTCTTGATGGTGGCCGAAAAAGGCTCAGCCACATCACGGGATCGTGGCGAGTTCCTTTTGGCGCCAGCGGTGACCGCGTCACTCTTGGCGTCGCTGCAAGCTCTGTGGCTCGGAACCGACGCGCCAGAGCGCATCTCTGCGCTGCGAGGGAGCAGCGGCCGGATCGGCGGCAAAGAATTGACGTTGATCGACGACGGTCGTCTATCCGGCGGCATCCTGGAAGCCCCGGTCGACGGCGAGGGGCAGCCGACACGGGAAGTGGTCCTGGTGGAGGAGGGCACCTTCCGCCAGCCGCTCGTCGCCTGGTGGCAGAAGATCCCGAAACAGGGCCGCGCCACCGGATGCAGCCGTCGACCGAGCTGGCGCGATCTGCCGCGTCCCAGTTTCAGCCACTTCTATCTTCCACCCGATCGAACGACACGCGTCGCCAGTCTGCTCGAAGGCATCAGCCGCGGCTACTACTTGATCGGTTCCGCCGGCGCACCTCGAATCGATAAGGACTACACCCGGTTCGCCGTACCGGTCAGCGGCTTTGCGATGGCCGGCGGCCGAGCGAGCGGTGCGGTGGCCGGCGCCTGGCTGGTGGGTTCGGTGTCGGCATTCTTCAATGGCATCGTCGCCAAGGCCAGGGATCTGAGCTTCTCGCCGATTGGAAGTAGCATGGTGGGCGCCCCCACTTTGCTGGTCAAGGGTTTGGAGTTGCGTCACAGGCCGTAAGGCGGAGCACGTCGATCAATTCCCCGCTGGAGCTCATTCACCGGGCACCGGCAAAGCCGTGGCACTCAGTGGCCACCGACCATAGGAGAAAACGGGAGTCGCGGCGCCCAATGGCCACTGGCCAGCAACGAAAACGGGGGCTGTGGCGCCCAATGGCCACTGGCCAGCAACGAAAACGGGGGCCGTGGCGCCCAATGGCCACTGGCCAGCAACGAAAACGGGGGCCGTGGCGCCCAATGGCCACTGGCTATTCGCTCCCGCGGCTGCTTTTTCGCCGATTTCCCGCCGCCCGGCACCTTCGAAGCGCCCGCCGATCGAGCCGTCACCACACAGGGGCGATCTTCCCGACACGGTCTGTCGCTTCTGATGCATCAACCCGTGTTCCCGGCGTACGACGACAAATCTCGCCCATCGAGCCCGCTGCTTTGGCCTACACGCTCAAAAATCACCGCGAGCACTCGCCGGAGCTGTCTAAAATCATCTTCGCCGAGTCTACACAAGCTTGCGATGAAGAAGGCGTCGCGTAGGCTGAGCGCCGGACCATCTACGTCAGCGGACGCTCCGCTTCTCTTCCAGCAACTCCTGTGCCCGATGGCGCACGATCGACGAATGATCCTCCCGGTTGGCCACGACCAGCAGATCCTTCCGGCGTAGAGTCGGCAGGATTTCGAAGATCGCGCTGAACGGCGCCCGGGTGTTGCGACTCAGCGCTACCCGGATCTCGTAGCGGGTCCCCCAGCGCGGGGTCCGCGCCACCAGATCGAGCACCCTGGGCAGGGTCGACTCGCTGGCGACCATCGGCAACAGCGTGGGCTCAGTCAGGCGAGGATTCTCCAGCAACGCCTTGATCACCTGCAGGCTCGGGTCCTTCCGGAGGTGAGCCAGGACCTCGGGAGTCGCCCGGCGGGCGATCGCCATCTTCTCTCCGGTCGTCAGACGCCCGAGACGCCGGACCAGATATTTCTCCGCGACCCGACGCACCGCCGGGCTGATCCGGACGTCGACCGCGATCTCGAGCAGGTCACGCCAGAACAGGCTGGAGATGAATCGCAGCGCCACCGGTTCCGGAGTGCGCCGGTGGCGGGCGATCGCACTGCGGACGTCGTACCCTGCTAGCAAACGGCGGATCGCAACCAGCTCTTCGATCACCTCGGCGGTGACGAATGGATTGCGCAGAACCCGACGAGCGTCGCCCGCGCTCAGGACCGCACCGGAGTCTGCCACCAGCCGGAGAAGGTCCCGGGAATTGGCATGGCTTAGCCGCGCCCTGAAATCGTCCTGCGCTGAACCGCTCATCCACTATACTTTACGCTTCCGACCCAATTCCGTAGCAAGAGCACCGAGAACAATCCGCCGAATACGTGATGCCCATGACGCAACCTCGCAAGAAGAGCTCCGAGAACAAACTGCTCGCCACCGTGGAGAAGCATCTCGCCGCCGGTGAGATCGACGCGGTCGAAGAAATCTGGATGAAGAGAGTCGAGGAAGCTCCTGAAGACCTCGCCTTTTTCATCGCCGCGACCAAGGCGACCGTGAAGATTGGCGAAGCCGAAACCGCCCGCTTCCTCCTCGAGCTCGTCGACGACGAGCTGACCGCCGGAAAGCGCTGGCAGACGCGGCTTCAGCTACTGCGACGAGCGGGGCGCCACCTGCTCGCTCCCGGTAAAATCCATCCGGCGATCATGAAAACGCTGCGGGAGCTCTACGGTGACCTGCCGAGCTACGACCAGATGGTCGAAAAGATCGGCCTGAAACGCGCGGTGGATGATCTGCCGAAGATCTGGAAAAAGGCCGAGCGTCTGGCCGCGCTCCTGGAGTTCGACATCGGCTCGATCGTGCACATGGAAGGCAAAGGCGCCGGCCGCGTTGAAGAGGTCAATATGGCCCTCGAGAGTTTCAAGGTCCGATTCGAAGGTGATCTCGAGCTACGGGTCGGTTTCGGCGGTGCCGCCAAATTGCTCGAGCCTCTGGAGCCAAATCACATCCTGAGGCGCAAGCTCGAGCATCCCGAAGAGCTCTTGAAGCTGCGTCACGAAGATCCGGGTGAGTTCTTGAAAGCGATCTTCGAGAGCTACGACGAACCGCTCACTGGTGCCAAAATCAAGCAGATCGTGGCCGGCCTCGTCGAGGAGAAAAAGTGGAACAGCTGGTGGACGGCAGCGCGCAAGCATCCTCAGGTCATCGCCGCGCCGGATGTCAAGCGGGCTTACGCCTGGGCGGCCTCGAGTGAAGACGCACAAGGCGCGGTTTGGCAGGCATTCGAACAGGCAGATGTCCGAGAGCGAATGGATCTCCTGCGTCGCGACGGTGCCCGCGACCCGGGGCTCAGATCGCGCATGTCGAAGGTCCTGGCTGAGCAGGCATCGGGGCTTGCCGGCGACGACCCGGGCACGGCCTGCGAGATCTGGTTCAACCTCGATCGCAGCGGTGAAGTCCCACCCGTCGCCGACTGGTCTCCTGAAGTGTTGATCTCTGAGCTGAAAGACCCGAAGTCTCTTTTCGCCGGCATCAAGGATCGGCTATTTCGCGAACGCGCCTACGATTTGGCCAAAGAACATCGACAAGACTGGGAACCTCTCTACGCCGAAATCCTCTGGCAAGAAAAAGACGCCCGCGCCCTCGACAAGCTGGCGGCTGTCTTGGAAAAACAGGCTCCCCAGCGCTTGACGAGTTTCCTCGATCAGATCCTCAGTCAACCGCGAAAAAATCCCCCTGCTTTTGTATGGCTCTCCGAGCGGGCCGCGAAGCGCTCGGATTGGCTGGAGCGCAACCCCATCCGACTACTCAAGCAGATCATGTGGGCCTTGGCCGACGACGCCTTCGCGCCCTTCCGCGCTGCCCGCCTGGTGCCGCTGGCAGAATCGGGTGGGACCTTGCCGCTGGTGCTAAGGCATCTCACGGAAGCCCAGGCAGCCGACGCGGAAGCAGCGATCGAGAGAGCCCCCGGGCTGGAGAGCTATCAGCGGCGGCCGCTGATCAACGCCATCCATCTCAAGTTCCCGGACCTGCGCCAGGAAGACGAGGCGCCGCTCTACGCCACCCCGGAGAAGATCGAAGCCAAAAAGGCCGAGCTAAAGCACTTGGCGGAGGTCGAAATTCCCGCCAATCGCCGGGCGATCGAGGAGGCACGAGAGCTCGGCGACCTGAGCGAGAACTTCGAGTACAAGAGTGCGCGGCAGCGGCACGAATACCTGGCAGCTCGTGCCGGCGCTCTCAACCACGACCTCAATCGTGTCCGCCCGATCGACACCTCCCAAGTGACAGGAGAAGAGGTGGTGATCGGCAGCCGGGTCCACCTGAAAACCGACGCCGGCAACGAATGGACGATCACCGTGCTCGGCCCCTGGGAGAGCAAGCCCGAAGAGCACATCCTCTCCAGCGAGTCCGAAATTGCGCAGAAGATTCTGGGGCTCAAGGTCGGCAATACCGTCGAGATGGCGGGCGATTTCTTCCGCGTCGAGGGCATTGAGCCTCACGTTTGACTTTGCCGACATGTAGGCCCAAGCTGTAATTTGGCACCCCATGACGGGGCGCCTGCAAGTCGGCGATGCCCCGCCCAATGAGGCTGGCTAGAAGACCGCCCCTCGAGAATTCAGATCCAGTCTCATAGGATATAGCCAAGTCCGGTGGTTTACCTGAAACTGCCGATACGTAAGGCGACTCGAACGCGAGCACCGCCCAGGTTCGAATCCAAAACTCGCTTCTCGAGGTGATCCGATGACCAGACAAGCCTCCATCCCTACCCCCTCACGCTTCTATCGTTTGTTGATCTGCACGCTGGCGGCCGCGACACTCCTGACCGGCCTTCTCTCGATTGCCGGCATAGCCTCGGCCCAAGGCGAGACGCAGGTCGCGGATGAGGCGATCGATTACGGCAAGATCAGCCAGGGCAGAAGCCTGTTCAAAGCCTGGTGCCGTACCTGTCACGGCGATGGGGCCAAGGGCGACGGCCCGATGGCCGAATATCTGAGCCCGAAGCCCGCGGATCTGACGCTCCTAAGTCAGAGAGCTGGCGGTCACTTCTACTTCGGTAGGGTCAAGGCAAAGATCGACGGTCGCGAAAAGATTCGTGGCCACGGCAGCAAAGATATGCCGGTCTGGGGCGAGGCATTCCTGGTAGTCGACGAAGAAGGGGGCGAGGAGGCAGTGCGCGAGAAAATCGAGGCTCTTGCCCACTACCTGCGCTCGATTCAAGTCGCAGCTGAATAGCACCCTTGCCAACGACGGCCTGAAAGGCCGGGTGCCGCGGGCGTTTCGCGTTCCTTTACGCGGGCGCCTGCTTTGTCTTTACATTGACGTATAGGCCCCCGCGTGGTAACGTGCCGGCCACATTTTTCCGGGAGAGGAAGAAGAAACGCACCCAGGCCGGCCCTGGCAGTGCTCGACCTGAGCATCGCTCTCGCCAGGCCCCCATGGCCAATTCTCAAGGAGGTCGTCGTGAGAGTCAGATCCTCGGTATTCTGGTTGGTAGCCCTGCTGATCCTAGGCTTGCCGCTGGCCGCTGTCGCCCAAGATGAAGGCGAGGCGGCTGAAGGCGAAGCTGCGGAAGAACTGTCCGCTGAAGAAGGTGAAGCAGAATTCGGTGAGGTCATCGTCGTCACCGGCACCCGCGCTCAACCGCGGTCGGTCGTGGAATCGATCGTGCCGATCGACGTGATTTCGGCCGAAGACTTCACCAACCAGGGTGAGACCGACGTCAGCACCCTGCTGCGTAACGTGGCGCCCTCCTACAACGTCAACACCCAGCCGATCTCCGACGCCGCCACCGTGGTGCGCCCGGCCAATCTCCGTAACCTGGCCCCGGATCACACTCTGGTGCTGGTCAACGGCAAACGCCGCCACCGCGCGGCGGTCATTTACTGGCTCGGCAACGGCGTTGCCGACGGCGCCCAGGGCCCTGACATTTCGGCGATCCCGGCGATCGCTCTGCGACAGGTCGAGGTGCTGCGCGACGGCGCGTCGGCCCAGTACGGTTCGGACGCCATCGCCGGCGTGATGAACTTTCTGCTCAAGGATGCCAGCTCTGGTGGCAGCGTCGAGGTGCGCACCGGCGGTTACACCGAGGGCGACGGCGACACCACCTCGGTTGCCTTCAACATCGGTCTCCCGCTGGGTCAAAACGGCTTCTTCAACGTCTCCGCCGAATTTGGCTCGACCGATCCGACCGACCGCAGCGTTCAGCGTGACGACGCCGCCGGTCTGATTGCCGCGGGCAACACCGCGGTTCGCAATCCGGCGCAGATCTGGGGCTCCCCCGAGATCGAAGACGACCTCAAGCTGTGGGCCAATTTCGGCCACGTGACAGGCGGCGGCAAACAGTTCTACGGCCACGCCAACTACGTCAGCAAGACGGTCACCGGCGGCTTCTACTTCCGTAACCCGAACACCCGTGGCTCGGTCTTCTCCGGCGACGGCGGCGAGACCCTGCTGATCGGCGACCTGCTCGACGCCCAGGACGGCGTCCTCGATGGCTCCGCCGGCTGCCCCACGGTTCGGGTCACCAACAACATCCCGGATCCCGCGGCCCTGGCCCAGGTGTTCAACGATCCCAACTGCTTCTCGTTCCAGGAGCTGTTCCCGGGCGGCTTCACCCCGAACTTCGGCGGCGACGTCGAGGACACCGCGCTGCTGGTCGGCCTGCGGGGCACGACCAACGGCGGGCTCAACTGGGACGCCAGCATCTCGACCGCGTCCAACGAAGTCGACTTCTTCATCTTCAACACGGTCAACGCGTCCCTCGGCCCGAATACCCCGACGTCTTTTGACCCGGGCCTCTACGAGCAGGAAGAGCTCAATCTCAACTTCGACATCTCCTACGCCATCAACGACCGCACCAACCTCGCGGCCGGCGTTGAGTGGCGCGACGAGAAATTCACCATCGGCATCGGTCAGCTCGAGTCCTTCCAGATCGGCCCGCTGGCGGATCAGGGCTTCAGCGCCGCGTCCAACGGCTTTCCCGGCTTCGGCGACATCGCCGCCGGTGACTGGAGCCGCAGCAACTACGCTGTCTACGGTGATCTCGAGCGCACCAGCGGAGACGACAAGTGGACCATCGGCGCCGCCGTCCGATTCGAGGATTTTGAAGACTTCGGCACGACCACCAACGGCAAGCTCGCCGGCCGCTTCAAGCTCAACGACCTGTGGCAGGTCCGCGGCGCCGTCTCGACCGGTTTCCGGGCACCGACCCCGGGCCAGTCGAACGCCTTCAACGTCTCCACCGAGTTTGACCTGGTGCTGATGGACCTGGTGAACAACGGCACCATCCCGTCGTCTTCCCGCGTCGCCGAGTTGCGCGGCGGCGAGCCGCTGACCGCCGAGGAATCGACTAACATCGCGCTCGGCGTGGTGTTCCAGAATGGGCCGTTCACCCTCACTGCCGACTACTTCCAGATCGATCTGGAAGATCGGCTGACGGTCACTCAGCTGTTCTCCCTGACCCAGCAAGAGGTCGACGATCTCATCGCCGAAGGCATTACCTCGGCCGGCAACCTGCAGAACTTCCGCTTTTTCACCAACGACTTCGACACCGAGACCTCCGGCTTCGACATCGTCGCCAGCTACGTCCCGACGTCGCTGGGCGGGAACACCACCTTCAACTTCCTGTTCAACTTCACCGAGACCGAGGTCACGAAGTTCAATCCGGACACCCTGGACGCCACCCGCATCCGCGAGCTTCAGGAAGGTCTGCCGGAGACTCGCTGGAACCTGTCCGCCAACCACAAGTTCAACAACGGCCTGCGGCTTCTCGGCCGTCTAAGCTACTACGACGACTGGTTCGACTCCGAAGACGGCCAGGTCTATGGCGGCAAGTCGCTGCTCGACGTCGAGGCGTCGTATTCGATGGACAACGGGCTGACCTTCAGCCTCGGCGGCCAGAACGTGCTCGACGAATTCCCGGACGAGAATCCGGGCGCGCGTTCCGGCGTCGGCAACCTCTACAGCCAGTTCTCGCCGTTTGGTTTCAACGGTGCGTTCTGGTACGCCAAGCTCGGCTACAAGTTCAACACCTCGTGGGGAAGCTGATCCCCGCCCCAAAGCCTGGACCGTTGGTCCAGGCTTTGGCCCAACCCCTCCTTTGCAGTCGACGTCCGGAGGAACCGGACGGCAACTGCGGTTTAGCCTGACCGTTGGTCCAGGCTTTGGCTCAGTGGTTCGAAGGCTCCCCGGTTCGGGGAGCCTTCTCGTTTGAGCCACCGCGTTCGCTTCTTGATCGAGACGTGCCCGTAAGTGTTAGCATTACTGGCTCAGTCACGCGACGTGACTCCATCCAGCCATGTGGAAACAGCAAATCTTGCCGCCGAGCCGCTGGCGCATTCCGCTCGCGGTGCTTCCGATTCTGGGCGCCATAGGCGTCGGAATCGCAACCCGGCAGATCGAAGGCTGGGTCCGCCAGGCGCCGCCGGCGGTGGCAGTCCCCAGCTACGGCACCTTCCTGGCCTCCAAAGCGCCGTCCGGTGAGCCCTCCGTGGATCTCAAGCGCGCGCAGGTTCCGCATCCGATTCTCTTACGTCGAGGTCAGACTCTCGGGGGTCCTCTAGGAGAGCTAGGTTTCGCGCCGGCACAGGTCCATTCCCTGGTGGCCTCTCTCGAAGGGCACCTGGAGGTGCGCAAGCTCCGACCCGGTGAAATCGGCCTGGCTTACTTCGATCAAGAGGGCGAGCTTTCGCAGCTTCGCTTCGATGTCGGTGGCGAAGGCTGGGTGGAGTTGACTCGGGACGGCGACGATTGGGCCAGTTCCAGGCATCTCTTTGTCCGAGACGTTCAGGTTCAACGCATCCAGGGCGAGCTTGAAGAGACCCTGATCCAGGCGATCATCCAGGCGGGCGGGCGACAGTCGATCGCCTATGAGATGTCGAATGTCCTGCAGTGGGATCTAGACTTCAATCGCGATCTGAGGGTCGGCGATCGATTTCAAGTGCTTTTTGAAGAGGTATATCTCGATGGCGAGTTTGCAGGGCTTGGGGAGATCCTGGCGCTGATCTACGAGAACCGAGGCCGGCGCCTCGAAGCGTATCGATACGGCGAGCGGGGTTACTACGACGCCAGCGGCCGGCCCCTCCAGAAAATGTT
>JAAUXY010119927.1_pt1 | contig 13613 bp, 13 predicted proteins | sample 7278121 | NCBI WGS metagenome assembly JAAUXY01 (sample SAMN14350117, study PRJNA611818) | marine sediment metagenome | isolation source: surface marine sediment (1.8m) | place: French Polynesia: Moorea | collected 2018-08 | reverse complement strand
GGTGCGCGCCCACCAGGTGACCGGCGAGCTCTGGGCCGAGGATCCCGGCTGCTACCTGAGCGACGAGGAGATCGGTGTCGATGCCGGCGAGCGAGTCGAGGTGGTGCCCTTCTCGGCGACGCGGCGTGCGGCGGTTGGGGGGTGAAGCCGTGAAGGATTTGACTGCACCCCTGCCGTCCGTCCTTCGAGACGCCGCCTTCGGCGGCTCCTCAGGATGAGGTAGGTTCGTGATGGCATCGAGAAAGAGCCTCATCCTGAGGAGCGCCCGAGAGGGCGCGTCTCGAAGGACGCACGATCGCTTTCCAGCCTGCGTTCTCCTCTTGCTCTTCGGCCTCGCCTTTTTCAGCCCCGGCCTACGGGCCGAACCGGTCGAGGCCGTCTACAGCGAGCACTGCGCCGCCTGCCACGGGGCCGAGCGGCTCGGCGGACAAGGACCCGCGCTGCTGCCGCAGAACCTCAAGCGACTCAAACGTAGCAAGGCGGCCAAGGTCATCGCCCAGGGCCGGCCGGCGACCCAGATGCCGGGCTTCGGCGCAGAGCTTGACGAAGCCCAGATCGCCAGACTGGTCGAGCTGATCTACAGGCCCCTGCCGGAAATGCCGGTCTGGGACCGCGCCGAAATCGAGGCCAGCCGCGTCGTCCACGAAAAACCCGTCGTCGACGCGCCGCTGCACGAAGCCGACCCGCTCAACCTCTTCGTCGTGGTCGAGAGCGGCGATCACCACGTGACTATCCTGGACGGCGATCGCTTCGCGCCAATTCACCGCTTCCAGAGCCGCTACGCGCTGCACGGCGGCGCCAAGTTCAGCCCGGACGGCCGCTATGCCTATCTCGGCTCGCGCGACGGCTGGGTCACCAAGTTCGATCTCCACACGCTGACCGTCGAGGCCGAGGTGCGCGCGGGCATCAACCTGCGCAACATCGCGATTTCGGCCGACGGGCGCTTCCTGGCCGCCGCCAACTACCTGCCGCACACGCTGGTCCTGCTCGACACCGCGGATCTCTCGCTGCGCAAGATCATCCCGGCCGTCGACCGGCGCGGCGAGCAGAGCTCGCGGGTCAGCGCCGTCTACCAGGCGCGGCCGCGCAATTCCTTCATCGTCGCGCTCAAGGACATCCCCGAGCTCTGGGAGGTCATGACCGACGAGGACGCGCCGCCGATCTACACGGGCCTGGTGCACTCGCACGAGAAGGGCATGGTCGAGGCCCTGGCCGCCGAATCCGGTCTCTTCGCCCTGCGCCGCATCGCGATCAGCCGGCCGCTCGACGACTTCTTCTTCGATCCGGACTACCGCAATCTGATCGGCTCGTCGCGCGAGACCGGCCAGGGCGTGGTGGTCAACCTCAACGTCGGCCGCGAGATCGCCAGCGTCGATCTGCCGGGCATGCCGCACCTGGGCTCGGGCATCACCTGGGAGCTGGACGGCCACCCGGTCATGGCCACGCCGCACCTGAAGGACGGCCGCGTCAGCGTCATCGCCATGGACGACTGGACGCCAGTCGGCAGCATCGAGACCAAGGGGCCGGGCTTCTTCCTGCGCAGCCACGAGAATACGCCCTACGCCTGGGTCGACGTCTTCTTCGGCCCAAATAGGGACCTGATCCACGTGATCGACAAGCGCACGCTGCAGGTGGTGAAGACGCTGCGCCCCGAGCCCGGCAAGACCTCCGGCCACGTCGAGTTCACCCGCGACGGCCGCTTCGCCCTGGTCAGCATCTGGGACATGGCGGGCGCGCTGGTGGTCTACGACGCCGCCAGCTTCGAAGAGGTCAAACGCATCCCGATGAGCAAGCCGTCAGGCAAGTACAATGTCTACAACAAGATCACGCTCTCTGCCGGCACCAGCCACTGAAGCCGACGTGCGGCCGCGGCTGGTGCTCGTCGCGCACGGCTCGACGCGCACGCCCTTGGGCGATCTGGCGATGATGCGGCACGCCCGAACCCTGGCCGCCACGGACCTTTTCCAGTCGGTGGATTACGGGGTGCTGTTCGGCGAGCCCTCGGTGGAGGCCATCGTCGAGCGCCTGCCGGTCGGCCCGGTCACCGTCGTGCCGCTGTTCATGTGCGACGGCGCCTACACCCGGACGACCATCCCGCGGCTGTTCGCAGATCGCCGCGACGTCCGCTACTGCGGCCCGATCGGCTTGCATCCCGCGCTGCCACGGATTATCGCGGAACGCGCCACGGCCCGGGCGCATCAAGTCGGCATTGGAGCCGAGCACGCGACCCTTTTGCTGACCGGCCACGGCTCGACCAAGAGCCCGGCCTCTCGCGATGCCACCCGCGCCGTGGCGCGGCGGCTGCGCCGTGTCGCACGCTTCCGGTCGGTGCGCACGGCATACCTCGAAGAGGTGCCGAAGCTGAGCGACCGGCTGGCGCGGCTCACCGGTCCGGTGATCGCCGCCGGTCTCTTCGCCGGGCAAGGCGTGCACGCTTGCGAGGACGTGCCGGCCCTGCTCGCGTCCTACGAGGCGGGCCCGATCTTCGACCTGGGCGCGGTCGGCACCTTTGCCGAGATCCCGAAGATCATTCTGGAGCAAGTGGCGGAGACTCGATAGCCCCGTCATCAACACAGTTGTTGCTGAAGAAGTCTGGCGTCTCTGACTCTTGCGTTGATGATTGTGATGGTTCCGTAGTTCGTCACATTGAATGTGACGAACTACGGAAGCTAAATCACACTAGATTTTAAGGTCTAGTGTCCCTTTGAACCCGAGATTCAATCCATCGAATTTCAGGTTCGGGACACTAGGCGCTGAGCGCGGTCGCCGTGCCGTACTTGTCCCGCTCCCGTTCCGCCCACATCTGCGCGGCCATGGCCTCGGCGTCCTCTCGCGACTCCGCGCGCCCGGTGATCCAGAGCCCGAGCGCCGCGGTGGCGACGATCGCCGCTTCGGGAGCCGGCAGGCCGATCTCGCCGCGCCAGAGCGCCACGACGCGCGCGGGATCGAGGCTCTCCTCGCGCCAGGGATAGGTGCGCGAATCGTCGAGCGCCGGCCAATCCGCCTCGCCCCTTTCACCGTCGCGCAGCCAGGCCACGTGGCAGGCCTTCAGCGGATTGCGCTGCACCTCGCCGCCGATGCCCTTGAACACGACCGCGCGCGGCTGGCCCAGGAGCGCCGCCGCCGCCTGATGCAGGCCTCGATAGGGCGGGTGCGCCACGGCCAGAAGCTGGGCCGGCGCGCCCAGCGGGTTGAGCGCCCGCGCGAAGCTGTTGGCGACCGTGCGCACGCCCAGGAGCGGCCTCAAGTTGAACAGGCGCTCGACCGGGGCGCAGGCATGCTCCAGTCCGATGTAGGCGAAGTTCGAGTCCACGATCCTGCCAGCCGCCTCGTCGAGCGAGCGGCTGATCGGCAGGCCCAGGGCCTGGAGCACGGGTCGGGTCGGCGCGTGGCCCTCTCCGTCGCCGGCGATGCCGTGCATCAGAACGCGCAGGCCGTTGTCGGCAAGCAACAGGGCGGCGAGCACGAAGTAAGGCTGTTGCCGGTGCCGGTCGGCGTAGGAGGGCCAGTCGAGGTCGATCGCCACCGGCCGCGCTGGTCCGGCGAGCCGCTCCCGGCCCGCTTCGACGAAGCCGGCGAGCTCGGCCGCGTTCTCGCTTCGGTAACGCAGCAGCAGAAGAAAGGCGCCGACTTGCAGGGGATCGGCCTGCTCGGCCAGCACCATGCCCATGGCCTCGCGCGCCTCTTCGCGCGTCAGATGACGCGAGCGCGCCGGGCCGCGGCCCAAAGTTCGCACGTAATCGGAAAAGGGATGCTCGTTCGTCATATCTCCTCACCTAGCTGGTCAGAGTCATCGTCTCGCCATCGTGGAATGAAAGGTAGGCGGTCACGTCCGTGAGCGCGCGGCACACCGCCTCGGCGCGTTCCGGGGACATGTTGCTGAAGGCGGTCGAGAGGGCGTCGGCCCGGGCCGCGGTGTCGGCCACGACCGAGACGCTGGCGTAGCGCTGGGCGCTGCGCCCGCTGTGCGGGTCGAAGATGTGGTGGTGCCGGCCCTGCGGACCGAATCGCATGCCGGCGCCCGCGGAGGTCGCCAGCGCGCGGTCGCGCAGCTCGAGCTTGCGGGTTATGCGCTCGGCGTTGTCGGGGTCCTTGAGACCCACCCGCCATGGGCGGCCCTCGGGGTGATCGCCGAGGGCGCGGATCTCGCCCAGGTCGATCAGCACGTTGTCCAGCCCCTCGGCGCGCAACAGATCGGCGACCCGGTCGGTGATGTAGCCCTGGGCGATGCCGTTCAGGGTGATCGCCATGCGCGGACGGGCCAATTCGATCATGTCGCTGTCGACCGTGACGCCGCGGAAGTCGACCAAGTCCAGGGCCTCGGCCACGGCGGCCGCGCTCGGGCCGTCCGGATCGGCATCGGCGGATTCGAAATGCGCGGCGTAAAGCCGCCACAGGGGCTGCACCGTGACGTCGAAGGCGCCGGCGGTGAGCGCGCTCATGGCCCGCGCTTCCGACAGCAAGCGCACCAAGTCCAGCGGCGGATGCGCGAGCGCCCCGTCTAGGTTGAGCCGCGAGAGTGCCGAATCCTGGCGATAGAGACTGAAGACCGCCTCCAGGCGGGCGATCTCGGCCAGCGCGCGGCGGATCAGCGCGCGGCCCGCCGCCGCATCTGGATGGTAGAGCGTAATGGAAGCCTGGGCGCCGAGCGCGCTGCCGCGCCAGACCTGCGCGCTCGGCCGGGGATCGGCGGCGCGCAGCCCTACGCCCGGAACCAGCGCGAGACCGCCGGCGGCCGCCACCACGGAAAGGAACCGCCGCCGCGCCCGTGCCGCTCCGGTCTTGCCCTGAGTCACGCCCTCCCCTTGCCGCCCTGGCCGAGCGGACCGTTCTTGACATCTAGACGACTCATAGAACCGCGGGCGCATCCGAGCATTGATGGAGGTCAAGGTCCGCCTCGATCAAGGCCGCCTCTTGCAACAAAGAAAAGGGGCCGAGACGTTGCCATCTCGGCCCCAAGCCACCTGAGCGGCAAGCTGACAGGTGGTGCAGGGAAATCGGGTGGCCTAGCGCCGCCAGACCAAAATCACTGCGATTCCGTCTCCGGCGTCACGTCGAGCCGCTTGGCGCGGCCGATGACCTGGGCCTCCGGGCGGCAGTCCTTCATGCAGGGCTCGGCCTGCGCCACGTCGGGCCGCGGGTCGGGCAGGAAGAAGCCCTGGCGGTTCGGCATCTCGACCGCCGCCAGGTTGTCCTGATCGAGCACTTGGTCGTCTTCGACGATGTCGTTCTGGTAGAGCAGGAAGGCCGTAATCGCATAAGTCTCGTCCGGGGTCAGCGACTGCGCGTCGCCGAACGGCATGGCGCGGTAGATGTAGTCCCAGATCGTCGTGGCGTAGGGCCAATAGCTGCCGATGGTCTTGATCGGGTCTTCGGACTCCAGCGTGTCCTCGCCGCCGATTAGCACCGGATAGCGTCCCACCGCTTCGCCGAACTCGCCGTGACAGACGGCGCAGCGCTCGAGATAGATCTCTTCGCCGGTGAGCGCGTCGCCGGAGCCGGCCGGCAGCCCCTGCCCGTCCGGGCGCACGTCGATGTCCCAGCCGGCGATCTCCGCGTCACTCGCGGGGGTCCCGAGTCCGATCCGCTCGCCGGCGTGCACGGTGAAGGCCGAGACGCCGAGCAGGAGCGCGGCCGCCGCGGCCCAGGTCTTACGCGAGACGGACATTCTCGACCTCCCCTGAAGCGTTGATCAGCCAGGTCTGGATGGAATTGTTGTGATAGATCGAATTGGTGCCGCGCACCTGCTGCAGCGCCTCCATGGTCGGCTGCACGTAGCCGGTGTCGTCGATCGCTCGGCTCTGCAGCAGGCGGGCGTCGCCGTCCCAGGACCAGGGCAGGGTGAAGCGGGTCAGGCACTTCGGCAGCACCGGCCCCTGCAGCTCGGCGCTCTGCCAGTTGCGGCCGCCGTCGACCGAGACGTCGACCCGCACGATGCTGCCGCGCCCCGACCAGGCGAGGCCCTTGATCAGGTTCGGGCCCTTGTGGTTCATCGGCTTCTCCGGCGAGGGGCTGGTGATCACCGACTTGGCCTCCATCACCCAGGTGAACTGGCGCGCGCGGCCGTCGGCCATCAGGTCGGTGTACTTCGAGGTCTCCTCGCGGGTGTGCCAGGGCATGTCGCCGATCTCGATGCGGCGGATCCACTTGACCCACATGTTGCCTTCCCAGCCCGGCACCACCAGGCGCAGCGGGTAGCCCTGCTCGGGGCGCAGCCGCTCGCCGTTCATGGAATAGGCCAGCATGCAGTCGTCGAGCGCCTTCTCGATCGGGATGCTGCGGGTCAGGCCGGCGGCGTCGGCGCCCTCCGGCAGGATCCAGCCGGCTTTCGGCTTGAGCCCGGTCTCGTTGAGCAGCGTCTTGAGCGAGACGCCGCTGTACTGCACGCAATGCACCATGCCGTGGGTGAACTGGCAGCCGTTGAGCTGCGCGCCACGCCACTCCATGCCGCCGTTGGCCGCGCACTCCAGGAAGAAGAAGCGGCTTTCCTGCGGGAAGCGCATCAGGTCTTCCATGGAGAAGATCAGCGGCCGCTCGACCAGGCCGTGGATCATCAGCCGGTGATCGCCCGGCGCGATCTCGGCGACGCCGCCGTGGTGGCGCTCGAAACAGAGGCCGTTGGGCGTGACGAAGCCGTCGAGCTCGTGGATCGGCGTGAAGTTGATCGAGGATTCGGTGGTCGCCGTGAGCCACTCGACGTTGCGCCGGATGACGTGGGCCTCGTGCTCGGAGGGCATGCCGTAGGGCGCGTCGGCGACGCCGGCGCCCAGATAGCGGCTCCAGTCCGGCACGTTCGGCGGCAGGCTCTCGGGATCGGCGGCGCTGGCCCCCTTGCCGGCAGCGTGCGCCGCGCCGGTCCCGGCCAGGGCCGCGCCGGCGGCGAGCCCGCCGCGCAGCAGGGCGCGCCGACCGATCGTGGAATTTCCGAGGGTTTTCAACGTCTTGGACATGTTCCTTCGCACCCCCTGCTTCGGCTCCGGCGGCGGCGCGCGCAGCCGACCGATTTCCCTGTCGTCACAGCGGCCCCATCATATTCAAAAAATATAATTTATCAAGTATGAATATGTTTTTCGAGCCTGTGGCGCGACGATTCCTCGCTCAACCGTCCCCAGCGGGCTCCGCCGGGCGGCCGCTCTGCTGCAGCGCCTTCTTGGCGTAGCTGAGAAAATCCGTCTCCAGGTTGGCCTTTTCCCGGACGAAGCGGAACATGGCGAGGAAGTAGGGCGGCTCGAAGTAGCCCGGCATGCGCGCCACCTCGGCCGCCTTGCCGGTTTTGCCGGAGACCGCCTCCGAGCCGTCCGGAAAGAACTGGATGGTCGGCGTGAAGGCGATGCCGTACTTGCGCGCCAAGGCCTTCTCCGGCAGCACCTCGCCGTCGAAGTCGGTCACCTCGCGCGAGCCGTAGAGGTTGAGCTGCAGAACCAGAAAGTTGTCGCGCACGAAGCTCTGGATCTCCGGCTGGGCGAAGTTGACCGAATGCATGGTCTTGCAGTAGGGGCAGCCCTTCTGCTCCCAGATCACCGCCAGGCGCTTGCCCCCGGCCCGCGCCTCCTCCAGGTCGTCGGCCAGCTCCAGGAAACTCTCCAGGAACCAGGGCTGCGCCAGCAGCCCGTCGTCGGTGACGATCGGCTCGAAGACCTGATCATCGGCGGCCACCGGAACGGGGTTCGCGGCAGCCAGACAGACCAGAAAGGACCCGACCAGGCGCAGTCGTGCGAGGCTCTCCATCGACCCCTCCCGTGAGGTGATACATCCGCCGTCGAAGAACATATTCTAATATTCTAATATTATGATATCAATGAGGCGGCGGGGCCAAGGGAAAGGTGATGTGATGTCGATGGAAGGCGCTGGAAATAGCGCGCGCGCCCGTCTCGAAGCGGGCGCGGAAGGCGGGTCGGCCTCCGCCGGGGGCCTGGAGAGCCTTGGCTATGGCGCACTTGTGTTTCTCGCCTCGGCCGGCGCGCTGGTCCTGGAGATCGTCGCCGGGCGGCTGCTCGCGCCCTACGTCGGGATGTCGCTCTACAGCTGGACGGCGATCATCGCCGTCGTCCTGGCCGGGCTTTCGCTCGGGCATTGGATCGGGGGTCACCTGGCCAGGGGCGGCGGCGAGACCTGTCGGCGGCGTGCGGCGTTGGCGCTGGTCCTGGCGTCGCTCGCCACCCTGCTCAGCCTGGCCCTCCTGAGGCTGCTTTCGGGGCCCATCCTCGCCGCCGGCCTGGGGCCGATCGCCACGATCCTGGCGTTGACCGCCGTCCTCTTCCTACTGCCGAACCTGGCGCTGGGCCTGCTGTCGCCGCTTCTCACCTATCTCGCCCTGCGGGCCTCGAGCGAGGGTACGGGGCGGGTTCTGGGCCGCATGTTCGCGGCTGGTGCCCTGGGCAGCATCGCGGGCACCCTGGCCGCGGGCTTTCTCTTCATCTCCTGGATCGGCAGCGCCGGCACCCTCATCTCTGCGGCCGCCGTTTTCCTGATCATGGCCGTGGCGGTGGCGCCCAAGAGCGGGCTGCGGCTGCTGCCGGGCGGACGGGCCGCCGGCCTCGGGGCCTGTCTGGCGGTGGCGGGCCTGCTGGCCGCAGGCTTTGCCTCGCGCGCTTTTGAGAGCCCCTGCGACGTCGAAAGCGACTACTACTGCATCCGGGTCGTCGACTTCAGCCCGGAGAGCGAACGGCCCAGCGCCCTCATGGTGCTCGACCATCTGGGCCACGGCATGAACGACCGCGATGACCCACAGAGGTTCTACAGCTCTTACGTCGAGCTGACCGACCTCTTGGTCGAGTCGCATCTCCAGGGTCGCAGAGACTTCACGGCCTATTTCATTGGCGGCGGGGCCTTCACGCTGCCGCGGGCCTGGGCGGCGCGGTACCCTGCAGCGCGGCTCACCGTCTCGGAGATCGACCCCGCGGTCACATCGGTGGCCGAGGATCGCCTGTGGTTCGAGCCCGGCACCAAGGTGCGCCTGATTCACGAGGATGCCCGCCAAGGTCTGCGAAGACTCGACGAGGCGGAGCGTTTCGACGTCATCGTCGGCGACGCTTTCCGCGACATCTCGATCCCCGCCCATCTGGTCACGCGGGAATTCGCAGGCGAGGTGCGCGCACGGCTGCGGCCGGGCGGCGTGTATGTCCTGACCGCCATAGATCGAATCGTGGCACCGCGTTTCCTCTTCGCCGTGCTGCGCGGGCTCCGCGAGGTGTTCCCGGTGACGGAGGTCTGGGCCGACGCCGAGCAACTCGCCGTCGGCGGGCGTGCCACCTTTCTCGTGCTGGCCGGCGACCGGCCGACTCCCACCAAACGTCTTCACTCGCCGACCTTTGCCGGCCGCCTTTGGGCGCGCTGGCCGGAAAGCGATCTGGCGCGCCGGATCGAGGAGAGCAGCGCGCCTGCACTGACCGACAACTTCGCCCCCATCGACCGGCTGCTCTACCCGGTCATGGCGGGCTCGTAGTGATGGAGGCGTACAGCATGAGTCATGCGTGGCCGTTGGCCGAACTTAGGGGATGGTTGTCCAGGTGCAGAAGGGCTTCAGGACTCCCGGCGCTTTTTCTCTGCTTCGCGCTGGTCTCGGCGGCCGCGCACGCCGACGAGGTCGAGCTCCGGCACGGCGACCTCACCCTGCTGGGCAACTTGGTCGTGGCCGAGGACGCGGCCCTCTCCGAGGGCGTCGTGCTCATGGTCCACGGCACCCTGGCGCACCACGGCATGGAGATCATGGCGACGCTGCAGGATCTCCTGGCCGAGCGCGGCCTCGCCTCGCTCGCCGTGACCCTGAGCCTCGGCCAGGACCGGCGCCGCGGCATGTTCGACTGCACGGCCCCGCACCGCTACCGGCACGAGGACGCCCTCGACGAGATCGCCGCCTGGGTGGCCTGGCTGAAGCGGCGCGGTGCGGTGAAGCTGGCGCTCCTGGGCCATTCGCGCGGCGGCAACCAGGTGGCCTGGAGCGCCGCCGAGCGGCCGGACCCGGCGCTGCGCGCCGTCATCCTGCTGGCGCCGGCGACCTGGGACGCCGAAGCGGCGGCGGCGGCCTACGAGAAACGCTACGGCCGGAGGCTCGCCGAGCTGCTGGCCCGTGCCGAGAGCCTGGCGCCCGACGCCACCATGGAGAACGTCGGCTTCCTCTATTGCCCCGACGCGGAAGTCAGCGCCGCCAGCTTCCTCAGCCACTACCGCGACGAGCCGCGCCGCGATACGCCGGCGCTCTTGCCGCGCATCGCGCTGCCCACACTGGTCATCGCGGGCAGCGCGGACGAGACCGTGCCGGGTCTCGAGGCGCGCGTGACGCCGCATCTCGACGCCGACACCCGGCTCGCCGTCGTCGAGGACGCCGATCACTTCTTCCGCGATCTCTTCGCCGACGAGGTCGCCGACCTGATCGAAGAGTTTCTGGCGGACCTGGAGGAGGCCTCATGACGCTGCGGCGCGTCAGGCAGACCGGCATGCGCGTGCGACTGTACGCGGCAGCCCTCCTGCTCGCCATCGTGACCGCGGCCGCATGGGCGACGGCCGACGAGCTGCCCGACTATCACGGCGCCGTCGCGCAGGCCTACGGCCATTACCGCTCGGCGCTGTTCTACCTGCGCACCGGCAACGCGGCGCCCGCACTGCTGGAGCTCGATCAAGCGGTCGACGCCTGGCAGACGCTGGTGCAGCGCTATGGCGCGCAGCCACCCCCGGCCTACGCGAGCGACCCCGCTTGGCAGGACAGCCTGACCGCGATCGAGGCGCGCCTGCGCGACGGCATGGCGGCGGTCCAGGCCGGCGACCTGAAACGCGGCCAGGAAATCCTCAAACCCGTGCGCGGGGCGCTCGCCGAGCTGCGCGCCCGCAATGGCGTGCAGGTCTTTTCCGACTGCGTCGACGAGGCGACGCGGCGGATGGACGCGCTCTGGCGCTACCGCCACGCCCCGCCGGACTTCGCCGATGACACCCAGACCTCGGCGCTTCGCGGCGCCGCCCGTGCCTTGGGCGATCAGGTCGCGCGCTGCGACGGCGAGGCCGACGCGGACATCCGCGCCGATCCCCGATTCCGCGATACCGTGGACGGCATGGCCGCGGCCGTGGCCCGCATCGAGACCGCCATCGCCGGCCGCGACGAGCTGTTGCTGATCAACACGCTGCGCGAGCTGCGCGCCTTCGACCGCATGCTGTGGCTGCAGTTCGGCTGAGGCCCGGGCTTGCGCATCGCGCTCGCCTCCGCGGGTAGCCTGGGCATCTTCGCGGCCCTGCTGTTCCTGCCGGCGGGCCGTTTGGATTGGGGTCCCGGCTGGCTCTACATGGCAATCGTCACCGCGAACGGCGCGATCACCTTCGCCTACCTGCGCCGCAAGAACCCGGAGCTGATCGCGCACCGGATGCGCATCGGCAAGGGCACCAAGTCCTGGGACAAGATCTGGATGGGCATCTTCGCGGCGGTCTTCGCCGCCGTCTACGCCGTCGCCGGGCTCGACGCCGGCCGCTTCGGCTGGTCGGCGATGCCGCCGTCGCTGTGGGTTCTCGGCCTCGCCCTGTTCCTGCCCGGCACCGTGCTGATCGCCTGGTCGATGGGCGTGAACCCCTTCTTCGAGAAGACCGTGCGCATCCAGAGGGAGCGAGGTCACCGCGTCATCGACACGGGCCCCTACCGCTTCGTCCGGCACCCGGGCTACGTCGGCTTCTTCGGCTGGATGCTGTCGGCCCCGCTCCTGCTCGGCTCCTGGTGGGCCTTCGTCCCGTCCCTGCTCTCGGTCGTCGCGCTGGTCGGGCGCACGGCCCTGGAGGACCGGACGCTGCGCGATGAGCTGCCCGGCTATACCGGCTACGCCCGCCGGGTCCGCTTCCGGCTGTTCCCCGGCCTGTGGTGAGGCACAGGGGCGTCTGCGGAGGAAACCCGGTTGTCATAGTCCCGCGGTAGCCTGCAAAGTTGACCGGAGAACGTCACCGACAACGGCAGGCCAAGGAGGTCGAGGCGGCATGACGAGCGATTTGCGCGAGACGAAAGAGCAGAGCTGGGTCGAGGCGGAGCTCGAGGACAGCTTCGACGAAGAGCTCGAGATGGAGATCGACGACGAGCGCATCGCCCGTGAGCTGCGCCAGATCACCGACCTCAGGCACAAGTCGACGCTCGACCGGCGCACCTACTTCCACGAGCTGTTCCGGCTGCAGGCCGAGCTGGTCACGCTGCAGGATTGGGTGGTGCACACCGGCTACAAACTGGTCGTGGTCTTCGAGGGCCGCGACGCGGCGGGCAAGGGCGGCGTCATCAAGCGCATCACCCAGCGCCTCAACCCGCGCGTCTGCCGCGTGGTGGCGCTGCCGGCGCCGACCGAGCGCGAGAAGACCCAGTGGTACTTCCAGCGCTACACGCCGCACCTGCCGGCCGGCGGCGAGATCGTGCTGTTCGACCGCTCCTGGTACAACCGCGCCGGCGTCGAACGGGTGATGGAGTTCGCCACGCCCGAACAGGTCGACCAGTTCTTCAACGACGTCCCGGAATTCGAGCGCATGCTGGTCCGCTCCGGCATCAAGCTCGTCAAGTATTGGTTCTCGATCACGGACCAGGAGCAGCAGCTCCGCTTTCTGATGCGCGTCCACGATCCGATGAAGCAGTGGAAGCTGAGCCCCATGGACCTGCAGTCGCGGGTGCGCTGGGAGCGCTACACCAAGGTCAAGGAGGAGATGCTCGAGCGCACCAGCATCCCGGAAGCGCCCTGGTCGATCGTCGAAGGCAACGACAAGAAGCGGGCCCGGCTCAACTGCATCCACCACCTCATGCAACAGGTGCCCTACACGGAGGTACCGCACGAGCCGGTCACCTTGCCGGACCGGCAGTTCAACCCGGACTACGAGCGCAAGGTGCTGCCCGAGAAGCTCTACGTGCCGCAGGTGTATTAGAGGTCGATTCGAAAGGCTTAGAGCGTCATCGCGAGTCCGCGTCAGCGGCCGCGGCGATCCAGGCTAGCTGCAAGCTCGCAGGCGTTGGCCCATTTATGGATTGCTTCGCTGAGCTCGCAATGACGCAGCCTCTCGATCCGCTTGCGGGGGCCCCGCCCATATGCCGAGTTCGCGAGACAAGGCCGCGCTTCTCCGTTTTCCACAATTTAACGAAACTGCCCTAAACCCTATCCCATTATGGATACACACGCTGTTCATACTTCGTAAACCTTTGGACGAGCCAATGATTTATGAAGACGTGCAAGGCGCTTTCGAGCACAGAGAGAAGGTTCACATCGTCGAGCACCGGCGCTTCGAATCGGACATGCGCCGGCATTTCGTCGGCGAGGTACGATTCTACGATGCCAACCACCTGCGGGTGAAGGGCTACCTCTTCGTCTTCGATCACGGCCGCGGCGAGTTCATCAAGGTGCCGCCGGAGCGGACCCGCGTCTTCTCGATTGACAACCGGATCAGCATCACGGTCCTGCCCAAGGACTTCGACCTCACGACCGCGGCCTACAACAGGAACGGCCCGGACATGGTCTTCACCGACGGCAAGGTGACGGGGTTGGACATCGGCGCCTTCAGCAGCCACGGCTAGAGCAAGATCGAGTTAGATCGAATCGATCTAACTCGTGAATCTTGCTCTACTTCAATAGTTTAGAGACTGATTCACGGGTCACACCGTTTCGGTGTGACCC
>JAAUXY010052129.1_pt1 | contig 13617 bp, 9 predicted proteins | sample 7278121 | NCBI WGS metagenome assembly JAAUXY01 (sample SAMN14350117, study PRJNA611818) | marine sediment metagenome | isolation source: surface marine sediment (1.8m) | place: French Polynesia: Moorea | collected 2018-08 | reverse complement strand
TCTTCGGAGCGACAGACGAGGATGTCGGGCTGAATACCGATCGAGCGCAGCTCCTTGACCGAGTGCTGCGTGGGCTTGGTCTTGATCTCCGACGAGGTCGCGATGTACGGCACCAGCGTCAGGTGTACGTACGCAACCCGGTCGCGGCCAAGCTCCACACCCATCTGGCGAATCGCCTCGAGGAACGGCAACGACTCGATGTCGCCGACCGTACCGCCGATCTCGACCAGGCAGATGTCGGCATCGCCGGCACCGCGTTGGACGCTCTGGCGAATCTCGTCGGTAATGTGCGGGATGACCTGTACGGTTGCGCCAAGGTAGTCGCCGCGACGCTCCTTGGCGATCACGCTCTCGTAGATGCGCCCGGTCGTGAAGTTGCTGTTGCGCCCGGTCGTCGTGCGCACGAACCGCTCGTAGTGCCCGAGGTCGAGGTCGGTCTCGGTGCCGTCGTGGGTGACGAATACCTCACCGTGCTGGAACGGGCTCATGGTGCCCGGGTCGACGTTAATGTACGGGTCGAGCTTGATCATGCTGATCGATAGCCCGCGCGCCTCGAGTATTGCACCGAGGCAGGCCGACGTAATGCCCTTCCCCAGCGAAGACACTACGCCGCCCGTAATGAATACATACCTTGTCATAAATTGAGCCCGTTCAATGATGACGGGAAATAAGAAAGGGTTGGACCGAAGCACTGCCCTTGTGCTCTTTCCAACCCTTACAAAACCGCGCCGTCGTTGGATAATTGACGGTGTTAGACGATATCAGAACGACCAAACCCAGACAATCGGAACCGCGCGTCATCGATCAAGCGGCGTGTCCTCCCAAACGACGGCAACGCCGTCATCCACACAGGCGTCTGCCGCAAGAAACAGGTCCGCAACGGCCACCAGGCGATCGCCGGCCCACAGGAGTGGCAGCCGTTTTCGCAGCCATGGAGCGACGCCCCGCTCATGAAGCAAATTCTTCACTGTCTTCGTAGGACCCTGACTTTCCACACGAATCTCTTCTCCGCCGCGCCGCATGGACACGCGCAAGCCGGCCGTGAGGAGCGCCGGATCGAGGCCCGAGCCGGCCCCGGTCTCGAGCCGTAGGCGGCCGAGCCCGGTGCCCAGTTCAAGAGCATCCTCGCCATGCCAGGGCTGCTCGGGGACGCGCAGATCGGCCAGCGGCTGCAGCAGATACAGGCGACCGCGAAAGCGCCTTGCCTCTGCACCCGGCCAGCGAACGCACGGCGATGCATCCTCGCGGGCGCCGAGCACCTCGTCGATGATGCCGTCGACGTGCACGGTCCCCGGCGCCGGCAAACCCGCGTTGCGGGCCGCGCGACGAAGCGCATTGCTCTGCCGCGATCTCGACAGGCGAAGAAGGCCATCAACGTCGACGCGCCCACGCTCGTCCGTGAGGGGTTCCAGGTCGTGGTCTGCCAGGCCTTCGAGCAGACCGGCTGCGTCGCGTGCGAGCGCCGCGCTTTTCGCGAGCCGCGCCGTTACGTCCGGCCAGCGCGCGCGCAGCTCGGGCAGGATCTTGCCGCGCAGGAAATTGCGATCGAAGCTTGCGTCGTCGTTGCTCGGGTCGTCGATCCAGCTCAGGCCCTGCTCCCGGGCGTAGTCCTCGAGTGCCTGCCGCGACACTGACAGCAGCGGCCGTGCCAGCCAGCCGGCGGCGAAGCGTCGAAGTGCCGGAATCCCGGCAATGCCCAGTGGCCCGCTGCCGCGCAGCAGGTTCAGGAGCAGCGTTTCTGCCTGGTCGTCCCGGTGATGGGCCGACAACAACCAGTCACCGGCGTCCAGCCGCTCGGCAAGCGCCGCGTAGCGCGCTGCGCGAGCCGCCGCCTCCGGACCGAGGCCGGCGTCGAGATCGACGTCGACCGCAATACAGTCGAGGTCCAGGTCAAGCGACCCGGCGAGATCCACGCAGTGTTCGCTGAAGCGAATGGAGCCCTGTTGCAGCTGGTGATCGATGTGTACGGCGAGCAGTGTCTTGCCGTGCTGTTCGCGCGTCGCAGAGAGCGCGTGGGCGAGTACGGTAGAGTCGAGGCCGCCGCTCAGGGCGATGACGTAGCGGCTGGCAGTTTGAGCGTCCTGCTCGAAGCGATCGAGCGTCCGTAGCAGTTGCCCCGGCGTGAAGCTCACGCTTCCTTGAATTCTCCGAACCCGGCCAGGCGCCGCTGGCGATTCTCGATCAGCTGTTCGATCGGAACCTGCTCGAACTCGTCCAGGCTCTTGATCAGCGCGTTGCGAATCACATCGGCCATCGTCGCCGGATTGCGATGCGCGCCGCCCAGCGGCTCTTCGAGTACCTCGTCGACGAGACCGAAGCCCGCGAGGTTATCGGCCGTGATCCGCATCGCCTCGGCCGCTTCCTCGGCTTTTTCGGCGCTCTTCCACAGAATCGACGCGCAACCCTCGGGCGAGATGACCGAATAGATGCCGTACTGCAGCATGAGCAGGCGATCGGCAACGCCGATAGCGAGCGCACCGCCCGATCCGCCCTCGCCGATAACGATGCTGATGATCGGCGTTTTCAGGCCGGCCATCAGGTACAGGCTGTAGGCGATGGCCTCGCTCTGGCCGCGTTCCTCGGCCCCCACACCCGGGTAGGCGCCCGGCGTGTCGATCAAGGTCACCACCGGCAGGCTGAACTTCTCGGCGAGCCGCATCAGCCGCTGCGCCTTGCGGTAGCCCTCGGGCTTCGGCATGCCGTAGTTGCGGCGCACCCGCTCCTTGGTGTCACGGCCCTTCTGGTGACCGATGAACATCACGGCGCGACCGTCGATTCGACCGATGCCGCCGACGATAGCGGGGTCGTCCGCGTACATGCGGTCACCGTGCAATTCCTGGAAATCGGGCGCTATGGTGGCCAGGTAATCGAGTGTGTACGGCCGGCTCGGGTGCCGTGCGACCTGCGCAATCTGCCAGGCCGAGAGCTTCGAGAAGATGCTCTTGGTCAGCGTCTCGCTCTTGTCACGCAGCCGCGCAACTTCTTCGTTGATATTGATCTCGGAGTCGTCCCCGACGAAGCGAAGCTCCTCGATCTTCGCCTCGAGCTCGGCGATCGGCTGTTCAAACTCCAGGAATTTCAGGTCCATAGCGCGGGTCTGTCGTATCCGGGCCGCAAACCTTACATGATTTCGCGGCCGGGTGCGTAGAGCAGGCGGACATTATTCGCGCCGAGGAGCTCGGTGAGTTTGTCGCGCAGTTCCCGGCTGGGCCGAACCGACCATTCCGGGCCGAGCTTCAGGCGCGCGGCGGCCGTATCGCCGTAGTACTGGACGGCCACGTCGCAGTTGCCCTCACGGTGCGGCAGCAGAACGTCGTGCAGCCGCGTCAGGAGCTCCCTGCCCTGGCCGTTCGGGGCCAACCGAAGCAGCATGCTCTTCGCGCGGCTTTCGATGACCCGGTCGATATTGAGGACGTTCTTCGCGTTCACGGTCCAGGCCCCGATGAAGTCGTCATAGCGCAATGCGCCCGTGACGACAACGATCTCGTCCTTAACGAGCAAGTGGCGAAACTCCTGGAACGCTTCGCTGAACAGGCTGATTTCCATCCGACCCGTATCGTCATCGAGGGTGACGCTGACACGGTTGCCGCGTTTGCGGATGTCGACAATCAGTCCGGCGACGCTGACTTCGCGGCGCGACTGCGCATAGTTGCGCTCGCCGGCGGCACCGGCGGGAGGCGCCTCCGCGGCCAGGTCGGCGAGGCGCCCGTCAACGAAGTTCTGGGCATCGGCCGTCACCGCATGGAACGGATGCCCGGTCAGGTACAGGCCCAGGGCTTCCTTCTCGTTGCTCAGCCGGATCGCGTCCTGCCATTCCGCGAGTTCGACAGGCTTCGCGACCTCGGCTTCGGCCGCCGGCAGGTCGAGACCGAACATGTCGTTCTGGCCGGCAGCAGCGGCACGAGCCACCTGGTCGGCATTCTGCAGCGCTTCCGGCACCGCGTGCATCAGGCTGCGTCGCGATGCGCCGAGATCGTCCATTGCGCCCGACTTTATCATCGCCTCGAGTGCTCGCCGGTTGACCTTGTCGTGATCGACGCGCCGGCAGAAGCCGATGAGGTCCGTGTACGGTCCATTGGCCTCGCGTTCCGCGATGAGCGACTCCACGGCGGCCCTGCCGACGCCCTTGATCGCACCGAGGCCGTACAGGATCGTGTCATCGGCCGAAACGCTGAAGTGATAGCCGGAGCGGTTGATGCTCGGCGGCACCACCTTGAGGCCGAGCTGGCGACAGTCGTCCTTTAACGTGACCAGTCGGTCCGTGTTGTCGAGGTCGGCGCTCATGACGGCGGCCATGAACGCGGCCGGGTAATGCGCCTTCAGGTACGCGGTCTGGTACGACAGCACGGCATAGGCAGCCGAATGCGACTTGTTGAAACCGTAGCCCGCAAACTTCTCCATGAGGTCGAAGATGTGCGTTGCGGTACCGTTGGCGACGCCGCGTTCGGTCGCCCCGGTGACGAAGATCTCGCGCTGCTTCGCCATCTCCTCGGGCTTTTTCTTGCCCATCGCGCGGCGCAGCAGGTCCGCGCCGCCGAGCGTATAGCCGGCGAGCACCTGCGCAATCTGCATGACCTGCTCCTGGTACAGGATCACCCCGTAAGTCTCTTCGAGGACGGGCTTCAGGTCGGGATGCAGGTAGTCGATGTCCGCCTTGTTGGTCGCGTGCTTGCGGGTAATGAAGTCGTCGACCATGCCCGACTGCAGCGGGCCGGGCCGGAACAATGCCACGAGCGCGACGAGATCGTCGAACTGGTCGGGCCGCAGGCGTTTAATCAGGTCACGCATGCCACTCGATTCGAGCTGGAATACCGCCGCCGTGTGCGTCCGCTGCAGCAGTTCGAAGGTCTTCGCGTCGCGCATCGGGATCTTCTCGATCGCGAAGTCCTTGTCCGGCAGCCCCTCGTTGATGATACGAACGGCCCAGTCGATGATGGTCAGCGTCTTCAGGCCGAGGAAGTCGAACTTGACGAGACCGATCGCTTCGACGTCGTCCTTGTCGAGCTGCGTAACGACATTGCCGCCGCCTTCTTCACAGTAGAGCGGCGTGAAGTCGGTCAGGTCGTCGGGTGCGATGACCACACCGCCCGCGTGCTTGCCGGCGTTGCGAACGAGGCCCTCGAGCTGTTTCGCAAGGTCCATTATCGCGGCGACCTCTTCGTCTTCGGCGACCATCTGCGCCAGCTCGTCCGACTGCTCGAGCGCCTTGTCGAGTGTCATGCCGATCTCGAATGGCACCTGCTTGGCAATGCGATCGACGAAACCGTAGGGCTGGCCGAGGACCCGCCCCGTGTCGCGGATGACCGCCTTCGCCGCCATCGTGCCGAAGGTGATGATCTGCGCGACGCGATTGCGCCCGTACTGCTCGGCCACGTAATCGATGACGTTGTCGCGGCCCTCCATGCAGAAGTCGACGTCGAAGTCGGGCATCGATACGCGCTCGGGGTTCAGGAAGCGCTCGAACAGCAGGTCGTGCGCCAGCGGGTCGAGGTCGGTGATGCCGAGCACCCAGGCGACCAGCGAGCCCGCGCCCGAGCCGCGTCCCGGGCCGACGGGCACGTCGTTGTTGCGCGCCCAGCGGATGAAGTCGGCAACGATCAGGAAGTAACCGGGGAAGCCCATCCCTCGAATCACCTCGAGTTCCGTCTCGAGGCGCGCATGGTACGGGGCGCTCAGCGCATCGCGCTCCGCCGCCGGCGTATCCTCGACCTCGAACAGCTTCATGAGCTTTTGTTCGAGCCCGCGGCGGGCCTCGGCCTCCAGGAACGCCTCCTCGTCCTGGCCCTCCGGCACCGGAAACGCCGGCAGCACGCTCTTGCCGAGCGTCAGGTCGAGGTTGCAGCGCTTCGCAATCTCGACGGCGTTGGCGAGCGCAGACGGCACATCGGCAAACAGCTCGGCCATTTGCTCGGGTGTCTTCAAGTACTGCTGGTCGCTGTAGTGTCGCGGCCGGTCGCTGTCGCCGAGGCTGCGGCCCTCGTGTATGCAGACTCGCGCCTCGTGGGCGTTGAAGCCGTCGCTGTCGATGAAACGCACATCGTTACTGGCCACCACGGGCACGCCGTGCCGGCTGGCCAGCTTGAGACTCGCCTGCACGCAGTCTTCTTCGGCGGGTCGTCCCGTGCGCACGAGTTCCAGGTAGAAGCGCCCGGGGAACAGTGACTGCCAGTGCTCGAGACGTTGCTCGGCCTCGCGCTCGTGGCCGAGCGAAAGCGCCTGACCTACGTCGCCGCGCAGGCCGCCCGACAATGCGATCAGTCCCTCGAGGCCTTGCGCATTCAGCCACTCGGGACAAACCATCGGTTCGCCGCGCTGCTGCCCCTCGAGATAGGCCCGGGACAGGAGTCGCGACAGGTTGCGATAGCCGTCGACATCCTGGCACAGCACGATGAGGGTATGCGGACGCGCCGGATCGTCGTCGTTCACAATCCGCAGGTCCGCGCCGATCAGCGGTTTCACGCCTGCCGCAATGGCCTTCGTGTAGAACTTGACCATGCCGAACAGGTTGTTCTGGTCGGTCATCGCGACGGCAGGCATGCCCGCCGCCGACGCGCGCTGCATCAGCGCAGGGATACGCACCGTGCTGTCAACGAGCGAATACTCGGTGTGGACGTGCAGATGAACGAAGCCCTCGCTCACGACGCCGCCCTCACGGGTGCGAAGCTCCTGCGGTGCTCCGAGCACGGCCCGTGCGCTTTCAGGCGCTCATTGTGCAGCTCCGTGCCGTAGCCCTTGTGGCGTGCGAAACCGTAGTTCGGGTACAGAACGTCCATGTCGCGCATGATGTCGTCGCGGGCCGTCTTGGCGAGTATGGACGCAGCGCTGATCGCCGGCACCAGCGCATCGCCACCCACGACCGCGTCGCCGGAAATCAAGCGGCTGCCGAAGCGCAGGTTCGGTAGTCGGTTGCCGTCCACACGAACGGCATCGGGCTGAATGCGCAGGCCGAGGATCGCGCGCCGCATCGCGAGCATCGTTGCATGCAGGATATTCAGCGAATCAATCTCGGCACGGTCCGACCAGGCGACGGACCACGCAAGCGACCGGACACGAATCTCGACCGCGAGTTCCTCCCGGCTTGCCGCGGTCAGTTTCTTCGAGTCGTCGAGCCCCGCAACGTGCTGATCGGGATCCAGAATGACGGCAGCCGCGACCACGGGTCCCGCGATCGGACCGCGGCCGGCTTCGTCGACTCCGGCGACGATCCCGTCAAGCTGGAACAGGTTTTCTTGCTGCATGGTCCGTCAGGCTGAGAACGGCATCGGCTGCGCGCTGGTCTGCATCGAGCGCCAGCTTCGCCCGCAGTGTAGCAAATATGTCGCTGATCTCGGCGCGGCGTTCCGGCGAGTCGAGCAGCTCGGCCACGGCGGCCGCGAGCCTCTCGGGTGTCGCCTCTTCCTGGATGAACTCCGGCACCACGGGTTCCTCGGTCAGGTGATTCGGCATGGTGAACTGGTTGACCTTCAGCATGCCGAAAGCACGCACGATCGTCGCGGTAAGTGGCGCAACCTTGTACGCGGCAACGATCGGTTTGCGCAAGAGGGCTGCCTCCAACGCCGCCGTGCCCGAGGCGAGCAGGACAAGGTCTGCGGCAGCCATCGCCTCGTACGAATCACCGTCCAGCAAGCGAAAGTGCCCGGCAACACCGGCTTCGTCGACGGCCGTCTCGATGAGCGGCTTGAGCTTGGGCGTTGCGACCGGCGTTACGAAGTGCAGGGTATCGAAGCGGGCCGCAAGCATGGCGGCCGCCTCGGCAAACAAGGGCGCGAGTCGCGACACCTCACTCCCGCGGCTACCCGGCAGCACGGCGACCACGAGGTCGTCAGCGCCAAGGTCGAGCGCCCGCCTTGCAGCGGCGACGTCGACGTCGGCCGGCGCGCTGTCCGCCATCGGATGGCCGACGAACTCGGCCCGTATGCCGTGCTCGTCGTAAAAGGTCTTTTCGAACGGCAGGATGCAGAGGACAAGATCGGCAGCCCGCGCAATGGTCTTGATGCGGCCTTGTCGCCAGGCCCACACGGTCGGACTTACATAGTGCGCAGTGCGAATGCCGGACTCGCGCAGGCGCGCTTCGAGCCCCAGGTTGAAGTCAGGTGCGTCGATGCCAATGAACACATCGGGCGGGTCCGCCCGCCATCGCTCGACCAGCATCTTGCGGAGTTTCAGCAGGCGCGGCAGATGCTTGAGCGGTTCGATCAGTCCCATAACCGCCAGCGCCTCGGCCTCCTCCCAGCAATCGCAGCCCGCGGCGATCATCGACGGACCGGCAACACCCTCGAAGCGTGCATCGGGAATGCGCTCCCTGAGCGCGCGGATCAGCCCGGCGCCCAGCAGGTCGCCGGAAGCTTCGCCAGCAACCAGGCCGAACTTCACGCGAAACCTACCGGGCCACGCCGCGTTCGGAAGCACGCAGCGAGTCGAGGAATACCGACAGCTCGGGCTCTGCATCGACGAGTGCGGCAATCTCTTCGATCGCCTCGTCCAGCTTCTTGCCCTGCCGGTAGAGTATCCGGTACGCGTTCTTGATATTGCGAATCTGCTCCGCCGAAAAGCCCCGGCGCTTGAGGCCTTCGGAATTGATGCCCTTCGGCACGGCGGGCTGTCCCGACATCATCACGTAGGCCGGCACGTCCCGATTGGCTCCCGAGTACATGCCGAGAAAAGAGTGGGCGCCGATCTTGCAGAATTGATGCACACCCGAGAAGCCGCCACAGATCGCCCAGTCGCCGACGTGGACGTGACCCGCGAGCGTCGTGTTGTTCGCCATAATCGTGTTGTTACCGACCACGCAGTCATGGGCGATATGAACGTAGGCCATGATCCAGTTGTCGTCGCCCAATATCGTTTCACCGGCGTCCTGCACCGTGCCGCGGCTCAACGTGCAGTACTCGCGTATCGTATTGCGATCGCCAATTGTCAGCCTGGTCGGCTCGTTGGCGTACTTCTTGTCCTGCGGGTCGTCACCAACCGAGGCGAACTGGTAGATGTGGTTGTCCTCGCCGATCGTTGTCGGTCCGTTCACAACAACGTGACTCCCGATGACCGTGCGCGCGCCAATCGTCACATCGTCGCCGATGACGGCGTACGCACCCACCTCGACGTCGTCGCCAATCTCGGCCTTGTCCGAAATGATCGCCGTCGGATGTATCGCCTCGTTCACTTGTCGCCCTTCTCCAGCCTGCCAACCCGTTTGAACAGGCTTTCTATACGCCTGAATCTCGCAATCTTCCTGTTCCAGTCGCCCGCAGGCTCAGCCGGAAAGTGCGATGCATACACGCCCGGTTCGGTAATGCTCTTGGAAATCATACCCTGACCCGAGACGACGACATCGTCGCAAATCGAGATGTGGCCAACGGAGCCCGACTGGCCCGCGAACATGCAACGCTTGCCGATCACAGCGCTGCCCGCGATGCCGGTCATCGCCGCCATCGCCGTATGTGCGCCAACCCGTACGTTGTGCGCGATCATGCAGAGGTTGTCGATGCGCACACCGTCTTCGATAACGGTGTCGCCGAGCGCACCGCAGTCGACGGTGGTACTCGCACCGATCTCGACGTCGCTGCCAATTTGCACGCCGCCGAGTTGCGGCACCTTGATCCAGCCCTCCGGGGTCATCGCATTGCCGAAGCCATCGGCGCCGATCACGGCCCCGGGATGGATGATGCTGCGATCGCCGAGCGTCACCGCGCGTGCCAGAGTCACGTTGGCGACCAGCCGGCAGTCGGCGCCGATGTGGCAGCCGGGACCGACATAGCAGCCCGGGCCGATAAACGCATGTTCACCGATTACCACGTCGTCATCGATGACGGCGTTCGCGCTGACTTCGGCGCTATCCGCGACACTCGCCGACTGGGCGACTACCGCGCTCGCATGCACACCGGCACGCAGCGCGCGCGGCGGATGCACCACGGCCGCCATGCGTGCATAGCTCGCATAGGGATCGTCGCTGATCAGCACCGCGGTGCTGGCGGCATCGACGTCTTCGCTACGAACGATAACCGCAGCAGCGTTGGTCGACGCCAGCTGCGGTCGCAGTTTCGAATTGGAAAGGAAGCTGAGTTGGCCGGCGCCAGCGTTGCCCAGGGACGCAACGCTGTCGATAACGATATCGGGATCGCCCTTAAGATCGCAGCCGAACCGGGTCGCCAGTTCTCCCAGGCGAATCGCCATGCGGCGCGAGGCTAGCGCGAACTGGTCGCGTTGTAGCTCGTCTCGATAGCGCGCAGGACTTCCTCGGTGATGTCGACCGCATTGCTGACGAAGAGCGCATCGCCGACGACGAGGTCGTACCCCTGGGCCTGGGCGAATGACTGTACTTCCTGAAGCAGCGTACGCTGCAGGTTGCCCAGCTCCTCGTTCTGGCGGAGGTTCAGGTCTTCCTGGAATTCGTTCTGCAGTCTCGCCACCTCGCGGCGCAAGTCACGGAGTTCCTGCTCCGCGTTCTTGCGCTCGGTCTCACCCATGACCGCCGCGTCTTTCTGTACGCGCGACGTCAGGTCCTCGAGGTCTTTCGCCTTGGCGGCAAATTCGCGCTGTCGCGGCGCAAACTCTTCCTGCAAAGCATCCATCGCCGCTTTCGTCTGCGGTGCGCGATCCAGCAGGAACGGCACGTTAACGACGCCGATCTTGACGTCCTGTGCTGCAGCCGGCACGGCAAACGCGCAGAGGAGCGCCAGCCCGATAACCGCCTTAGACACATGTTGCTTTACAAAACTCATAACTCGTCCAATCCTTAAAACGCTTGTCCAATCGAGAACTGGAATCGTTCCAGTTCATCACCGTAAAACCGATCGTTACCCTCGTACTCGTTGAGCGGGAACGCGTAGCTGAACCTGAACAGCCCGAGCGGCGCAAGCCATTGCACGCCAATACCCACCGACGACCTGAGTTCGTCAAAGTCGGGTTTATACTCGACCGGGCTGCCCAGCCTGTCGGTAAATTCGACCTCGCCCGTGTTGAACACGTTGCCGACGTCGTAGAAGAGGCTCGCCCGAGCCTGGTTACCCCATTTGTCCGGAAGCGGCAGTATAAGCTCTAGCTGACTGGCAACCAATACGTTACCACCGTAGGGATTGCCGAAACTGTCGCGCGGACCCAGCCAGGACTCCCGGAAACCGCGCACCGACTGGGGCCCGCCGCCGAAATACTGCTTGTACGGAGGCAGCGCCGTCGTGTCGCCGAGGGCCTCACCCCAGCCGAGTTCCGCGTTGAAACGAACGATCCATTTGCGTGTGATCGGCATGTATTTTGTCAGGCTGTAGCGGGCCGTAAAGAACTCGACGTCGCTGCCCGGGACCGTGCCGGACAGGAACAGCTGCTGGCGCGTGCCGCGGTTGGCGAACAGCGCACGGTTGCGGCTGTCGTAGGTCCAGCCGGCAAGCAGTTCGAAGGTGTTGAATTCGGTGCCGAAGAACACGAGGCCGTTGCCGACGTCGCTGATGAACGGATTGCCGTTATTGGCGACCCAGTCCTGCGACTGCTGGGTTGCGCCGGTTGACGACAGGAGTTCCGCGTTCTGGTACGTGAGCCCGAAACTCAGCGTCTGGAATTCGGTGATCGGATAGCCGTAGTCGATCGACGCACCGAGCGTGGTTGTCGAAAAGTCAGACGAGCCCGAAACGAACTGCGTGATGTCGCGGAAGTTGAGCGAGACGGTACGGCGAACGCCATCCATCGTGCGGTACGGGTCCGTGTGTGACAGGCTGTACAACTTCTGGAATCGACCCGTATTGAGTTCCAGTGCAACGCGGTTACCGGTACCGAGGAAGTTGGTGTGCACGATACTGCCGTTCAGGAGCAGCTTCTGCGACTCCGAGTAGCCGACACCGCCGGAGAACTGTCCCGGCATCCGGTACTCGACATCGAAGTTGACGTCGACGAGGTCGTTGCTTCCCGGAACCGGGTCGTTACTGACCTGGACGTTCTCGACATACGGCAGTCGCTGCAAGCGGATTTTCGAGCGGTCGACGAGCAGGTTCGACAGGTACGAGCCTTCCATCTGCCGCATCTCGCGGCGCAGTACTTCGTCCTCGACTTCGCTGACGCCGCGGAAGTTGATGCGGCGCACGTACACGCGACTGTTCGGACGGACGTAAAACGTAATCTCGGCCTCGCGAGTCTCTTCGTTGAGATCCCAGACGGGATCGATCTCGGCGTTGGCGTAACCCTCCTGTCCGAGTCTCAATGACATCAGCTCGCTGGACTGGGTCAGGAGCGCCTGGTTGAAGATCGATCCGGGCTGCGCCTGGATCAGTGCGCGCAGGTAGGCCTCGGCGATGACCATGTCGCCGACGATGTTGACGTCGGTCACCGTGTACTGCTCGCCCTCGTCGACAGCAACAGTGATGAAGATGTCTTTCTTGTTCGGCGAGATCGCAACCTGTGTCGACGCGACTCTGAAATCGGCATAGCCGCGATCCATGTAATACGAAGTCAGCGTTTCGAGGTCGCCTTCGAGCGCTTCCTTCGAATAGCGATCGTCCTGACGAATCCACGACAGCCAGTTGCCGGTCTTGAGCTGGAAGTCCGAGCGGATTTCATCTTCGCTGAATGCCTTGTTACCGATCAGGTTGACCTGGCGGATCTTGGCGCGGTCGCCTTCCTTGACGTCGATCTTGACCTGTACCGTGTTGTTCGGCCGGTCGATGACCGTCGGTACGATCTGTACGCCGTATTTGCCACGATCGTAATACTGGTCGCGCAGGAACATCTCGACGTTGTCGAGCACGGAGCGGTCAAAAGTCCGCCCCTTCGCGAGGCCGACGCCGCGCAGCGAGTCCATCAGGTCCTCGGTCTTGATGTCCTTGTTGCCGTCGATCTCGAAGCTCTCGATCGACGGCCGCTCGCGGACCGCAATGACGAGCGCGTCGCCGTCCCGGCGCATCTCGATATCGTCGAACAGGCCCTGGTCATAAAGCGAGCGAATCGCCTCGCGAACACGCACCCCGTCGATCTCGTCGCCGATGTTGATCGGCAGGTAGTTGAACACGGTACCTTCGGAGATGCGCTGCAGGCCTTCGACCCGCATGTCGCGAACGACGAAGCGCGCGTCCTGCGCAAACACGGGCAGCGATGCCGCAAGCAGCAGCAGGCTCGCCAAAGCCACGCGAAGACCGCGGCGCTGCCGCACTGGTCCTGCAATTTCAGCCGTTCTTGCCATCCGTTATATCCGCTCCCTAGCTCAGGATTCTCGCGATGTCATTATAAAAGGCAAAGCTCATTAACAGTAACAGCGCAAGGATCCCGACCTGCTGGCCGACGATCTGTGCGCGCTCGGAGAGCGGAGTGCCCTTGACCCCCTCGACGAGCTGGTAAACGATCTGGCCGCCGTCGAGCACGGGTACGGGCAGCAGATTCAGGACACCGAGGCTGATGCTCACGATGGCCAGGAAGCCGACGAAGTCGCTCAGACCACGCTGCGCCGTTTCGCCGGCGAACTGCGCAATATTGATCGGGCCCGAGATGTTCTTCACCGATACGTCACCGGTTACCATCCGGCCGAGCATCGTCACGGTGAACACGCTCGAATTCCAGGTGCGCTGGACCGCTTCACCGATCGATTGCAGCGGACGACCCCCGCGAGGTCTGGTACTTCCGTCAGTTCGGTCCGCTGCAATC
>JAAUXY010019934.1_pt1 | contig 13630 bp, 11 predicted proteins | sample 7278121 | NCBI WGS metagenome assembly JAAUXY01 (sample SAMN14350117, study PRJNA611818) | marine sediment metagenome | isolation source: surface marine sediment (1.8m) | place: French Polynesia: Moorea | collected 2018-08 | reverse complement strand
CGACCTGCTCTACGGACAGGACGGCGCGGACAGCCTGGACGGCGGCGCCGGCAACGACCGGCTGGTCGGCGGCGCCGGGGCCGACCAGCTGCGCGGCGGCGCCGGCAACGACCGTCTCTATATCGACGCCTTGGACAGCGTCGTCGACGGCGGCGACGGCAACGATCGGGCGGATGTCCAGGGCAGCGCCGGCGTGACCCTTGACATGACCGCCGCAAGCGTCGAGACCGCCGTGGGCAACGCCGGCAACGATACTTTCGACGCCGGCGGCATGAGCCGGACCGCCCGCCTCTACGGCCGCGGCGGCGATGACGCTCTGACCGGCGGCCTCGGCAACGACCAGATCTACGGCGACGCGGGGGACGACAACCTGTCGGGCGGTGACGGCAACGATCGGCTGGTCGGCGGTGCCGGGGCGGATGTCCTTCTGGGCGGCGCCGGCAACGACCGGCTCTACGTCGATGCCCAGGACAGCGTCGTCGACGGCGGGTCCGGCAACGACCGGGTCGACGTCCAGGGCAGTGCCGGGGTGACCCTCGACATGACCGCGGCCAGCATCGAGACCGCGGTCGGCAACACCGGCGCCGATATCTTCGACGCCAGCGCGATGACCACAACGGCCCGGCTCTACGGCCGCGGCGGCGACGATGCCCTGACCGGCGGCCTCGGCAACGACCAGATCTACGGCGACGCGGGCGACGACAACCTGTCGGGCGGTGACGGCAACGATCGGCTGGTCGGCGGCGCCGGGGCCGACGTCCTGCTCGGCGGCGCCGGCAACGACCGGCTCTACGTCGACGCCCAGGACAGCGTCGTCGACGGCGGGACCGGCAACGACCGGGTCGACGTCCAGGGCGGCGCCGGCGTGACCCTCGACATGACCGCGGCCAGCATCGAGACCGCGGTCGGCAACGCCGGCGACGATGCTTTCGACGCCGGTGGGATGAACCAGACCGTGCGCCTCTACGGCCGCGGCGGCGACGACGGCCTTACCGGCGGCGCCGGCAACGACCTGATCTATGGCCAGGGCGGGGCCGACAGCCTGACCGGCGGGGCGGGCAACGACCGGCTCGTCGGCGGCGCCGGCGCCGACCAGCTGCGCGGGGGCGACGGCAACCACCGCCTCTACATCGACGCCCAGGACAGCGTCGTCGACGGCGGCGCCGGCAGCGACCGGGTCGACGTCCAGGGCAGCGCCGGGGTGACCCTCGACATGGCCGCGGCCCGCGTCGAGACCGCGGTCGGCAACGCGGGCGAAGACAGCTTCGACGCCGGCGGCATGACCGCGGCCGCCAACCTCTACGGCCGTGGCGGCGACGACGCCCTGACCGGCGGTGCCGGCAACGACCGGCTCTATGGCGACGCCGGCAGCGACAGCCTCGCCGGCGGCGCGGGCAATGACCGGCTGAGCGGCGGCGAGGGCGACGACGTGCTGAGCGGCGGCGAAGGCAACGACCGGGCCTGGGGCGGGCTCGGCAGCGACCTCTTCATCTTCGGCGCCAACGCCGGCACCGACAACGTCGCGGGCGGCGCCGGATGGTCCGACGGGATCCGCCTGAACGACGTGACCGGGGACCACACCCAGGGCGACTGGACCCTGATCCTGCACGGCGGCGCCACGATCGAGAGCCAGGATGCGAACAGCCTGACGCTTTCTCCCGACGCCTCGGGCCGGATCACCCATGCCGACGGCAGCACCCTCGAGTTCACGGAGATCGAAACCATCGAGTGGTAGCCGGCCCGGCCGCGACCGGTGACGGCGGTCAGCGCCGCCGCAGGCGCAGCAGGACGCCCGGCGCCCAGGGCCGTCCGGCCATCGCCTCGACCAGGCCGGCGCCGAGGATCAGCAGGCAGCCGGCCGCCTCGCGGGCGCCGAAGGGCTCGGCGGTCAGGAGCGCGGCGGAGACCGCGGCGGTGACGATCTCGAGCAGCAGCAGGATCGCGACCCGGCCGGGGTCGATCCGCCCGGCGCCCCAGAGCACCAGCCAGAGCGCCGGCAGCAGCCAAAGCGCCCCGACCGCTGCCGCCAGCGGCAAGGCCTCGACGGCCAGCGCAGGTCCGCCAAGCGCACCGCCGCCAGCGTGAAAGACCGTCAGGGCCCAGGCGACCAGGGCGGCGCCCAGGACGGTGGCGAAGGACTGGGGCACGGAGTTGCCCGCCCCCGCCTTTCGGATGATGGTGGTCGCGACCGCGAAGCTGATGCCGGCGGCGATCGCGATCCAATCGGCCTCGCCGCGCGGCAGGTGCAGGCCCTGGTCGAGGAAACCCAGCACGGTCGCCGCGCCGGAGAGGCCGAGCGCGATCGAGAGCCCGCGGCGCAGGGTGATCCGCTCACCCAGGAAGACCGCGGCCAGGATCGTCGCCCAGACCGGCGCGAGGTAGAACAGCAGGGTCACCCGGACGACCTCGCCGACCAGGAGGGCGTGGTTCCAGAAGGCCAGGGCCGCACCGCAGGTGATCCCGGCCGCCGCCAGGGTGCCGGCGTTCTGCCGCAGGCGCCGCAACCCCGGCAGCATGAAGGGCAACAGGGCCACGGCGCCGAAGCCGTAGACCGCGACGCTGACCCAGTTCCCGTTCAGGCCGAGCTGCTCGAGGCCCCGCACAGGAATCCACCACAGGCCCCAGAGCAGCGAGGCCAGGGCCACGGCGCCCTGCGGCAGCAGCAGGCCGCCGGCCGGGCCGGGGAGCGAGGTCGAGCCTGCGGGACCCTCGCTCATGCGATGCCCGCGTCCCAGTAGGGCCGGCCGGCGCAGCGCGTGACCAGGTCGTCGATGAAGACCCGGACCTTGGGCAGAAGGTTGCGGCCCGGTGGGCAGATCACGTGGACCGCGCCCTCCTCGTCGGCCCAGCCCGGCAGAACCCGCGCCAGCCGGCCGTCGCGCAGGGCGTCGCCGCAGATGAAGGTCGGCAGGAAGGCGATGCCCGCCCCACCGACCGCCGCCGCCAGCAGCGCCTCGCCGTTGTTCGCGCGCAGGCGTCCCGCCACCTTGACCTCCCGCTTGCCGTCGGGGCCGCTCAGGCGCCAGAGCGCGCCCTCCGCCTGATAGGCATAGATCAGGCAGTCCTGCGCCGCCAGATCTTCCGGCCGCTGCGGCGGACCCCGGCGCGCCAGGTAGTCGGGCGACGCAGCCAGGATCCGGCGGCTGGGCGCCAGACGGCGGCTGACCAGCGCCGAGTCCGCCAGCTTGCGGATCCGGACGCCGACGTCGAAGCCCTCCTCGATCAGATCGACGATGCGGTCGTTCAGGGTCACCTCGACCCGCAGCTCCGGATAGCGGCGCAGGAAGTCCGGCAGGCCCGGCAGGAGGTGCAGGGTGCCGAAGGAGACCGGCGCGTTGACGTAGAGCGTGCCCCGGGGCGCCTCGGCCAGGAAGGAAACCGCCTGCTCGGCCTGCTCGGCCTCAGCCACCATCTGCCGGCAGCCCTGGTAGAAGGCCGCGCCGGCCTCGGTCAGCGAGAGCTGCCGGGTCGAGCGGTTGAGCAGACGCAGGCCCAGGCGGTCCTCCAGACGGCCGATCTGCTTGGACACCGTCGACTTGGTCATGCCGAGCTCGCGCGCCGCCCGGGTGAAGCTTTTGAGCTCGACGACCCGCGCGAAGATCGCCATACCGGTCAGATGTTCCAGCGCCATCGTTTCTTTCAGGAAACAGTGAGTTGACTTTGTAGCCTATTATGATTGATCGCGAAACAAATTATATGGACGGCAATCGCAAGCACTGCGGGGCCGGCCGAAGACCCGGCCCCGGACCCTGAAGGAGACCAAGGATGATCGAAGTCAGACCTTTCAACGCGCTCGGCCGCTTCGACAACGACTGGCTCGCGGCGCGCTACCACTTCAGCTTCGCCGGCTACCACGATCCCTCGCGGATGGGCCTGGGACCGCTCAGGGTCTGGAACGACGACACGATCCAGCCCGGCACCGGCTTCGACCTGCACGGCCACCGCGACATGGAAATCATCACCTATGTCCGCAAGGGCGCGATCAGCCACCGGGACCACTTGGGCAACGAGGGCCGCACCGAGGCCGGGGACGTCCAGGTCATGTCGGCCGGGACCGGGATCTGGCACGCCGAGCACAACCTCGAGGACGACACGACCCAGATCTTCCAGATCTGGATCGAGCCGGCGACGGCGGGAGTCCGGCCGCGCTGGGAGGCCAGGCGCTTCCCCAAGGCGGACCGCGCCGGCGAGCTGGTCGCCCTCGCCTCGGGCCGCCCCGAGGACACGACCGCCGATCCGGAGGGCCCGCTGCCGATCCACCAGGACGCGGCGATCCTCGGTGCGACCCTCAAGGCCGGGCAAAGCGTGACCCACGCCATGCAGCGGGGCCGCAAGGCCTACCTGGTCCCAGCGAGCGGCCGGATCGAGGTCGACGGTAAGACCGCCGAGGCCCGTGACGGCGTCGCGATCTCGCAGGTCGAGGCGGTCACCATCACCGCCCTGAAGGACAGTGAGATCCTGCTCGCCGACCTGGCCTGAACCCGGAGCGGTGGCCCCTCACCCTCCCACCGCCTCACGGCGCTGGGCCCCTCCCTCTCCCGGTGGGAGAGGGATGCGGAGGTTTGGCGAGGCAGACAGCCGAGCTTAGCCGGAGCTGGGTGATGGGAAGGCTCCGAAGACGCAAAGACACCGAGTAAAGGAGACCCCCCATGTCCACGACCGATACCCAGACTCGGGGCGCGCCGCGCCCGATCATCCCGGCGGTCGCGCCGCTGACCCGGGCCCTGGCGCCCTACGGCTATCCGCTGATCCGCTTCGCGGCCGGCCTCTTCGTCGTGCCCCACGGCGCGCAGAAGCTCTTCGGCTGGTTCGGCGGCGATATCAATGCGACGGCCGCCTTCTTCAGTCAGATCGGCCTCGAGCCGGCCCTGCCGCTGGCCTATCTGACCGGCGCGGTGGAGTTCTTCGGCGGCTTGTTTCTCGCCCTCGGCCTTCTGACTCGTCCGGCGGCCGCGGCCATCGCGATCCTGATGGCAGTCGCCGCCTTCAAGGTCCACCTGGCCAACGGTTTCTTCTGGACCAACGGCGGCTACGAGTATCCCCTGCTCTGGGGCATCATCGCCCTGGCCTGCGCCTTCCACGGCGGCGGCAAGCTGTCGCTCGACCGGGCCATCGGGCGGGAGTTCTGAGCCCGCTCAGGCCGGCAAGAGGAAAGGACCGAGACCATGACCGACAAGGACGCAGGCAGCATCACCGGCTATCACGCCCACGTCTACTTCGACGCCGGAACGCGCGACGAAGCACGCGCGGTCCGCGAGGCCGTCGAGGCCCGCTTTCCGGTCGCGATGGGCCGCTGGCACGAGAAGACGGTCGGGCCGCATCCCCGCTGGAGCTACCAGATCGCCTTCGCCCCCGAGGTCTTCCCCGAGATCGTGCCCTGGCTGGCGCTCAACCGCCTGGGCCTGACCGTCTTCGTCCATCCGGAAAGCGGCGACGACCTGGCCGACCACCGGGACCACGCCATCTGGCTCGGCCCCAGCGCAACCCTCGACCTCAGCATCTTCGGATGACACCCTTCTCTTCTGTCATGCCCGGGCTTGACCCGGGCATCCATCTCGCCGCGCCGCCATGGATCAGCGGATCAAGTCCGATGATGACAGAGAACGTGAAGGGGCGAGCAACCTCACTCCAGGTGCTCGCTGCCGGTCACGTCCCGCGGCGTGCGCAGGAACAGCAGGGCGACGATCGCCGCGATGACCGGGTAGAGCGCCAGCAGGCGCAGGGTCAGCTCGGCGCTGCCGGCGAAGTCGAAGGCCAGACCCACGGGCAGCGGCCCGAGCGAGGCGCCGACCACGCCGATCATCTGGCCGGTGCCCTGGATCGCGCCCAGGTGCAGGCGGCCGAAGTAGCGCGGCCAGAGGTAGCCGAACATGGTCATGGAGAAGGCATTGTTGAGCCCGAAGACCAGGGCGTAGAGCACCGCGCTCACCCAGTCGGTGACGAAGGTGATGCCGACCAGCCCGGCCGCGGTGATCAGCAGGCCCAGGGCGAAGACCACACGGGTGCGCAGGCGGTCGAAGAGCCGGCCGACCAGCGGCATGGTCGCCACCATGGTCACGGCCGAGACCGGAAAGACCCGGGCCGCCAGCTCGCTGGAGAGGCCCTGCGCGGTCATGATCGAAACCTGATAGAAGTGCAGGGTCGTGACCAGCATGGCGATGGCGAACCAGCCGAAGGAGACGATGTAGAAGGCCGGCTGGCGCAGGGCCTGCTGCAGGGTCAGGCCGGTGATCTCCTCCGCCGGCTCGGCCTCGGTGGCCGCCACGCCACGGCCCGAACCGTCGGGCCGCAGGCCGAGCGGCTCCGGCTTGTCGTGGATCAGCAGCAGGACCGGCGGCAGCATCAGCAGCCAGGTGAGGAGCCCGAGCACGACCCAGGCCTGGCGCCAGCCGATCGCCTCGACCAGGGCCTCCGAGAGCGGTGGATGGATCGCCATGGAGATGCCGAAGCCCAGGGCCATGAGGCTCATGGCCAGGCCGCGGCTGCGGCTGAACCACTGGGAGACCAGGTTGGCGCAGCCAAGCATCAGCGAGCCCTGGCCCAGAAAGCGCAGCAGTCCGAAGCCGACCGCCAGCCAGAGGAAGTTGGCGGCGGCGCCGAAGAAGGCGCAAGCCAGGCCGAGCAGGACCACGATGACGCCGAGCATGCGCCGCGGCCCGTGGCGGTCGATGAAGCGGCCCATCTGCGGCAGCAGGAAGGCGGCGGCCAGGGTCGCCAGGCCGTAGGCGCTGGCGATGGAGGCGCTGGAGATGCCGAGGTCCTCGCCGATCGGCCCGACGAAGACCGAGAAGGTGTGGGACTGCCCGGGCCCCGAGGCGAGGATGCCGAGACTCGCCGCGCCGACGATGACCCAGCCGTAAAAGAACCGCCGGTTGATGCCGGAGACGATCGTCTCCCTGACGCCCTGGACCAAGTTTCCGCCCCCAAGCACGGCGGCCTTCGGCGCCGCTCGCGTTATTCTCGACGGGCGGTCATAGCACGGCGTCGGCGCCTTGGCATCCGGGAGGATCACCTGGGCCGCAAGGTTTTGTGACCAACGCGAAAGGAAACGGAACGATGGGCAAGCTGGTCGAAGGCATCTGGCGCGACGAGTGGTACGACACCAAGACGAGCGGGGGCCGCTTTCGGCGCAGCGACAGCGCCTTCCGCGACTGGGTGACCGCGGACGGCGGTTCCGGCTTCAAGGCGGAGCCGGGACGCTACCACCTCTACGTCTCCCTGGCCTGCCCCTGGGCGCACCGGACCCTGATCTTCAGGCGGCTCAAGCGCCTGGAGGAGGTGATCTCGGTCGACGTCGTGCATTGGCACATGGCCGAGAACGGCTGGAGCTTTGGCAACGAGGACGGCGACGACGCGGTGACCGGCGACCGGGTCCTGGGCAAGGACTTCCTGCACCAGGTCTACACCGCGGCCAAGGCCGACTATACGGGCCGGGTCACGGTGCCCGTGCTCTGGGACAAGCAGCGCGGCACCATCGTCAGCAACGAGTCCTCGGAGATCATCCGCATGCTGAATGCGGCCTTCGACCAATGGGGCGACGGGGAGGTCGACTTCTACCCCGAGGCCCTGCGCGCCGAGATCGATGCAGTCAACGAGCCGATCTACCACCGGGTCAACAACGGCGTCTACAAGGCCGGCTTCGCGACCACCCAGGCCGCCTACGACCAGGCCTTCGCCGAGCTTTTCGAGACCCTGGACGAGCTGGAGGCGCGGCTCGGCCGCCAACGCTACCTGGTCGGCGATCGCATCACCGAGGCCGATTGGCGGCTCTTCACGACCCTCCTGCGCTTCGATCCGGTCTACCACGGCCACTTCAAGTGCAATCTGCGGCGCCTGGTCGACTATCCCAACCTCTGGGCCTACACCCGGGAGCTCTACCAGGTCCCCGGCATCGCCGAGACCGTCAACCTGCACCACATCGTGCAGCACTACTACGCCAGCCACTTGAGCGTGAACCCGACCGGCATCGTCCCCCGGGGCCCGGAGATCGACTTCATGGCGCCGCACGGACGGGGCTGAGGCGGCTTCCAAACGCCCAAGGTGCCAAGGCGGGCCGTGCGAATCCCCTAGCTCGCCCTCCGGTCTTGCTCTATGTCATGATCCCACGAGGCCCGGCGGCGCCGCGCGCCGCCGGCGACGGGGAGCGGAGGAAGGTTTGGGGGTCTGAGGGATGCCCGGAGCAAACGCTCTCGCCGAGACTCTCTCTGCGCCCGCACGGCGCCGCAGCCTAGCCGTCGCGGGTCTGGCCTTCCTTGCGCTTCTGGCCCTGCTGGCCGCCGGCCTGGGCTCGGCTCCGGCCCGCGCCCAGACGACCGAGGGCGCGGCCGAGGGGACGATCGAGGCGCCGTCCTTCGAGGATCGGCTTAAGGCCTGGAACCAGGCCCTGGCGACCGCCGAGGCCGAGAGCAGGGGCCCGACGCTCTCCGAACCCCGCGCCAACGAGATCCGGGCGGACCTGGGCCAGCTGCGCGCGGCGGCCAGTATTGCCATAGCCGAGGCGGAAACGGAACTCTCGCGGATCGAGACACGGCTCGCGGCCCTGGGCCCGGCGCCGGCGGAGGGCGAGCCGCCCGAGGCGGAGGCCATCGCCGATCAGCGCAAAGCCTTCCGCCAGGAGATCGCCGAGCTCGATGCGCAGGTCAAGGAGAGCGAACTCGTCATCACCAAGGCGAATCAGCTGGACGGCCGAATCAGTGCCCTGCTTCGGGCCCAGACCGTCCGCCAGCTGTCCAGGCGGGTTCGCCTGCCCTTGGACCCCGACATCCTCACCGCCGCCTTGCCCGAGGGCTTGGCGGTCCTTCGTCAAATGGCCGCCGCACCCGCCGTGTGGTGGGAAACCCTGAGCCTCGAGGAGCGCAGCGATTTCCTGTTCTACCGGATGCTGCTTCTGGGCGGATTTGTGGCGATCGGTTTCGGCGCCGCGCTCCGGTACTTCCTGCTGCGCTGGCTTAGGCGCGATCCGGCCGAGACGGCGCCGAGCTACACCCGCCGCCTTTTCGCGGCCATCGGCAAGGGCCTGGCGGACGGCGCGATCCCCGCGGTTATCCTGGCGGCCTTCCTGTACCGGAGTTCCAGCCCGGACAGCCTGCTGACCGGCCTGCTCGGCGACATGGCCCAAAGCCTGTTCCTGGCCCTGATCATCCTGGTGCTGGCCGCGGCCTTGCCGCGGGCCGTGCTGGCGCCCGACCTGCCGGCCTGGCGGTTGTTGCCACTGCTGCCGGAGAACGCGCGGCGAATCAACCACCGCATCACCTTGCTGGCCGCCGTATTCGCCGTCGATCTCTTCTTCCTGTGGTCGACCGAATCCCTGCCGATCTCGCTGGAGCTGGAGTCGCTCTACAGCTTTATCACCACCACCTTCGAGGCCATCGTCGCCCTGACCCTGCTGCGCAGCTCGCTCTGGCGTTACGCACCGGAGGCCGGCGACGAGCGCGCCGAAGAGGAACCCAGCGAGATGCCGGCGCGCCGGCGCCGGGCCTGGATGATCGCCCGGCGCCTGGCCGCGCTGATCGCCTTGGCCAGCATCGCGGCCTCGGTGCTCGGCTACGCCGACCTGGGCAGCTACCTGATCAACAACCTGATCTTCAGCGCCGGGATGCTGGGCTGCATCTTCCTGCTGCGGGGCCTGGGCCGGGAGCTGATCGGGGTGGGACTGCGCACCAGCGTGATCCGCGAGGCGCTCGAGCTGAGGCACCAGACCCGCAGCCTTCTGAAGTTCTGGTTCCGCTTCGCCCTCGACATCACCGCCTGGGGCTTCGGCCTCGGTCTCGGCCTCCTGATCTGGGGCGTGCCGAGGGACGACCTCTGGAACTGGGTCGTCGCCCTGTTCGCAGGGTTCAGGATCGGCAACGTCAGGATCTCCCTGGGCGAGATCGTGACCGCAGCCATCGTCTTCCTGGTTGTGGTGGCCATCACCCGGATGCTGCAGCGGACCCTGAACGAGAAGGTCTTCCCGCGCACGCGCTTCGACATGGGCGTGCGCAACTCGCTCTCCATGGCCCTGGGCTACGTCGGCTTCGCCGTGGCGGCCTTGATCGGCATCCAGGCTCTGGGACTCGATCTCTCCAACCTGGCGATCATCGCCGGCGCGCTTTCGGTCGGCATCGGCTTCGGCCTGCAGGCCATCGTCAACAACTTCGTCTCGGGCCTGATCCTGCTGGTCGAACGGCCGGTCAAGGTCGGCGACTGGGTGATCATCGGCGGCTACGAAGGCACGGTGAAGCGGATCTCGGTCCGCGCGACCGAGATCGAGACCTTCGACCGGCAGTCCGTCATCATCCCGAACTCGGAGCTGATCTCCAGCGCGGTCGGCAACTGGACCCACAAGAACCGGCTGTGCCGGGTCATGATCGATATCGGCGTGGCCTACGGGTCGGACACGACGAAGGTGCGCGAGGTCCTGCTGCGCTGCGCCGCCGAGCATCACCAGGTGCTGAAGCAGCCGGCGCCCTACGTGGTGTTCCGGAACTTCGGCGACTCCTCCCTGGACTTCCAGCTCCGCTGCTTCCTGAGCGACGTCGACTATTTCCTCCGGGTCCCCAGCGACCTGCGCTTCGCCATCGATGAGGCCTTTCGGGAGGAAGGCATCGAGATCCCCTTCCCGCAGCGCGACCTGCACGTCAAATCCATCGGCGAGCTGCCGAAGGCCCTGGCCGAGCCCGAGGCGCCGGCACAGCAGACGCGGCCGCGGCCGGTCGCCGCCGTCCGGCAGGTGCCGAAGGGCGAGGGCACCTAAAAGCCGGATCCCGCTTCCTCCAGGAAGCCCTTTTCCTCCGCCGTCGACTCCCGCCCCAAGGCCGCGTTGCGGTGCGGGAAACGACCGAAGCGGGCGATGATGTCGCGGTGCCGCCGGGCGTAGTCGGCCCAGTCCGGATTGTCGGTCAGTTCCTCGACCAGGCGGCAGCAGTCCTCCTGGTCGGTCAGCGCCTCGCTGTGCTCCAGCGGCAGGTAGAGGAACAGCCGCTGGGCCTGGTCGAGCTCCCGGTCGAAACCTGCCTCCAGCGCGCGCCGGGTGACGGCGCGGGCTGCGGCGTCGCCGTCGAAGGCACGGCCGTCGCCGCGGTAGAGATTGCGCGGCACCTGGTCGAGCAGCAGAACCAGGGCGACGGCACCCTCCGGAGTCTCGGCCCAGTGGTCGAGCTCGCCGCGGGCCGCCGCCTCGGCGGCCCGGCCAAGCCGCGCCTTCACCTCGGCGTCGAAGGCGGGGTCGCTGACGAACCAGCGCGCGGCCATGCCGGGCGCGAACCAGAAGCCGAGCACGTCGGAAATCGAGGTCATGGGCGTCGGTCCTTCACGGCCTGGGGGCGGCCGGCAGGATGGCACAGAAGGCTCGCGAAGGGGAGCTTCCGGCGGCCCGAAGCGCGCATGGCGGGCCGCTGGCGGCCGCGGCACCCGATTCCGGCACTTTTGCTCGACCTCGGGCCGGCACCAGCAAGCACATGACGATTCCTCGCGATCAGCCGGGCCTGGCTCGCCCCAAATTTGGAACCAAGTATATAAATAATTGCAATATGTTATTCTATTTATCTTGAAAATCATCTTAAGATCAGGCCCATCACAGTCACGCGGCGGGTACCATTTAGAAATCCTCTAAAGTCACCCACGGGTACCGAATTAGAGTGATTCCAAACAAGAATGCCGGGCCTGGAAGCGGGCTCGAAGCCCCTGATTTCGAGAGCGAGGCCAGGGCGCTTGAGGGTCCTCGACCGGCGTCGCGCCTGCCCCTCGGACAGCCTCCCCTGCCCGCCGGCGAGACCTTGGAGACGACCCCGGCAGGGTCACCCCGGGACCTCCAGGAATCGGCGGACCAGGGTCCGGAGCGTCGGCAAGAGGGTTTGCGGATCGTGCGCGGGATCGAGAATCGAACGCGCGCAGAGGCCGTCCATGAGGGCGATCAGGACCTCGGCGGCGGGGCCCGTGGCGAGGCCGGGATCGATCACCGCCTCGGTCTGGCCGGCCTCGAGCGCGGCGACGACGCCGGCCTTCATCTCGGCGAGGTTGCGGGCGAAGCCTTCGGCGACCCGGGGGTTGCGCGCCGCCTCGGCCAGGACCTCGACCGCCAGGCGGCCCGCGTCCGGATCGGCATAGGCCAGGAGTACCGCTTCGACCACCGCCTGCAGGCCGGCGACCGGATCGCGGCTCTCGGCCAGGGCCGCGAGCAGCGCCGCGTTCTCTTCCCGCTCCGCTTCGGCGATGGCCTCGATGATGGCGTCCTTGCTGTCGAAGTAGCGGTAGAGGGCACCGGGGCTCATCCCGGCCGCGGCGCAGATCTCCTGCATGCCGGTCTGATGGAAGCCGCGCCGGACGAAGCAGCCGGCCGCGGCCTGCAGGATCTCGTCGCGCCGCGCCTCGAAGCGGGCCTGGTCACGGGTTCGCGCCAAGACGACCTCTCTCCATTTCTTCGCCGCCGGAGACGAATAATGAGAATGATCGTTCACATTTTAATTGACCGCAAGCCCGACCTTGCCCAGTTAATAATGAGAACGATCATTCTCGTTATTGCCTGCGGATTGGGGGAAGGAGCGGCGCATGGAGGAAGCCCTGGGCGCAATCGAGACCGCGATCTTCGGGGTCGGAGACCTGCTGGCGGTCTTCGCGCTCGTCCTGCTTCTGGTCGAGCTGCTCTGGCTCTGGCGGCGGCGTCGGCTCGGCAAGGAGCGCTGGCTCGAGATGCTGGCCAGCTACAGTACGCTGGTGCCGTCGATCGCCGCAGAGCTCCTGCTGGCGGCGTCCTGGCTCGCGGTCTATCTCGGTGTCCAGGCCCTGGTGCCCTGGCAGATCCCAACCACCTTGTGGAGCGCGGTCCTGGCGGTGATCCTGGTCGACCTCGCCTACTACTGGGAGCACCGGCTGTCGCACGAGATCCGCCTGCTCTGGGCCCTGGCCCACTCGGTGCACCATTCCTCGCCGCACTTCAACCAGGCCACCGCCTACCGGATCTCCTTTGTGGACCAGTTCATCTCGCCGGTTTTCTACCTGCCGATCGTGACCCTGGGCTTCAATCCCCTGCTGGTCCTGGCGGCCTTCGTTCTCATCCTCAGCTACCAGACCTGGCTGCACACCGAGATGATCGGGCGCCTGGGCTGGCTGGACCGCGTCTTCAACACGCCCTCGAACCACCGGGTCCACCACGGCGCCGACGCCGGCTGCCTGGACCGCAACTACGGCGCCGTGCTGATGATCTGGGACCGGATCTTCGGCACCTACCGGGCGGAGGCGGAGACCCCGGTCTACGGCCTGACCAGGCCGCTGAACTCCAAGAACCCGTTCAAGGTCCATTTCTACGAGGCTGGGATCCTGTTTCGCGACCTGCGCGCGGCGGAATCCCTGGTCGAGGCTCTGGGCCTGCTGTTCCGCCGCCCGGGCTGGCGGCCGCCACAGCGGCGCGCGGAGAGCCGGGCAACCACCCGGTGATCCGAAGCGGAAATCGAGAGGAGTGGCTGGGGCGCCAGGATTCGAACCTGGGATCGCGGGACCAAAACCCGCTGCCTTACCACTTGGCTACGCCCCAAGTAGCTTTGCAGACGGCGCGGACCTTACGTCCGGGCTGCGCCTTTCGCAAGGTCGCAGGCCAGGTGTTGCCGGCCGATCAGTCCGCGACCGGCGCCGCGGCGACCCACCAGTCCGCATG
>JAAUXY010058120.1_pt1 | contig 13633 bp, 12 predicted proteins | sample 7278121 | NCBI WGS metagenome assembly JAAUXY01 (sample SAMN14350117, study PRJNA611818) | marine sediment metagenome | isolation source: surface marine sediment (1.8m) | place: French Polynesia: Moorea | collected 2018-08 | reverse complement strand
CAATCCATCATCAAGCTTTTTCTGGGCGGTATTCTGCCCGCGATTCTCCTGGGCCTCTTGTTTGTAATCACCATTATCATTCTGTGCAGAATCAATCCCGCGTTTGGGCCGGCGGGACCCAGGACCAGCATCAAAGAAAAGCTAAAATCACTCTCGGGGGTTTTTGAAGCCCTGTCTATTTTTGCACTTGTCATCGGGGGGTTATATGCCGGTATCTTCACCCCCACCGAGGCCGGTGCGGCCGGTGTTTTGCTTACGCTGATCGTGACGCTTCCCACCCGCAAACTGACCTTAAAGGGTTTAATCAATTCCCTCAAAGAAACCCTGAAGATTTCCTGCATGGCGTTTATGCTTGTCACCGGTGCATTGATCTTTGGCCGCTTTCTGGCGATTACGCGTCTGCCCTTTGCGGTGGCCGACTTCGCGGCTTCTTTGCCGATATCACCCTATGCCATTCTGGCTATTATATTGTTGATTTATCTAATCGGCGGTTGCTTTGTGGATGCGCTTGGATTTTTGGTGCTGACCATCCCTATTTTTTTCCCGCTGGGAAAAGCGCTGGGTTTTGACCCCGTCTGGTTTGCCATCATTATAACCATGGTCACCACCATGGGGGCGATCACGCCCCCGGTGGGCGTCAATATATTTGTGGTCAAGGCCCTGGCGCCTGAAATAGATCTCGGTACTATTTTCATGAGCGCGTCCTTTTTTCTGCTGGCGTGTATTGTTTGTACGATTATTTTAATTATTTTTCCCCAAATTGTTCTGATCATACCGAATCTTGTTCATTGATGGTTACCAAGAAAGGTCATCTTAAAGCGATGACAGGCGTGTGATTGAATCGGTAAGCTTTACTCGACTTCTTTAAGTTTCTTTTTTAGCTTTTGAGCGTCCTGCGGGGTGTCGATGTCCCAAAAACACAACGAATTGTCAATCTCTACAGATAATACGTTATCCGGATTCTCTTCAATAAGCTGCCGCGCGCCGATATCGCCTCTAATTTCCATCAGTTGGTTGTAAAATCGGTGACTAAATATCGCGGGGTTTTTTCTTTTGCCTCTGTAAGTGGCAACGCAGATATCTTTGTCTGTTTCCCAGTAGCGTTCTAATATGGTGTTTATGACGGCGGAGTTCAGCATCGGCTGATCAGCCAACAGAAACATGACTGACGCGAAATCATCTTTAACTTTTGACAAACCGGCACGTAAAGAGTAGCTTTGTCCTTTTTTAAATTCCGGATTAATTACGACCGACAGATTTGAATACTGTAATTTTTGATCGAGTGCCTGCAAAATTTTTTGATGGGCGTAGCCCAGGACCAGTATAATCTTGTTGAGTTTGGAATTTAAGGCTGCATCCAAGACCCACTCGATCAGGTATCTGTCGTTTAGCCGCAAGAGCTGTTTCGGCCGGCCAAATCGTATCGCTGCACCGGCAGCCAGAATAATGCCGGCAGTTGAATTTGCCTGAATTTTCATACAAAATTTAGGTTAAAATACCATGGGGGTATAGCCGGCCTTGATTGAATCGGATATTAAGGACCCCACATAGTCGACATTAAAGCCCAGATCTTCAAGCTTGTCACTGGCGCCGGATTTATCCGATAGAAACTTGCAGGCGATCGGCGTTTGGTAATTCAGCAATTCCGATGCGGCCGTGATGACGTCTTGATCTTCGCAAACCAGATTTTCAAAAGGACCGAAAAAGATCACGCGGACATCATCGATCCAATTGTTCTTTTGAGCGTTTTTGGCATACAGAATGGCCGTCAGTGCTTTGTACTTTTCAGCCGTTGAAATAATAATCATAACTTTAGATGACATGCCAACCTCCTTTGAAAATAAAAGATTGAGAGAATCTAACACAGGCCAACGCCATTTTCTATACACGTTTTTAGTGGGTGCTTATATTTTTTGATATACTTACAGGCGAACAGGTTATGCGATGCACATGAATCATAAAAAATATCTTGCGGCGACACCGATCATCGATGCTGATTCAAAGATAATTATTGATTATGCAATGTCAGCTATCGAAGATGCAGATCATCATCCGATCACCAAGGCAATTAAACTCTATTATGCCGTCAGAGATGCGATCTGGTACGACCCTTATATTCCCTTTTATCGGCCGGAGCATTACCGGTCCAGCGATGTGCTGAAAACCGGTCGGGCCTTTTGTATCGGCAAAGCCGGCCTGCTGTGTGCCCTGGGTCGGGCTTGCGGCATACCGGCACGCGTCGGATTCGCCGATGTTCGCAATCATCTGGCCACCCGACAATTGCTCGATTATCTGGGATCCGACATTTTTGCCTTTCATGGATTTACCGAATTTTATCTGGAGGGCAAATGGGTTAAAGCGACCCCGGCCTTCAATAAAGAGCTCTGTCGCAAAGCCAAGGTGAAACCGCTGGAATTCAACGGTCAAGAAGATTCGATATTCCAGCCGTATAATGAAGAAAAAAGATTATTTATGGAATACGTAAACGATCATGGTACCTTTGCCGACATTCCGCTCGATCGTATTCTTGATTCCTGGAAAAGCATTTATGGTCGGGAACGCGTTCGGCAATGGATCGACATGTTTGAGCGTTCCGGGGGAAAGGACCATCGGAAATTAGAAAATGAAGAATGGGTCAGAGATTAAAGCGCATCCAGCCGCTCTGAATCTGATATACGGTTATGAAAAAAGTCAAAGTTGAAAACGCAATCGGCATGGTGCTGGCCCACGACATTACCCGGATCATCCCGGGAAAATTTAAGGGTGTTGGATTCAAAAAAGGTCATATTGTAAATGAAAAAGACCTACCCGAGCTCATCAAACTCGGCAAAAAACACCTGTACGTTTTAAACCTTTCCGCCAACCAGCTGCATGAGGACGATGCGGCTTTGCGTATTAGCCGCGCTGTTTGCGGAGACAAACTAGATTGGACCGAACCCGTTGAGGGAAAATCAAATATTATCAGCAAAACCCGCGGCATTGTCAAAGTCAATGCGGCCGCATTGTTAAAGATCAATAAGCTGGGCCAGTTAATCGTTTCAACGCTGAAAACGAACTTTGCGGTTCAGAAGAATCAGATTGTGGCGGCAACGCGCATTATTCCGTTGACGCTTAATAAAAAAAAGATTGAACGGCTGGAAACCATTGCACAGAATCATTATCCGGTTATCCGGGCCATGCCGTACCGCAATTTAAAAGTCGGTGCTGTGGTGACCGGATCCGAAATTTATGATGGCTTGATTCAAGATGAATTCGACGGGTATGTCGGGCAAAAGGTCAGGGACTGTGGCGCCCGTGTCGTCAAAAAAATTCTGACACCGGATAAACCTGATTCCATTGCCGCGGCCATCGGTGAACTCATGGGCCTGGGCTGTGATCTGATATTGACCACCGGCGGTTTATCGGTTGATCCGGATGATGTAACCCGTCAAGGGGTTCAGCAAATTGGGGCCAAGATTATCTTATACGGTGCCCCGGTGCTTCCGGGAGCTATGTTTTTGTATGCCGAACTGAATGGGATCCCCATCCTCGGCTTACCGGCCTGCGTTTACTACCACCGATCAACCATTTTTGATCTGATGTTCCCCAGGGTTTTAGCAGGGGATAAGATCAGCAAAAACGAAATTGCGGAAATGGGACATGGGGGGATGTGTCTAAATTGCGAGCACTGCCGGTTTCCAGTGTGTCCGTTTGGGAAATAAGGCTTGCTGCTGGCTGCTAGTGGCTGGCTTCCGGCAACGAATTACGTGCTGCTCGATCCAAGCTGCTTGATTCTCAATACGGATTACGCGATACTCAATAAAACGATTTTAACACAGCTCTTGTGCGCTTGCCCGCCGGCGGGATAATGCGCCTAAGGCGCATAAAATGCCTTTTTGAGATGGTATCTCGGAGGATTGAGAAATTAATTCGAGCAAACTTATTGTCGTCATAAAAGGGGCAGGGGAGATGGCCAGTGCGGTTGCCTGGCGGATTTACAGGGCCAATATTCGTCGGATTCTGATGCTGGATACGGCTTCTCCGCTGGCGGTCAGACGCGGGGTTTCATTTTGTGAGGCCGTATATGACGGGCACAAAACCGTGGAAGGTGTGGAAGCCGCATGTGTGGACAACGATCCTGCGGTACACGCCAGTTGGGAGCAGGGTAAAATTGCGGTCGTCGTAGATCCTGAGTGGAAGATGCTGGCGCGTTTTCAGCCCGATGTGGTCATCGATGCCATACTGGCCAAAAAAAATCTGGGGACCCGTATGGATGAGGCCTCGCTGGTTATCGGGCTGGGCCCCGGTTTTGTAGCCGGTCTAGATGTTCATATGGTTGTTGAGACCCATCGCGGTCATGATCTGGGCAGAATTATGACGGCCGGTAGTGCCGAGCCGAATACGGGGATACCGGGCCCCATCGACGGCTATACGGATGAGAGGGTTCTGCGGGCCCCTGGCGATGGAGAATTTAAAGCCGAATGTTCGATCGGCGATCAGGTCAAAAAAGGCGAGCGGATCGGAACGGTCGCAACGGATGTCGTGCAGGCACAAATCGATGGGGTGCTGCGTGGGCTGATACGAACATCATCACATGTGCGTCGGGGATTAAAAATCGGTGATATTGATCCCAGAGGAGATGTGAATTACTGTCATACGATTTCGGATAAAGCGCGGGCGATTTCCGGATCGGTACTGGAAGCTATTTTAAGGGTTTACAATTATGCCCTGAAACCTGAAGTAGGTTTTAAACGCGAAACATGATGATGACTTCATTAAGACATGGCCTGCAACTACAGAAGGGCGGCGTGATCAGTCTCGTCGGGGCCGGCGGCAAGACCGCCCTGATGTTTCGTCTGGCGCGCGAGCTGGCCGGACGCGGCGACCGTGTGCTGACAACCACCACCACCAAAATTCGCCTGCCCATACGCCGGCAATCATCGATTGTGATGGTTTCCGAATCCGTTGAACGTCTTCTGCGGCAGGCCGGCTCCATTTTAAAGCGCTCGGCGCATATGACGGCCGGCCGGTCGATCGTGCATCTTCAGCATAAACTAAAGGGATTTGACCCTCCCACAATTGACTGTATCTGGCAATCCGGTATCTTTCGCTGGATTATCGTCGAAGCCGACGGGGCCGCCGGCAAGCCGCTCAAAGCGCCGGCTGCGCATGAACCGTTAATTCCCGCCAGCACAGGCTGGATGATCGGAATTGTGGGATTAACGGTTGTCGGCAAACCGTTGAACGCGAATTGGGTTTTTCGACCGCAGTTGGTCACAGCTTTGACGGGTCTGGCACCGGATGCTGAGATAGACGCTTCGGCCGTTGCTGAAATATGCCTGAACGAAAACGGATTGATGAAAAATGCGCCTGCGCAGGCCATGCGGTTTGTATTTCTCAACCAGGCGGATTCTCAAAATTGCCTGGCAGCCGGTAGAAAGATTGCCCGAATGTTGAAATCGCATGCTGGGTCGGGTTTCAGCAGGGTGCTCATCGGTCAGACTATTTATGAACCATCGGTTACGGAACATCACATAATAAATTGAAATGGTTAGGATTTTGAATTCAAAAGAAAGCAGTGATGCTGAAAATAATTCCAGCGATTCGTTACGGAACAACATCAGTCCGCTTTTGATTCTGACGTCGATCTTTTTTCTTAATTTTACCGCCCGAATTAGCCCGGCACCGCTGGCGCCCAGGATCGAGCTCGATCTGAATTTGAGCCATACCGATGCCGGGGCCCTGTTTTTTTTTATTTCAATTGGCTATTTTATCACCCTGATCGGCTCGGGTTTCATTTCGTCTCGCTTAAACCATCAGCGAACCATCGTTACGTCCAATACGGCTCTGGGGTTTGCCCTGATCGGGACCGCCTTTTGCAGCGGACCGTGGACGATGCGCCTGGGCTTATTTATGGTCGGGATGGCAGCCGGTCTCTATCTGCCTTCCGCCATTGCGACACTGACATCTTTGATTCCTTCGCGCCACTGGGGTAAAGCCATTGCCATTCATGAACTGGCACCGAATTTGAGCTTTATTGCCGCTCCCCTGATTTGCGAAGCTGTCCTGGTGTGGTTTTCCTGGCGGGTGGTCTTTTTACTAATGGGTCTTGTGACTTTAATCATGAGTCCGATTTTTATGCGCTACAGCCGCGGTGGTGATTTTAAGGGCGAGGCACCCGGCTTCGGATCCATCGGGCAGCTTTTTGGCAATCGATCTTTTTGGGTGATGGTGCTGCTGTTTAGCCTGGGTGTGATCAGCACCCTGGGGCTTTATACCATGCTGCCGCTCTACCTGGTATCAGAGCACGGTATCGATCGTAATCTGGCCAACACGCTGCTGGCCATATCCAGAATACCCAGCGTGATAATGGCGTTTGTCGGCGGCTGGGCAAGCGATCGCATCGGGCCGCAACGGACCTTAAGAATTGTTTTTATCATTACCGGATTGATGACTTTTCTTTTAGGAATTGCATCAAGTTCGGTTATACCCTATCTCGTATTTTTACAACCCCTGGTTGCCGTCTGTTTTTTCCCGGCCGGCTTCGCCGCCATGTCGTTAATCGTGTCGCCCCAATTAAGAAATGTAGCGGTTTCACTCATTGTTCCGCTGGCCTTTGTAGCCGGTGGCGGTCTGGCGCCGGTGTTTATCGGTTTTATCGGCGATGAGCGCAGTTTTGCACTGGGCTTCATGGTTTGCGGCGGGCTGATTTTGATCGGGTCCTTTTTTACCGGTTTGCTTAAATTCCACGAGCCGTCATACTGAAAGGATACTTGCATGGATCTTAAGATTTTTGAGAAAATGGAAAAAGAGGATTTGAAAAGCTATATTGAATTTCTGCTGTGGCATTACCGGGTCATTGATGCATTTTGGTACATAAACATCAGCGAGCAATTTGACGAACCCACAGCAGACCGCTTAAATGAAAAGGTCTGGGGAAAGGCGGCGGCAATGGCGGCCAGAGACCTGCATAAGCGTTTTAATATCGGCGCGCAAGGTCTCACCGGTTTCGTTAAAGCACTTAAATATTTTCCATGGTGCATTGTCGTCGGTTATCAAATTACCGAAACACCCGAGGAAGTTACGATTCAGGTGCCCTCATGCCCGACCCAGACGGCCCGGATTAAACGGGGGCTGGATGAATATGCCTGCCAGGCGATGCACCGGGAGGAGTTTTCAAGTTTTGCCCGGGAAATAGACGAACGCATAAAGGTTGAATGTCTGTTCGCTCCGCCTGACCCGCATCCGGATGATATGTTTTGCAAATGGCGGTTTTCTTTAAGTGAGGCATAGGACATGGGGCATGGCGCAAAGGGTAACTACCTGAGTGGCTGGTTTGATGACTATTTGCTTTTTTATTCTAACCCGAATTAGGCAAGCAGATGCCGTTAGCTTTTGAGTCCCTCAGCCATGGGACGATTGCATTTGGCTTTTTTAACATCGATTCGGATATGCTGCTTTTAGAACAGTACTTTCTGTTCGGCTCTGAATTTTGCGAGCATGTCGTTGCCATGGCAGAAAAGGTTAATGAAAATGAATTTAAATCCAAATGGCCGGTTTTTGTGATAGAAGACCGCACCAAAATCGGAGACCTAATGGGTGCTATTCATGGGATTCACTATACCGGATTCATAGGCGAAGTATATCAACGCTATCCGTTCCCTCAAAAACCTGAAGCGTTCAAACAAAAAACGAAGGGTTATTTAAACCAGGCCATGGTGCGCGCTATGATTTCCGCTTATGGCCGGCAGATGCGGTTGCCCGTATCGACACACCGGCAGGCCGCTGAGGTGGATCTGGGAGAATATAAATTCAGCCGCCAGACTTTCCAGGAGCTTGTCAAATACGTCTGGCGCGGCGGATATCCCGGTTGGCAAGATGACATCCGACCGGACTATGTCGAGACCATGAAGGCCAAAATCGAAATGCACGCTAAAGGTTTGTTTGAGGGCGTCCATTTTTAATAGCGCATGCAAAACACCCGTACGCCAAGCTCTATCTATGAGGGCGGCACATAAACAAACTTTGCGCCTTTGCGTGAGGCTCATTTTTAAATCGCTTTGACTTTATGGACGACAGGTTGTATGACCTAAATTTTGAATGAAACGTAATGAGAAAATCATAAATTTAAAGAATAAGCATGGACACCTACCATTATCTTAAAGATGAAATCTTAAAGGTCAATCAAGACATTCAGTCGTTGATTTCAAAAGCTAAATCCGTGCCCGGCATGGCGGAATCGCGCTTTGACGATTGGGCCAAAACCTGTCAGGGACTTCCGGGTCAGATGTCAGAAGATATCATGCGTGTGGCCGTTGCCGGACCGATTAAATCCGGCAAAAGCACTTTCCTGAACTCAATTCTGCAAGGCGATTATTTAAAAAGAGGCGCCGGAGTGGTCACCTCTATCGTTACCCGGGTGCGAAACGGTGATCGACTCAGTGCACAGCTTTTTTTTAAATCCTGGGATGAAGTCAATGCCGAAATGGAACAGGCCCTGGTTCTTTTCCCGACACTGGAGTGGCGCCGGACGGATTCGAGGCTGGATATTCGAAAGGCCGAAGAGCGTCGGCGTATTCAACAGGCCCTGAAATTATTGAGTGCTGACCAACTGATATCACACGATACCCGCAACATTAATAATGTGCTTCTGTCTTCATATATCAAAGGGTACGACAGTGTATACGATATTATTTCCGCCAGGGATACGACCCGGCAGTATGAAGCCCGGACCTTTGCGGAACACAAAGGCTTTGTGGGTGATGAAAATCTGGCCGTTTATCTAAAAGACGTTCAGCTGGAAATTCCTTCAGAAGCGGTTGCAGCCAATATCGAGATTGCGGATTGTCAGGGCAGTGACAGTTCAAATCCAATGCACCTGGCGATGATACAGGATTATTTGCTGCTGACCCACATGATTGTCTATGTGATCAGCAGTCGCACAGGTCTGCGCCAGGCGGACATCCAGTTTTTATCAATTATCAAGAAAATGGGTATTCTGGATAACATTTTGTTTGTCATAAATTGCGATTTTAGTGAACACGAATCCATGCAAGAGCTTCAAACCCTGGTGAACAAAGTAAAGGAGGAACTGGCTCTGATCAAACCCGATCCGGAAGTGTTTACTTTTTCAGCCTTATTCAATTTATTTTCTGCGCCGAATTTGGCGCTTTCGGAAAAAGATAAACTACGAATGCAGCAATGGAGGGCAGAGCCCGAACTAACGGAATTTTCAAAAAGAGAAACGATGCAGTTCAGATCGACCCTTGATGCGAAACTCGGCAACACACGCGGTGCGGTATTGTTGCGAAATCATCTTGAACGACTGAACGTTATTTTGTCCGGAATGGAGAACTGGATCGGAATCAATCAGGATATTCTGGCGCGGGATTCGGAAAGTGCCCAGGAACTGATGCAACGGCTAAAAGAACATCAGGAACGGGTCGATCAGATGAAAACGGTGCTGAAAACCACCATTTCCGGAGCGGTTACCAAGATCAAAAAGAAACTCAATGTCGATGTGAACGGTTTTTTCGATGTGCGTTCCGGTGAAATTTTCCGCAAAATCACACAATTTATAAGAGAATATAAGGGATTGACCCCCTCCGCCGAGGGGAAAGCGGATTTACCCACTGTGTCCAAAACCATATACCGGGGTTATCAGGATTTTAAACAATCCTTGGATAAATTTATGACCGAAGACATCAACCCGGAAATCCTTCGTTTTGTCAAAATCAAGGAAAATGAAATTGGTAAGTATTTCGAGATAATACTTCAACCCTATCATGGAGCGCTTTCAGATGCCTACGATGAATATATGCGCATGATGAACAAGCTCGGTGTAAGCTTGAACAATAAAACCCAGCTGAAAATTGAGTTGCCGAATCTGAAAGCTCAGCTGGAACAGTCCGGTCCGACACCGCCCAAATTGGTTACCTCGATGCAATATTCAGCCAAAATTAAAACCGTTGCGCTGCTGCGTCTGGGCGTCTACAGCCTCCAGCAAAATTTAAAAAAATTGTTGAAACAACCCACCCGCAAGCGGGCGGATGTGATTCAGCAGGCCCTGAGCGGCGGCACCCGACAGATGAAAAGAGACACTTTGCGGCTCGTCATCGAGCAGCTCAAGGATTACCGTGAAAACCTCAAATTTGCATTCTTGTTTAAACTCATCGAAAATTTTGCCGAACATCTGGTCGACCTCATGCAGGATCGCTTTCAACTCTTTGTTACCGACCTTGCCGCCGTGGGCGACCGCTTGGACAGCACCAAAATTGACAAGCAGCGCACATTGGAATTATTAACTGAAATGGATCAGCTGTCGGCAGGTGTAAAAGGCAGTATCGGCCATTTGCGGCGACGCATCGAGCAGGCCAACTGAAATATAAAAGACTCTTCGACAATTTTATCTGACATAATCTCTTCAGAACTTATCATCTAATCAGAAATCGAATAAATTTCAGACCTAATTTTCAGCATAATAGAAGGTCATGCACTGTTGTGATACCATTTACGTACCTGTAGTTTGCGGAAGTTTGGGGGTTTCTCAATGTATCAAAGGTTTACGTTATTCCATCGCTACGATCTGTAAATCACAATGAGCGGAGAACAGATTGTCTCCCTGGATACCCACTTGCCGCCAAAAAGGGCAATATTGGGCGTTTACTAATTTTTACACCAAGATTAATGGAGGGCTCCTGCTGAGCTGACTCACCTGTTTTATCCTTCAGGTTCGCGGTTGCGTGCAGGGGAGCGACACTATCAGGAGGTAGGTTAGATGGGCAAACTCGAAAACACAATAAAGGCAGCAATAAAGGACAAACCAATCGAACCAACAGTAAGGCTGCTTGTTTACCGACTAAGAAATATGAAGATCTCACGGTTAAAGATAAGAGACCTTATATACGACAGACAGGCTTTTGAAATCATGGAACTTGTCCTCCAAGACCATTCGGGCTGCATAGATATTGGATGTCACAAAGGGCAATTTCTGCGAGAGTTTGTAAGACTTGCTCCCAATGGGAAACATTATGCTTTCGAACCAATACCGGGCTATTCGAAGCCTCTGAAAACACAGTTTCCATCAGTTGAAATCGTCGAAGCTGCAGTTAGTGATTCTGCCGGAGACGCTAAGTTATATTTCATGGAGGATGAACCAGGCCTTAGCAGTCTTCGGCGGTTGCAGTTTGACTGGTTAAAGCTTACCAGTGAACCCCGAGAGATCGTCGTTAAAACTGTACGACTAGACGATATCATTCCGTTAAAGGAGAAGATTGACTTTTTGAAGATAGATGTTGAAGGGGCAGAGGTGCCTGTTATAAGGGGAGGCCTGGAAACAATAACGAGAAACAAACCATTTGTATTATTCGAGCATGCACCTTCTGATGCCGCTGAATTCGGAACTAATTCTGAAGAATTATATGATCTTCTTGTGAATAAATGTGGGCTAAAGATATCTTTGTTACCAGACTGGCTCGCTAAAAAGCCGCCTTTCATTAAAAAGCAAGCGTTTGTCAGTGCTGCACTGCGAGATTGGTGTTTCATAGCCCATATATAAATCTACGTGATTGCCATCGAGTACCACTAAGCGGCTTTGCACAACTGTTATGTACCACAGGCTTCTGTTAGCCTATAAAATTTGTGTTATCTCCAACGTCCACCAAGGTTTGGCTACTTCGAAAAAATTGTTAGACTGTAAGCGTATCGCAACTCAGCGTGTTGTCGGATCTAGGGGAAACCTAATTTGAAAAATGTAAGATTAAATCATGGTCATTGGGATTTAAGTTTGGCCAAATTTTCCCTGGCAAATTCAATGGATGCATCCAGTGTCAGCGCCATCTCATAATAGCGAATGGCTTTGGCGGTTTGACCCATATCACGATAATTTGAAGCGATATTGGCATAATCAATGGCTGAAGATGGATCCAGCTGAATGATTTTTTTGAAATTTTCGATGGCCGCTGCATGCTCTTTAAGCTTGAAATGGCAAAATCCCATCAAATTGTAAATGTCGGTTCTTTCCGGATCCAGTTTCACTCCCTTTTCAAGTTCAACGAGCGCCTTGCGGTATTCGCCCATGTCTTTAAAAGCCACCCCTAAGTATGAGTAAATGCTGGGTATATCCTGCTGATTGGGCTCCAGGTTCAAGGCCTCCTCAAAGCATTTCCGGGCAGCCCGGGGGTCATCCAGCGCCAGATGGCAGGATCCGAGATAAAATTTGACATAATATTTTCCGGGCAGATCCTTATCGATTTGATTCAACTTGACGATGGCCGTTTCGGGACGCTGGTTATCGGTGATGTGTTTGGCCGAAAACATACCGACGCTGGTGGCCAATGCCCTTTCCCTGAAATGGGCCCCCGGAATGATGGTGTAAAATGCGGGGATTTGCAAATCCGAATGCATCGTGTCGATCAAAAATACCTCCATTCCGATTCGGTTCAGCGCCCCCAGGCAGTTTTCCACTTCGACCTTTATGTTATCATGCGATAAATCCGGCAGGTCATTGATATCAATTTCTTTCCCCGGGCTCGTGACGTATGCGGCCTCCGCCAGATCGGTAAATTTGGGGAGTCCGCTGGCCACATAATTTGCCGCCGTATCAAAATCACCTGCCAGCTGCGCCACTTCGGTGAGCGCCCGACTGAATGCTTTCTGGGGGTCCGGTGTTGTCCCGGCGGTCCAGACGATTTCACTGAGCTCCGGAAAAGTCGCCGGATCGTAGGCCAAAATGCCGACACTCGGGATGCCGGTATCGAGCGTAAAATCGGAAACAAAGAGTTCTACCCCCGCCTTGCGGTATTTACCGATCATTTCAACGACCAGCGCATCGGTAGCGGAATCCGCACGAATTGCCGGAACCTTCAAACGGTTGTGACTGATCACCGACGAGGTGTGTCTTTCGATAATTTCGCAAATTCCCTGACTGATGGCTTCTTCAACGCAATTGCCGGCCGAAGGGCCATTAAATTCATTGATGGCAAAAAACCAATCAAAAGGAACCAGCGTCTCTTGGTTGCGGGTTAAATTATAGGCCCAGGTCCATTTGAGGGGCAAGTTTTCAAATAATTTGCGCGTGATACGCAGATCATCCGATTCATCATGAACCGATTTCGCAATCATTTCGAAGGGTATGACCTCATCTTGAATATGGCAAAATTTTTCGACGAAAAAGTTTTTGGGATTTTTCACGAAACTGAAAAAGCTGAATCGTTCGGCCAGCTCCATGACCGCACTGGCCTCTGATTGGCTGGGGGTTCCGCCTTTGCCCATCTGTTTTTTGGTCCCGATGATCTCATGGGCATCTTTGCCGCACAGGCTAAAATAAATGGGGATGTCCAATCGACCGTTGTCGATGCGGATGGTTCGTTTGAGAATATCCAGGTTAACTTTTTTGAGTTGGGCTTTAAATCGCCGGACCGTGTCTTCCGGCGCCATTATTTTATCCTGGTCAAAGGTAAACCCTTTGAAAGCATCCTTTAACTTAACGGTAAACTTCTTGCTTTTCATTTTATTTACGACCAATTCTGGTTTTAGATTGACCGTTTTGAATCAATTTGATATCAAAACGGTCTGTTGTGGGGATGTAGCTCAGATGGGAGAGCGCGGCGTTCGCAATGCCGAGGTCAGGGGTTCGATCCCCCTCATCTCCACT
>JAAUXY010109458.1_pt1 | contig 13641 bp, 17 predicted proteins | sample 7278121 | NCBI WGS metagenome assembly JAAUXY01 (sample SAMN14350117, study PRJNA611818) | marine sediment metagenome | isolation source: surface marine sediment (1.8m) | place: French Polynesia: Moorea | collected 2018-08 | reverse complement strand
CTAACTCGCTGTGATAGATAGATATTCTTGGAATTCTCTGAATTTGTTCCCAAGCCGGATCGGGCTTCGGCGTGGGCCCGCCCGGCGCCCAAACCCGAAAGCTGAGGCCCTATTGACAGGCTCAGGGGCCGCCACTATGGTGCGCGCGCTTTGAAGCCGGGGGGCCACATCCGGCTTGCGAGGCGGGCGTTTAGCCGGCGCCCGACAGGATCCGAAAATCGAAGCTGATGCAGCTCTCCGTCAAAGGGAAACAGCTCGACGTTGGCGATGCGCTTCGCAGCCATATCGAAGCCAGCCTCGAGCGAACTCTCAGCAAGTATTTCGGCAATGTGATCGACGCCCACGTGACGCTGTCGCGCGAGGCGCATCTCTACCGTGCCGTGGTCGCCGCCCATGTCGGCCGGCATATCCAGTTGTCGGCACAGGGCGAGGCAGACGATCCCTACCGGGCCTGCGACGGCGCGCTCGACCGCCTTTCGAAGAGGCTGCGCCGGCACAAGCGCAGACTGCGCGATCACCACAAGGAGCCCTCCGACTCGCAAGCGCCCCTGCCCGCGCAGCAGTACATCCTGGCCGACGAGGACGACGCCGAAGCGGCGGAGTCGGAAGCCGACAACAGGCCGGCAGTGGTCGCGGAGATGACCACCGAGATCCCGAGCCTGACCGTCAGCGAGGCGGTGATGCGCATGGACCTGGCGGAGCTGCCCGCCATGATGTTCCGCAACAGCGCGCACGGCGGCCTGAACATGATCTATCGACGCGTCGATGGGAACATCGGCTGGATCGATCCCCGCGGTAACCGCAGCGCCTAGGCGACAAAAACAAAAGGTTTGTTATGGAGATAGCGGAAATGATCAGCCCGGAAGGCGTGATTGCCAACCTGCGCGTCACGAGCAAGAAGCAAGCGCTGCAAGAGCTCGCCAAGCGCGCTGCCGATCTGACCGGAAAGTCCGAGAGATCCATCTTCGAGGTGCTGATCGAACGCGAACGCCTCGGCACCACCGGTGTCGGCAACGGCATCGCGATTCCCCACGGCAAGCTGCCGGGGCTCGACCGCCTCTACGGCCTCTTCGCCCGCCTGAACAAACCGATCGACTTCGACGCGATCGACGAGCAACCGGTGGATCTGATCTGTCTGCTGCTGGCGCCCGAGACGGCGGGCGCCGACCATCTGAAAGCCTTGGCCCGGGTCTCGCGCCTACTGCGCGACTCGACGATCTGCGAGAAGCTGCGCGGCAGCGACAAGCCCGAGGCCGTCTACGCCCTGCTCACCGAATCGGCGGCGAGCCACGCCGCCTGACCCTGGCGGGTGCCCATGCCGGCGCCGGGGCTCAATGAACCGAGTGAACCTCCAGGTCGTGCCGGCGCGCGGTGACAACGGCCAGTTGGTGATCCTTGAATAAGGCCATCTGCGTGCCGTCGGCGGCGTGCACGGCGAACAGCGTCTCACCATCGATCACCACGGGCTTCACGTAGGCGATGTCGTTGACGCCCAGCGCCATCAGGTCTTGGGCCGAGATCTCTGTCAGTCTTTCGTTCGGGTTCATGTCCATCCCTCCTGGATCACGCGTCGCCCTCGGCATCGGCGGCGACACGGCGTGACCTCGCCTTGCTCGGCGCCGGGCCCGCGTCGATGCTCTGGCCGCCGGCGCCCGACGGCGCCGAGGCGATCTCGATGTTGCGCACCCTGGGGGCAACGACCGGCCGCTCCAGATCGATGTTCAGCAGGCCGTTGTCCAGCGCCGCCCCGATGATCTCGATGCCTTCGGCCAGGACGAAAGTGCGCTGGAACTGGCGCGCGGCGATCCCCTGGTGCAGGAACACCCGGCCGCCCTCGTCTTCCTGGCGCTTGCCGCGTATCGTGAGTTGCCGATCCTCCAGCTGCACCTGAAGGTCCTCGGCCGCGAAACCGGCCACGGCAACGGTGATGCGCAGGGCGTTCTCGCCAATCTGCTCGACGTTGTAGGGCGGGTAGCCGTCGGTCGCGGCCTTGGAAATCCGGTCGACGGCGCGCTCGAACTGATCGAATCCGAGCAGGAGCGGGGAATTGAATAGGGACAGACGTGTCATCAGCGAGCGTCCTCCTCCGCGACGAGCAAGGGCTGCCGTTGGTTGCTGCGACTCACGCTCTGCCAGGCAGCGACGCGGGTCGCGGCGGCCCGGGGTCGGCACCGCTATCAATCTAGATGGGACGGCCGGACCGGCGGTTCAAGCGCCCGGAACCGGGATCCCCGGGGCCGCGCCCCAGGGTAAAAGACGCCAGAACGCGGGATGCCGCTATGATCGAGCAGGCCAGGCACCGGGAGATGAAACCATGGCGGCGAATTCGACCGCTTGCCAGCGAATGTCAGCGGCCCTGGTGATCGCCTTGGCCGCCGCCTCGGGGGCCGGCTGGGCCGCCGAGCCGGCGACCCACCGGCTGGGGCCCCTGGTCGAGATCGCCGGCGGCGCCTTCCTGGCCGGCGACCCGGAGGGTGAGGCCGATGAAGCGCCGCGGCAGGCCGAGGTGCCGTCCTTCAGGCTCATGCACCTGGAGGTGACGACCCGTCAGTTCGAGCGCTTCGTCGCGGCCAGCGGCCATGTGACCGATCCCGAACGCAGCGGATCCGGCTACATCTGGGACGGGCGCTGGCGGCTCGAAGCGGGCGCCGACTGGCGCTTTCCGGAGGGCCCGGCCGAGCCGCCGGCCGCGCCCGACCATCCGGTGGTTCAGGTCTCGGCGCGCGATGCGGCCGCCTTCTGCGCGTTCCACGGTCTACGCCTGCCGAGCGACCTGGAATGGGAGTACGCCGCCCGGGGCGCCGACGGCCGGCGCTTTCCCTGGGGCAACCGGGCGCCGGCCGCGGCGGACCGCGACCTGGCCAATTTCGGCACCCTGCGCTGCTGCGCGCCCGACGCGGGCGACGGCCACCTGCGCCGGGCCCCGGTCGGCAGCTACCCGCGCGGCCGCTCGCCCTTCGGGATCCTGGATATGGCGGGCAACGTCTGGGAGTGGACCGCGTCGCGGCGGCCGGACCGTCCCGGCCGGGTGATCTTGCGCGGCGGCGGTTGGGGCAACAATCCCTATTGCCTGCGGACCTCCTACCGGCACGACAATCCGCCCGACATCGGGCTCAACATGGTCGGATTCCGCTGCGCGGCGGACGCGGGATAGCGGGAATTGGGGGGCGCTAGAGCAAGTTCGAGTTCGATCGAATCGATCTAACCCGTTAATCTTGCTCTACTTTAATGGATTAGAGCCTGATCGGGTCACACCGTTTCGGTGTGACCCGATCAGGCTCTAGCGGGTGGCGGGCTCAGAGTACGCCGATGCGCGGCTCGCCGTCCTTGTGCGGGCCGAAGCTGCGGTCGAGCAGGCGGGTGCTCTCGGTGGCGATGTTGATGCACTCGGAGAGCAGGCCGAGGATCTTGATGTTGTTCTCCAGGACCTGGAGCGCCTGTTCGCGCTCATCGTCGAGGATCTTGGTCGCCCGCAGGATGATGTCCTTGCGAATCACCGCGAGGATCTCCTCCAGCTTGAAGCCGTCGGGATTTTCCTCGGTAATCAGAAACTGCGGCATGACTGCACCTCGGTCGTAAGCTTGACCTGAAGCCCGAAGCTTAGCAGCTATTGGTTTATGCTCTCTGAAACCGAGTGAGCGCCCGCGCGCATCGAGGTTGCCCAGCCCCTGAGAGCGACAGACGGCCGATCACAGGTGTTGGGAAGTCTCGTGCTGACGGTTGCGGTCCGCGGGGGACCCCGGAGACTGAAACTCAGGCTGCCAGGCTGCTATCGCGCCAGGCAGAAGTCTCCTTGCAGCTCTTGCAGATACGCTCGCCGGGCCAAGCGCTCACGAAGAGCTTGGTGCACATCAGGCACTTACGCTCCTTCGAGACGTACACGCGGTCCGATTCTGGCTTCTTGTTCGCAGACGACTTGCTCATGACGGTTTTTGGACTTCAGATCCGATCAAGGTTAATTAAAGCTTCACATGTCGCTGTAGACATGGCACAGCACAATCAAACAGTCAACGTCTTGTGTTGCAGCGCAGCAATGCAACGGCCGAATACCAGCCTCGTTTCGGCAGGGAAACCGGCGCTTCCGCCACGTCAATAGGAAATGTTTCCAGATTCCGTTTGGCGAGATTCTGCGATAAATGGTTACCTGGCCGTGCCCGGTGCCGCCCGATTTGCCTCGGCGGCTGCGTTCGGTTGTAGGCCCGCGCCGCCGGCCTGTGTTATAGCTGCCGCATGGCCCACGGCCTGGGGAACAGGATAGCGAGTCTGCAAAAGGTGTGGCGATGATCCGCTCGGTTTCTCGCGTTCTTGCCGGCACGGTTCTGGCTGCCGCTTTCTCCCAGGCGGCCTCGGCGAGCGAGAACTTCGAAGACATGGCCTATGTGCGGCAAGCGGTCCAAGAGGTGCTGGAGAAGTTCAAGACCGGCGAACCCTATCGGTGGTCGAACCCGGACACGGGGAACTCGGGCGTCATCATCGCAGAACGGACGTTCTACTTGGATGCGCGCACGCCGTGCCGCGATTATCGCCGCACCTCCGAGGGCTGGGGCGGCTCAAAGAGCGAGGTGAGAGGGACCGGTTGCCGCACCCTGCAAGGCTGGTGGAAGCTCAACGAGACCACCTCCGTGGCCCCTGCCAGCGAGGCCCCCTACAAGGCCGAACGATCGGGGGAAGCGGAGGCCTGGGCAGAGGCCAGCCGCGTGGAGGAGGCACGCAGACCGGCCGAAGCCCGGGACGAGGCCCCCGACGAGGCCCCCGAAGAGACCGCGCGCGCGGAGCCTGCGAAGCCGAGAGCGGCAGGCAAGGATAGCAAATACGGCCGTTCCGGGCCGCCCGCGCGCGGTTTGCCGGACCGCATACCGGAAGGGAGCAAAAGCGCCGGAGACGAGACCGCCAGCGCCGAAGCGGGCGATGGCTCGGAGAAGATGGACCCGGGCGCCGCCGCGGCGGAATCCGACAGCGACGGGGCCGGCGATGCGGAAGCCGCCAAAGCCGAAGCCGCCAAAGCCGACGTCGCGGAGTCGATCGCCGAGGAGATCGCCGAGATCGCCGCCGCCGCGGGTCAAACGCCGCCGGTACCGAGGCCGAGACCCGTCACGCCGACGCTGGCCTCGAGCTTGCCGACCCGTTCCGAGGAATGACGGCCGGCGTATCGGAATGACGGGCATTCAGGAGACCGGATCGACCGCCACGGGCGGGCAGGGGAAGCAAGCGGACGGATCGCTGCTGCCCGGCGCGCGTCTGGGCAAATGGGAGATCGGCCGGGCGCTGGGTCGCGGCGCGACGAGCGTGACCTATCTGGCCCGCGAACCGGAGAGCGGTGAGGAGGCTGCGCTCAAGGTCTTCGTGCCGCCGGCGTCGGGGCAACGGCCGGCGGGCGACGAGGCCGCGGTCATGGCCGACGCGCTCGACGCCTTCCGCCGCGAGGCCGAGCTGCTCCAGCGGCTCGACCATCCCGGTCTGCCAAAGCTGTTGGATTTCCAGGAGCTCGACGGCGGCGGCTTCATGGCGCTCAGCTACGTCGACGGGCGCAGCTTGGCCAAGACGCTCGCCGCCGAAGCCGGGGCACAGGTCGCGGAACTCGCACGCGCCGTGCTCGAGCCGCTGGCCGCGACGCTGGACTACCTGCACGAACAGGGCTTTCTGCATCGCGACCTCAAGCCGGCCAACATCTGGACGGTCGCACCCGGGGACGTCCGCCTGATCGATTTGGGCGCCGCGTTGCCGCTGGGGGCCGGACCTGAGGGCCGCCCCGAGCTTTCACAGGCGACGCCGGGATACGCGGCGCCCGAGCAGTACAAGAAGGACGGCAAGGAGGGGCCTTGGACCGACGTCTACGGCCTGGCCGCCGTCGCCTACCGGATCGTCGCCGGCCACGCGCCGCTCGATGCCCGCGCGCGCGCCGACGGCGAGGCCATGACGCCGGCGCGCGACGCCGGCAAGGGCCGCTGTCCTGCCGAGCTGCTCGCCGCCATCGACGCGGGCCTGGCGTTGGAGCCGCCGAAGCGGCCGCAATCGCCGGCGGCCTTCGTCAGCGCGCTCGGCGTGGCGGCCCGGGCCGGAGAAGGGATATCCGACGGCGCGGCCCCGAATCACTCCGATGTGGCCGACCTGAGCACCAAACGGGACGAGAGCGCGATCGACGACTATCCGCCGACCGAGCGGGTGACGCGGGTCCCCGTCGTGCACAAGGTCCAGGGCGCCAAGCTGTCGCTGCCCGAAGGAGCCTCCCTCGAGACGGTCTCCACGGGGTCCCGGCAGCTCGCCCGCGTCGCCGGCGGGCTGCTGCTCCTCGTCATGCTGGCGGGCGGCGCCTGGGGCGGCTGGGAAGGCTATCTGCGTTTCATCAAGAGCAACTGGGAGGTCGATCCCTCGGGCGCCGGCGACACCGTCTCGATCGCCGAGGCCATGGCGCTGGCGCGACCCGGGGCGACCATCACCATCCGTCCGGGCCTCTACGACGAGAGCCTGATCATGACCCGGCCGCTGCATCTCCTGGGCGCCCCCGCCGGCGAGGACCTGCCGCAGCTGGCGCCCAAGACCGGCCCCTGTCTGGTGGCGCGCGCCGACGGCGGGTCGCTCAGATCCATCGCGCTCAAGGGCGCCGACCGGCGCGACAACGGGCCGGTCCCCTGTCTCGATCTGGGCAGCAACATGGTGGTCGCCGACAGCCGCATCGGCAACGGCTCGGGCCCCGCGGTGCGCCTACGCGACGGCGCGGATCCGATCCTGCGCGACAACGTGATCGCCGAGGTCGAAGGCCCGGCAGTGATCGTCGACAGCGGCGCGCGCGGCACGATCTCGGGCAACCGGATCGAAAGCACTTCGAAGGCGGGACTGATCATCCGCGGCGGCGCCGCCCCGACCGTCAAGGCCAATCAGTTGTCCGAGACCGGACAGGCCGGCATCCTGCTGACCGGCGGCAGCAAAGGCTGGATCGAGGACAACGAGATCATCGGCAGCCGCGCCTCCGGCATCGAGGTGCGCGACGGCGCCGCGCCCTACGTCAGAGGCAACCGCATCGAGGCCTCCGAGCAGGCCGGCCTGTTCGTCTACGACGGCGGCCGCGGCCGCTACGAGAACAACTCCATCGCCGGCAACGCCTACTCCGGCGTGGTGATCTTGAGCGGCGGCGCGCCCGAGCTGAGCGGCAACGAGATTCGCGAGAACGGCGAACACGGCGTGCTCGTGATGGACGGCGGCAAGGGTCGCATCGAAGGCAACGTGATCGAGACCAACGGCGGCCACGGCATCGCCCTGTCACTCGGTGCCGGTGCCGAGATCGGCGAGAACGAGGTGCGCGGCAATGCCGAGCCTCAGGTGCAGACCGGCGAGGCGGCCGGGCCCTGAGCCTTGGCGCCGGCTGGGCGGCCCCTGCGCTTTGCACTATAGTCTTGGACGTGAATTGCGGCTCGACGAGCCCTCGAGGCGAGGAGACCAGGCCCTGAAGAGTTATGTGATCGGGCGCAGCCCCTACGCCGACGTCATACTGGCCGACACCTCCGTAGCCCGCCGGCATGCCGAGGTGGTGGTCACCGACGACAACCGCTTCTACGTCACCGACTGCGCCAGCGAGAACGGCACTTGGCGGCAGGTGACGTCGGACAAGGGTGAGGAGGACTGGGAGACGATCCGCCAGGCCTTCGTCGCCTCCGACGACGTGTTGCGCTTCGGCAATCACCGCTGCAGCTTGCGCGGCCTGCTCGGACAGATGACGCTCGCCAGCGGTGGTGGCGGCGGCAGCGTCTCGGAGCCCGGCCGCTGGCAAACCGACGCGCCGCGCGAGAGCGGATCGAACCTGCCGCGGGGCCGGGTCGAGCGCGATCCGATCACCGGAGAAGTGGTCCCGAAGAGGCTCTAGGACTTGGCCGATACGATCTTCAACGGGGAAAAGGCCGGCACCGAGGTGAAAGCCCCGGTGCGCCGGATCTTCTCGCATCCGGTGATCCTGCTCGGCTGCTTGGCCGCGGCGGTCGGCGGGATCCGACTGATGGAGCTCTACCTGCCGGACTGGGCGGCGATCATCCTCATCGACCGCGACCGCGAGATCTATCCCTTCACGGTGCAGAACCTGATGTGGCTGGTCTTCGCCCTGGGCTTCGGCGAGCTGATCGTGCGCACCCGCGAAGCCCTGGCGGAACGCCAGCAGCTGCACGCCGGCTATCTGCCGGAGGACGAGCGCACCATCCTGCAGGGCCCCGAACTGCGCAAGATCTACGCCGCGGCGCGCCAGGCCTCGGGGGCCGGCGGCAGGGCCCACGGCCGCTTCCTGCCGCGGCTGATCCAGCGCATCATCCTGCAGTTCCAGACCAGCCGCTCGATCGAGCAGGCCAACGCCCTGCTCAACTCCAGCATGGACCTCTCGCTGCACGAGATCGACCTGCGCTACAGCGTGATCCGCTACGTCGTCTGGGTGATCCCGACGCTGGGCTTCATCGGCACCGTCATCGGCATCTCGCTGGCGCTGGCCTATGCCGGCGCGGTGGACGTGCAGGATCCCGACCTTCTGGCCGAGCTCACCAAACGCCTCGCCGTCGCCTTCAACACCACCTTGCTGGCGCTGGTCATGTCGGCCGTGCTCGTGCTCCTGCAGCACATCGTGCAGATGAAGGAGGAAGGTGCCCTCAACGAGGCGGGCCAGTACTGCCTCGACAACCTGATCAACCGGCTCTACGAGGACTAGACGCGATGCGGCTGCGGCCGAAGCGCAATCTCGAGGTGCTGAGCATCTCTGCGCTCGATCTCTTCGCCTCGGCGCTCGGCGTGTTCATCCTGATCGCGATCTTTCTGTTCCCGTTCTACCTGCGCCAGCCCTCGGTCGAAGCCGACGTGGCCGGCGCCCAGGCCAAGCTGGAGGCGGCGGGTTTGTCGCTGGAGCAGGCCAAGCAGATCGCGCAGGATGCCGCCGACGCGCGCGCCGACGCCGAGGCCTTGCGGCTGCGCGCGGTCGACGAATTGCAGCAGGCCAGGGCCTCGCGATCCGATGCCAAGGATGCTTTGCTCGAGGCGGCCAGCCGCGCCAACGAGACCTTGGAGGAGAAGGGCGCGCTCGAGGAGGAGATGGCCAACCTCTTCATCGACGATCTCGACCTGGTCTTCGTGATGGATGCCACGGGGAGCATGCGCGACGAGATCGAGGACGTGCAGACCAATTTGATCGGCATCGTGCGCGTCCTGCACCGCCTGGCGCCCAGCGTCAGCGCCGGCTTCGTCGCCTTCAAGGACCGCGACGACGAGTACCTGTCGCGCGTCTTTCCGCTCACGCCGATGACCGGGCCGAACCTCGCGGGGCTGCAGGCCTTCGTGGAGGGCCTTTCGGCCGGCGGCGGCGACGACTATCCCGAACCGGTCGGCCAGGCGATGCTTCGGGCCATCAAGATGCCTTGGCGCAACGGCGTGCAGTCGCGCATCGTCCTGATCGGCGACGCGCCGGAGCATCGCGAGAACTGGGGTCGGGTCACCGAGATGATCGCGAGCTTCGCCAACGGCAGGCCGTCCGGCGCCGCCCCGGCCCGGGTCTCGGCGATCTTCACCGGGCGCAAGGACGAGGGACGGGAGTTCTACGAGCGGGTGGCGCGCGTGGGCAACGGCGACTTCGTCACCCACCGCGGCCGGATCATGGAAAGCGTCCTGCTGTCGGTGCTCGAGCCCGATCCGAGCACGGTCCGGCGGGGCGGTTGAGGAGCCTGATACATGGACCCGAAAGACGACGAGCGTCTCCTGGGGCTGGAGGGCGGCTGGCGCTTCGAAGGCCACGACGGCATGGGCCGGCCGGTGCGGATTCTGGTCGGTGAGACCGAGCTCTCGCGCGCCTACCTCGGCGTCACCGTCGGCCGGCATCCGATGCTGTGCCAGCGCATGATCGACGACTCCAGCGTATCGCGCCGCCACTTCCGGATCGGACGCTCGGCCGGCGGCGCCTTCATCGAGGACGTCAACTCCCTGAACGGCACCTACCTCGACGGTGAAGCTCTGACGCCCTTCGATCCCGTGGTGCTGAACGACGGCCAGACTCTGAGCCTTGGCCGCGTGGTGCTGACCGCTGCGCGCCTCGGTGCGGAGCCGGGGGCTTAAGGGGCGCCCCCGCGATGAAACGGACCAGCCGCGAGCTGTCGATCTTCTCGCTGTCGGCTCTCGACATTCTGGCCATGGCGACGGGCGCCTTCGTGCTCTTCGTCGTGGTGTTGATGCCCTATTACCGCCGCACCTTCGACGCCCACGCCGAGATCGACGACGTGCTCTCCTCGACCGCGCAGATGCAGGCGCAGGCCGATGAGATCCGCCGGTCCGCCAATGCCGAGGCACGCGCGGCGGCACAGCTGCGGGCCGAGGCCGAGCGCATCAAGCGCGCCGCCGCCGAGGAGCAGGCCGCGGCCACCAGCCTGCAGGACGAAGCCGCCGCCGCGGACGGCAAGGCGGCCGACCACCAGCGCAAGATCGCCGAGATGGAAGCGATCGTGCAGCAGCGCATCATCCAGCAACTGGACATCGTCTTCGTCATCGACACCACGGCCAGCATGACCTTCGTGCTGCGCGAGCTGTCGCTTTCCATGGCCGGCATCATCAACGTGCTGGAGCGGCTGGTGCCGTCGTTGCGGGTCGGGGTGGTGGCCTATCGGGACCACGACCTGAGCAGCGAGCTGCTGCGCATCCTGCAGCCGACTGCGACCGCGGACCGGGCGCCGGAGGTGCTGAACTTCGTCGACTCGCTGCGCGCGGCGCGGCAAGGCGGGCGCACACCGCAGGAGGCTCTCTTCGCGGGCTTGCGGCGCGCCCTCGAGATGCCGCTCAGGTCGGGCGCCAAGCAAACCATCATCGTGATCGGCGACGCGGCCGCGCACACGGAGGTGCAGTCCGAGGCGCTGATCATGGCCCACCAGTTCTCGACCAGCGGGCCCAAGCGCACCGTGTCGACGCTCTTCGTGACGACCGAGTCCTACCTGCGATTCGGCAGCGGCGACCGCGAGTTCTTCGCCTCCCTGGCCAAGGCCGGCGGCGGCGAGTTCAACGACCACGGCGGCCAGATGATGGAATCGGTGCTGCTGTCGGTGCTCGACGGTTGAGCCGCTGAGGGCTAAAGCCCAGGCTTGGCAGCCAGCTCCTCGGCGGTCAGCGGACAGCGGCAGTAAGGGCAGCGCGTCGCGGCCACGACCTTCTCGACCGCCGCTTCGTCCGCCTCGACGCCGTACTGGGCCAGGAGCGCCTGCACCTCGGCGATGAATCCCTGATGCCGGGTCTCCGCGCCGCAGGCACCGGCCAGGTAGCTCTCTTCGAGGGCGCCCTCGAGCGGCTCGATCGTGAAGGCCCGCAGGCCCGCGACCGGCGCGCCGATGCCGAGGGCGGCCAGACTGGCCGTGGAAAGAAAACGCCGCCGTGTCGATGCTGGCATGGAGCAAGTCTCCCGGTAGACGGCCAAAGGTAATAGCTTCAGGTCGGCGGTCAATGGCCGTCTGAAGGTGCAGTCTCCGATATATGGCGAATGACTGGCTGCGCGGGAAGGGGGTCTTCGCCCGGTACCTGAGGGGGAGGCGCGGCCAGAAAGCGCTGCGAATCCGCCCCCTAGGCCGTTAACTCATTGTTTACCTTACTGCTTTTCTAATAGAGCGGGTTGAAACCGGCACTCACCACCGACGGCGGGCCGAATCGAGGACCGTCCGTCGGCAACTGGCCGGGCTCAGGCCGCCCCCGTGACCGCCGCGAAGGGGTTCTCCCGTCCGGCACCCTGGCTCGGGCAGGGCAATGGGCGGATCGTCCTGGGACCGGCAGAGGAGACGCACCATGGCCGAAGCCCCGAGCTTCGCCGCCGCGCTCAAGCGCAACGCCGAGGCCTTCGACGAACTGCTGCCGCAGCTCATCGAGAACGAGAAGGGCAAGTGCGCTTTGCTACGCGACGGCAAGCTGGTCCAGGTATTCGACAGCATGAGCGAAGCCGTAGACCACGCTCAGCAGGCCTACCCCGACGGCCTCTACATGCTGCGCTTGGTCGAGCGCTAGGGCTCGACGCGCCGCCGAGCGGCAATCCCCCCCTCCCCACCGCCCGCCCGGCCAGCGATCGGAAGCGGCACAGCGCTGCCCGCTATCGCCGTCACCGGCTATCGGTAGAAGTATTCGACCAGCGACATCGGGATCGCCGGAATGTAGGTCACCATCATGAGCACGACCAAGAGGATCAAGATGAAGGCGATGTTCACCTTGGTCACTTCCCAGACGTTGGCCTTGGCGATCGAGCAGGCCGTGATCAGCACGCTCGCGACCGGCGGGGTTTGCTGACCGATCGCCAGGTTGAGACAGACCACCAGGCCGAAGTGCACCGGGTCGATGCCGACCAGGGTGATCAGCGGCACGACGATCGGCACCACCAGGATGATCGCCGCGGCCGAATGCAGGAACAGGCCGATCGCCAGGAAGAAGAGGTTCATCAGCATCAGGATGGCGTACTTGTTCTCGGTGACGCTGAGGATCCAGGCGGCGAGCTTCTGCGGCATCTGCTGCTCGGTCAGATAGACCCCGACCAGCGCCGAGGCGGCGACCAGCAGCATCACGACTGCGGTCTGTTGCCCGCCCTCGACCAGCGCCACCTTGAGCCGCGGCAAATCGAGCTCGCGATAGATGAACATGCCGATGAAGAGCGCGGCGACCACCGCGATGCCGGCGCCCTCGGTGGCGGTGACGATGCCGCCGAAGATCGAGCCCAGGATGATCAGCGGCAGCAGCAGCGCCCAGCTCGCCTCCTTGAAGGTCTCCCAGACCCGCGCCAGCTGGAAGATCTCCTCGACCGGCCAGCCGTAGTGGCGGGCGAAGAGATAGGACACCAGCATCAGCGCCAGGCCGCCGAGCAGGCCGGGTATGACGCCCGCGACGAAGAGCTGCACGATCGAGGCGTCGGCCATGACGCCGTAGAGGATCATCGGGATCGAGGGCGGGATGATGATCGCCAAGGAAGCCGAGGAGGAGGTCACGGCCGCGGCGAAGGCCTTGGGGTAGCCGCGCTTCTTCATGGCCGGGATCAGGATCGAGCCGGTCGCGGCGACGTCGGCCACGGCCGAGCCGGAGATCTCGGCGAAGAACAGCGAGACCCCGATGTTGATCATCGAAAGCCCGCCGCGCACGAATCCGAGCAGCGCCGAGGCGAAGGCGATCAGGCGGTGCGACAAGCCCGCCGAGTTCATGATCGCGCCCGCCAGCACGAACATGGGAATCGCCAGGAGCGGGAACTTGGTGGCGCCGTCGAACATGACCAGGGCGACGTTGGGCAGGATGTCCGTGCCCTGGGTCAGCACCATGGCCGCGACCGCGACGCAGCCGAGCGCCACGGCGATCGGCACGTCGATCAGGATCAGGGCCAGCAGGCCGGTCAGCATGAGCGCCAGGGTCATGGGCCGCGCCGCTCCGCGCCTTCGGGCTCGATCACGATACCCTGTTCCTCCAGGTGCGCGATCTCCACTTCGTCGGCGCTGATCCCGGCGCGCATGCGCCGCCAGTAGGCCGGCAGTCCGAGCGCCTCGCAGAGCATGAAGAGGGCCGCGCCGATCGGAATCACGGACTGGGTGAACTGCACCGGCACATTTGTCAGGCTGACCAGCGTCATGCCCTCGAGCACGACCAGCACCTGCCAACCGGTCCAGGCCAGTACCGCGAAGAAGG
>JAAUXY010191913.1_pt1 | contig 13647 bp, 8 predicted proteins | sample 7278121 | NCBI WGS metagenome assembly JAAUXY01 (sample SAMN14350117, study PRJNA611818) | marine sediment metagenome | isolation source: surface marine sediment (1.8m) | place: French Polynesia: Moorea | collected 2018-08 | reverse complement strand
CGCCGAGCTCCGGGGCGACTTCAGCCAGTCGAACCCGGCCTGCTCGCCGATCCCGACCGACCCGACCACCGGCCAGCCCTTCCCGGGCAATGTGATCCCGGAGGATCGCATCGGCCAGGCGGGTTCGCTCTATCTGCAGCTCTATCCGCAGCCCAACGCGTCGCTGCCGGGCAGCTGCAACAATTGGGTCGAGGCTCTCTCGGTTCCGATCAACTGGGATCAGATCAACGCCCGTGCCGACTGGAGCATCAGCCAGAACGCGCGCTTCATGCTGCGCTACACCGAAGACGGTTGGGACAACCTCGGCCCCACCGCCGGTGACGCCAACGGCCTGTGGGGAGACGACCCCTTCCCCGCCGTCGATTCGGCCTGGGAACAGCCCTCGGATTCGCTGGTCGCTCAGCTCAACCAGGTGATCGGCTCAACGGCGATCAATACCGTGACTTACTCGGCGTCGGGCAATGAGATCATCATCAGCCCGACCGGCGATCGGGCGCTGCTCGACGCGATCAACGCGGCGACGCCGCCGGTCTTTCCGGACAAGACCGCCAACCCGCGCGGTCACCCGGTATTCTGGGGCGCCGGTGGCCTACAGACCCTGTGGAACGCCGGCCCGTGGAACAACTTCCAGGACCTGTCGATCTTCAAGGACGACTACGAGCAGGTGTTCGGCGACCACGTGGTCAAGGCCGGCGTACTCTACGGTGACAACCAGAAGCTCGAGATCCTCGACGTCGCGGGTGGCGAGACCACGGCCTACTGGGGCTCGACAGGCGTCGAGTCCAACCCCTGGGGCGGCGGCTCGGGCAACATCATCGCCGACTTCCTGCTCGAAGACATGCTCTTCGGCTTCGGCGAGAAATCCGCCTCCGGCACCGCCGACCAGCGTTGGGAAGACTTCGAGGTCTACCTCGCCGATAGCTGGAAGGTCTCGGACAACGTGACCTTCGACTTCGGTGTCCGCTGGTCGAAGTTTGACGGTTCCTCCGACGCCGGCGCCCAGTCGCTCAACTTCGATCCCAACTCGTTCGATCCCGCCCTCGGCGGCGACGCGTGCAACGGCTTGCTATACCAGCCGGGTCAGCCGAATCCGTGTGCCGCGGCCGGCTTCCTCGGCGGCACGCCGGGCCCGAACGAGACCTTGGTCAACACCGACGACGACAACTTCGCCCCGCGTCTCGGCCTGGCCTGGGACGTCTTCGGGACCGGGCGCAGCGTGGTCCGGGCCGGCTTTGGCCAGTTCTACCAGCGCGAGCGGCTCTCCCCGAACCTCGGCCTGGTCAACAACCCGCCGTTCATTCAGAGCACCGGCGGCATCCGTACCCTCGACGGCACCGTTGAGTTCCTGGATTTCGTTTCCAGCGGCCGGCCGGTGAACGGCATCGACGTCAACGCCGAGACGCCGTACACCAACCAGTTCAACCTCACCTGGGAGCAACAGCTCGGCGACAACTCGACGATCGAGGTGAGCTACGTCGGCAGCCGCGGGCGTCATCTCCTGCGCTCCAACGAGATCAACCAGGTGGCTCCGGGGGATCTCGACTCCAACGGCGTCGACGATCGGCTCGACTTCGTCCGCTGCGCCGGCCCGGACAACGGTTGCCGCGCTCAGTACCGACCCTTCGGCCCGGCCTTCGGGGACGGCGACATCGTCTACTGGACCACCGACGGCGCCTCGGAGTACGACTCGCTGCAGACCCAGTACACCCTGCGCTTCGGCCGCGGTTCGCAGTTCCAGGCCTCCTATACCTTTGCGGACTTCAACACGAATACCGGCATGAACGACTCTTCGGCTGGCCTCAACGCGGACGCGACGACCTACGACCAGTCCATTGCGAGCGTCAACTGGGGGCCGTCGATCGTCCATCGCGACCACGTCTTCAACGCCAGTGCGATCTACAATCTGCCGACCTTCGAGGGTCAGGGTGGATTCAAGGAGTACGTCCTCGGCAACTGGTCGATCGGCGGCATCGTGATCTACTCCACCGGTTCGCCGATCACCATCCTGGGAGACAATCCTGGGGGCGATTTGTCGGGCAGGCATCCGGGGGGCGTCGGCTACGACGGCAACTCGACGCCGCTGCTCACCGGCGCGCCGTGCAGCGGCAGCGGTAGCGAGCTGCAGGTCCTCAACCCGGCGGCCTTCACCTTCAACGGTTACCGTCTGGGAGACAACGCCCAGCAGTCGGGACGAGGCCAGTGTGAAGGCCCGGACTTCTTCCAGGTCGATCTCTCGTTCTACAAGCAGATCTACTTCGGTGATCGCTTCAACGTGCAGCTCCGGTTCGAGTTCTTCAACATCTTCGACGAGGTCAACGTGGTCGGCCAGTCGGTGGACCGGAACTTCAACCCGGGCGTGACCCTCGACGGGCCCCGCGGCTCGGCGACGACCGTCGTCAGCACCGGCACGCCGCAGTCCACGTTCGGAGCGGCCTCCGCGGTGCGCGATCCGCGCCAGGTGCAGTTGGGCATCAAGTTCTCCTTCTAGAGACCTCGCCTGACAGCACTGTCTGAGAAGGCCCCGAGCCGCAAGGCTCGGGGCTTTTGCGTTTGGGATGCAGCAGGGCCGCGGAGGTACTACCGGGGCACGACGTCGCGGCAGGCTTTGACCGCCTTCTCTTCCCGTACGAGGCGAGCGCGGGTCCAGACCAGGCTCGAGCTCAGTCCTCCGAGGCGACTCCCGGCCGCGCTCTTCCATGTGGAGATCACGGTGTCGAGCTCATCCTGGCGCACCATCTCATAACGCAGGCGCGGCGACCGCGCCACCTCGCCGTCGAGCGGGTCGACCGGCAAACCGTGAAAGCTCGCCAGGAGGCGCAACCCCTGATCGTCGGGGAAAACGGCTAGCGCTTCCTCCAGAACGGCGACCGCCCGGGGCGCGCCGGCTTCAGAGTCGAACTGCGCCAATTCCTGGTAAGCCAGAATGCGCCAGACATCGTCGCCGGTTCCCCGGGCGACGCTCTCGAAGTCGGCACGGCCGTCACCCACCCGGCCCCGGCGCGCCAGGTTGACGCCGCGACGCACGAGAATCTCCGGATCGTCACCGCGCTCTTGAGTGAGTCGAGTCAGCAGATCCAGGGCCTCCTCGTAGCGACCCGACTTCTCCTCTAGAAACGCGGCCCAGTAGAGAGCCGAGGCGCTTTGCGGCGTCAGCGAGACGGCTTGCCCGGCGGCTTGGCGAGCCATCTCGTTGAGGGCCAGAAAGCCTTGACTCGAAAGACGCCCGGCGATCGCCACCAGCAGCCGCGAATGCCGTCGCCGAGCTTCGTCGCTGGGCTTCGAGCGCTGGGAATATCGCTTCAGCACCGACCGATAACGCCTCCTGGCCTCGCTCGCGAGCCAGCGCTGGCCGGTCGTCGCATGGACGATAAAGACTTCGAAGTAGAACTGGGTCAGAGGCCACAGGGCCTCGGGCTCGAGCTCGCTGATGCTATTCAGCACATAGCTATCGAGGTCCGCCACGCAGCGGACCCTGGTGGAGACCCCTGACCCTCGCGGCGGCTGGACGACGTTTCTGCCGATCAGGCCCACCTCGAGGCTGGCGAATCGACGCGGGGCGTCAAGGCTCATGCCGCCGCTCCAGTGCTCGATGGGCAGCAGGTAATGATGAACCATCGACGGACTGTCGCTTTCAGCCGAGCTCTGGGTGCCGACAGGCGCCGACAGGACGAGGCCGAGCAGCACAAGGAGCGTCTTGCCCTTACTGATCGACATACCCTTCCCGGGTCCGGACCCGCGCGCCCGGCCGGTTGACCGTCACCTCCAGCTGTCGCCAGGAGCCGTCGCGGCGCCTGGAATCGGGGTAGTAGCCGAGGGCATACTGCTCGCGGAGCTCCTGCAGAATCCCGCGGAAGGAATCCTCGACGTCGCCGGGGCCGGCGATCCGCACCACCCGGCCACCGCTGCGCCGCACGATCCGCTCGAGGCGCTTCCAGGTACGCAGCAGATCGTCTTTCCCTCGCCAAGACGAGAGGGGAACAAAGCGCGCCGCCTCGCCGTCGGCTTGCGGCCCGATCTTCGGCTTCTCGTCGAAACGCCGCACCCAGTAGAGCATCGCTTCGCTGCGCTGTGCCGCTGCCTCGAGCTGGTCGACGTCGAGGACGCTCTGCTGGTCCCAACCGTCGCTCAGCAAGACGACGACCCGCCGTCCCTGGCGTTTCTCGAGCATCTGCAGGCCGAGGTAGAGGTGGTCCAGAACCGCGGAGCCTCCCCGCGCCTCGATCGCCAGATCCGGAGCCGCCTGGCTGGCGCCGTACCAGGGCGTGGCCTCCAGCAGACGATCCGAGTAGACGAGGATGCGGGCCTCATCATATTCCTGCATAGCTCCGACGAAGCTCCGCGCCCCGGCCAGAGCGAGCTCAAGACGACCTCCCCGCATGCTGCCGCTGCCGTCGAGCAGCAGGATGGCGGTGAACGGAATATCGCCGCCCTCGAAGGTGACGAGCTCCTGCACCTGCCCCTGATCACGAACCGTGAAGTCGCCGCGCTCCAGACTCAGGAGACGTCGACCGCCACGGTCGGTGACCATGACATAGAGCTGTCGCAGTCCAACATCGACCTCCTCGTGAATGACGATTCCCTGCTGACCGGAGGCGGTCTGGATGGCGAAGAGAACGGTGAGGACGAAGGAGAGGCTCGGCAGCCGTCTCCGCCAGGCTCCCGGATGGCTTTCGGCCCTGGACGGCCTATGGCTGCCGAAGGCATCCGAAACGCCTACCTCCGCGTCAAGAGCATCCAGCGTGCTCGTCATGACGCATGGTAGCACGCGAACCGCGGAAGCCCTTGGGGCATCCCATCGGCGTGGTCGTAATCAGCGCTAACGGTCGTCGGGCCTGGGGCAGCCCCGGTGTCCATCGACTCCGAGGACCGTGGGTCAGTCGGAGTCGGAGCCGGAGTCGGAGTCCGAGCCGCCGCCTCCCTGGCCGGGCACGCAGGCGTTGAAGAAGTTCGACTGCTGCACGATGAAGCAGGGGAAGTTACCGGGGAACCCGGCATTTCCCTGTGGGTCGTTGCTGCACCCCGCGCCATGGGTCGACTTCATCAGCTCGACCGGGATTCCCGGCTGCGTCGGCCCGTGGTCGCGGATCGCCAGGAGCACCTCTGCGCCGAACGGGTTGTCGAAGATCATGTCACCGCCGCCGGGGAAGTGCCTATGCACATAGGTGTTGTCCTGCTCGGGGATGAAGCCGACGGGGAGGATACCCGAGACCGTGGCGTTTCCATCTGCATCCGTGGTGGCGCCACCTCCGATGTGTCCTACCCACGCCATCGGCACGCACTGGTCGTCCGAGCCAGCGCCGTCGTAGTTGCGGACGATGAACCACAGGGTGAAGTGGTGAAACGGTCCCATCCCGGAGGTCTCGATGATCGCCGAGAGTCCATCCTCGGACCTCACCAGGACGGAGGTCGCACCGGGGATGATCTCCCTGATCGGAGGACCTCCGGGGACGAAGGTGATGTCATTCATGATGCCTACCTCCACCACCACGTCGTCGGAGTCGTCGTCGGAGTCGCTGTCCGCGAACCCCGTCGTCGTGATCAGCGAGGCCAGCAGAAGGGGCATCCCAAACATCCACGACTTCCTGAAGGTAGACATACTCATCTCGATTCTCCTCGTTGGTTAACCGACGATCCGTTCTTGTCCGACTGAAATAGGCAACTCAGAATAGCGTATTCTTACCACATCACCAGCCGCCCTGCCGCCTATTCACCGGCTCTCAGGGCCCTCTCTGGGTGCCACCCGCCTCGGGCAGGCCGCCCCTCTCAGGGCGCCCCTCAGGGTGCCACCCGCCTCGGGCGGGCCACCTGATTCGCGTTGCGCCGGCGAGGATTCAGGGCTCCACGCCAGGGCACCGGCATCCTTCAGTCGAAAACGTTAGAACCGGCAGTTTTCGCGAGCTGATAGAGAACCAAAAGCACCAGGACATCGTACGCTTCTATCTCGGCGGGTAAAGCTCCGTCGCTCACGGAGTCTGCCGAACGTCTCCCGGCTGAGCGCCGGCGCCGCGCCGTGCGCTCGAGCCGGTGGGTTCGCCGCAAGGAACTCAGGCATCAGCCTTCACTTCACCAGAAGATGGTAGCCCGAAGGCAAGCTTATCCATCGCCGAGTCTCGGTGGCATTCACCCTCGTTGTAGTAGTTAAGTAGACAGACAATCTTCTCGGCGGATTCAACGATTCTCGACCTGTGCTCACAAACAGTCCCATCCATGATCAGGAGGTTACCGGCAACTGGTTTGACATCTCGTACAATGCCATCCAAGCACCGAATCTCAGTCTGCCCGCCTACATTAGTCGTGACATACAACAGGACTGTGATGCTGTTTGTATCGAGATGCCAACCCATCTCGCAAGTCCTTGGCTCATAGATCTTTACTGAATAAGCGCTTCTCTCGAAGGGAGAAACGACCAGGGAACGCCCAGCCACTTCGCCAGCAAGAGGACAGACTGATTTATAGAAACTATTGATCTCTGGAAGGATGACATCCGTCTGGAAACGATCGTAGATGAACGACCGAGCATCGCCTCGTCCAGAGCAATGTGATCTTTGACTCTCCGTCAGCTCCACCAGGCGTGGGCTGATATCTGCCGAGTGGACTTGCCTTAGCCAGTTGCCGACGAAGGGGGCAACATCGACGACTACTGTGAATCCAAGGCGGTCAAAATTCGTCGCGTGCGATTCGACTGACGAGTAACTTACTTTTAGCATATCTGCCAATATTCTAAAAGATTACGCCCGTTCCTTCTTCGGACGGCTCGAGCAGTACTGAAGAATCCACTAGCCTATCGAAATGCTCAACGAAAGGCCGAACCGTGATTTCATTGAGGCCCTCAATGCAGATCAGCGTTCTGATGGCAGAGGTGTCTTCGTAAAGATGGGGGATGCCCACGAATAGTCTCCGCTCGTCGGATATCAGATAAGAAGCCTGAATCCTCAAGGCAGTCCTGTAGAAGAAGGAAATGTTGTTTGTACCAGGAGCATTTCTGTTCCTCTTCCTACATAGTTCGAAGTGCTGGTATCCTCTCTCACCGATAGTAGCAGCTGAAGCCTCTATCTCACGACTTTGGAACTGATAGACTCGTCGATACTCGAAGTCAGGCCTGCTGCCTATCTTGCTTTCGATTGCGTCATAGTATCGATCGAGATGTCGACCCTGGGGATCTGGGCCGCAGGTATGATGTGTGACGCAAAGCAGACTCTTGGTTGCAGCCTCTATTGTGTCCTGCACAGCGTCATAGATCTTGGACCGGCCTCTCTTCGTCTTGGCATTTATGATCTCAACGCTATGCTGAGAGTTTATTGGCCCCGCGTAATCCAGAAGCGCTCTCTGGAGCTCGACTGCGCTTGCACTCTCGCCCAGTGATATCGGTGCAGCTGACGATCCCCTCTTGATCGTCTCGTAGATTTGGCCTAGCGAAGCTTCCAATGAAGTGCTGAGCGTCCTGGCCAAGTCGCTTCGCTGGTACTCGATAGTCCGATGATGTTTGAGATCGAAAGGAAGGTCGGAGACCGCTTGACTAATCGTCACTACCGGCTTACCAAGTGCCATTGCATAGCCTACTTCCCACATGACATTTGGATTGCTAGAGGTGAGGTCCGCTAAGCAGAGATCTGCGCCTCTGAGCTCTTCAAGCAGATCATCTGAGATCTTTCCTGGCGCTTTGATATCGTCAAGTCTTCTGCAATCCACCCTCTGCCCTTTCGCAGTCAGTCTGCTGGCGACAGACTGAATGGTTGCATAGACATCATTGAAGGGCTGGTCAAAAGGCATGATCACGAAACACTTCATCTCAGAATCGTCCTTAATTAGTATGGTCCGTTGAGTAGCATTCTGATCAATGAGTCACGAGTTTCGGCGAACGGGCACTGCTAACCGGCGAACCAAAGCGAAGCGATGGTTCGCCCGGTTGAGCATGTTGTTACCTGCGTCTTCACGCAACTCCTTAGTCCGCTTCTCGAGAAGCTCAGAGAGGTCATAGCCTAACATACGGAGCCCAGCCAGTCTCGAAGAAACTCGACGGCGAACACCGCTGCAGTCTCACATCCAGCCTCCAAATAGGAATCAGACTTGTTCTCATCTGCCAAATCGGCTACTCCTCGAATCATCAGGAACTCGCACGCTTGATGATGCGCAGCAGTGGCTATACCCGCACCTTCCATCTCAACCCCAAGTGCATCGCGTCGCCACCGCAAAAGTCTATCGATTTGCCCAGAACCAGCTATGACTTTCTCACCCGAGAGCAACGGCCCGAATCGGACGCGAGGGGCGTCCGACAGCGGCTCCGGAAGGCTCCGCTCGTCGGGCCACCAAGGTCCCGCTGCGACCCGCTGAGCACTCTGGAGAGCCAGCGGTGAGACGGCATGGGTTCTCCACCTGACCTCAGGACCTGCGTCGGTTAGCTTCTGTAGCTCAAAATCAGCAATCATGGTAGCAACAAGCACGTCGCCGTTCCTCACGCCAGCAGCAGAGAATCCTCCGGCACCGCCGACGAGAAGAACGAGTCGCGGACGCCAGTACATCAATACCTGTGTGGCAACAACCGCAGCAGTCAAGCGGCCGATTTCAACGATCGGGACTGCTATGCCGACACGCTCATTCAAGGGACCGGGAACACGCACCTCAACTCCGCCGAAGCGTTCTTTGTTAGAGCCAACAGTCAGCTCTCGGAGCATGGCGTCATGCTCGTACTGGAGCGCGCTTATTATGACGAACTCCGGATTACTCGTTTTGCTCATGCGATTCATAACCCGACTTGGCTCGCAACCACCTTAGTGTCAATCTGACTAGAACTCATTTCGGCCTGGTCCCAAAGTGCCCGTGCAACTACATCGTTTTCTGCATGTATCCAGACATTCTCCCCGCTATGATCCTTGAACCAAATAAGGAAGCTGTCATCGGCAACAACGAAGGTCATGAGTCTTGAGTCCTCGCACCACCGAAGACGAAATTTGGAGCCCCGGCGACGCGTGGCTTTTGTGAGCGTCTCGAGATTCGCCGAAACGATACCTTTGAATCTTGTATTCTTGACACTGCGGATATCAGCGGCAAGAGCTGGCAGAGAGGCTACGCAACGAAACGCTGGTCGCGCGCCACCGGAAGCTCCCCTCGCTAAATTAATATATTCATCGAACTGCTCTTTTTCATAACCTATAGCGTGATCCGGCCGCCCATAGGGTCGGGTCCCAACTATTAGTATTGGCGTCCTGGCAACCAGGGCTACTCGAACTTTTGCCGCACGGATTAAGGCCGTTCCTTGTTCGAAGAGTGAGCGTTTTCCCTCCGATTGGAATGGCGACCTAAGCCTTGCGAGTGCCGCATGTAGACCAGCGCCACTCTGAATGCTTGTGAGCCAGCTCGCAAGCTTGTTCTTAGCAGCCGCCTTGCGGTTGAGCGGTAAATAGGTGACGCCTAGCAAATCAGTTGCCAATTTTGGCTTTCCAGCTACGGCGATGGCCACGGCCGTATCTCCCAATGTGCCGCTAAAGAGGCCATACTCCAGGAGAACGTTGTCCCGCGGAGCTGCTATCTTGTCGCCTCGATACCACTTCTTGTCATCTTCGCCGAAAACGAATATAGCTGCATCGACTCGAGCAGCGACCTGTTGGAGTGACGCCCAGGTCGTCGAACCAAGAGGAAATACAGAGTGGTCGGTCCAGGGCACCGGCGTATGGCCTTCATCCTCAATCCATTCCGCGAGCTCCTGCATTTGCTTCTTTGACTCACCAGAACTCCCGAGAAAGATTTTTAGACCCATCGTTCTTCTCCAGTTGCCCTGTCCTAAAGTGACCAGATAGTTTCTATGGCTGAATTTACTCTCAGCTGACCTGCGAGACAGCTACTCGCTTGCCTGTCCAAGAGGCAGAAAGCCAGGTAACATCTAGATTCTGCGTCTGAGGAACCGTCCGCGAGGCCGCCTCCGCGACACGAGCCTGGCGTGGTGGCTTCGCCTTCGGCGCTGGCTGTCTCCCCAATCCCCTGAGTCATCGCAGCTTTGACTCTATACAGCTTCTCTGCGGGGCGTCAAGATGTCGAGCGGTTGTCGCGTAGGCGGTACGGGGGCCGCTTACGCGACACGGCCGCTTAGCCGACAGCGAGTAGCCTCTGACACAAGGCCGGAGGCCTGCTCAATCTCGATAAGTATACCCAACGAGATCATTTATGGCGCATGACTGCCCTTTTGCGACCGGGATTCCGTGACGGCTAAGCGTTCAGAAGGGGTAAGGTCGGAGCCGGGCACTATCGCTGCGACAGACCCGATGTCGCAAAGGCGCAGATGTATCAATCTGCCGAGGTAGGCAAATCATGGTACCGGAACGATTTAGAGGTCAGGGTGCGCTTGGCCCTGCCTCGTACGCGACAGGCCACTGTCGCGTAGGTGGGAAGACGGTCCAATACGCGCCATCGGCCATCCTGGCCTCGATTCCTTTGGTCTCTATCTTCGGCATCTTCGGCGGACCCTCGATGAAGATTCAGCAAGGTTTTTCTCAATGGAGCTCCCCTCAAGAAAGCATCGTGTCAGCTTGGAAAACCCGAACTCAAGCAGCGAGCCGACCCTCCACACCGAATTGTTCCAAGACAACTCGGCGCAGCAACGACAGCGGAAGCAGACCCTGGGCCAACAGGGCATCATGATAGGCACAGCGGTCGAAGCCCGCACCGAGACGACACTCCACCGCTCTACGCAACGCCGCCAGCTGGATATGGCCGTAGAGATACGTCATCGTCTGGCCAGGTCCCCAGGCTGTGTAACGCCACAGGAGCTGGTCGGCTTCCCCGGCGGAGAGGCCGACTCGCTCGCTAAGCAGCCTGCTGGCCTGCTGCCGCGTAAATCGGCCTTGCTGCGATCCGGGATCGAGGAACGCCCCGTCGCTCGACGAAGCTACGCGCGAAGCGTCAGGAAGCGAGCCTCCAGCGACAGGTCCGGCGAGACGCCTCTCCTGGCATCCACCGGGAGAGGCTGAGAGGAACCGCGTTACCGGTCAGGCGGCCGAGGCGACCGACTCATCCCGGGCGGTACCGGAGTCGGTCTCCGGCGCCGCTTCGGATTCTGACGCCGGCTCGGGCTGTGACGACGCCTCGGACGTCGCCGCTTGCTGACCCTTGCCGTCGTCCCGGCCGAGCTGACGCGCAGTTGGGCGGATGCGGTCGGCGAGATCGGTCTCGCCGGCTACCCGGAAGGTGGCCTCCACCGCGCGGGCGATCAGGATGTACTGGCGATCGAATTCCTCGAGCGCCTCATCCTTGCGCACCTTGGCGGTATCGACCTGCTTGCCCTGCTCGACCAATCGCTCGACGATCAGGCCGAGTTGCTCGATCTCGGGATCGAGCTCCCGCGCCGTCGACTCGCGATCGAGCGTGCCGTTGACCCAGCGTTCGGATACCAGCTCCTTGTCCGAGCTCTTGACCCGCTCGCGGATGATCTCCGCCTGACGCAAGACGCCGCGGAGGTTCTGAGCCAGATTGAAGTCGAGCGCCAGAGGCCCGAGGGTCTCTTCACCGAAGAGCCCCTGGCAAGTAGAGCGCAGACTCAGAATCTTGTCTTTCAGACTCCGGGTCGGCGCTTCACCTTCAGCCCGTACCTCACTGAGCTTCGCCAGCTCGGCGAGATACCCCTCGTCGGCGGCCACCATGGCGTCGCCATAGCTCTCCAGCTTGCGACCGTAGAGCTCGAGCGACGCCGCCAAATCCGGCAGCGCCTCCTCTTCTCCGAGGACCGGGGAGAGGTACTTCCCGAGGGAGTCGCCGACTCCCGGCCCCTGGATCCTGGTCGCGCCAACGACCAGGTCGCAAAGGGCCTTCCTCTTCATCACCATCGTTCGTAGTTTTAGTCCCATGACTAATAGCTCCTTTTGGGTTTGTCATTTCGCCGCTCGATGCCCACCGTCCTCGCGATCCGCCGCTGCGCGCCGCGTCGTCTCGAGAGGGTCGGTGCTGCATGTGTCGCAGCGATGAAGAGAAGGTAGCAAGAAATTTTTTGGGAGAGTGGGGGGTGTCACCGATTTTCCGATACCGACCGAGCGGTCGGTAAATTCGAGACAGAAAAATTGCCCTGGCGTTAGAAGTTCTGCTGAGAATCCTTCGGGCGATCCGGACGGCGTGCCGGCGTAGGGGTGTTTGGACGTTTGTCCAAGCTCTGGCAAGAGGCTGTTTTGCGAGCTTGGACATTTGTCCAAACGGCGGCAGGAGGCTATTTCGCAAGCTTGGACATTTGTCTAAGAGCGCCATGAGGCTACTTCCAACGCTTGGATATTTGTCTCAAAGCGCCGCGAGGCAATTCCCCGGGGTTGGATACTTGTCTAAAGGCGCCGAAAGGCTATCCCGTGTGTCTGGATGTTTGTCCAGGCTCTCTGAGAGCCTATCTAGAGAGCATGGACAGTTGACTATGCGAGCCTCAGGCCATCCGAAGGCATGTGAACGATTGTCCAGGTCGTGGATTTGGCGGAAGAGAGGGTGTGGACACATGTCCAACTGTCGCCTTAACCCTCCTTTTCGAGGATCATCGAGGCTTCAAGCGCGGAATCGCCTGGATCAGGCGGATCTCGATGCCCTCGGGCTGGCCCTCGAGGCGCCATAGCGTCGCCTGGGTGGCGCAGAAGACCGCGGCGCCGGTGACGATCTTGATCGCCAGGGCCAGCCAGCTCCCGTGCTCAGCGAAGAGATCGATCGGCAGTGCCCGGTCGAGCAGCAGCACGGCACCGACCATCATCACCACCGAGACCATCGGCCGCCTGAGCTGCGCCAGAATCTCGGAGAGCGAGATCTGGAGCGTCGTCTTGAGCAGCCAGGCATTCAAGTAGGTATAGAAGAAGCCGGCCAGCACGATACTCCAGATGGTGCCGATCAAGCCGTAGGTGGCGGTGCCCAGGATGAAAGCGGGGAGATGAATCAGGGCGTAGATGAAGCTGACCTTGAACATCAGCCGGGTCTGGCCCAGCGCCATGACGCAGGAGCGGGCGGAGGAGAGCGTCGCTCGCAGGCCGAAAAAGGGCACCAGCACTACCAGCAGCGGCACGATGTTGAGCCACTGGTGACCCAGGGCGAAGGGCACGAAGTCGTTGGCGATCAACGCGAAGCCCACCGCGGCCGGCAGGCTGAGGCTGCCCAGGACGTTGATCGACTCGCAAACCGCCCGCCGCAAACGGGCCGGATCGCCGACAATCTGGCTGAACGAGGGGAAGAGGATGCGCTGTAGGGGACTGATCAACTCGTTCGTGGGCAGGACTCCGATGCGCTGGGTCATGAAGTAGGCGCCGGCGTCGGCGAAGCCGAGCAGTCGGCCGATGATGATCTTGTCGGTGCGCATCGACAGGCTCGCGACCACCGTCGCCAGGGACATCCAGCCGCTGAAGGTGAAGATCTCCTTCCAGCGCGCGAACGTCGCCCGGGGGCGGTAGGGCTTGAGGGCGTAGCTGGCGATCAGCCGCACCAGGCTGGCGGCGACCATTCCCAGGACCAGCGCCCAATAGCTCTGGTAGATGAGGGCGATCGAGAGAGTCACGGCCACCGACGCGGCGGTAGCGGCCAGGGTCATCACCGCCAGACGGGAATAGACCAGGTCGCGTTCGAACATCACGAATCGGGGATTGGCCAAGCCGTCCAGGAGCGGGGCGAGGGCGAGCACGTCCAGGATCGCTGTGATCCGCGGAT
>JAAUXY010069793.1_pt1 | contig 13653 bp, 11 predicted proteins | sample 7278121 | NCBI WGS metagenome assembly JAAUXY01 (sample SAMN14350117, study PRJNA611818) | marine sediment metagenome | isolation source: surface marine sediment (1.8m) | place: French Polynesia: Moorea | collected 2018-08 | reverse complement strand
CTTTGTTGCCGACCGACTCACCAACGAGCTGACATCCGCGACGCCCTGGTCGTTCGGGCCCGACGACTGGCTGATCGTACTGCTGATGACGATCACCGGGCTCGCGGTCTGCGCGCTGCGGCTCGGCACCGGGTTTGCGAGACGCTAGCGGTGAGAAATATCGTGTTCGTTGCGTGGCAGGACGTTCGCTACCAGGTGCGACAGGGGTCGACGCTGCTTTGGGTTTTCGTCATGCCGCCGATCTTCTTCTACTTCATCGGCACCGTAACCGCCGGCTTCTCGTCGGGCGTCAGCGGCGGTGTTGCAACGCCGATTACGGTGGTCGCGCCAGAGCCCGGTTTCCTGCAGTCGCAAATCGACCTCAGGCTCCGCGACAACGATTTCGAGCCTGAGTGGCACACTGTATTACCGGTGGCCGGCGACGGTTCAACGCCACGCCGCACGCTCACGTTCGACGCCTTGCTGACGGACAACGTCGATGCCGACGAGATCGTCGTCGCAAGTTTCGAGACGCGAGCGAGTTCGCTCAGCCGCGATTTCGAAGTCATCCGGGTGCAGCGCAGCCTGTACACCGCACTCGCAGATATCGCGGTAGCTGACGCGGTCGGAGACGGCGGCCTCAGCACGGAATCCCTGCAGGCGCTCAACGCCACGCCGCGCGTCTGGCAGCTAGCGTCCAGCCCTGCCGGCAAACGGCAGGAAATCCCCTCGGGCTTCGACCAGGCCGTGCCGGGCATTCTCGTGATGTTCACGTTGCTCGTACTGCTGACGAGCGGAGGCACGATGCTCGTGCTGGAACGCAAACAGGGGTTACTCCGACGCCTTGCATCGGCGCCCATATCGAGAGCCGAAGTCGTGACCGGGAAGTGGTCCGGCCGGATGGTACTCGCTGCCTTGCAGCTACTGGCGGCGCTGGCGTTCGGCACGTTCCTGTTCGACATGGACTGGGGGCCGGATCTCGCCATGGTGATCGTGGTACTGGTTGCCTGGGGCGGCTTTTGCGCATCCGCCGGACTCTGGCTCGGCACGATCGCTCGCACAGAGGGCCAGGCGGCAGGTCTCGGTGTGCTTGCCGCGAACCTGTTGGCGGCGCTGGGCGGCTGCTGGTGGCCGATTGAAGTGACGCCATCCTGGATGCAGTCGCTGCAGAACTTTTTACCGACGGGCTGGACGATGGATGCGCTGCACAAACTGATCAGCTTCCAGGCGGGCGCGTTTGCGGCCATACCGCAGGTACTATTGCTGCTCGTCGCAGCAGTCGGCATGGGGTGGCTCGCGGTCAGGCAGTTCGAGTACACGCAGGAGTCCTGATACATGAAACCCAGCACTCTGCGCATTGGTTACCGCTATCGTCCCAACAGGCTCGCCAGCGAATACGACGCGATCGTCATCGGCTCCGGCATGGGTGGCCTGACGACTGCGGCGCTGTTGTCAACGCTTGGCAGGAAGGTTTGTGTCCTCGAGCAGCACTACACCGCCGGCGGCTATACGCATTCCTATGAGCGCAATGGTTACGAGTGGGACGTAGGTGTGCACTACATCGGCGATGTCGGCGCGCCGACCCGGACGCGCAAGCTGTTCGACTTCCTGACTGCGAAGCAGCTCGACTGGGCGCCCATGGATCGCGAGTACGACCGTTTCTTCGTTGGCGACAAGGTGTACTCGGCGGTCGCAGGCAAGCGCGAGTTTCGAGACAATCTCGTGTCGCGCTTCCCGGAAGAGGCGGCGGCAATCGATCGCTACCTGGTGCTACTGTCCGAAGCTTCCGGCGCATTATCGACCTTCGGCATGGGCCGCGTCGCCCGGCCCTGGCAGCGCCGCCTTGCGAAACCGTTCATGAAGATGCCCGAGCACGCTTTCCGGTCGACCTGGGATGTGCTGAGCGAGCTGACGTCGAACCGGGACCTGATAGCGGTGCTTTGCGGCCAGTGGGGTGACATGGGGCTGCCTCCGAAGCGCTCCGCGTTTCTCGCGCATGCCATGATTGCGCGGCACTACCTGTACGGCGGTTTCTACCCGGTCGGCGGCAGCTGGAGGATCGCAGATACGATCATTCCGCAGATCCAGGCAAGCGGTGGGGAAGTATTTACCTACGCCCGGGTCAGCAGGATTTGCGTCGAGGACAGTCGCGTCGCCGGAGTCGAGATGAAAGACGGCACCCGCATTGACTGTGACACGGTCGTGTCCTCGGCGGGCATCGATAACACCTTCAATCATCTGCTGTCGGCGTCCGAACGTGACGCGTTCGGATATGACGAGGTGCTGCCGTCGGTCAGGCCGAGCATGGCGCACCTGTGCGTGTATATAGGCCTCCGCGGAACGTCGGAAGAACTCGGTCTGCCGAAGACGAATTTCTGGATCTATCCATCGAACGATTTCGACAAGCACGTCGCCGACTTCGAGAACGACATCGAAGCGCCGTTCCCGGTCGTCTACATCTCCTTTCCGTCAGCCAAAGACCCCGACTACGAGAATCGGCATCCCGGAACGTCGACGATCGAGATTGTGGCGCCCGCACCGTACGCCTGGTTCGAAGACTGGAAGGGCACGACCTGGGGCAAGCGCGGCGATGATTACGAGGCGTTCAAGGACGGGCTGACTGACCGACTGCTGCGGCACCTCTACGACAAGTTGCCGCAGCTCGAGGGCAGAATCGACTACCATGAAACGTCGACGCCACTCTCGACCGAGTGGTTCTCGAACTATCACCGGGGCGAGTTGTACGGCCTCGACCACACTGCCGAACGCCTTCAACAAGACTGGCTGGGTCCCCGGACGCGGATCCGGGGGCTCTGGTTGACGGGGCAGGATACGCTGACCTGCGGCGTGACCGGAGCGATGATGGCCGGGTTGTTGACGACGAGTGCGATGATCGGCCCACGTAAAGCGGGCAAATTGATGAAGAGAATCTACCAGGGGGACTGAGCATGCTGCCGGAGTTGAGCGACGTTGAAGCACGGGTCATCGGTTGTCTGATCGAAAAGTCGATCGTGACGCCCGACCAGTATCCGCTGACCCTGAATGCCCTGACCACTGCCTGCAATCAGAAGTCTTCGCGAAATCCGGTGATGAACCTGGCGCAGAACGAGGTGCTGCATACCCTGCGCGCACTGGAGAGCCGGCACCTGGTGCGCACCGACGAAAATTTCAAGAGTCGGGTCGAGAAGTTCACGCAGCGTTTCTGCAATACCCGTTACAGCGACTACCAGTTCGACGATGCCGAACTGGCCGTCGTTTGCCTGCTGTTGCTGCGCGGGCCGCAAACACCCGGCGAGCTTCGGTCCCGCAGCGGACGGCTTCACGCGTTCAGCGACAATGCCGGCGTGGTGCTTGCCTTGAACGGCCTGATGGAGCGCGAGGGCGGGCCGCTCGTCGTCAAGCTGCCGCGGACGCCGGGCCGCAAGGACTCCGAGTACATGCATTTGTTTTCCGGGCCGATCGACATCGAGTCGCTGGCAGCCGAGTCGGCGGCAGCGCGCGCCGCCCGTCCGGCAGGGCGCAGCAGCGTGGCGGATCTCGAGGACCGCGTGAGCCGTCTCGAGGAGCAGGTGGCGTTGCTTCGGGCGCAGCTGGGCGCGGACTGATTTTTTTGCCAGATTATGGAACCTTTCACGCCGCCGGCTCGTTAACTCGATAAGAATAGTCTCAGCACTTCGACCTGGGCCAGAATCATGCAAAAGGAGCGATCGAGGCTGATTTTCCGGGCCTTCGGGCACGACGCAGGCTCGCTGATCACGGTCAAATACCGGGCGCAACTGGACGCGCTCACGTTTCTCCTGAATGTCCTTCGGGAGCAGGACACAATCGGGCTCATCCACGGCATCGAAGGTTCCGGCAAATCGACAACCGTCAATCTGCTGCCGGCGCTGCTCGCCCGCGACACGGCGATCGCCGTCGTTGACGGGCTGCGTGCGAAGCCTCGCCAGATCCTGGCCGACGCGCTGAGGGCGTTTGGCTACGACACCGGTCTCGAGTCCACCGACGAATTGCTCAAAATGCTCCGTGTGTTTGCCGCGCAGCAGGCTCGCTCCAGCGCGGCGCCGATTCTTGTCGTCGATAACGCCGACCGAATGTTCCCGAGCGCAATCAGGACGCTGAATTCGATCCTGTCGCTGCGCTCCCAGGGGCGCCGCACCCTGCAGGTACTCCTGACCGGTCGCAGCGACCGGCTACCTGGCGTCACGGCCACCGGGATCGAATCTCACGCGGTGCAGCCGCTGACGGTCAGCGAGACCACGGTGTACCTGCACACCCGCTTGCAGGCGGCCGGCGAGAAGCATCCCGACGCGGTGCTGCCGCTCGATATCTGCGACGAGGTGTACAAACGTTCGGGCGGTTGGCCGGGTCGCGTCGATCGCTGCGCAATGGACGCGCTGGCGCCCAAACCACCGCGCCTGATCGTGACTCGCGATGGTGAGGTGCTGGACGAGGTCGAGTTCGGCGAACGGAAGATACTGGTCGGCCGCTCGGAATTTGCGGACATCGTCATCAGGGACGATTTCGTGAGCAAAATGCATGCAGTACTGATCCTGTACGCGGACGCGTTGGTCATAATGGATCTCAACAGCGCGAACGGCACGACCGTGAACTCGCGCAAACTCACGAGCACGGTTCTGCAGAGCGACGATGTGATTGCCCTCGGCCACCATCGCATCAAGATCGAAAACGCACCGCCGATTCCGGAAGACGTCGCCAGGACGCTGAAAGAGCAGGATACGGTCAGGATGAAAGCGCTGGCAGACCAGCGCCGTGCCCGCACTCGCCACCGCAAGAATCTCGGAATCGTAAAGCCTAGTCGACGTCCGCGAGGAGCTGGCTGACGCTCACCTTGAACTGCAGGAAGGCGATGCCCTTCATGGACCGGTCCATCATGCGCGCGCCGTAAAACTTCTCGACCGCCTGACGCGGCAGGTACGTCAGGTTGAGTCCCATGTGCCGATTGCCGACGGTCAGGCTCGGCACTGCGCCCGGGAAAGGACGGTTCTCGTTGACGTCCTTGCGGGTCATCAGAAAAGCGTTCACGCCGGCGTCGATATAGAGGCCGTTCAGCCGCTCCGTTTCGAACAACGTGCGATGCAGTCCGGCACCTGCCATGTAGGACATGTTCTCGTCGCTGTCGCGGAAGCCGTTTGCCATGACAATCGTTTTCCAACGCGACTCACTGGCGAACCGGTACTCGACGCCGAGTCCGTAGTTCTGCTCGTTCCAGTCGCTGCCCGCGCCCAGGTGCACGGACTTGCCGTTGATGACGGCGCTGAATTCGCCCGCGAACAGCGGCGAAGACATGAAGATTGAGAGAAAGACGAGGAGGAGTGCTGACTGGCTGATCGTGCGCATGCAGGGATTGAAGCAAGCCGCATGCCAAAAAATAAAGCTATGAATAACAGTAAGTTAGAAATTCTACTTCAACTGGTTGTAAAGTCTTTCGACGGCGCGTGTGCAGAACGCCGAATTCGAGTAGGATCGTGGCGCACGCGGTCCCGCAGCAGGAGCAACAATGATACTGAGCAATACCGAGACAATCCCGGGAAAACAGATTGCAGAATTTTACGGCGTCGTATCCGGCAATACCGTGCGGGCCAAGCACGTCGGACGCGACATCATGGCCGGCCTGAAGAACATTGTGGGCGGAGAGCTCGCCGGGTACACGGAGTTGCTGCAAGACTCCCGTGAGGAAGCGACCCAGCGGATGATCAAGCAGGCGGAGGCGATGGGGGCCAACGCCATCGTAAACGTCCGCTTCGCCACCAGTTCGATCTCTCAGGGCGCAGCAGAACTGTTCGCCTACGGCACGGCGGTACGTGTGCGTTAGACGTGGGCATCACCGACATCGTATCCCTGATCGTCAATTTCGGCCTGCCGTTGCTTGTCCTGATGGTGGCCTACTTCATCGGCAACATGCTCGAACGAGCGCATTTCAGGAAGCTGCGTGCCAGAGAAGACGCGGCGCACGGTTTCCCGGCACTGACCTTCGAGACGCTGCCAGAGGACTGGAAGGTCGGTTCCACCGGCCTCGTCTCGGGCAGCGTCGTCATCTCGCTGGACTACTTCAAACGCGTCATCGCCGGGTTACGCGGTCTCATCGGCGGCCGGGTCAAGACCTACGAACCGCTGCTGGACAGGGCCCGTCGTGAGGCCCTCTTGCGCATGATCGAAAGCGCGCGGCGCGACGGGTACGACGCTGTCATCAACGTTCGGCTCGAGACGTCGAGACTCGCGAACTCCACTCGCGACGGCAAGGGCACGGCTGGCGTGGAGATGCTCGCATTCGGAACCGGGATTACGCTGAAGAACCGCCTCGGCGCGCCTTGATGCGCTACATACCGAAGAAAGCGCCCGACGACGTCAATGTCAGCAAAGAGCATCCGCTCGTCGAGGCGAGCACGCTGGTCATAGGACTGAGCCTGATCTTCCTCGCCATCGCACTCTTCCTGGTGCTCATGGTCGACGTCGTGCTGCTGTTCGTCTCGCCGGAGCGGGAAGCCGAGTTGTTCTCGAACTGGCGCCCGGACGAATTCATCGCCGCCGAAACCGAGGATCCGCGCCTTGAATCGCTGCGCGAGCTGACGGCCAGGCTCGCAACTCACTGGGAAGATTCGCCCTACGAGTTTCATGTCGAGATTTCCGATGATTCGAGCCTGAACGCCATGGCGTTGCCCGGCGGGCTGATCGTCGTGACGTCGGGGCTGCTCAATACGGTCGAGTCGGAGAACGAGCTGGCATTCGTCGTTGCACACGAACTCGGCCATTTTCGCAATCGCGATCATATTCGTGGTCTCGGCAGGGGTGTCGTCCTGAGTATCCTGATCGCAGCCATCAGCGGCGCCGATGGCAGCGCGGACCTGGGGTCGATACTGGGCGACCTTGCGCTACGCAGTTTCAGCCGCGGGCAGGAAGAGGATGCCGACGACTTTGCGCTGGAGATCGTTGAAAAGGAGTACGGGCACCTCGACGAGGCGTGGCGTTTTTTCGAACGCATCGACCATGACAACGAATTCGTTTATCTGCTGACGGCATACGTATCGACGCACCCGGCGCCGGACGACCGCATCGATCGCCTGAGGGACCTCGCCAGGGCGCGCGTGTGGTCCCTCGAGGGCGAAACGACGCCGCTCGCCTGGTAGCGCGCTCAGGCTTCGGCGACGTCGATCTCGAGTTGCAGGTCTCTCGCGCGTTCCTTGGCTTTGCGGAGGAACGCCGCACCGAAGAGGTAGCCGGCAAGGCCGCCGCTGACGTGGGCCATGACGTTGATGATGCCGTTGTCTTCAACAGCGAAAAGCCGATAGATGTCGCTGCCGATGTACCACAGTGCAAGTATCCAGGCGGGTACGGCGATGAAGCCGAAGATGACGATGAACCAGTAGAAACATCGAATCCTGCCGCGCGGCAGCAGGTAGGCGAATAGCCCTATCATCCCGGTCACGATCCCGGAAAGCCCGACCGTTGTGTAATGAACGCCCGTCGCATACGCGCCGATCGAACAGAACACGCCAATGAACAACGACATTGCGATGATCGAGGCGCTGAATATTGCCGTTCCGACCAGGCCTTCGACCGTCGCGGCAAACGCGAAGAAAAAGATCAGGTTGCCGATAATGTGCATCCAGCTGCCGTGCGCGAACGACGAAGTGATCATCGTGACCGGGTTCCAGGATTTCGTGTAATAGGCGAGCCCTTCGCCCGGCCTCGGACCGACGATCGAACGGTAGCGGCGCAGCTCATCCTCGAGCATTTGTTTCATGTAGTAGCGCGAGTCGTCGAAACTCAAGCCCACGAGCGGTCGTGCCTCGAGCACGATGTCGTCGATGACCTGCTGCTCGTCATCGGCGGCGTCGATCACGAGCATCAATTCCGCGCAATGCCCGTACCCATTCAGTTCCTCGATCCGCGAAAACACCATCTGCTGAAGCTGCGTTCGGTCCTGCATGCAGTAGCGGTGGACGTCGCGTGCGAAATCCTCGCGGTCGCTCAACTGCTTGCCGAATACGACGAGGCAAATGAAGCACACGAGAATGGTCAGCGCGGGAAAGCGCGGCAGCTCGAAGTCGGCTTTGATCGGGAGGAACATCCGGCAATTTCAACATAACGGGCGCGAAATAAAAGGAAGCAGTGCACAAAAAGTGGGCCAAAGCCGCTCCCGCATATCCAAAAAAAAAGCCCCGTTACCTTTCGGTAACGGGGCTGAGCCTTCGATTTAAGCAAGCGGGGGACGTAGGTCTTAAATCGGCATTACGGCTCCAGCAGAACAATGCCCAGCTTGTACGCCGTAAAGACGTTGCTTGCGGCATCATAGCGGCCACTCGCATACATCGAACGAGCGGCAACTGTCGTGCCGTCCAGGCTGTCGCCCAGATCGTCGATGAAGTCAGCGAAGTCCGAATACAGGCGCAGGCTGTCCTGCGACTTGATCGAGAACAGCATACGACCGGTTTCGCGCGGCACGATCAGCGTGTCGCTGTCGAGCGCGGTGAGGTCGATCAGCACCGGGCCCTGCTTGATATAGCGACGGACATCGATGTCCTCGTTGCCGTTGTCGAGCAGCAGGCCCGTGACGTCGATCATGCTGAACGGCATCAGCGTTCCCTCGGCGCCCCAGCCTACGCCCAGCTTGCTGCGCACGTCCGTGTAGTCGACGACGGTACGGCCCGTAAAGTCCGGCGGCGCCATGCCGAAGGCCGTCGGGAAGCCCCTGGCGACGATCGGCTTGCCCTCGGCAAAGTTGGCGAGCGTCAGGTTGCCGGTTTCGATCTCGTAGTTGTCCGGATCGGCGTCGAGGTCGGGCGACTGGCCGGTGCCGGAGAAGTCGAAGGCCTTGACGCGACGCCGGTCGATCGACTGCAGCGTGATATCGGTCTGGCCCGGCACGACCGAATTGACCAGTCCGGACAGGGTTGTAACGTGCATCCGTACGCTACCTTCAGTGGCGTCGAACAGGATCTGCGGCGCAAGCGCGTCGACTGTCGGCGTCGGCTGCGTGCCACGAATCGTGACGCGCTGACCGATCGAGATCGCATCGATCGTAAGATCGGTCAGTCCGCTACCGTCCCGGAATACCTTCGTGTCGGGCCCGACTTCGACGACCACGTCATCGTGGAAGTGGGCGACGCGATCGCGCGGAATGATGGTTGCACCACGGACGGTCAGGAAGTTGCCGTCGCGAGCAATTACATTACCTTTCACAGCATCGCGGGTGTGGCCCGGCACGCTGGACCCGGCGAGTACGATGTCGGCCGTGAATTCGCGGTCGGCGACGCGCAGCGTCCCGGCCGCAACGGTGGGTGTGCCAACGCCAGCGGCATCGAGTGCGCGAAGCCCTTCGGTTCCCATGAATACACTGCCGTCGACCTCGAACTCCGTGTCGTCGGTGACGTAGACACGCGCGCGCCCGAAGTCTCCGTCGCGGTCGTGGAACGGCCGCAGTGCGACGACGTAGTAGCTCTCGTCAATGTTGACGCTGCCGAGCGGGCCGCGCACACGAATGTCCTTTTCGTCGACAGGGCTGACCTCGGCGATGATGATCTGGTCCGAAATCGCTTCGGCGGGCGTCGGCGCAATGTCGACGCGATGCGATGCCTCGAGGTCGAAGTCGAGCTGCAGGAACGCGATGCGTCCCCTGTCCACGCGCAGCTGATCGCGGTTGGACAGCGTGATTCTCAGCTCCGTCCGCGTCAGCGTGTCGCCATCCGTATTCTTGACGACAGCCTGCTTGGCTTGGCCATCAGCCTCGACGAAGATCTCGGCGTCGGTGTAGTCAAGCGTTATCGTGCCGGCGACGTAGGTTGCAGGAGGCACGACACGCGCCGCGAGCAGTTCTGACAGCTCCACATAATCCGTGAAATTGACGCGCGTGCTGCGTGGCAGCGTCTCGACGACGCGTCCGTTGGCCGTTTCGAGGGTCAGCGAGACGACGTTGACCGTGTAGTTCAAAAAGTCGCCGTCATCATCGGTGAGTCCGACGTAGACGGTGCCACACTCATCGATGGTTGCGGGATCGTTGGGGTCGCAGCTCGCTGATGTGCCGGGGTTGTCGGCGGTCGTGGTGCTGGCACCGCCGCCACACGCAGCCAGCAGCAATGCCGCGAGCAGGGTTGCGGTCCTTGTTGCAAGATTCATTGCGGTCTCCTTATGCGTTTGCATCCGTTTCAGTGCTTTAACGCGGTGCGGGAGATTCGGTTGACGCGACGCGCTGCCGGTTGAAAGAAGGCAAAAAATACAGCAACTTAGCTTGTATTCGGCGTTCGAGGTGTCAAAATGGCGCGATGGGAGATCGACACCGTAGGCCGCGCGCCGGGGAACGGACCCGTGGCGCCGTCGACGCACTGCAAACCAAGATAGCAGTCAGCGTCCAGAACCTCGACCCCCAAACCTACGCAGATGACCTGGCGTCCGCGGTCGCGGAACTGCCGGAAGCCTGCGGCAGCGACGCCGCATTCCTCGCGCTGTTCAGCGTTGACGGCATTCGCATCGAGAACGTCATCGCCACAAACTCGGGATTCTCCCAATGCAACCCGGCCGTGCTCGAAGGCGAAACGCTCGAGGACTGGCCCTGGCTTGGCGGTCGTCTCGAAAGCCTGCGCGTCATCGAAGTGGCCGATACGGCCGACGCCTCGGCGCGTGCGGCCGGGGAGTTCGAGCGGCTCAACCAGGTGCATATCGGATCAGCGTTGTTGCTCGGGCTGTCCGTGCAGGGCGAGCTCGCCGGATTTCTCGCCATTGCCAACGAGCATGCCGTCGATTCCTGGGATGCGAATCTGCACTTGCTCGTCAAGTTGATCGGAGCGTCGCTGACGACGGGATTGGAGCGCCTTCGTGACCGCGAGTTACTAGAGGAGCTGCGCGAGCGTAACGATCTCGTTTCGATAACGGCCAACGACGGCATCTGGGATTTCGACGGCGAATCGAAAAGCATCAGCCTGTCCCGCCGCTGGAAAGCGATGCTCGGCTACGACCCCAACGACCAGGACCTGATGCTCGACTGGTATCACCTGGTGCACCCGGACGACATGGCGCGGGTGCAGGCCGCGATGCGCTCACATCTCGAGGGCAAATCGGAATTCTTCGAATCCACGCATCGCATGAAACACCAGAATGGCGACTGGCGCTGGATGAAGAGCCGCGCGAAAGCCGTGACCGATGGCAACGGTCGCCTGCTGCGGCTGCTCGGTGTGGAAGTCGACATCACCGAGCGCAAACTCTACGAAGATGCGCTGTTCCGTGAGAAAGAAAGCGCACAGATCACGCTGCAGTCGATCGGTGACGGCGTCATCACGACCGATGCAGACTGCAACGTCGAGTACGTGAATCCGGTTGCATCCGAGCTCACCGGCTGGAAAGTTGACGACGCGAGCGGCCGCTCCATCGACGAGATCTTCCGCGGATTCCACGAGGAAACCTGTGAACCGCTCGAGAACCCGCTGGCCGTCTCGATTCGCCGCAACCGCTCGATCAAGTCGGTGCGTCCTACTCTACTGATTCGCCGCGACGGCAATGAGCTTTACATCGAGAGCACGGCGTCGCCGATACGCGATGGCAAGGGCGACGTCACGGGTGGCGTGCTCGTCTTCCACGACGTCAGCGAGTCGCGAGAACTCAACCGCAGGCTGAGCTATCACGCGAGCCACGACATATTGACGGGTCTCGTCAATCGCCGTGAGTTCGAGAGCAGGCTGGAGCGGGCGCTGAAGAGCGCCAAGGCGCGGGAAACGTCTTATGCGCTGCTGTACCTCGACCTGGATCAGTTCAAGATCGTCAACGATTCCTGCGGCCACAGCGCGGGCGACGCGCTGCTCGGCCAGCTCGGCGCGTTGCTGAAGTCCAAGATACGCTGGCGCGACACGCTCGCTCGTCTCGGTGGTGACGAGTTCGGCGTCCTGCTCGAGAGCTGCAGCCTCGAGGAAGCGATGAACACCGCCGAAACACTGCGGCTTGCGATCGGTGAGTACAAGTTCGTCTGGGAGGAGCGCAGCTTCCGCCTGGGCGTGTCGATCGGTGTCGTACCGATCACGGCTGACAACGAAGACGTAGCGGCGCTGCTGAGTGCCGCGGACTCGGCCTGTGCGGCCGCAAAGGAAGCGGGCCGCAACCGCATACACAGCTTCCAGGAAAACGACATCGATCTCATGCGCCGTCGGCGTGAAATGCAGTGGGCTGCGCGGATCAACAACGCGCTGGAGGAGAATCGTTTCGAGCTGTTCCGGCAGACGATCCAGCCACTGCAGGCGGAAGAGGAGGGCGCGCACTACGAGATCCTGCTCAGGATGCGCGACGAAAACGGCGGCATCATTTCTCCGGGTCTGTTCATCGAAGCGGCGGAACGTTACGGCATCACACCGAGCATCGACCGCTGGGTCATTCGCAGCGCGTTCCGCTGGCTCGTGTCGGAAGCGGACGAGCGCGAGCGGCTGTCACTCTGCTCGATTAACCTCTCCGGTCAGAGCCTGGGCGACGAGAAATTCCTGCCGTTCGTCATCGACCAGTTCCAGATGAGCGGCATTGACGCGACCAAGATCTGCTTCGAGATAACGGAGACGGCCGCGATCGCAAGTTATTCGCAAGCAAATCGCTTTATCAACGCGCTGAAGGAACTCGGCTGCAAGTTTGCGCTCGACGACTTCGGCACCGGCTTGTCGTCGTTCGGCTACCTCAAGCACTTCCCGGTCGATTTCCTCAAGATCGACGGCAGCTTCGTCAAGGAGATCCTGCACGATCCGATCGACCGCGAGATGGTCCGCTCCATCAACGAAATCGGGCATTTGACAGGCAAGCAGACCATCGCCGAATTCGCCGAGAACGAGGAAATCATCACGATGCTGCGCGGCATGGGCATCGATTACGCGCAGGGCTACGGCGTATCGGAACCGAAGCGCGTCACCCGAGCGGTCGCGTAAGTGCCGTTGGTTGTGGGAGGGCCGTCCCGGCCCGATCGCGGCGAGACGCCGCTCCCACACGATAGCCCCCTCAATCGATCTTGAAAAGCATCGACAGGTCCGCCGCCCGCACGTTCTTGGTCAGCGCACCTATGGAGATGTAATCGACGCCGGTTTCGGCGATGGCCCGGACGGTCTCCAGCGACACGTTGCCGGACGCTTCCAGCTCGGCTCGCGCGTAACCGTACCCATCGTTGGTCGCAACGGCTTTGCGGAGGTCTTCGATCGGGAAATTGTCGAGGAGAATCCTCGATGCGCCGGCGTCCAGGGCCTCGAGGAGTTCGTCGTGCGACTCGACCTCCACTTCGATCAACACGTCGGGGCTCTGCTTGCGTGCGCGCCGCAACGCCCGAGTGATGGAACCCGCGCTTCGAATGTGGTTTTCCTTGATGAGGATGGCGTCGAACAGTCCGACGCGATGATTGTGCCCACCGCCGCAGGCTACGGCGTACTTCTGGGCGAGCATCAGTCCCGGAATCGTCTTGCGCGTATCGAGTATTTGCGTCCGCGTTCCTGCAATGGCGCTGACGTAGTGCGCTGTGGTCGTCGCCGTCGCGGAGAGCGTCTGCAGAAAATTGAGCGCCGTTCGCTCGCCGGTCAGCAGGCTGCGCGCCGGTCCGACGAGCTTGCATATGACGTCCCCGGATTCGGCTGACTGGCCGTCGCCCAGGTACCAGTCGGCGACAATCCGTTCATCCAGCTGGGCGAACGAGGTGTTCGCACAGCT
>JAAUXY010103627.1_pt1 | contig 13661 bp, 16 predicted proteins | sample 7278121 | NCBI WGS metagenome assembly JAAUXY01 (sample SAMN14350117, study PRJNA611818) | marine sediment metagenome | isolation source: surface marine sediment (1.8m) | place: French Polynesia: Moorea | collected 2018-08 | reverse complement strand
TACGTCTCCCAGGCCCAGGAGCTCGTCAGACGATGAGGCAGAAAGACGTGGCACTGGCGGCAGCCTGGACGCGGCTCGGCCCGCGCTTCCTGCCCTTCGCCGATGCCGCATCGGACGAGCTGCCGCTGGGCCGCCTGCTGCGGCTGTCGCTCTTTCAGGTCTCGGTCGGCATGGCGGTGGTCCTGCTGACCGGCACCCTGAACCGGGTGATGATCGTCGAGCTCTGGGTGCCGGCCTGGCTGGTCGCGCTCATGGTCGCCTTGCCGCTGGTCTTCGCGCCTTTCCGCGCCCTGATCGGCTTCAAGTCGGACACCTATCGCTCCTTCCTCGGCTGGCGACGGGTGCCCTACATCTGGTACGGCTCGCTGCTGCAGTTCGGCGGTCTGGCGATCATGCCCTTCGCCCTCTTGGTTCTTTCGGGTGACACCCGCGGCGGCTCGCCGGTCTGGGGCCAGTACGGCGCGGCCTTGGCCTTTCTCATGGTCGGCGCCGGCATGCACACGACTCAGACCGCGGGCCTGGCCCTGGCCACCGACCTCGCGAAGGAAGACAACCGGCCCAGGGTCGTCGCCCTGCTTTACGTGATGCTGCTGGTCGGCATGGTCTTTAGCGCCATCTTCCTAGGCGCCCTGCTCGAGGATTTCAGCCCCAAGCGGCTGATCCAGGTGGTTCAGGGCGCGGCCGTGATTACGGTTGCCTTGAATCTGATCGCCCTGTGGAAACAGGAGGCCCGCGATCCCAGGCGGACGGCGCACCACCTGCCGAGGATCAAGTTCCGCGACGCCTGGCGCCGCTTCAGCGAGGGCCAAAGGTCGACCCGGCTGCTGCTTGCGGTCGCGCTTGGCGCGGCGGGCTTCAGCATGCAGGACATCCTGCTCGAGCCCTACGGCGGCGAGATCCTGGGTCTCTCGGTTGGCGCGACCACGACGCTGACTGCACTGCTCGCGGGCGGGACCCTGCTCGGGCTGGGGCTGGCCGCCCGGCAACTCTCGCGCGGCCAGGACCCTCACCGCTTGGCAGGCTTCGGCGCGGTGATCGGCGTCTTCGCCTTCTCCGGCATCATCTTCTCGGCGCCGATGGACTCGGCCCTGCTGTTCCGGCTCGGCACCGCGCTGATCGGCTTCGGCGGCGGGCTCTTCGCCGTCGGCACCATGATCGCGGCCATGGCGCTGGCGCGCGACGGCAACAGCGGCATGGCGGTCGGGGCCTGGGGGGCGGTCCACGCGACGGCCACCGGCGGCGCGATCGCGCTCGGCGGCGCCTTGCGGGACTTCGTCGGCGGCTTGGCGCAAGACGGCGCACTCGGTGTCGCTCTGGCCGATCCCTCGGTCGGCTATTCCGTCGTCTATCACTTGGAAATCTTTTTGCTCTTTGCCGCCTTGGCGGCGATCGGCCCCCTGGTACGCCCGCCCGGCGTTCCAGCGGAGGCGCCCGATGGGAAGTTCGGGCTGGTCGAAATCCCAGGCTAGTCGCTTGAAGGGAGGTGTGTGATGGAAATCGGTGCAATCACGGGCTACGTGGACGTCGCGCAGGTTGTCCTTTACGCCTTTTGGGCCTTCTTCTTCGGTCTGATCTACTACCTGCACACGGAGAACAAGCGCGAAGGCTATCCGCTGGAAACCGACCACCTGGATCCGGCAAAGCGAAAAATGGTGCAGGGGCTGACCCACCTTCCGGCGCCCAAGGCCTTTGTTATGGCCGACGGATCGACCGTGCATGCGCCCGATCCCGCCCGGGCCGACAGCCGCGCCCTGAAGGCAATCGCGACGGCGAAGACCGGCGGTTCGACGATCACCCCAGACGGGAATCCGATGCTGGCGGAGATCGGACCGGGCTCCTATGCGGAGCGCGCGGACACACCGGACCTTACCTTCGACGGCAAGCCGAAGATCGTGCCGATGCGCGTGGCGACGTCCTTCCACGTCGAGGAGCGCGATCCCGATCCCCGCGGCATGCCGGTGGTCGGCGCCGACCGCAAGGTCGCCGGCACGGTCAAGGACATCTGGGTCGACCTCGGCGAGTTCATGGCCCGCTTCCTCGAGATGGAGATCGGCGGGCCGGGCGGCCGCTCGGCGCTTCTGCCGATCAACCTGGCGGTCGTCGACCGCAGGGCCGGGAAGGTCAAAGTCGAGTCGCTCCTGTCTGGTCAGTTCGCGCAGATCCCGGCGCTCGCCAACCCGGACCGTGTGACCCGCCTTGAGGAGGAGAAGATCTACGGCTACTTCGGCGCTGGCACGCTCTACGCCACGCGCCGGCGCACGGAGCCGATGCTATGAGTCACGACGACTTCGACTTCGAGCCGATCCCGGGGCTTCCGCAGGAACTGCCGCCGGGCGAGACGATACTCTGGCAAGGCAGGCCCGATTGGTGGGGCCTGGCCCTGCGGGTCTTCCATTTCAGGAAGGTGGCGATCTATTTCTGGATCCTGGTCGCCTGGCAGGGCGTGACCGCGCTCTGGGACGGCGAAGGGACTGCCGCCGCGGCCCTGGCGATGGCCGGCGTCCTGCCGATCGCCCTGCTGGGGCTCGCTATCCTGGCGGGGCTCGCCGCGCTCTACGCCCGCACAACGATCTACACCATCACCAACAAACGGGTGATCCTGCGCTTCGGCATCGCCCTGCCGATGTCGGTCAACTTTCCCTTCACCCTGGTCGAGCGGGCCGCCCTGCGCGCCTGCGGCGACGGGACCGGGGATGTTCCGCTCGCACTCAAGGGTCCGGACCGGGTCGCCTATCTGATCCTCTGGCCCTTCGCCCGGCCCGGCCGCTACCGCAACCCGCAGCCCATGCTGCGCGCCTTGCCGGAGGCGGATTCGGTCGCCGGGATCCTGGCCGCCGCCCTGAAGGCGGAGCTGGGCGAGGGCCGGGTCCACCCGCGCGCCGTCGCGCCACGCAAGGCCCCGAAGGCCGGCGCGGCCGAGCCGGACCTTGCCGTCGTCGGCTAGGAGGAACGCACCATGGCCCAGCATCACGATCAGCAGGTTCCCCGCGGGGCGCTGATTGCCGCGGCGGCGCTGATCCTCCTGGCCATCGCGCTGGCGGCCGCGTCGCGTCAGGGCCTGATCGGCCGGGCGGACAGCCCATCCGCGCCGGCGGTCGAGTCCCGCGACCTGGTTTTCCTGGACCGAAAGGATGGCGGCATCCTGGTCTTGGCCGCCGGGACGGGCGAGACGGTGCAGGCGATCGAGCCCGGCACCAACGGCTTTCTGCGCGGGGTCCTGCGCGGTCTGGCGCGCGAGCGGCGCCTCGGCGGCTTCGACACTCAGAAGCCCTTCCGCTTGCTCCGCCAGGGCGACGGCCGTCTTACCCTGATCGATTTGGCGACCGATCGGGAGATCGAGCTGGTCTCCTTCGGGCCGACCAACGCCAGGGCCTTTGCCAGGTTTCTCACTGCTTCGGAGGTGAAGTCGTGACCCAGCTTCGGACCCTGGTCGGCGAGGTCTTCGAGGTCGGCTGCACGGTCGACATCGAGAACAGCTTCGAAAGCTGCCATGCCCACGTGGAGCTGGACGGCAACGTCGAGATCCAGCCCGGCGACGCCGTGCGCGTCCAGGGCAATCCGGTCTACGTGCCCTACGGCGAGAAGCTCACGCTGCGCCGGACCGCGACGGTCAGGAAGGCCGGCGGCCTGAAGCGGATCTGGACGCGCATGACCGGCGACTTGGCCTGCATCGACCTCTTCGAGGTCAGCTTTTCCTCGGGGAGGAAGCTATGACGATCGAAACCCTGTCCGTGACCTCCAAGGACACGACGGCGATGGCCCAGCAGGACACGGTGCTGAGCCCGCGCTTCTACACCACGGATTTCGACGAGCTAGACCGGATCGACGTGACCCCGGTGCGCGCCGAATGGGACCAGCTGATCGCCGAGATGCGCAGCGACCCGAACAAGGGCCACTTCAAGCGCGAAGAGAACTGGGACCGGGTCCGCCTGGAGGACCTGCCCGAAGGCTTGCGCAAGGAGTTCGTCGACTTCCTGGTGAGCTCGCTGACCGCCGAGTTCTCCGGCTGCATCCTCTATGCCGAGATGAAGAAGCGCGGCCGCAACCCGGACATCTGTGAGCTCTTCAAGCTGATGAGCCGGGACGAGGCGCGGCACGCCGGCTTCATCAACGACGCGCTCAAGGAGTTCGGGATCGGCATCGACCTGGGCTTCCTGACCCGGACCAAGCAGTACACCTTCTTCAAGCCGAAGTTCATCTTCTACGCCACCTACCTCTCGGAGAAGATCGGCTACGCCCGCTACATCTCGATCTACCGGCAGCTCGAGCGCCATCCGGAGCTGCGCTTCCACCCGATCTTCAAGTGGTTCGAAAAGTGGTGCAACGACGAGTTTCGCCACGGCGAGGCCTTCGCCCTGCTGATGCGGGCCAACCCGCATCTCCTGCGCGGCCATAACAAGCTCTGGGTCCGCTTCTTCCTCCTGGCGGTCTTCGCGACCATGTACGTCCGAGACCACGCCCGGCCCGAGTTCCACAAGGCCCTCGGCCTGAATCCGACCGACTACGACTACCGGGTCTTCCACATCACCTCGGAGATCTCCCAGCAGGTCTTCCCGCTGACCCTGGACCTGGACGATCCGCGCTTCCGGGCCGGGCTGGAGCGTTTGCGGCGGATCAACGAAGGCATCGCGGCGGCCGGCAAGACGGGCGGTGTCCTGGGCGGGCTCAAGAAGGTCGGCCTGGGCCTGGCGGCCGCCGTCACCTTTGCGCGGCTCTACTGCCTGCCGGCCAAGAGCAACGCGCTTCCGCAGCAGAGCCGGATGCAGCCGGCCTGGTAGAAGAAGGAGAGACCGGCCGATGGCGGCCTTCGTCCTCGCAGCACTCGCGGCCCTTTTCGTCTGGTGGCTCAGCACCGGGGTCGTGCTGCTGCTGAACGGCCTGCCGCGGCGGAGCTATCCCTGGAGCACCCTGGGCGCCTCGCTGCTCGCCGGTCTCGCGCTCTACGTCGTCGTCGTGACCGGGGCGGAGACGACGCCCGGCGCCGCCTATGCCGCCTTTCTCGCCGGCGTCGCCCTTTGGGGCTGGCACGAGCTGACCTTCCTGCAGGGGACCTTGGCAGGGCCGCGCAAGCTCGCCTGCCCCGCAAACGCGAACGATCGGACCCGCTTCCTCCTGGCCGTGCGGACCCTGCTCTATCACGAGCTTGCGATCCTGGCGACGCTCGGGCTGCTGCTGTTCGTCACCTGGGACCAGCCCAACAAGCTTGGTCTTTGGACCTTTATCGTCCTCTTCGGGATGCGGCTGAGCGCCAAGCTGAACGTCTTCCTCGGGGTGCCGAACCTCAGCGAGGAGTTCTTGCCGGAGCACCTGGGCTTTCTGAAGAGCTACTTCGGCCGGAAGCCGATGAACGGCCTCTTCCCGATCTCGATCACCTTGTCGACTCTCTCGACGGCCTACGTTCTTCACCTGGCCTTCGCGCCGGATGCCGGCGCCTTCGCGGCCAGCGGCTACACCCTGCTCGGCGCCTTGATCGCCCTGGGAACGCTGGAGCACTGGCTGCTGGTCCTGCCGCTGCCCGACGCCGCGCTCTGGCGCTGGGCATTGCGCAAGTCCGATGTCGACGCCGCGGGCGTTCTCTACCAACCGGGCCTGCGACCCGGGACAAACACAGCAAGCAGCGCGACCTTGTCGGCCGTGCCACAGGAAGGGAGGCTTCCATGAACTACGAATCCTATTTCAAGGACCGTCTCGCCGGGCTCCTGGAGGAAGGGCGCTATCGCGTTTTCGCCAACCTCGAGCGCCATGCCGGCGCCTTCCCCCGTGCGACGCACCGCCCGAAAGGTGCCGACAAAGCCCAGGTGACCGTCTGGTGCTCGAACGACTACCTGGGCATGGGGCAGAACCCCAAGGTCCTGGACGCCATGCACCAGGCGCTGGACCGCTGCGGCGCCGGCGCCGGCGGCACCCGCAACATCTCCGGGACCAACCACTACCACGTGCTTCTGGAGCGGGAACTGGCCGACCTCCACCGAAAGGAGGCCGCCTTGCTCTTCACCTCCGGATACGTCTCGAACTGGGCGGCGCTCGGCACCCTGGCGTCGCAGATCCCCGACTGCATCGTCCTGTCCGATGCCCTGAACCACGCCTCGATGATCGAGGGCATCCGCCACAGCCGCGCCGAGAAGCGGATCTTCGCACACAACGATCCGGAGGATCTGGACCGCAAGCTGCGCGACCTCGATCCGACCCGGCCGAAGTTGATCGCCTTCGAATCGGTCTACTCCATGGACGGCGACATCGCGCCGATCGCCGAGATCTGCGACGTCGCCGAAGCGCACAACGCCATGACCTACCTGGACGAGGTTCACGCCGTCGGCATGTACGGGCCGCGTGGTGGGGGCATCGCCGAACGCGAAGGCCTGATGGACCGGCTGACCGTGATCGAAGGCACCCTGGGCAAGGCCTTCGGAGTCGTCGGCGGCTACATCGCCGCCTCGGCCGCGCTCTGCGATTTCGTGCGCAGCTTCTCCTCCGGCTTCATCTTCACCACGGCCCTGCCGCCCGCCGTGGCCGCCGGCGCGCGGGAGAGCATCCGGCACCTTAAGGGCAGCAGCATGGAGCGTGACATACAGAAGATTCGGGTGGCAACCTTGCGCCGCAAGCTCGACGGTGCTGGGATCCCGCACATGCGCAACCCCAGCCACATCGTCCCGGTGATGGTCGGCGATCCGGTCCTTTGCAAGAAGATCAGCGACTGCCTGATGGAGGACTTCGGGATCTACGTGCAGCCGATCAACTACCCGACGGTACCGCGTGGCACCGAGCGGCTGCGTCTGACCCCGTCGCCGCTGCACGGAGAGGCCGACATCAACGCCCTGGTTGCGGCGCTGTCGGAAATCTGGTCCTCCTTGGGGCTGAAGACGGCCGCAGCCTAGAGCATGATGATGTGAGGTTGAAGCAACCTCATATCTGAACCGTGCTCCGAATTGCTGAAGCGGAGCGGGGGCGAGACGGTCCACCCGGAAGCTTGGAGATCATGGCGCAGGTAGAGATCACGATTCCCGCGATCGCGGCGGACGACAGCCTTTACCCGATCGAGAAGCTCGAGGCGCACAGGCGGGGCGTGCTGCACCAAGCGATCTCCGTCTTTGCCTTTTGCGGCCGCGAGCTGCTGATCCAGCGACGGGCGGACGGCAAGTACCACTGCGGCGGTCTCTGGGCCAACACCTGCTGTTCGCATCCGCACTGGGGCGAGTCGCAGGATGACTGCGCCGAGCGGCGCCTGGACGAGGAACTCGGCCTGTCACTGCCGATGAGCCAGGTGGCGACGATCGAATACGCCGCCGATGTCGGACAGGGCTTGCGCGAGCATGAGCGCGTCGCCGTCTACCACGCGGCGACCGGAGACAGGGGCGTCGCCCTGCGTCCCAATCGCGCCGAGGTCTCCGAGACCCGCTGGGAGACCGTCGAGCAGCTGCGGCTCGAGGCCGCCGCCCGTCCGGAGGCCTTTGCTCCCTGGTTCAGGATCTACCTCTCGCGCTGGGACGAACTGGGCCTGTAGCCCGACCTCGACCAGGATTCGGCAAGGGGCGGCGCGGTCTCGCGCGCAGTATCGTGTCTGCTCGGCTTCCCTAACCATGGTCTTCGAAGACAAAAAAAGAGGGAGGTCCGTCTCGGACCTCCCCCCGGAGGGAGGAAGCTCCCGATGGCGGGGAGTCTACCTCACAGGCTGACCGAGTTCGGGATGGTCTTCGAGCGCATTGGCACCGTACATCGGCTTGGGAATGCCCTGGTGACAGGTCGAGCACATGGCCTTGGGCGCATCGCCCTTGGGGCCGAGCCGGTGTTCGGGCAGGGCCGAGCGCAGGGGAATGAGGTATTCCTCGTTGACGTTCTGCACCATCTCGATGCCGTGCCAGGCTATCGTGCGGGCCTGGGTGCTTTGCTCCCAGTCCCAGAACGCGCGGCTGTTGTGGCAGTAGGTGCAGTTGACGCCCAGGCCCTGTGACATGTGCATCATCAGCGAGTAGGTCACCTCGGTGTCCTGGATCGCCACGTTGTCGCCGTCCGTGGTCGGCAGGGCGTTGAGCGCGGCGACACGGATCTCGGCGTCGTCCTTGGTCAGGAGACGCTGCAGCGCGTCGTAGGGCAGGGACGAGTACCCGGAGATCGGCGTGGCCAGGTTCTGGTTGTTGCGCTTGGCCGCGAAGCCGCCGGTCGCCTGCCGCTGATAGTCCTCGTCGACCCAGACATACTGCGGGACGTGCTGGCCCCTGTGGCAGGTGAAGCAGTTGACGCCGGCGCCGCCGACGTGCTCGCCCCATTCCGAGTTGATGGCCTGCGTCATCTGAATCATCCGGCGCGAGACGATCTTGGTGTAGACGTCGTCGGCCGCAAGGTTCTCTTCGTTGTGGCAGTAGGCGCAGCCTTCCTCCGGCGAGACCCAGCTGGTGATCGACAGCATCAGGTGATCGAACTGATCCTGGGAGAGCGCGCCCAGGACCTGGACGTTCTCGTAGGCCTGGCTGGCCGGCGGGCCGCCGGGCTCGACCCTGCCGTAGGACTCCCAGACCTGATTGAGCTCGGCGAGCTTGGCTTCGGTGCGCGGATTATCGACCTGCACCATGCCGGTGCCGCGGTAGCCCATTTGCGTGCTGTCGATCGGGGGGCGGTCCCAGGTCGACATGGCCGCGAGGACCAGCACGAAGACGAAGGGAATTGCGACGAGCCACACGTCTTTCATGGTCAGTTACCTCCCGCAGCTGCCGGATCCGGCAGGTCGCCGAAGACGTCGGGATAGGGCGGCGCGATGCCGTGCTTGACGCCCCAAAGATACCAATTGTCTACGACGGTGCCGGTCAGAAGGATCCCAATGCCGCCGGTCAGCGGGCAGAGGACGGCGAACCACCAGGCCCAGCGATGGATCGATTCCATGGTCGCGTTGAAGCCCATGGTCCAGCGCCAGAACAGGGCCGCACGCTCGGAAGCCGTTCCCCGGTCGACGATCTGCTCGATCTCGCGGTCGCCGCCGAAGCGGCTGACCGCGAGAATGGTCGCGCCGTGCATCGCGAAAAGCAGGGCCGAGCCGTAGAGGAAGACGATGGAGAGCATGTGGAAAGGATTGTAGAAGAGGTTTCCGTAGCGGATCGAAAAGGCCGCGGTCCAGTCGAGGTGCGGGAAGATGCCGTAGGGCACGGCCTCGGCCCAGCTGCCCATCAGGATCGGCCGGATCAGGCCCAGGACCAGGAACAGCCAGATCGCCGCGGCGAAGGCCCAGGCGATGTGCTTGCCCATGCCGAGCGCCTCGGCGCGGGTGTACATCCGGGCCCACCACAGCAGGACCGAGGCGGTCAGGAAGGCGCCGGTGACCAGGAACCAGCCGCCCTCGGCCATCGGCGGGAAGGACAGGCCGTACTCCGGCGCCGGTGGATCGAGCGACAGCCAGAAGAGCTGGCGAACGAACTGGATCGGATCCCAGCCCACCGAGGCCAGCATGTTGAGGCCGATGGTCACGAAGGCGATGGTGCCGCAGATGATCGAAGCGACGCCGAGCCCGCCCAGGTAAAGCGGGCCGATCTGCGCCTCGCCGAACTTGCCGGCCCAGTAGGCCGTCCAGGTCTTGTCGCCGCGGGTCCAGGAACCGGATTTGACCGGAATGCCCAGGTCCGGCGCGCCATGGACCTGCACGGTGGTGAAGATGTTCTGATATTCGGCCATGAGCTTGCTCCCCTCAGCTCCAAATCGGCAGGTCGAGCCACCAGGTCCACCACGACGGCCAGCCGGCGGTCCAGAAGGGGCCGCTGATGATGATGCAGACCGCGCTCCAGAAGCCCGAGGACAGCGCCAGGAAGAGGCCCAGGCGATGGATCCCGAGGGTGCCGATCGAATAGCCGATGGCGTCGCGGAAATAGGTGTTCTCGTGCTCGGCGGTCTTGACCGGCTCGCCCCTGGCCGGATTGGTCGCCGAGAGGACCAGGCCGCCGTGCAAGGCCAGCGCCAGGGTGGTCGTGAAGAAGAAGGACACCGCCAGCATGTGCGCCGGGTTGTAGTGGAAGTGCAGGTACTGGTAGCCGACGTTGGAAACCCAATCTAGGTGGCTGAGGATGCCGTAGGGGAAGCCGTGGCCCCAGGCGCCCATCAGCACCGGACGGATCACGACCAGAGAGAAATACGCGAAGATCGCGACACTGAAGGCGACGGGGACATGAAGACCCATGCCCAGCTTGCGGGCGATCTCGGCCTGGCGCAGCGCCCAGGAGCCGAAGGCGCCGAGCGCGCAGACCGTGATGATCTGCCAGAGGCCGCCCTCCGCCAGCGGCGCCAGCGCGAGGCCGTAGGACAGGTCGGGCGGGGCAATGTTGATCCGCCAGACGTTCCAGGTCGGCCCGATCGCCGCGCCATAGATGATCAGAACGGTGCCCAAGAAGGCGAAGAATATCGTAGTGACGCCGAAGAACCCGACGTAGAAGGGGCCGATCCAAAAGTCGAAGAGATCGCCCCCGATCAGCGTCCCGCCGCGAACGCGGTACTTCTTCTCGAAATCCAGCATGGACATGATCAATTTCTCCCCGACTCGGCCTTACGAAGGGCGCAAAGCCCAAGCCGCCTTGTATTTCGTCGGGAGCAGCGGGGGAACCGTCTCAACCTGAGGCGATTCCACCCGCTTTCCCTGTCATCGAAGCGCCGTGGGACCGAGGTTGGATCGTTGGGGACGAACCCCGGAACACGGCGTTCCGTTTCCCGCTTTCCTTTACGGATTCATCAACCAGTTGAAGCGTTCCGTGCTCAGCAGGATGAAGTGGATCATCGCTGCCAAGGAAAACAGGAAGACGCCTTGAACGACCATCACCCTGCGAGGGTCGAACACGAGCCAAATTCGCCACATTGCTCTCTCCTCCTATCCTATGAGGGACATCAGAGTGCTGGTCGCACTCGGCAGAAGGTCCGAAGCCGCACCGGCGGTTTCCGGATGGAACCAGGGCCGCCAGATCCAGGTGAGGAGGTGCGCAACGACCGCAATCCCCACAAAGAGCCAAAGGCCCTGCATGTAGTACCGGTGGAACTCCCTTGCTTCGTCGGGGGTAAGGCCTGACATACTCTCATGCTCAGCCATTCAACTACCTCCTTACGCTTTGGCCTATCGGCCGGTGCCGCATAACCCCTACGCGGCCAGGGCCTCCGGACGGGGAATGCCCGCCGCGGTGGATCGGACGCCCGTCGCAAGCGGGCGAATTCTGAATACGAGCCGAACCTCGGGGCGCGCGCTCATGCCGCGCTCCCCTCGACCACGGACAGCCGTGCCCGGTCCAGGCAGGCCGTCGTGACCTCTTCCAGCCCGGCCTTCCGCGCCTGCCGTTCGGCGGCGTCGCGCAGGCGCTTGGCGGCGGAGATCCGGGTCAGGACCGGATGGGTTTCCAGGACCCGCGACAGCGCGGTCTGCGCCGCCTCGCTCCAGGGCAGCTCGCGGTGCACCCTCGCCGGGGTCGGATCGGCTTTGTCCAGGTCGCTGCCCAGCGGCAGGATGTGGAACAGCGCGTCGAAGAGGGCGTTGCAGACCTCCTGCACCAGGTAGGTGGCGCCGGCGTAGCCCATGAAGGGCGTGCCGGTGTGGCGGCGGATGATCGTGCCGGGGAAGGAGGCCGGGATGAAGACCGCCCGACCGCCGATCTCTGCCAGGTACATGCGCTCGTTGTAGCTGCCGAAGAGGACCAGCGGCGTCTTCTCCTGAACCGCTTGGCGCACCGCCTCGTTGTCCGGCTTCTTGCCGGCCGAGCGGGAGAAGGCGAAGTGGCAGGGCAGGCCCAGGTCGCTCTCCAGGAAGTTCCGCAGGCCGCGGGTGTAGGTCTCGTTGGCCGCGATGCCGAAGCTGGCGGTGCCGAAGAAGTCCTGGGTCACCGAGCGCCAGAGGTCCCAGATCGGCTTGATCGTGGTGTGCTTCTCGCGCGCGATGAAGGGCTCGGGATCGAGGCCCAAGAGCCCGCCCAGGCTGCGCAGGAATTTCGTCGTGCTCTCCAGGCCGATCGGCGCCTGCAGGTAAGGCTTTTCCAGCGCCTCGCAGAGCAACCGGCCGAACTCGCGGTAGAGGCAGATGTTGACGTCCGCGTCGACCAGGCGCGCGACCTCGCTCAGATGGCTGCCCAGGGGGAAGACCAGGTTGACCTCGGCGCCGATGCCCTCGACCAGGCGCCTGATCTCGGCCAAGTCGGAGGGCAGGTTGAACATGCCGTAGCTGGGCCCGATGATGTTGACCCGGGGCCTGGCGCCCTCCGGCCGCGCTCTGGCCTTGGGCATGCGGCCCTTCTTCGCTCCGTACTGGGTCCACAGCCAGTGCAGGGCGCGGTCGGCGCTCTGCCACTGGTCCTCGTCGATGGTCCGGGGCAGGAAACGCTGAATGCCGGTGCCTTCGGGCGTGACGCCGCCGCCGATCATCTCGGCGATCGATCCAGTGACCACGACGGCCGGCAGGTCCGGGTCCAGGGACCGGTGCGCCTGGCGCATCGCGTTCTCGGTGCCGGTCTGCCCCAGCTCCTCCTCCGCCAGCCCGGTCACGACGATCGGCAGCTCGTGCGGCGGCAGGGCGTCTGTGTAGTGCAGGACCGAGGTCACCGGCAGGTTCTCGCAGCCGACCGGCCCGTCGATGATCACCTGCAGGCCCTTGATCGCGGTGAAGACGTAGACCGAGCCCCAATAGCCGCCGGCGCGATCGTGATCCTGGATCAGCATCCGACCGCTCCCTCGACCTTGTCGCCACGGCCGGGCTTGGCCGCCTTGGCGCGACGCGCGGCGTTGCTCTTGCGGAAGGCCGAGCGGTCGGCCGGCAGGTCTTCCCAGATGCCCGCGGCATCGCCGCTGCCGACCTCCCCGAAGAAAGCCTTCATCCGGTCGAAGCGCCCCCGGTTCGCGATGGCGCCGTTGATCAGCTGGCCCAGCACCCCGGCGCCGGCGACTCCCATCAGGGGCCGTGCCGAGATCAGGTTGGTGAAGTAGAGCGCCGGGATCGCCAGTTCCTTGGCCTTCTGCACCACCGGTGTTGTCCCGACGGCGACGTCCGGCTTGAACTCCGCGACCGCGGCCAGGTCCTGCTCCAGCGAGGCGCGGAAATTCACCCGGACCCCGTGGGCTTCGAGCCAGTCCCGGTCCGCCTCGGACCAGGGCGTGCGGGGACAGGCGCTGCCGACGTAGTTCACCTCGGCACCGGATTCGACCAGCAGCCGGGCGACCAGCAGCTCGGAGCCCTCGTAGCCGGACAGGGTGACCCGGCCCTTGATCGGCGCCGCGGCCAGGGCCCCAGCGATTGCCGGCAGGCAGGCGTTCTTAGCCGCGTCGATCTTACGCTTTGCCACGCCGCAAGCCGCGCCGACGGCGTCCAGCCACAAGGCCGTGCCGTCGTGGCCGACCGGCGCGGACCCGACGACCTGCCGCCCCGCCGCCGAGAACTCCCGGCAGGCGCTGGTGTAGAAGGGATGGATCGCGGCGACGGCGGCGCAGTCCAGGGCGCCGTAAAGCTCGCGCCATTCCCGGGTCGGCACCACCGGACCGGCCGCGAGGTCGAGCGGCGCCAGCAGCTGGCCGATGCCGACCGGATCCGCCGGGAACATCTCGCCGAGGAGGGTTACCGTCGGCTTCTCGCTGACTCCGCCGCGCGGTGCCAGGACCGGGCCCTGCTCGGCCTCCAGGCGCGCGTAGTTCAGCATCGCGCCGGCGAGCACGTCCTTGGCCTC
>JAAUXY010065783.1_pt1 | contig 13663 bp, 15 predicted proteins | sample 7278121 | NCBI WGS metagenome assembly JAAUXY01 (sample SAMN14350117, study PRJNA611818) | marine sediment metagenome | isolation source: surface marine sediment (1.8m) | place: French Polynesia: Moorea | collected 2018-08 | reverse complement strand
GACATGAGCCTGGGTACCTGGCATCCAGTGGTGGATATGTATGATGAGGATGACCGAATTGTCATTAAAGCAGAGCTTCCAGGGATGGAAAAAAAGGATATCGCTGTTGACGTGAAAGATCGGGTTCTGACAATCAGTGGTGAGCGCAATTATGACAATGAAGTCAAAGAAGAAAAATACTATCGCCGCGAAAGGGCTTACGGAAAATTCCAGCGTGCCTTCAGCCTGCCGGCCGATGTGGATTCGGATAAGATCAAAGCTGATTTTAAAGACGGTTTGCTGAAAGTTGAAGTGCCCAAGCCCGAGAAGCAGAAACCCAAAGAAATCACTATTCACTAAACGCGTCACTTTCTAACTTTACAACATAACCTTTAACCGGTTAAAAGGGCGGCTGAATAGTCGCCCTTTTTTATTTAACCTATGCAATACTTCCAAATTGTTTTATATTATGTCTTAAGAAAATAAATTAATTCAGGTGAGGACAAGCAAATGAACGAGCCCAAAGGTAAAATCCGCCGCTTTTTAAGCTCTTTTTGGGAAGGGGTTACCGCATTTCGCCGTTTTGTCGGCAATCTGCTGTTTCTTTTACTGATTGTCATTCTGATTATGGTGGTATTTTTTGACGGCGAAGAGGAGGTGCCCGAAGGGATTGCGCTGATCCTGTCCCCGGAAGGAAAGATCGTCGAACAAAAGACCGAATCCATGCTGGCCTTAGACGTATTCGGCGAGGCTGCCAAAGAAGAAACACTTTTGCAGGACATTATTGATGTTATTGATTCGGCAAAAGATGATGAGCGCATAGAACTGATGGTGCTGGATCTTAGGCAAATGGAATCCGTCGGGATAAGCAAACTGCAGGCCATTGCAGCGGGGCTTGAGCGGTTTAAAAACAGCGGAAAACTGGTTTTTGCCTTTGGGGATTACTTTAATCAGGGCCAATATTACCTGGGCGCGCATGCGGACAAACTTTATCTGAGCCCCATGGGCGGTGTATTGCTGCATGGTTTTGGCTTTTATCGAAAGTACTACAAATCGGCGTTGAATAAATTGCAAATTCAATTTCATGTTTTTAAAGTCGGAACCTATAAATCAGCCCTGGAACCGTTTTTACGCGACAACATGTCTGATTATGCTAAAGAAGCCAATCTCGCCTGGCTGAGCGTTTTATGGGATTTTTACAAAGCCGACGTTGCGAAACAAAGAGGATTCGATCCTCAAGACTTAGATGATTATATCAATAATATTCCAAGCCACCTGGCAAACGCCGACGGGGACGCCGCTGTCATGGCATTGAATCTGGGTCTGGTTGATGAGTTGAAAACCCGAGATCAGGTTCACCGGGAACTCATCGAGCGGGTTGGTAAGGATGAAGACGGTACAACTTTTCGACAGATTGCCTTTGATGATTATTTAAACCACATTCGCCCTGATCTGATGCCAAGCCCAGCCGGTAACGACAAAATCGGCATCATTGTTGCGAGCGGAATCATCATGGATGGAGAGCAACCGGCCGGCAGGATCGGTGGAGACACGATGGCGGAATTGCTGGCTCAAGCACGTGAAGATGAGACAATAAAGGCCGTGGTGGTTCGGGTTGACAGCGGCGGGGGCAGCGCCACCGCGTCAGAAATCATTCGTAGAGAAATCGAGCTGATACAGGATACCGGAAAGCCCGTTTACGTATCCATGGGATCTATGGCTGCATCCGGCGGATACTGGATAGCGGCATCGGCAGATCAAATCTGGGCGTCACCCACGACGATAACCGGTTCCATCGGGATATTCGGGGCATTTCCGACCTTTGAAAAAAGCTTGAAATCCCTCGGCATCACCAGCGATGGGGTGGGCACTACCAAATTATCAGATGCGTTTGATCCCAGCCGACCATTGAATGAGATGGTTGCCCAATCGATGCAGCAAATCATTGATCAAGGCTACCGACGCTTTATTCAACGGGTTGCCGAAGGCCGAAATATGAAGCCTGAGGCGGTTGAACAAATTGCCCAGGGCCGTGTTTGGGCCGGAACTACAGCGCTGGAGCTGGGGCTGGTCGATAAAATTGGTAATCTGCAAGATGCGATTGCGGCCGTGGCTGAAAGGGCGGATTTAGAAGATTATGAAGTTACCTACATCACACAACCCTTAACCACCCGGGAGCAGCTGATAAAAAAACTTAATCGATTATTTACAGGCATATTGTCTGCCTTGAACCCGGATGGTCATCCGGCAAAAAATTTCTATGATAGCGTCATCGATTTGGAAATCGATCATCTTCTGCGGGCCAACGATCCGGCGGGAAGGTATGCATTCTGTCTGAACTGTGTTGTTCAGTAGAAGCCATCTTAAAAATGCATCTAACGCCCAAGGGCATTGTCGCCCCGAGAAAACAGGATTACACATCTATTTTTATGAAGATTAAGGTGTGCATTAAGCCGATTCACATTGCCCAAATGGGGACTTTGTGCGAAAAAAAAAGGCGATTTAGGATAATTCCTAAATCGCCTTTGTTATTTTTATTTATTCTGTAAGGTTAGGTCATATCGTTGAGCAAAGAATCTCTTATCATTTTGTCGGCGACTTTCTCGGCGTCTACCTCATATGTGCCGTTTTCAACTTGTTCTTTGAGCTGAGCGACTTTATCTTCTCGTATGTCAGGAATGTTTTCCAATTGTTTATTCGCCTCCTGGACTCTTTTCCCCATGTCTGAAAGTTCAACGGTATCCGCTTTAACTTGCTGTTTTTCTGGTTGATCAGATGTGGTCTCAACTTTATCTTTATCCTGAACCTGGTTTACATATGCCTCGATATTAACTGAATCTTTTGGGGTAATTTCCATTTTTCGGCTGTCTCCTCTAATTCGACGGTTGCTCAATCTTTATTATCGCGCAACAGTCATTATTTACAATAATTCTAATCCACTAGCTACTGGGTGTCAAATTTTATTACGATTTAATTATATTATCGGTAAAAACTTTACATACTTTAGTCTTTTTTTGCAAATTTTTATATTATTGTGCAATTTGAGAAAAATCTCAACATATTAATAAAACTACAAATACTGGAAAAAATAAATATTAAGTTTGCAAAATGCCAAAATGGCCAAAATTATGCCTCGTAATCAGATCCAATTAATATGCGATTATCATGCCACATGCAGCGTTTCTCCTATGTTCTTGTGATAGTTACTCTCTCTTTACTATGGTTCAGGAAAATCTATATTTATTTTTGAATAATATTAGGTTGCAATTACCAGTATTAAAATCCGTTAATCTTTTTTCGCGGTCTATTAAAATAAAATCTTTCCGTTTTTAACAGGTCAACCGGTAAGGGGCTAACCGGCCAACCCAATATAGGCGGCTTTGCTGATGGTGTGGGTGGTTGAAAAAAAGGTATTTTACCACATTCTGGATATGGGCTTTGAAAGCGTGGGAATACCCGTACGGGTAAAGTTTGAATTTGATGTTCAGGACGGGCGCCTTGTAAAGGATAGCCTTGAGGTTGAATCTATTTACAATCAACCGGCTGTTGTGAGGCGGTATCCGGGTGTAAAAAAGGATGTGCTGGAAAAAGAGATTCAAACAACGATACACCGCGAGATCCGCAAATACTTGCAAAATTGTGGTTATATCAATGAGAATATTGAATAAAATGATAAACCTTAACGCAATCCATTGTCATGTCTGCTGAATCACATAATCTCCCTTCGAAGCAAATTCTCGGCACCCGCCTGCCGGCAATTGACGCTATGCGCGGTATCGTTATGGTGCTCATGGCGATGGACCATGCTTCCCATGCCTTTAATGCAGGCCGGTATGTTACCGATTCCATGTTCTGGTACCGACCGGGCGCAGAGATTCCGGCCGCCCAGTTCCTTACCCGCTGGGTCACACATATATGCGCGCCAACCTTTTTGTTTCTGGCCGGTTTCGTGCTTGCCCTGAGCGTGGCCAGGCGTCTAACCCGTGGTGACGCGGAGCGTACCGTTGACAAAGATATCTTCATACGCGGGATATTCATTGTGCTACTGGATCCACTCTGGATGCGTATTGGTTTTGGGGAAGGTATCATCTTTCAGGTCCTCTATGCGATTGGCGCCAGCCTCTGCTGTATGGTTCTGCTGCGCAGACTCGGTATGATTCAATTGCTTATTATCGGGCTCATGCTGGTTATTTTGGGTGAAGTGCTTGTCAAGCTGGCTGTATGGGCCGGCGGCGGTCATCAACCGGGTCCATTTGGTGTATTACTGGTGACAGGTTTGCAAAAGGTCAAAGCAGTGTATGTTTTATATCCGCTCCTTCCCTGGCTGGGCTATATGATCCTGGGGTGGGTTGCCGCAAAGTTTATGATGAAAAAGGACAGTTTTGATGCCGTTGGATTCTTTTCGGCTGCCGGAGCCATATCTCTGATTGTGTTTTTTATATTTCGGGGGTTTAACAAATACGGCAACATGACGCTATACCGTTATGATCATTCCGTTCTTCAATGGTTGCATGTGAGCAAATACCCGCCAAGTCTCACGTTTTCAGCGCTTGAATTGGGTCTTATGTTTTTTATTCTGGCCGTTCTTTTCGTATGGTATCGCGATCGTCAACCTTCACCGTTAAATCCGCTGCAGGTTTTCGGTCGTACCCCCCTCTTTTTTTACATTATTCATGTGCATCTTTTAGCGGCAGCTGCATGGCTTCTTAATATGCAGCAGCGCGGCGGTCTCAGCGAAACGTATCTGGCCACAGGGGCGGTTTTGATGGTGCTTTATCCGCTTTGTCGCTGGTATGACCGTCTCAAAAAATCCTACCCCCAAAGCCTTCTGAGGTTTCTCTGAATTTTTTAATCTATGATTTTGACTAATTAGAGCAAGCTTTATTGACATGCTACAATGTAGCACACATATTTATATTTATTAAACTCCGATTTGAAATTTAAAAATGGAATCTGAAAGAAGAAAATACCCACGATTTAACATCAGAGACAATGCTTTTGCGGTATTTCAACCCGAGCCTGTCAAACTGGTTCCTATCGTCGATGTTGGCCTGGGAGGCCTGGGTGTCGGTGTGAATGGAATCAATATCAGCGATGGATGGATAAAAAAAGCATCAAGTCTGGAGATATTAATCGATGATTGCAGTTTCTATATGGATAACCTTGGCTACGAACTCCTTTCCAAATTCAGAAGCGTTGATCGAAACACCAGCAGCCCTTTTCAAATCATCTACGGTTTGAAATTTGTAGATCTGATGCCCAGTCAGCGATCCCAGCTAAAATATTTTATTCGCAACCATACGACCGGTGGAATGACACCGAAATTTATTCGGAAATTCAATCAGCAATTCCATCAATTCTTAGGCAAAAAAGATTATGGGGCTGCCTGCCGAAATATCAGCATGCAACGTCCGGTCTAATGATCGGTTGTAATTCTGTCATCTAACCGTTATTATTACCTTTTATTACTTATACCCTTCCAGTTTAACTTCAATATTTTAAATGTCGTCATATCGAAATCCAAGATGAATTGATGCCCCCTCTTTAAATTGTCAAGCGCTTTACTTTGAGGCAATTTTATTGATAAAAGGAATTTGAAATCGATCAAACGGAAAACCTATACTTTTATAAAATGAAGAATCCGATCAACACGATGACAATATTCGAATCCTGCACGATTGCTTTTTTAATTGGCATATCATCTTTTTGGAATTCGCCCCTTAGTGCCGCTGATCAAAAGGACACCATCACCGAAGATGAATGTGCTCGCCTGCAAGAGGCTGAAATTATATGGCATTTAAGCGAGTATCGCTGGCTTTGTTGTACGCCTAAAAATCAGGATGAATATGAAGACTGTATTCCGATCTCAGACATGGAACCCCTGCCCAAAACCAGTCTTAAGCCCTTTCCGCCGGAGACCTCAAAGACGATCAAACCTGAAAAAAAATAATGGGTTTGTTTCGCCGATACGCCTACTTTATTTCAAATAAATTACCGTCGTAGTCTCGGATGAAGGTGAGGGTACGATTTCCCTTGGGAATTTGGGATATGTCAACGTCCAGATCATTGCATTTTTTGAGAAAACTTGGCAGGTCATCGATTTCGAGGCAGGTATGTTCAATTTGCCTGCTGCGGGTTAAGGAATGGTCGGTAATGAAAATTTCAAAATGAACCTGTTCATTCTGGTAGTTGATCATCACCAATTCGGAGTCAATATTGAAAATGGCGCTGGAAAGGGCCTTGGGTAAGATTTTCGGCTCTGACTTTTGCAAACCTAACAGATCTTTATAAAATCGGTCTGATTTTTTTTCAGAGCTACAGGCCAGGGCCACATGGCGCAATATCATTGATCCTCCCGTTTCATAGATGGGGCTTAATAATGACTTTCAGAGATTCTGAACCCTCCATGACCATCCGGAAACCGTCGGCCACATCCTGAAGCGGAAGCCGTCGGGTAATCATATCATCCACATTTACCGCTTGGGTTTCAATCAGGCTTATAGCGGCCTCTATATCCGGGGGACCGCAATAATAGGAGGTGATGATTCGCGTCTCCCGGGTCCAGAAGCTGTTGATCGGTATCGTAACTTTTTTGTCGGGATGCGGTACAGCAAAAAAAACGATGGCCCCTCCCTTATCGACACACGCCCACGCCTGATCGACTGCCTTTATTGCGGAGGTGCACAAAATAACAATGTCTGCCAGGCCTTTGTTTTCGGCAACCAATTGCTCTGGAACATTCTCAGCCGCATCAATGGTCAAATCGGCTCCTATTCTATCGGCAAATACCCGTTTTTGCGGGTTGATGTCCGTTACGATCACCCGGCAATGACTGGCTTTGGCAAGCTGTACATGCAGGAGCCCGGACATCCCGCTTCCCATCACCATCACTGTCTGGTTCTTCTGCACTTCGGCAAGCCGCTGGGCTCTGACCACACAGGCCAGCGGCTCGATAAATGTACTTTGATCAAAGGAGATGTTATCCGGCAGGTGGTAGGTACCTTTTTCTACGAGGGATTCCGGAACCAGGACATACTCTGCAAAGCCGCCCGGCAGCCTTTCTTTGACATTAGAGCACACTGGATAGTGGCCGTTTATGCAATAATCGCATTTCATGCACGGCACTTTGGGCGCCACAAATACACGGTCACCAGGCTTATATTTCTTTACCGCTTTTCCGATTTCAACGACTTCGGCGCCAATTTCGTGCCCCTGAACCAGGGGTGCCCGAGGCAGGCGATACCATTCAACCACATCACTGCCGCAGATACCGCATGATTTAACTTTAATCAGTATTTCTTTGGGCCCCGGTGTGGGTTTCGGCACTTCTTCGATTCTGATATCTTCGTTGCTGTACCAGACGGAAACTTTCATGATTGGTTTTTTAACGTATGGTAAAGATCCAGTGCTTTTTCCGGTTTCTCATTTTTGTGGACCACTGCCCCGACAGCCTGAAGCATGGCAATCGGCGAATCGGACTGGAAAATATTGCGGCCCATGTCCACACCGCTGGCTCCCTGCTGTACAGCGTTATAAGCCATGGTCAGCGCATCCAGCTCCGGAATTTTCTTGCCGCCGGCCATCACAATCGGTACCGGGCAGGAGGCACACACAGTTTCAAAATCCTTTTCCACATAATAGGTTTTGATGTAATGCGCACCGAGTTCAGCGCAAATACGGGTGGCCAGCCTGAAATAGCGTGCATCGCGGGCCATGTCCTTGCCGACTGCGGTGACGGCAAGGGTCGGGATGCCGTAGCGCGTGCCAATATCGACCATCTTGGTCATGTTGATAATGGATTGTCTTTCATATTCACCGCCGATAAATACCTGGACGGCCATGGCACAGACATTTAGACGGATAGATTCTTCGATGTCGACGGCGATCTCTTCGTTGGATAGCTCCTTGAGAATACTGGTGCCGCCTGATACGCGCAGTACGATGGGCTTTTGGGTGGCCGGCGGAACAATACTTCTGAGGATGCCCCGGGTGAGCATCAGGGTGTCTGCATAGGGAACAATGGGAAGAATATTGACGTCAACCCGCTCGAGTCCCGTCGTCGGTCCCTGAAAATATCCGTGATCGATGGCCAGCATTACCGTGCGGCCGGATTCCGGGTTAAAAATTCTGGCCAGCCGGTTTTTCATTCCCCAATCCAGCGAGTTGGATCCTTTTAGAAAAAACCCTTCTGTTGTCTGGGGTATATCGGTAAAATATTGTTTTCCTTCTTTCACATCTTCCACATCCGGCATTTTTTTCTCCTTTCTCTATATTAATGAGCTGAGCCAGTTGGTCCGTTAGCCCGTAAATATTGAATTAGACATTATTCCTTTTTAACCGGCGCAACGGGCTCAACCGGCTAACCGGCTAACCGGCAAACCTAATAGGTGATATTTTTATCCGCATTATCGCAGGTTGGACACAGGGGTCAAGAAAAACCATTTATTCTTCATCAAAGGTTATGATATTAAATTAAGGAATAACAGATTGGAGCAATCAATGGGTAAATTTGAAAAAGAAAAGCAGGATATTTTAGAATGTGCCGGATGGCTGTCTGAACATGAATATTTCGGGTGCCTGAGAGGCAGCGGGGGAAATATATCTATCAAAATTAATGATGAAAATTTGATTGTGATCACACCCACCAGTCGACCCTATCAAGAGCTGTCGACGGATGATATCTGTGTGGTCGATTTCAATTTAAAATTGATCGAAGGGCGTTTAACGCCTTCCATCGAAACCGCCATGCATCTTGGCATCTATAAATGTCGATCTGATATCAACGCCGTAATCCACACCCACCCGGTGTTTGCCAGCATACTGTCGATAATTAATCAACCGATACCGGCATTATTCGATGAAATTACCTTTGAAATCGGTGATGCGGTCGAGATTGTTCCCTATGCCATTTCCGGAAGCTCGGATTTGGCCCAAAACGTCATGAGCAAATTAAATAACAATTGTTTTTGTTACATTATACAAAACCATGGTGCCTTGAGTTTGGGGAAGGATATCGATCAGGCCTGGAAAAATGCAGAGCTCCTGGAAAAAGTGGCCCAAGTTTACTATTATGCCCTGACGACCGGAAAAAAAATAACGACTTTGCCCAAGGATGCGATTGCCCAGATTAACAAACTGCGTAAATCAGAATAAGGTTCTCCTCCCAATTAATTATAGTTAATTAAGACAAAATAAGGGTGTTATCGCCTATTGAACAGATGTTATTCTAAAGAGTACAAGGGGTCGAGGGTTCAGGTGAAATGGTAAAAATTGTATCAGGATGCGCGATAACCTATGGTTCTGTTTACGAATTGGAAACACAGAATGCTCCAACTAAATTGGAGTAGAATCTAAAATAATAACTGGAAAGCCAGGTGATGCTGACTTCCGAACAAGAAGCATATATATTGGAACATGCATATGTTCCGGAGCATTGCATTCATTTAATGACCCTTGTTTCGGGCGGCGAACCGTTTTTAATTGATGATCATTTTATTTGCCGTAAAGATAACTGGATCATTCTGGTCGGTTATCCGCTGCAGGATAAGTTCAACTCAGACAATTTTGAAGCGCTTCTTTCTAAACTGAGAAATAAATTTCATCCGGTTTATATTTCGTTGATCGCTCCGACGATACCGTCTTTCCTGGTGCCGGATTGCCAGGAAAGCGAGAGTGACGTTTATTATACGCTGCCAACCCGGGAAGCGGTTATCACCAGTCCGTTGAAACGCAATCTAAAAAAAGCACGCCAAAACTTAAGGGTGGCGTCCTCTTCCCACATGCGGGAAGAACATCAGGGGCTGATGGCTGAATTCATCGAACGCATACAACCGCCTGAGCGGGTTAAAAGGCTGTTGTTCAAAATGCCTGAATTCGTGATGCGGGCCGATACGGCCTTTGTTTTAAACGCCTGGGATAAAACAGACAAGCTGGCCGCATTTTACGTCGTTGATTTTGAAGCCCGGCAATTTTCAAATTATATTATCGGCTGCCATTCGAAGACCAATTATGTGCTGGGGGCTTCGGATCTTTTATTGTTTGAACTGCTAAACATGAGTCAGGAATTTAACAAGGAGTATATCCATCTGGGGCTTGCGGTGAATGCCGGTGTCCGTCGTTTCAAGGAAAAATGGGGCGGGGTGCCCGGCCGCCAATATGAAATGTGTGAGCTGGCTTTCCAAAAACCATCCATCTTGAATGCCATCTTTGCTTTGGGCCGGTCATGATATTTAGAAAATTACAACAAAAAGAGTTGAAAATGATCTGGGAGGTGCAGAAAAACGGCAAGGTATCGCACCTGGTCGGCACGGCCCATTTTTTTCCTTACAGTTTTAGAGACGCTCTTTACCGCTGTTTGGAAAATGCCCGCCTGGTAATGTTTGAGGGCCCTCTGGATGATGATAATCTGGCAAAAGTCAGGCAGGCCGGTATTGATCCTGAAAGTACCTACCATCTTTTTGACGAGCTGGATGAGAAGACCATCGCCGGTATCACCGGAGCGTTGATCCCGATTTGCCGAATGAGAAATTCAAACCAGCTTCTAAATTTTTGCAAGGATAGCTTGCAAGATTCGGTTTATGATCTGGTAAAGGGTATGAATCCGTGGCTGGCATTTTTTACGATCTGGTCCACTTATTTAAAACGCAATGGCTGGAAATATTCGGTTGACATTGAAGCATTTAATGTGGCCAAAGCGCTCGGAAAAAATATCATGTTTCTGGAAGCCATTGAGGAGCAAATAAAGGTGCTGGAAAACATTTCCCATGATAAGATTCTTTTTTTTCTAAAACAGGTAGATCAATGGGAAACACTCGCGAATGAATATGTGAAATCTTATTTAAAAGGAGATCTGGAAAAATTGAGGCTTTCCGGTATTCGCTTTCCAAGCCGACATCACACGGTGATCGATCATCGGGATGAAATTTTTTACGAACGCATGCGTGAGGAGCTGGCCCATGGCGAAGTCGCTGCCTTTCTGGGCGCACCGCATTTGAAAGGCATGAGCCGCTTGCTGCTTGCCGACGGCTATCAGGTTCGGGGACCGTGGTTGCCGCATCAATGACCGCTATCAGATGACTGAAAACAAAATACGGAACACATCAAAGCCCACCCACGAATCGCAAACCAAAGGAATGAATACGGCCGTTCGAATTCTTACGTATCGTGATCATTTCAAATTTGAATTGAGACAGAAACTGCAGCAAAGGGGCTTCACATCAAACGTCATCGACACGGTGCTCGCAGAGTGTGAGCGTTTAAATTATATCGACGATAATAGAACGGCCGCTGTGTTTATTTCACAGCTTAAAAGAAAGTGCTTTGGCAAACGTTACGTCCGGCAGGCCTTAAAAAAGAATCGTTTGAGCGCTGCTGTCATCGATAAGATACTACTGGAAAATTATACGGAAGCTGAAGAGCTCGAAAATGCCGGCAAACTGCTGGAAAAGAAAATCAAAACCTTTTATCGGGAAGAAGATTCAAAAAAAAGGAGAGACAGAATTTACCGGTTTCTCTATTCGCGTGGATTTAACAAAGACGTAATTACCGATCTAATCCGAACGGCAACAAAATAGAAAATGGGTTAAATCTTCAGATGCTTGCCAAAGGATGTTTTCTTTTACGATCGAACCGTCCGATCCGTTTATCCATCCGTTCGTTTGGGTTAGCTGGCGATTTCCAGGATTTCTTCCGTTTTTTCAGAAAAATTCTTTAATAACTTGCCCTGGTCTTTGGTTAAATGATGAAACTTCACCCCGACACCCCGTTTGTCACACCAAACGATTTCACCGATTAAATTTAAAGGCTTGCGATCCTCAGGGGAGGAAAACCGAAGCAACATTTTCAATCCGTTGGCAAAGGATTCGGTGGTTTCGATAAATGCACCGGATCGGCTGATGTCCAAAATGTAACTGCTGAATTTTTTCCCGCGGATTTTAAAATTGACGTTGATCAGGCAGTCTTTTCGGGTGTGTGCTCTGCGATCTCGTTGACTGGCCTTGGGCTGCATTTCTTCCAGGTGTTTCATAAAAATAAACCGCTGTTCGTTTGACATATCTATTGCCATTTTCAACAAATAGTTAGCCGTATTGCCGTTTAGAAATTGCCGGAATAGATCGGTTTGTTGATTTTCAGACAAATTGTTTAACAAATAATATAATCGCGCAACGACCTCATGATCATTCATCCGTAGATCAGAGGACGCATCCGCGTATTCTTTTTTCAGTTTAAACGATCGTTGTAACGTTGAGATCATTTTTTGCTCACCTTCTTTCTCAAAAGGGTGACTCATTTATTTTAGTCCATATGAATTGCAGAATCCGGTTTAATCGCACGATCAGGTGATGTATTGGCGCTAAAGGCGTATCCGATCAACAGATCTGTGCGTCTATTATTACGAAAAGGCTGCAAAAAACGTGCAAAAAAACCGAAAATTAGATAATTACGTTAAATTTCATACACTTAAACAAGGTGAAGGCTCTTGAAATTTAATAGGGAATATGAAATGAATGAATGAAAATTAGGCAATCGTTTTCATATTGAAGCAACACCAAAAACAGCAAGAATCGGGTGGCACTGTTCATTTATCTCACGTATTCTATGTTTCAGTGAGCATTCCAATTTAAAAAAAGGGGGCCTTAAAATGACAGCCGAAGCCTTTTCCCAGGCATCTATTGATTATGAGCGCATTGAGAAAGCCATTCAGTTTATTGCTGAAAACTTTCATTCGCAGCCGAGTTTAAACGAGATTGCCGCCAAGATTCATGTGAGTGAATACCATTTCCAGCGTATTTTCAGCCGCTGGGTGGGGATCAGCCCGAAACGGTTTCTACAATATTTAACCAAAGAGTACGCCAAGACCCTGCTGGAAAAATCAATCAATCTTTTAGACGTTACGTACGAATCAGGCCTGACCAGCCCCGGTCGTCTGCATGATTTATTTGTCACCTGTGAAGCGGTCACACCGGGAGAATACAAAGCCAAAGGAGAGGGTCTTGAAATTTCCTATGGCTATCATGCGACCCCGTTTGGTGAATGTATCATGGCAAAAACAGATCGAGGCGTCTGTGGTTTAAGCTTCGTGCAAAACGATGATCGTCAACCGGTTTTCGCAAGCCTGAAGCATACCTGGCAGAATGCAACATTGATCGAAAACCCGTATGTCACTAAACCGCTGATCAAAAAGATTTTTAATCCAAGCCGGGGACAAAATTCGACGCCGGTCCATCTGGTATTAAGCGGGACCAATTTCCAAATTAAAGTTTGGGAAGCTTTGATCAAGATTCCAATGGGGGCGGTTGTTTCCTATGAGAATGTTGCCGCTCATATTGGGATGCCGAAGGCCTCTCGCGCTGTTGGCAATGCGGTGGGCAGTAATCCGGTCTCATTTGTTATTCCCTGTCACCGTGTCATCAAAAAGACGGCTGAATTTGGAAATTATGGAGGCGGGGTGGCGCGTAAGATGGCCATACTCGGTTGGGAAGCCGCTTATTCCTACCACTAAATGGCTCTTTTTCTGATGAGTTGCGTTCTCCGCAGGTTTTAGCCCTCAACGTACTATTAGTACGCCTCGAGCTAAAACCTTTGTGCGGCCTTACTCATCAAAAAAATATCTCATTTATTGATAGAAATAACATTAATTATCAATTGATAAATTTCTCTATCCTCTGGATCACTACCGAAATTG
>JAAUXY010076878.1_pt1 | contig 13670 bp, 7 predicted proteins | sample 7278121 | NCBI WGS metagenome assembly JAAUXY01 (sample SAMN14350117, study PRJNA611818) | marine sediment metagenome | isolation source: surface marine sediment (1.8m) | place: French Polynesia: Moorea | collected 2018-08 | reverse complement strand
GCACTGAACAGTACCGCGACCACCGGGTTGCTCAGGTTCTGCATCGTGTTGATGAACGGCTCGTAGTCGCGCAGGGGGCTGGTGGCCCCCTTCATCAGCTCCATGCCGAAGAAGATCAGCCCAAGACCCATCAGCATGGTGCCGTAGCTCTTGAGCTTGGCCGACTTGGGCACGAACGACAGGAAGAAGCCGGCGGCGACCAGGATCAGCGAGTACTTCGTGACCTTGAAAGCGATGATCTGGGCGGTGACCGTCGTGCCGATCTCCGCCCCCATGATGATGCCGATCGACTGGGAAAGCGACAGCAGGCCGGCCGAGATGAAACCCACCACCAGGACGGTGGTGACCGAGGATGACTGGATGGTGGCGGTGATGACGGCTCCGGTCAGAACTCCCTTGAAGCGGTTGCTGGTCATTCGCGACAACAGGGACTTCATCCGATCGCCGGCGATCACCTTGAGGGAATCGGTCATCTTCTCCATTCCATAAAGGAATAGAGCCAGACCACCGACCAGACCGATGACGATGGTGCCGACCTCCAGACTCACGATGCACCGCTCTCAGGATAGATCATGGCCGCCCGATGAGTTGCCGTCTTTAGCTTGTTCATTCCTTGTCTCCAGGAAGATTATAAAGACTCGGTGAAGAAAATGCAGCTATCGGTTAAGATTGAGTAAAGATGACTCGAGTCACCATTGTCGAAGACGAGAGCGCCATCGCGGAGATCCTCCAGTACAACCTGGAGCAGGCGGGCTTCGAGGTCGAGGTCGAAGGCGAGGGTGATCGGGCGCTGCAGGCCATCCGGCGACGGGTGCCGGATCTGATCCTGCTCGATCTGATGCTGCCCGGCCTCGACGGCCTCGAGCTGACGCGGCTGTTGAAGCGCGAACCGGCGACCGCCGACATACCGCTGATCATCCTCACCGCCAAGAGCGGCGAAACAGACCGTATCGTCGGACTAGAGCTGGGCGCCGACGACTACATCACCAAGCCGTTCAGCCCGCGCGAGGTGGTGCTACGGGTCAAGGCGGTGCTGCGCCGCGGCCACTCGAGCGCCAAATCGAGCGGGGGCCTCGAGGCGGGCGGCATCCGTCTCGACGTCGAGGCCCATCGCGCCTGGGCCGATGGCGAGGAGGCCATGCTGACCGCCACCGAGTTCCGGCTGCTCACGGTCCTGGTCGAGCGTCGCGGTCGGGTACAGCGCCGGGCCGGCCTGCTGCGCGATGTCTGGGGCTACAGCGACGACGTCGACAGCCGCACCGTCGACACCCATGTCCGTCGACTGCGCCGCAAGCTGAAGACCGCGGGCGAACAGATAGAGACCGTGGTCGGCGTCGGCTATCGCCTACGAGCCTGATCCCATCAGCCCGTGAAGTTCTTGCGTCTCTCTCCGCGGCTGCGTTTCGTGCTGGTTTGGCCGCTGCTCGCCGCCACCCTGGTGACCGCGCCGCTGTTCTGGTTTCTGGTCACTGGCCCGCTCGAAGAGGGCATCGCAACCCTCTTGCTCGACACGGTCGAGATCCTCTGGCCCCAGGCCGCCGCGGCACTCGACGCCGGCGGCGCCCAAACTCAGGAAAAGATCCGCAACCTGGCCGCCGCCAGCTCCATCCGCATCACCCTGATCGACGCCGGAGGACGGGTGCTCGCCGAGAGCTCGCTGACCTGGGACGAGGCCCGGCGCATGGACAACCACGGCTCGCGCCCGGAGGTGCGCCAGGCTTTCGAAACTGGCCGCGGAACCGCGGTTCGGCGCAGCGCCACGACCCAGCTGATCTACGCCTACGCTGCCAGCAGCTTCACCGCGCGCGACGGTCACGTCTACGTGTTGCGCCTCGCCCGCCCGCTGGAGCAAGTGCGATTCCTCCGTCGTAACCTGACCGGCGCCTTATTTCTGGGCGTGATCGCGGCCCTGGTGCTTTGGGGCCCGATCTCCTGGTGGTTGAATCGTACTCTCTTTCGTCCCTTGCGGCAGATCATCGACGGCGCCGACCTCCTGGCAGCCGGGAAGCTCGGCAACCGCGTCGCCGTGCCCGAGGCGGCGGAGCTCGCTACCCTGGCGACGGGTCTCAATCATCTTGCCGGTGAAGTCGAGACCCAGCTCCACCTGCTCGCCACCGAGCGCGACCATCTGCGAGAGATCCTCGCCAGCATGTCCGAAGGTGTTCTGGTCCTCGACGCCGACGGTCAGGTCAAGCTGACCAATTCAGTTTTTCGGCGCATCTTCGGCCTCGAAGCCAACGGCGCCAATCCTCGGCTGGACAAGGCAAAGGGAGGGGCGCGCAGTCCTGACGACGAAGGGCTGAGGCAAATTCCGGATGAAGTGGAGGTTCTCGAGGCCCTGACCCGGCTGGTCGCGACCGCCCGCGACACCAGCGAATCCTGCAGTGCCGAGCTCGATCTTGAGGATCCCCGCCGCAATCTCTCGCTCATCGCGTCACCCTTACCCGAGGAGCACGGGTTCGTGGTGGTGGTCCGTGACGTCACCACCGAGCTGCGCCTGGCCGAGGCCCGGCGGGACCTGGTGGCTAACGTCTCCCACGAGCTCAAGACACCGCTGACCGCGATCCGCGGCTACGCCGAGACCCTGGAGGACGGGGCGCTCGAAGATTCTGCCGCGGGTCCGCGTTTCGTCGGCCGCATCCTGGAGCAATGCCGGCGGCTGGAGATGTTGCTGAACGATCTGCTGGTCCTGTCGCAACTCGAGCGACTCGATGATGGTCATGGGGAGGAGACGGTCGACCTCCACAGAGCCGTGGAGCGCGCCGTCGAGGCCCTGGCCCCGCGCGCTCGCGAACGTGACGTCGAGCTGATCCCGGAGACCGGAGATGGAGCTTTGCCGATCCGCGGCACGAGCTCCGAGGTCGACAACATCTTGCTCAACCTGGTCGAGAACGCGATCAAGTACAACCGCGCCGAGGGCGAAGTCCGCATTACCCTGAGCGAGGGCGGCGAGGACGGCGAGGTCGGTGAGGATGCCGTCATCGAAGTCGCCGACACCGGCATCGGCATTCCGAGCGACATGCTCAAGCGGATCTTCGAGCGTTTCTACCGGGTCGACAAGGGGCGAGCTCGGGAGCAGGGCGGCACCGGCCTCGGTCTCGCCATCGTCAAGCACGCGGTGCGGCGACTCGGTGGTCGGATCGAGGTCGAAAGCAAGCTCGGAGAAGGATCGCTCTTCAGGGTCCGGCTGCCTAGAAACCAGCCCGGCAAATAACCACACCGGGTCGCCCGTTTCCTCCATCAACCGAAGGACGGCCGGATCGTCGCCCGAGGCAATCTGATGATGAAGTAGATCGCCAGCTATCCGGAGCGTTGCCGCGGGAGGCACAGCCTCGCTAAACTTAGTCTCTATTGTTCGATCCGAGTCAGGGGGAGGCATTGCAGCAGAGCAAAAGAGTCTCGTTGGGTAGCGCAACCGGAGGCAATGCGTGACACTCGACGACGGTGGCGCGCCGGCTGATCTCGAGCTTCGAATCACTACCGACGACGGCGGTTCTGGCACTGTACTGCGTTACGGCCTCCATTCGCCCGCCGGCACCGTAGGCTTCACCTACTCGGCGATCGAGGCTACGACCCGCATCCGCGCGAGCCCAGCCGAGTATCAGCGCCGAATGCTTAGCTCCCTCGACGGTCTCGGACTCGGAAGACGTAGCGACGGCTCACGGATCGCGACTCCGGAAGGTGTAGACCACGAGCTCGAAGTCCTCGGGCATGAGCTCTACAAGGAGCTCTTTCCCAAAGAGCTACGCTTCGCCTATCGCGAATTTCGAGAGCGGGCCAAGACGCTGCTGATCGTCTCCGACGAGCCCTGGATTCCCTGGGAGCTGATCAAGCCCTATGAGCATGATTTCGACGATGACTTCCTGTGTTGCCGATTCGAGCTCAGCCGCTGGCTCGCCGGCGACACCGCACCGACGGCCAGCCTGGGCAGCCGCGACGTTGGCGTCGCGCAGGTTGCCGCGATCCAAGCCGGTGCTCCACCCGGGGTCATGCCCCTACCGTCGGCCGGTACCGAAAGCGCCCTGATCCGCGACTTTGCCAACCGCCACTCCGGTGTCGAGGCCGTCATTCTCGATCAGCCCGACTTCGACAGCGTCGAGGCCCTATTGCGCCGCGGTGGATTCGGGGTGCTCCACTTCATCGGCCACAGCGAGTTCGAGGCGGCCGAACCCAACGTGTCACGTTTTCTTCTCGCCGACGGTCGTTCCTTGCGCCCCCGGGATCTGCACGGCAGCGTTCAATCGCGGCTGCGGGAGGACCGCCCGCTGGTCATCTTCAACAGTTGCCAGGCGGCCCAACAGGGGCTGGCCCTGAGCCGACTCGGCGGTTGGGTCGCGCGCTGGATTCTCGATTGCGGCTGCGGTGCCTTCCTCGGGCCGCAATGGAGCGTGTCCGACCGAGGCGCCCTTTTATTCATCCGCACCTTCTATTCCGCGCTCGTTGACGGGTCGACCGTCGGCAGAGCCGTCCTGCTCGCACGTCGCGCGGTTCGCGATGGAATCCCGGGCAGCACGGATTGGCTCTCCTACAGCATCTACGCCCATCCCGGCGCCCGGCTTCGGCTCGGTCTGGGATCGATGTCCCTGCGCATTCCCGAGGCGAAATGGCATCCCAACCTCTCGCCTCCAGGCGCACTATTGCGCGCGGAGTACGGCATCGTGCCCTTCCACGGTCGCGAGACCGAGCTCGCCGACGGTCTCTCCTGGTGCCGGGACGACGAACCGATCGGCATCCGCCTCTACACCGGCGCCGGCGGTATGGGCAAGACTCGTTTCGCTCTCGAGCTCTGCCGCCAGCTGCAAGACGAGGGCTGGTCGGCGGGCCTCTATGCCCCGGACCCATCGCGCGCCCCCGAGACGGCTTGGCATGAGCTCACGCTGCGACCACAACCGGCCCTGGTGGTGATCGACTACGCCGAAACCCGGCGCGATCTTCTGGTGCCCATCCTCCGCGAGCTCTACCGCCAGAAGATCGGCAAAGCATCCAAAATTCGTCTCTTGCTCCTGGCCCGTGCCGCCCTCGATTGGTGGCAGCAGCTCCAACAAGAGGGTGACGGCGTCGGCGAATTACTCCGCGGGCCAGCCACCTATCGGTCGACGCTGAGCCCTCTGGCCCTGACGCCGGCCGCTCGACAAGATTCATTTCGAGAAGCCGCCGGCGCCTTTGCCGCTCGCCTGAGCAAACCCTTACCGCGAGGCCCCGGCGATCTCGGCTCGGCGCACTACGAACGGGTCTTGTTGCTCCACATGCGAGCGCTGGCCGCGGTCGAAGGCGTCGAGGTCAGCGGCGAAAACGGCGTGCTCGACTACGTTCTGGATCGCGAACGCAGATTCTGGAAAAGACTCGCTATCCGTCGTGAATTGCCCCCAGCCTTTGCCGAAGGCATCGGCCGTGCGATGGCCGCCATCACCCTCGGCGGAGGCGCGGACAGCGAGGGGCAGGCCGTCGACGCTCTGGAAGCTCTGCGATTCTTCGAGAGCACCGAGCACAGCGTCCTGGTACAGGTCGCGCGGCTGCTTCACGAAAGCTATCCCGGAGCCCGCTGGATCGAACCCGTGATGCCGGACCTTCTCGGCGAACACCTGATTCAACGTGAATTGGAAAATGGCGCCGACGAGCTCCTCGATCTTGTTCTGGGACCGAAAGGACCTTGAGCTGAAGAATATCCGGAACCTGAAATGCCTACCACTGACTCACACCCCCATCCCGATCTCGTTCTCAATGTTCATCAGAAGGGATCGGAGACCGCTCTTTCTTTGACCTTCCAACTGCGAATCCAGCACTCACGTCTCGGGCTCGGGGTCTTCGAAGAGCGCTACGAATCGATCGAGACGAGCACATCACCCCAAGCCTACCTGGCATCGCTCTTCGAGCATATCGAGGAACTGCCGATCGACGGCGCCGACAACGTCGAGGCACGCCTTGCGGGAATCGGCGTCGACCTCGCCGAGAAGCTCTTGCCAGAGAAGCTCCGCGAGCGACTCTGGACACTCCGCGATGCCAAACCGGCGCCTTCCCTACTGCTGATCTCCAACGCTCTATGGATTCCCTGGGAGCTCTTCAAGCTGCGCGATCCGGATGAGCATTCACTACGCCCGCAAGGCCCGTTCCTGGTCGAAGCCTTCGCCCTGACCCGCTGGATCGAAGGCCGGCCGCAGACCCTGGAGTTGCCCCTCCAGCGCATGGCGCTGGTCGTGCCCGACGACTGGCGCCTCGACGACGCGACTCGCGAAGCGGAGCGAATCCACGATCTCGACAGCCAGGTCACCGATATTCCAGCAACCTACACCGAGCTCCTCGAGGCACTCGCGTCCGGCGATTTTGACGGATGGCATTTCTCGGGCCACAGCATGCTCAGCCACGACCATGCGGATCTCCAGCAATTGATTCTGGAAGACGACGCATCCCTGACCGCGACCGACTTGGCCGATCGGGCACGCGGATTGGGCAAGACCCACCCCTGGGTTTTCTTGAACGCCTGCAACACCGCGCGCAGTGGCTTCCATTTGACCGGCCTGGGCGGGCTTGCCCAAGCCTTTCTACGCGCCGGGGCAGGCGCTTTCCTGGGCACCAACTGGGCTCTATTCGACCAAGGCGCGAGCGACTTCGCTATCGCCTGCTACGAGTATTTCTATGCCGGTCGTTCCCTGGGGGAGGCGGTACGCCGGGCTCGGGTGTGGTTTGGTAAGAAAAATCCCGGCGATCCTCGGCGGTTAGCCTATGCTGCCTTCGGCCACCCCCTGGCTGTGCGCAGCGAGATGGCGTCGCGCTGGTCAGCAGGCGAACGCACGCCTCTGCATGTGCCGAACGAGCCTTGGGATCCCACTTATTCGCCAGAAGGCGCACTGTTGCGAGCCGAGTACGGCGTAGTGCCCTTCCACGCCCGCACGAAGGAGCTCGGCGAGCTCCGCGAATGGTGTCATGACGATGATGCGATCGGCGTTCGTCTACTCACCGGCGCCGGTGGTATGGGCAAGACCCGGCTGCTCCTCGAAGCCTGCAGAGAACGGGTCAAGGACGGCTGGGAGGCTGGCTTCATGGTTCCCGAGGCTGATCGTTCGCCCTCCGAGGCTTGGGAATGCCTACGCGGCCTCGACCGGCCTCTCTTGATGGTCGTCGACTATGCCGAGATTCGACGACACCTCCTCATCACCCTACTCCAAGGCGTCTGGCAAACTCGCCGGGCCGACGGCCCGCGGGTCCGCCTGGTGCTCCTCGCCAGAGCCGCCCTCGATTGGTGGGAGCAACTCCGCACCGAGGGCCACGGCGTGGACGAGCTCCTGGGAGGGCCGGCAACCACAGAGCGAAGCCTCAGGGCCCTGGCCCTGTCGCCCGCGGAACGCGAGAACTCTTTTCACCTGGCAGCCCGAGCCTTTGCTCAATGCGTGGAGAGCAACACCCCAACGGAGGCACCGGCCAATCTTGACGCCGAACATTTTGACCGCGTCCTCTACATCCATATGACGGCGCTAGCTGCGGCCCAAGGCATCATGCTCGAAGATGAAGACGCGATTCTTGATCACGTTTTGGGCAGGGAAAGACGTTTCTGGCACAAACTAGCCGAGCAGCGCGCGCTGCCATCGGCCCTCGTCCCTGGCCTCGGCCGTGCCATGGCGGCGATCACCCTCGGCGGCGGCGCCGAGACCGAGACAGAAGCGGTGGCGTCATTTGAGGAGCTTGACTTCTTCAAAGGTAGCGATCGGGCGGCCCTGGTCAAGGTCGCTCGACTGCTCCACGAGCTTTATCCAGGAGGTCAGTGGATTGAACCGCTCCAGCCCGATCTCTTGGGAGAGCATCTGATCGACCGTGAGCTTGAAGCCGGTTCCGAAGATCTTCTCGAGCTCATACTGAAATAGCAGAGTTCTGACCTATGTTCTGATGTTTGCTGATGCGACCTACAATGCCCTGACGCGTCTCACTCGCTTAGCCTATCGAAAGAGGCAAGCGAGTCGATGGCTCGAGAAGGCGTTTAGCGGTGACAGCTTGGAACCGGCCACCATTGAAGTTGCGTTGCTGGTAGCCGCAGAGACCGGCAATCCCATCGGCACGGCTCTCGGAGCCTGGATAGAAAAGCACGCCAATCCCATTATTTCCTTGTGGATTATGGGGTTATGCGAGAACGAGCTCAATAAGTCATCTCCCGCGGTAGGCGAGGCGGCCCTGGCTGCCACAAAAAAGGTCCTGCAATTCTTCCCGGAGATTATTGCTATCCGAAAAGAGGCCGATGAAACCGAAGGCATTGCCCGAGCCGGACTTCTCAGTAATCTAAGCCACTGGCTTAGTGTCGTAGGACGAAGCCAAGAAGCCCTTGCCACCGCCCAACATGCTCTTGAAGCACACAATGGCCAGAACCCGGAACCGGATCGCTCTGACAGCAGCCTTGCCCTTGTGTTGAATAATCTCGGACAGAGACTTCACGACCTGGGTGACCATGACGATGCACTGAGAGCCACACGGGACGCCGTCAAGATACTTCGATCTCTTCCTGAAGCACAAGACCGAGACAGAGCGCTTCTAGCAGCGGCCCTGATCAACCTGGGCAATATCCTGAGCAGGCAAGGACACAGGAGGCGAGCCCTATCCGTAGTCGAAGAAGCGGTCACCATAATGCGAGAGGCTATCAAGAATAGATCTAACGACCTCAAACCCGACTACGCAACAAGCCTCAACAATCTCAGTAATATGCTGCTTGACCTAGGGCGCAAAGAAGAGGCGATCGCCGCAGGCGCTGAAGCAGTCGAGATTTACCGACAGCTCGCCAACAGCAAGCCCAACACATTTACCGTCAATCTCGCAAAATGCCTCGACAATCAAAGCAGCAAGCTATCCGCTGCGGGCCACAGACAAGGCGCGCTAGAGCTAGCCAACGAGTCGCTCTCTATTCGAAGTCGCCTCGCGAAAGATAATCCTAAAGCGTTCACCTCCGACTATGCCCTGAGTCTCCACAACGTCGGTACCTGCCTACTTTCCCTTGGGCTCCGAGAAGAAGCGCTAGAGAAGCTAAACGAAGCCGTGGCTTCTTACCGGGATCTAGCCCTTCAAGTTCCTGATCTCTACAATCCTCGCCTGGCTCGCAGTCTCAATAACCTGGGAGGTCTCCTACGCGAGCTCGGTCGAAATGAAGAAGCACTCGACTACCTGAAAGAGGCAGTAGTAATTCGACAACAGCTGGCGCTCGATGTGCCGCTGGCCTTTAAGCCTTTGGTAGCCAATAGCTTGAACAACATGGCCAATTGCCTCAGTGCAGTGGGCAGATTGGATGAGGCTCTCGCGGCAATAGCAAAGGCTGTAGATATATACAGAAGTATGTCGGCCGATTTCCAGGGCGTCTTCCAGGAAGATCTGGTCATGGCCCTCAACAACTCGGGCACGATGCTGAGTGCGATGGATCGAGATATCGACGCCGTCGCCACAACTCAAGAGGCTATCGCCATCTGCAAATCTCGCAGGGCTGATGAACCTGATGTCTTTCTGCCCCATCTCGGTACATGCCTACACAATCTAGGAGATCAGCTGCACAAATCAGCACAACTTCAGGAGGCGCTAGCCGCGACTAGAGAGGCAGTTGACGTCCGCAGGGAGATTGCCAGTAGAGCACCCATGGCTACAGTTCCCGAGTTGGCCAGCAGCCTCTACTCTCTTTCTGAGCGTTTGACTGCCCTCGACCGATCGGTGGAAGCCGCCGAGGTCGCTAAAGAATCCGTCGAGGTCCTCAACCCATTGTTCCAAGACAACCCGACAGCCTTCGAGTACAAGATGCTCTTCTTCGCGGAGATCTACATTGACAAATCAAAGGCCGCCGGCCTCGAGCTCGATGCCGATCTCATGCTTCCGATCGTAGATCTCCTCGACAGCCCCAGTGATTGAAGACTTCCCTATCTGTGATGACTTTGCTCAACAACGAAACTTCTCATCACGGCCTGACCCGCCTGACCCGCCTTGCCCGCCGGCGAATAGGCCAGCACCAATGGCTAGAAGCAGCCTTGGGATCGACACGTCTGGAAGTGTTGGCCCAGACCGCCTTGGATGTCGCCGTCGAGACCGGTGACCCCATCGGCCAAGTGCTGGCGAAGCGTATCGAAGTCGACGTCAATCCCTACCTCGCGCTCTTCTTGGCACGACTGTGTACCGACCACCGCTATCGCGGCTCGATTCCTCTGCTCGAGGTGGCCCTCGCCGCCAGTCGCCAGGTTCTCGCAGACCAACGTCGAGCTGACTCGGACCACCCGCGCCGAGACGTTCAAATAGCCGTCTGGTGCCTCAGGGTCGGCTCCGACGCGAGACGTCTAAGGCGGCCAGCGGCAGCCCTGTCAATGCTGCGGGAAGCCGTCGAACGGTTCCGGAAATTGGCCGCCATAGACCGCGGGGAATCTCTCTCTTTTCTGGCCATGGCGCTCAATGAAACCGGAGCCGTCCTGAGCGATCAGGGTCGCTGGAAGCTCGCCGCGGAGACGTTTCGCGAGGCGATCGCGACCGCACACCAGGGCCTGAAGCTGGCCCGGGGGGTTCCTGCTGAAACGCGGCTCGAGATGAGGTTGCAGGACCTCCGATCGCAACTCGCACAGGGCCACCACGGCCTGGCCAATCAACTCAAGAACCTCGGCCGACTCGAGGAAGCTCTTGACGAGACTCGGCAAAGCATCGCTCTTTTTCGTGACCTTGCCCGGGAGGATCCGGGGAGATACCAGAAGTCCGTGGCCGCCGGACTCAGCAACCTCGGTATCCGCTATATCGATCTCGAGCGGCGGCAGGAGGGACTCACCGCCACCCGCGATGCCCTGGAGGTCTACCGAAAGCTCTTCGATGAACGTCCCGATATCTTCCGACCGGACATGGCGAACGGCCTCAGCAGACTCGGCAATCATCTTCGCGATCTGGGTTACATCGAGGAGGGTCTCGAGGTCTCGCGGGAGGCGACCCAACACTTCCGGCTCTTGACCCAGTACCGCCCTCAAGTCTTCGAGCATCAGCTGGCCCACAGTCTCAACAACCTGGGCAACGGTTTGACGCACTTTGCCCGCTATGAAGAAGCTCGGAAGATCCTCGAGGAGGCGATCGGCCTCTATCGTCGGTTGGCTCGCGAGCAACCCGATCCGTTCCTGCCTGACCTCGCCATGGCGTTGATGAATCTGGGGCAGGTCCTCGGCAGGTCGGGCCTCAGGGAAGCCGCGCTCGAGGCCACCCGGGAGGCGGTCGAGATTCGCCGTCGACTCATTCAGACACAACCTGAGGTCACCCGACCAAAGTTGGCCCAGAGCTTGAGCGATCTCGGCAATCGTCACAGTGACCTCCAGCGGACTCGCGAAGCTCTCGAGGCAACATCTGAGGCGATCGAACTCTACCGCGAGCTCGCCGAGGAGCGGCCTACCGTCTATAGGGTCCATCTTGCGATGGCCCTCAACAACTTTGGCAACCGTCTGGCCAGTGCCGGCGAGCACGAGAAGGCTCTAGACGCGGCTCGCGAAGCGGTTGATCTGCGGCGGGCCCTAGCCGAAGAAACGCCCGGATTCTTCCGCACCGATCTAGCCATGAGTCTCAATAACCTTGCCTATCGATTCAGCGACCTGGAACGGCACGATGAAGCTCTTGCGGCAATTCGCGAGGCCGTCGAGATCCGTCGCCAACTGGCGCGGGAGCGCCCGGACCTGGAAAGCCCCAGGCTCGCCCTGAGTCTCCACAAACTCGGCGTCACCCTGCATCTCCTCGGCCGTTCTCCCGAGGCCCGGCGCGAAAGCGAGGCGGCGATTCGGCTTCTGGCTCCGTACTTTCGGCAACAGCCCCGGATTCATACTCGGGCGATGACGTTCTTTGCGAAACTTTATCGGGACATCGTCCAGACCCTCGACCAGGCTCCGGATCCCGAGATCGTCGCGATCATCGAGTTGGCGGAGGAACCGAAGGCCTGAGCTGTGTCTGGCCCCGGGCAAATAGCCTATGTTCAGGAGGATGGAGGAGGGAGCTATCTTGTTGAATGATGATGTCAGTCGCCAAGCTTTGACACGCCTGAATCGTCTGGCTCAACGCAACGCTCAGGGGTTGGCCTGGCTCGAAGCCAGCTTTGACCGCGACCCTGAAAACTTGCCAGAGATCGCTCTCGAGGTCGCCGTAGAGACCGGGGATCCGATAGGCCAGGCTTTGGCACGCTGGATTGAAAGGCGCCTGCAAAAGCGTTGATACGGCCAAGCGTCGATAGTGCGACGCTCGGCGACAAGAACTCGACGATAGGAGATAAAGATTATGAAAGAACGCTCAAACACATCAGACCTGCCTTTTGAGACGGACAAGCCGACAGGGTTGACTCCGGAGCAAGTCGGCGCCTGGCTCGAGGCGTCGATTCACAACAAGAGAGATCATCTTAAGGCTGACCTGGATTTCGCCCGTAAGCTCAGGGAACGCTCCCTGAAGTCACTGGATTTGGTTCGCCGGGACCTTCCATCGACTATTAATCCTCATGATCTGAAGAAAACGGGCTGGGGAGCGATCTTCCCAAGCGGCAAGAAGAGTCAACGCAAGTCTCATTTGAAGTGGTTGTTCAAACTACGAGAGAAACAAGCAGGATCGAAATCGTGTCGAACTTTCGAACATCGCACTGGCGAGAACGCGCTTCGTTTCTTGAGGCGACACAAGGAGACGCTCGGTGTCATCCGCCCCAAGAATCTTCCTTACTATCTGCTGATCGTCGCCAGTCCCGAGGAGATCCCTTTCGAATTTCAGTACCACCTGAGCTTGAGCCGCGCGGTCGGTCGAATCTGGTTCGAGAATCCATCGCACTATCAGCAATATGCCCGCGCGGTGTGGGAAGCTGAACACAAGGGCGTGGACCTGCCCCGTCAGGTGACGATCTTTTCAACCGAGCACGACGAGACGACGAAGATCCTCGGCAAGTCACTGGTCCGCCCCGTACAGCTCAGTATCAAAGAGAACTTCTCCGACTGGAAGCTGACGGTAAGGCGCGAGGGCCAGGCGGACTCCGGTCGCCTGAGGCAGCTTCTCGGCGGCAACCAGACTCCTGGCCTGCTCCTGGTGTCATGTCATGGCCGGAAAATCGAACCGCAAGATCCGGAACGCCAAAGAAGACTCCAGGGGGCAATCGTATGCCCGTCTTCCAAGACTGGCAAGAAGAAACCATTCACCGTCGAGGACCTGGCACCCAAGGCCAAGCCGCACGGCCTGATCAGCATCTTCTTTTCTTGTTATGGCGCCGGCACCCCAGTGCTCGACAACTTCCCTCACGAGCAAGAAGGTTTGGCCCCGGAAGCGGCCCTGGAGACTGACCTGGTGCTGCTCAGCAAACGGCCTTTCCTCGCCCGCCTACCGCTTGAGCTCCTGCGGCGCGGCGCCCTGGCGGTCGTCGGCCACATCGACCGCGGCTGGACGACCTCCTTCGTATGGACCTATGGGCAACAGGATATCGATACGACCTACAGTCTCGAGGACAGCCTGGGGCGTCTGCTGCGCGGCGATCGTCTGGGCCACGCCCTGCGACCGCTCAACCGGCGCTACTCGCAACTGGCGGCCAGACTCGCCCAGATGTTTGACTTGAAGCGGATCGGCGGCCAGCCCAATCTCAAGGAGCTCGGCTTCTACTGGACCGCGGTCAACGATGCGCGCAATCTCATCGTGATCGGCGACCCCGCGGTGTATCTCCGCGGTCGCCGGGAGCCGGAGCT
>JAAUXY010013942.1_pt1 | contig 13676 bp, 7 predicted proteins | sample 7278121 | NCBI WGS metagenome assembly JAAUXY01 (sample SAMN14350117, study PRJNA611818) | marine sediment metagenome | isolation source: surface marine sediment (1.8m) | place: French Polynesia: Moorea | collected 2018-08 | reverse complement strand
TCGACTATCTCGCCGTCGGCGCCTTCCTTGAGGACGGCGAGGGCTCCGTCCTCGATGACGAACATGAACTCTGCTGGATCGCCTTCACGAAACAGGAAGTCGCCCTCGTCGATCTGTTTTTGTTCGAGGTGAAGGGCGACCGCTTCGAGCGCCGACTCGGACAGATCGGCAAAGAGATCGATGCGGGCGAGGAACTCCCTGGAATCACGTTCTGACACTGAACTGGTCTCCTTATTCAGGCGGCAAGGGCAGGCGAAAGCCGAAGCGCGCCCACTGGCCTGCTTCGGCTTCGGCTGAGACGGTGCCACCGTGCTGGTCGACGATCTGCGCGGTCAGAAAGAGGCCCAGACCGCTGCCTTTCTTGGACCGGGTGTTCGTATTGCGCAGCCGCGAGAATTTGCGGAAGAGGTCGGCACTTTCGGCCGGGGAGAAACCCTCGCCCTCATTCCACACGCTGATGATCGCTTCAGTGCCCTCCCGCTGGGCCTCGAGGGTGGCGCGTCCGCCCTCACGCCCGTACTTGGCGGCGTTATTGAGCAGGTTGGTCAAAGCGATCCTCAGCAGCTCGGGATCCGCCTCGAGCGACAGGCCCTCGGGGGCGGTGAGCTCGAGGCGCATGTCGCGCGAGCGGAAAAGCCCTTGGACCAACTCTGCCGACGGCTCGATCACGTCGGCGACGAGGTCGATCGGGTGGAGGTCCGCGAGCAGTCCCCCACGCTCGGCACGGGAGAGGTCGAGGTAGTCCTTGACCATGCCCTGGAGCTCTTCGCAGTTGCGGCGTACCCGGACCAGCATGCTCCGGCCCTTGTCGTCGAGCTGGCCGCCGAAGCCGTCGACGACCAGGTCGATATAGGACTGCATGTTCGCCAGCGGCGCCTTGAGCTCGTGGGTGACGAAACCGAGCGTGCTCATGTAGTTCTCGTTCGCCTGCTCGAGCCGATCGTTGGTCTCGGACAGTTCGGCGTTCTTGCCCCGTAGGTCGGCGTCGCGCTGCCGGATGGCCGACTGCATGTTGACCAGTGCGTCCGAAAGGCTGGTGATTTCACGGTAGGAACCGCCGGAGTCGACCGGCTGGTTCCAATCTTCGGCGGCGATCCGCCCGGCGATATCCCGCAGGTGCTCCAGGGGCCGAGTGATGCGGCCGACGACGACGACCGTCGCGATCAAGGCCAGGGCGAGCAGGGCCAGCGCCGGCACGGCGAAGCGGCGGATCAATCGAAAACGAAGCTCGTCGTAAGGCGCCTCGAGCAGCCCCACATAGAGCATGCCGATCGTGTGCCCGGTGGGATCCTGGAGAGGTTGGTAACCGCTCAAATACCAGGAATCGACGACCCACGCGCGGTCCTGCCAGTGCTCTTCCTGGACCAGCACGCGATCGCGAACCGCGTCCGAGACCCGGGTGCCGAGGGCCCGCCGGCCCGCCGCGTCGCGCACGTTGGTGGCGACGCGCGTGTCGCCGAGAAAGACCGTCACCGTGCCCACCGGTTTGCCCTGATGCAGGCGATCGCCGAAGAGGATGCCGCCGAAGCGATCGATCAGCTGGTGATCGTGGTTGATCGCTCGCCCGCCGTAGATCGCCGCGACGACCTGGCCGTCGGTACCGAACAGCGGCACGGCATGCCACCGGGCAAGGGCCTCGGTCAGGCCCTCGTCGGTCTTGCCCGGCGGCGCCGCGATGCGCAGACTCGACGCCAAGGCCTCGCCGCCTTCGCGACGCAGGCGTTCCGGCGTCAGCCGCAGGGTACCGTGGCTCGGCACGCCTTCGAGGGCAGAGCGCAACACGGGATCCGACTCCAGGATCGTGGCGTCGTCTCCATCGCTGAGCTCTTCAGTCCACAGGCGTCGACCGTCCGGTCCCGCGAGGCCGAGGATCGTGAAGCCGAGGGCGATCCGGGTCTCCTGGAGCCACCTGCTCAACTCGCGGCGCTGTGACGGCGATTGCCAGTCGATCGCCTCCGAGCCGGCCAGCCGCCGGTCGACCGCGGCCTGCAAGCGTTCCGCGCTCAGGGTCAGCTCGTTGTCGTACAGGCTTCTCAGCAGTGAGAGGTCGCGGGCGATCCGGGATTGTGCTTCCCGCACCACGCTGGCCCGAATCTCATGAATGCCGACGAACGCCAGGATGGCGCTCGAAAAGACCAACAGGAAAGAAATGCCGCCAATCAGCGCCGCGCGGATAGACATCTCGTGTTCACTCAGGGCTCGGATAGAGCGGCCAGACCCATGGCAACACGACGAGCGTCACCAGCATGAGCATCACCGTCAGGGGCAAGCCGACTCTCAGGTAGTCGATGAAGCGGTAGCCTCCGGGCCCCATGACCAGGACATTGGCCGGGTGCCCGACCGGGCTCATCACCGCGGCCGACGCCGCCATGGCGATCACCATCATCAGCGCCGCCGGTGACATGCCGAGGTCGGCGGCAGCGCCGATGGCGATCGGAGCCATCAGCACGGCGACCGCCGGATTGGGCATGATCTGTGTCATCACGTTGGTCAGCAGGAACAGCCCGCCGACGACCGCCGCCCAGCCCAGCGGCGCCAGCACGGCGACGACCAGTTCGGCCAACAGCCGCGCCGCGCCGGTCTGCTCCATGGCGATGCCCAGCGGCAGCAGGCCGGCGATCAAGAAGACCGCCTTCCACTCGATGTAGCGGTAGGCTTCGTCCATGGTCAGGCAGCCGCCGAGCACCATCGCTGCCGCCCCGGCGATGGCGCAGACGGCGATCGGCGCCCAGCCCAGAATGACCGGCAGCAGCGCCAGGGCCATGATCGCCGCCGCCAGGCCGGCCTTGTCCGAGCGCGGCAGCTCCTGGGCCGACTGAGTCAAGACCACGAAGTCGGGCTCGGCGCCCAGAATCACCATCCGCGCGCGGGGTCCGTAGACCAGGAGAGCGTCGCCAAGTTTCAAGGGCACGTCTGCCAGGCCGGATCGCAGCGGCCGGCCGCCCCGCAGGATGGCCAGCACGGTCAGGCCGTACTTGCTGCGCCAGCCGAGATCGCGCGGGGTGCGGCCGGTCAGCTGGGTGTGGGGGCTCAGGATGACCTCGGCCAGGCCGACCTGATCGGACTCGAGCTGATCCAGTCGGGGCGGTGGGCCGTCTTCGAGGGTCAGCGCTTGCAGGCCGGCGACCAGCGCCAGGTCCTCCTCGCGGCCCTCGACGATCAACGCGTCGCCGGCCTCCAGGCGCGCGTCCGGCGCGGGCATCGGCAGCAGCCTGTCGCCACGCTCGATACCCAGAACAACCAGGTCGAAAGCATCGCCCAGCCGGCTCTCGGCGAGAGTCGCACCCGCCAACTGCGACCCCGCGGGCAGCTCGAGGTGCATCAGCCGCTCTTGGAGTCGATAGCGCTCGGCGACCTGGGCAGCGGGGAGGACGGTTGCCGCCGCGATACCTGCCGCCTCTGCCGCCGAGACAGCCTCGGGGGGGCCATAGACCAGGAGCACCGCCCCGTCCGGTAGACGCACATCCTGCAAATCAGTGCGCCGCGCGCTCTCGACGCCGGGCTGGCCGATGGCCAGGACGTTGAGCCCGAAGCGTCGGCGGAAGCCGGCTTGTCGCAGCGTCTGGCCGACCAACCGCGAACCGGGCGGCAGCTTCAGCTCCGCCATCACCGTGTCCGCGGTCAGCAGCCGCTCGAGGTCCGGTACCCGGTCGTCTCGCCCAAGGCCCTGCCAACCTCGCAACTCCTCGAGCCAGTCCAACCGGCCGCTGGCCACCAGGCGATCGCCGGCGGCCAGGCGCAGGACCTGCTCGGGCGCCAGCCGGCGGGTTTCGCCGCGCAGCACCGCCAGGACGTTCAGGCCCAGAGCGGTGCCCAGCCTCGAGGCGGCCAGCGGCAGGCCGGCCAGCGGCGAAGCCTCCGGCACGCGCAACACGACCAGCCGTTCGGTCAAGGCATAAGGTCGGTCCAGGTCGTCCGGTTCGTCGGCCACGGCTTCACGCGCCGGATTTCGTTCGGGTAGCAGGTGTCGACCGACGAGAGCCATGTAGAGGATGCCGGCCAGCGTCAGAGGCAGACCGACCGCCGAGAAGGCAAACATACCGAAAGGCTCCATCCCGGCGCCCGCCATCGCGTCGCTGATCAGAATATTGGGTGGCGTGCCGATGAGCGTGTTCAGGCCACCCAGCAGCGAGCCGAAAGCCAGCGGCATCAGGAGCCGCGAGGGCGCACGGCCGGTGCGCCGGGCAATATCCATGACCACCGGCAACAACATGGCCGCCACGCCGACATTGTTCATGAATGCCGACATCGCGGCGGTCACCAGCATGATGACCACCGTCAGGCGCAACTCGCCAGCGCCGGCGACGCGCAGGACTTGTTGGCCGATGAGGCCGGCGACGCCGGTGCGAGCCAGCCCGCCCGACAGGACGAAGACGGCCCAGACCGTGACCACTGCCGGGCTGGCGAAGCCCGAGAGGGCCTCGCTGGTGCTCACCAACCCGGTCAGGGCGAGCGTGACGAGAACCAGCAATGCCACCAGGTCGACCCGCAGCTTTTCGGTGACGAAGAGCAACATCGTCGTCGCCAGAATGCCGAAGACCAGCCAGACGTCGAAGCTCATGGGCTGATGATAGCTAAGGTCTTCGAGCCGTGGGCCCGAGGTTCAGCACATCCGCGAGCTTGCCGACGTGCGCCGGGCGGCTTGGCTAGCAGCGTTGGTGTCTCAGTCCGCGCGTAGCGCTTCCCAGCCGGCCTGGTAGAGCCGCTCGACGTCGCGGGCATTCAACGCCCGCCGGAAGATGGCGACTTCGTCCAGGTCGCCGGCGAAGTGGCCGCCGCCGTGGTGGCGACCGCCGAGGGTGAGCGGCGACGGGTTGTCGAGGGAGCCCTGGTGGGGTGTCGGATCCTGGCGCGGCCCGGCCTCGCGGCCGTCGACGAACCAGCGGATGCCGTCGCCGCGGTCGCGGTCGACGGATACCGCGACGTGGTGCCAGCCGCCGTCCGCGAAGAACGGGCCGCGGTAGTTGGTGAACTGGCCGTCGGCGAGCTGTAAACCCAGTTGGCCCCGGACGTTGAAGAGATGGTAACCGGTGGCGTCCGCACGCTTGTCGAGGATCACCCACACCTGACGCCGGGCCTGAAGCGTTCTGATCCACGCCAGGAGGGTGAAGTCGCCGGTGCCCAGATCGAGCCGGGGATCGCTGCCGAAGTCGGCAAAGCCGCGACCGTAGAAGGCGAGCGCGCCGTCGTTTGGGCTGGAGGTGCGGCCGGTGCGATCGACCAGGGAGCCGTGGTGGGCGCCTAGGCGGTCGCGGACGCCGCCGTCGTCGGAGCCTTCGAACGACCACCAGGCGACGGCGTCCGCCAGCAGCTCCTCGGCGCTGGCGGGCTCGCCGGGGTCGTCGGTCTCGCCCGGCGCGTCAGCCTGGTAAGGCCCGCCGCCCACTTTCTTGAAGAAATACTCCTCGGGCGGCTGGCGACTCAACGGCTCGCCGAGCTCGAGAGTGCCCGCCGCGTCGATGCCGCGGGAGAGGTCCCAGGCGTAGGCGCGCACGGCGCGGATATCGGCGAGCTCGTCGGTCGAGACCTCGACGGCGAACTCGAATCCCTCAAGCCGTGAAGTTGTCGAGCGCAGGATCTCGAGGTCTCCGTCAGTCAGCTCGATCAACAGCTCGCCCGAGAAAGCGCTGACGTCGAGCGTCCCGCGGATCTCCAGCGGGCCGCCGTCTCCGGCCGCCGCCGACAGCGCGATCTCGGCCGCCGGCAGGGCCACCGGCACGGCCGGGTCGCCCAGCAGATTGTAGGTGGCGACGAAGTCGGAGTTCTGGAGGATGTGCTTGGCGCGCATGATGGCTTCACCGACCGTGGCTCCGCTCTGGGTCAGCTCCTCGAGCAAGATCTGGCCCCAGGTTCCGGAGGGGCCGCTGCGCTGGGATGAGGCGATGACCGCGATCGCTCCACGGCCGTCGAGGCGCAGGAATTTCTCGCCGATCGAGTCGGCGCGGGGATGATCGAAAGGCGCGGTGAAACAGGTCATGCTCAAGATCACCGGCAGCCGCGCGGTCGGTTTCAGGGCCGCGAGGTGCTCGAGATTGAACAGATCGCGGTTCTCTTCGAGATCGCGCCGGCCGGTTTCCCAGACGAAGCGACCGCCGTGACCGAGGTAGTGGACGAAGAGTTGACCCTGGTTCAGGAGCTCGGTCAGTTGCCGCGTATATTGCGTATTGTCCGGCTCGTCGAGGGTCGGGTAGATCTGCCGAGCGTTGAACCCGGCGGCGGTGGACAGGCCCGCCACCCAGCGGCTTTGGCGGTGAAAATGATTGAAAGTGTTGGTCAGGAAGAGAATGTTGCGCCGCCACGGGCCGACTTCGGGCTCCGACACGTAGCGAATCGTTTTGTCGACGATGGCTTCGACCTCGGCTGGCTCGACGACCGCCAGCCGGCCGATCGCCATGTCGGGCAAGCTGTCGTCGCCGTCGACCGCGACGAAGTGATTGTCGCTGGCGGCGTGCCCAAAAGGCGTGATGAAGCTGCCGGTCGGAATCAAGTTGCGGTTTCTCAGGCCGGCGTCCCTCTCATAAGGGGTGTACTTCGCCTCGCCGGTGTCGTCGGCCGCCGGGCTCGGGGCCGGCGGCGCGGGGTCCCCCTCGACGTGGTCGGGGAAACTGCCGTCGCCGATCAGGACGTCTTTGCCGTTCAGGCTGGCGTCGCCGACCAGCAGGACGAAGCGCGGTGCCGGACGTCGCCACCGGTGATAGGCGTGCTCGAGAAAAGAGCGCAGCGCCCGGGGGCGCGCCAAGCCGCCGGCGAATTCGTCGTAGACATCCTGGACGTCGACGACTTCGACGTCGAGCCCTCGCGACTGGTGGAAAGCGGCCAGCGGCTGAATCGACGCCAGCAGCCTGCGGTGGACGATCATGATGTAGTCCGCCCGGTTGGCGGCATCGCTCAGTCTCGAAGGGCGTTCGCGGGCGATCCCCCGGGGTGACTCGAGGTCGGCCGGGCTGACGGCGATGAAGGAGCTCTCGCCGCCGGCGGGATGGAATATCCGGGCGAGGAATTCGTCGTAGGGTCGGGGCTCGACGGCGTCCGAGGTCATTCGCGATCCGTTCAGGCCGTAGAGCACGAACTCTGTTTCCGGGGTCGTCAACAGACGCATCGGCTCGGGCGCCGAGGAATCGGCTGTTTGGAAATCCGCCCAGCGGCCTCCGACCGTGGGCAGGCGCGGGTAGGTGATCTCGATCCAATTGAGCATGACGACATCGATCAGCCACTCATCGGCCTCGCCCGCGGCCCGTTTGGGGATCCGGAGCTTCAGGTCGTTGTCGCCGCGGACGAAGCGGTCGACCGCGATATCCGATATCTCCAGCAGGTAGCTCTCCGTACCGTCCCATCCAGCCGTCCCGATCGGTTCGCCGTTGAGCAGGACCTCGAGGCGGTGATCCGTCGCTTCGGGAGGTTTTTGGTGGGGCCGCGACCGGCCACGCAGCTCAATGCGCAGATCCACCGTACCGCCGTCATGCAACGCCAGATCGCCGAGGTCCAGGTTGTGGGCAAACGGCTCGCTGTTCAGGTGTGTCAGCCTGGCCCAATACCATCGTTCTTCGGGTCTGCCGTGGCGGGGCGGCGCCATATTCTGGAGCAAGAAGTCTCGCTCGTAGAGTCGGCGGCGCCGCAGCAAGCGGTGACTCGTAGCATCGGATGGATCCACCGGATCGGGGTGGTAAGCCTTCATGCGCAGCGGGTCGTCGGTGTCGAAACGCAGGAAGTAGACGTTGTAGCGAGTATCCTCGGCGAGGTTGGAGACCCATCCGTGGGGCGGCTCGCCGATCAGCTCGAGCCAGTCTCCCGGCCCGAACATGCCGTCGCCGCCGTCTTCGACCCAGACCGGTTCCGGGTGGCCCTCGTGGAAGAGGCCGAGGCCAGCGCTCGGCAGGCCCTGGCCCGGGAGTCCGGCGGTCGCCAGCTCCTCGAAGCTCACGCGATAGGGTCCGGGTGCCGCGATGAAGAGCTTGAAGACGGGCGAGGTGCCGGCCGCCGCCGTCGCCGGCAGCAGGGTGATCACGGCCACCGTGGCGAGGAACCTGGCTACGGCGAGCGGAACGCGAGGTTCGTTCGGAGGGGGCCAACTGGGGTATTGGCTGGAACGGCTCATCCGACGGGTCTTCGAGGACACAACTTATCTTTTATCAAAGAAAGCCGGCTCTGAGCCAACCGGTGGCGGCCGTGGCCTATTCTGTTTGAAAGGTTCAGATTCTCTCGCACTTTGTGGCTTGCGGGAGTCGAAGGTGGCCGTGGTTGATTTGGTTTGAAAGGTTCAGAGTTTTTCGCATTTTGTGGCTTGTGGCAGTCGGAGGTGTGTGCTACCGTCTTTAGCAAGTCAAAAAAGGGAGGCGGTGAGTCAGCGATTCAGGGTAGCTGATTCGGAACAGGGCGTGGCCTGTGCCGAAAGCGATCCAAGTCCGGGAATCGCCTGGGGGTTTGTGCCTTTTTAACCCAACTCATGGAGGCGGAGAATCATGTCGAAGAGATGGATCTGGTGGTTGGCCTTGGTCTGCTGTTCCGGGATCGCGGGTCTGGTGCTCGCCGAGAGCGAATGGGATGCGGAGGCGGTGGAGGGCATGTCGAGAACGGAGCGCCTGGCTTATCAGCAGGCTTATAAGGCCGAGCTCGAGAAGGTGGCTCGGGAGGGAGGTTGGGTGCCTGGAGAGAAGCGCGCTTTCGAGAGCGCGGATCGGCAGGCTGGGCCGCCGCGCAAAGCCTTCGGCTCGATCACTTACCACTCCGGAGTCCTCGGGGCGTGCTGTCAGAACAGCTTCTGCGTCGGCAACCAGTTCGATACCGCCTTGAATACCGCCGGGACGGGCCTCTCCCCGGTGATGATGTCGGGCTCGATCACCATGGCCACGTTCAACCTGATCAGCGTCGCCGGAGGAGCCGTCTTCTTCAGCGTCTTCGACAATCAGACGGGAACGGCGGCCGGCCAGATCACGAGCATCAGCTTGCCCGCGGCGTCCGGCAGCAACACCGTGACCTTTGCCCCCGCGATTCCCTACTCCGGGAGCAGCTTCCTCGCCGGCATCTGGCAGTTCAACACCGACGTGCCCGCCGTCGGTACCGGGACGGTCGGCGGCCAGGGCTTTCACGGCATGAGCATCAACGACATCGTGGGCACCGGGTTCACCACTCTGGCGACGCTCAACGCCGCGATGAGCGTCAGCGGCAACGTGTTGACTCCGGTCGAGCTGCTGAACTTCGAGGTCGAATAACAGCGGCTAGGATCTCCTCGGGGGTCCCCCTCGAGGAGATCATGGCGTAGGCCAACGGGCCAACTCAGAGTCCGGGAAGTGGACCCTCTCGCGGATATCCGCTCGGTAGCGGGAGGGTCTAATCTGATAGATCAGGAGTACTCCTTCTTAATCTGATAGATCAGGAGTACCTGCATTTATCTGAGCTCGATATCCGATGCCCCGGCGAGGGGCATCCGGATCTTGACCCGGTTGCCAGGTGGCAGATAAGTGACGTCGAGAGTGGCGTTGGCCAGCAGAATGCCCCGGCCGTGAGAATCGAGCAGCCGATCTTCCTCGAAGACGAGAAAACGCGACCAATCGAATCCAGGGCCGGCATCGGAGAGCAAAAGCTTCAGGCAACCGTCACACCGCAGCATTTTCAGGCTGGCGAATAGGTCTCGATATTCGGGAGCCTCCAGGCGTCGCTCCACCTCTTGTTCGAAGAGGCCGTCGGCCAAAAGCGCCCCCTTTTCCTGGTAGTCGATGCCGAGGTTGCCGTGCTCGACGGCATTGACCATCAGCTCGAGCAAGGCCACCGTGGCCTGGGGCTCGGGGCACCGTGACCCGAGCCGTTCCGCGAGCAGCCTGGCCTCCTGAGGGGTCTGAAAGTGGAACTCCGCCTCGGCGAGAAGATCCAGAACCCTTTCGCAATCACGGTCGGCCTGGACCATGCCGCGACGCAACTCGGTGGTATCCGCGGCAGCTTTGAGCACTCGCCGGAGATGGAGGGCGTCGCAGGGCACGGTCACCACCCAGAAGGCACCCGCGGCGATCGCCGATTCGGCATTCCCTGCATGGCGACGCGCCACCACCGCCACGACCTCAAGATCCGTAGGACGAACGGAAGTGAGGAGCCTTTCGATCGGTTCGATGCCGTCGCGGGGGTCCCAGGCGAACAGAACGGCTTCGAGCTTACTCGAGCTCTGCTCGAGGATCGCTTCGGCTTCCCCGATTCCATGGGTGATGCGCAGGTCGAGATCCTCGATCGAGGCCACCTGTGACGATTCGCTTCGTCGACCGCGTCGACTGTCGACATACAGAACTTTGCCCATATCTACGGCCTCAGAGTGTGGCCAGCCGCCGGCGGCTGGCAGGTACGCTGGGTTATCGACGTCGTATTCGGGGGACGCTTCGCCGTACGTTCCCCGGCTTGTTTTACAACATATCAGCATTTTGCCGAGATTGAGCCCGATGTCAGGCGACGCGCTCGAGGGTTGCCGTCTCCGGCGGCCCGTCCGGCGCCGCCTCGTCCACGGCGACGGTCTCGGCACCTTCTTCGTCGTCGGCTGATTGCCAGGCCAGGCCAGCGGCAATCGGCTGGATTGCCGGTTCGTCGACGGGTACCGGGTGACCTCGCCGTCAGCGTTGGTCTCTGACGGTATTGGGGCTTGCGGGAATCGAGAGCCTGTGCTGTAATGCAAGATGTTTTATAAAAGGGGGTTGCCATATCAGCGATTCTCCGAGGCCGGGAATGACCTGGGCTTTTATTAACTTTTATAGTCAACCCTTGGAGACGGAATCATGTCCAAGAGATGTATCTGGTGGCGTGCTTTGGTCTGTTTTTTCGGGATTGCGGGTTGGGCGCTCGCCGAGAGCGCCGAGTGGGATGCGGAAGCGGTGAAGAGCATGTCGAGAGAGGAGCGTCTGGCCTATCAGCAGGCTTACAAGGCCGAGCTCGAAGGGTTGGCTCGGGAACAAGGCTGGGTGCCCGGGGAGAAACGCGCCTTCGAGAGCGCGGGCCGGCAGGCACGGCCACCCCACAAGGCCCTCGGCTGGATCACCTATCACTCCGGACTCCTCGGGACCTGCTGTCAGCCCGGCTTCTCGCTCGGCAACCAGTTCGATAGCGCCTTGAATCCCGCAGGGACGGCCATTTCCCCGGTGATGATGTCGGGCTCGATCACCATGGCCGCGTTTGTCATGGTCGCCGTGGGCGGCGGAGACGTCTTTATCAGCTTTTTCCACAATCAGTCGGGGACAATGGCCGACCCGATCACGAGCATCATCGTGCCCGTGGTGTCTGGCAGTACCACGGTGACTTTCGGCACTCCGATCGACTACTCCGGGAGCAGTTTCCTGGCGGCCATCTGGCAGGGCGGGGGGGATCAGCTCGCCGTCGCCAACGGGACGGTCGGCGCCCAGGGCTTTCACGGTATGAGCATCAACGACATCGCGGGCACCGGGTTCACCACTCTGGCGACGCTCAACGCCGCGATCAGCGTCGGTGGCAACGTGTTGACTCCGGTCGAGCTACTGAACTTCGAGGTCGAGTAACGGCGGCTGGGAGCTCCTCGGGGGGATTGACGCCCAACCGCTGGCGAGCCATGATGCCGGCCGTGAGGCCTCGCTATATCTTCCTCGTTTTCTACTTCGCGGCACTCGCGCTCTCCCACTGGGTCCGGTTGTCCTCAGACGAAACCGTTCCCGGCAGTGAGCAGCCGGCGATCGAGCTTGCCGCGGTCGGCGGCAAGACCGCCGATGACGTGCGTCTGGCCTATCGGGAGTGGGGAGGTACCCCGGCTGACGGTCGGCCGGTGGTTCTGCTCATCCACGGCAGCCCGGGGGACGGCGGCAATTTCGATCTGCTGGCGCCGCGGTTGGCGCAGCGCTATCGCCTGATCGCTCCCGACTTGCCGGGATTCGGAGCCTCGACGGCCGATGTGCCGGACTATTCGATTCTCGCTCATGCCCAGTATTGCCTGGAGCTGCTCGATCGGCTGGGTATCGAACAGGCGCACGTCGTCGGATTCAGTATGGGTGGCGGCGTCGCGTTGCACATGGCGGACTTGGCACCCGATCGGGTGCGCTCGATCGTCATGCTGTCGGCGATCGGCGTCCAGGAGCTCGAGCTGCTCGGCCAGTACCACCTGAATCACGCGGTTCATGCGCTGCAGCTCGCCGGCTTGTGGCTGCTGCATGAGGCGACGCCGCATTTCGGCACCCTCGACGGCTCGATGCTCAGCCTCGCCTACGCCCGCAACTTTTTCGATACCGATCAGCGGCCCTTGCGTGGGCTGCTTGAAGGTTTCGAGCCGCCGATGCAGATCATTCATGGCCGAGGCGATGTGCTGGTGCCCTATGCGGCGGCGCTCGAGCACCATCGGCTGGTGCCCCAGAGCGAGCTCGTGACCCTCGACGCCAATCACTTCATGGTGTTTCGCGACCCGAGTCGCCTGGTCGAGCCGCTGATCAGCTTCTTCGATCGGGTCGAAGCAGGCGAGGCTGTGAGTCGCGCCACGGCGACTCCCGATCGGCTGGCCGCTGCTGCCGACCCACAAGGTTTTCAGCAGGCGCGCACGGTCGGTCTGGCGCTGATCATCGCCCTGGTGCTGATCGCCCTGGCGACGTTTGTCAGCGAAGACTTGGCCTGCATCGCCGCCGGCTTGCTGGTGGCGCGGGGCAGCCTCGGTTTCATCGAGGCGACGGCGGCCTGTGCCGCCGGCATCTTCTTCGGCGACCTATTGCTCTATGGTCTGGGGCGCCTGGGCCGCCCGAGGCTGGGGCGCGCGCCGCTCAAATGGGTCGTCAGTCCGGCCGACATCGCTCGAAGTAGCCGCTGGTTCCTGCATCGCGGCACCCTGGTGATCCTGATCAGCCGGTTTGTGCCCGGCATGCGGCTGCCGACCTACGTCGCGGCCGGTCTCCTGCGCACCCGTTTCTGGTGGTTCGCGATCAATCTCTTCATTCCCGTCGTCCTGTGGACGCCGTTCCTGGTCGGGCTGGGCTATTGGGTGGGAGGGCGGATCTTCGAATCCTTCGATGTCTTCCAGCGCTACGCGCTGCCGGGTTTCATCGCCTTGATGCTCTCGGTCTGGCTGTTGCTATCGCTCGGCCGTTCGCTGACCTCCTACCGCGGCCGCCGTCTGCTGGTGAGCTGGTGGCATCGAAAGCGCCACTGGGAGTTCTGGCCACGCTGGGCGTTTTATCCACCGGTGGTTGCCTACATCCTGTGGTTGGGGCTGCGCCACCGCAAGCTGACCCTGTTCACCGCCGCCAATCCCGGTATCCCGGCGGCGGGCGGTTTCCATGGCGAATCGAAGGCGGAGATCCTCGAGTGCCTCGACGCCGAGTGGGTGGCGCGCTTTCGTCTGATTCCGGCGGCCGCGGACAAGGCGGAGAAAGTGGCCGTCGTTCAGGGATTCATCAGCGAGCACGGTCTGGAATACCCGATCGTTCTCAAACCGGACCAGGGACTGCGTGGTGTCGGAGTCGAGGTCGCCTCTGACGAAGAACAGGTCGAAGCCTACCTCGCCGAACCGCGGGGCGATGTCATCGTCCAGGAATACGTCGGCGGTCCGGAGCTAGGAGTGTTCTATCTGCGCCGCCCGGACGAAGCGCGGGGACGCATCTATTCGATCACCGAGAAGATCAGGCCCGTGGTGACGGGCGACGGCCGTTCGAGCGTCGAACGGTTGATCCTGGCGGATCGGCGCGCGGTTGCTCTGG
>JAAUXY010080088.1_pt1 | contig 13679 bp, 8 predicted proteins | sample 7278121 | NCBI WGS metagenome assembly JAAUXY01 (sample SAMN14350117, study PRJNA611818) | marine sediment metagenome | isolation source: surface marine sediment (1.8m) | place: French Polynesia: Moorea | collected 2018-08 | reverse complement strand
CTATCCATATTTGTCGCCCATAACATATCTCAAAAATGCATCTAACGCTCAATGGCTGCGTTACCCCGGATAAACGGCATTACACATCTATTTTTATAAACACTATGGTGTGCATAAAACCGATTCAAAATGCTCGAATACTAAACGTGCATGCTCGACTTTTGAATCGGTTTTCGTCTTGATGCATACCTTAATTTTTAAAGATCAGATATGTAATCCCGCTTCCGCGGGGCCCTTAAACGTGATCTACTATTCTTGAGATATGTTAAAAAAAGAACCGTTCATATTTGGCTCTGAACTCGCTGAACCGCCAACATGGTAACATCATCGCCACGGGGTGCGATATCAATGAATGAGAACAAATTGTTTTTGATGCGCTCCAGCGTTTCCGAGGCCGAACTAAATGGCTGGGTGAGCATCGATCGCAAACGATCCCGGGTATAAAATTCATCTTCGGGAGACCGCGCCTCGGTTACCCCATCGGTGTACCCGACTAAAAGATCACCCGGTTCAAGCGCTATATGTTCGGTCTTGAAGGTGATTTCGGGCATTAAACCCACTGCCGGTCCGGTCGGCATCAGCTGGTGTTTGATCTGGCCGGAATTTATGACATAAAGCGGCTCATGGCCGCCGTTAACATAGCAAAGCCTTCCGGTGGTCGGATTCAGCACCCCGAAAAACAACGTGGCGAACATTCCCTCCTGGCCGTGATTCTGGACAATGTAATTATTGGTATAGGTTACCGCTTTCAGGCCGTTTTCCAGGTTCAAGTCCACGGTCGCATTCGAGCCTGAATGATTATCTATCAATTCGCTGGCCAGCGCCTGTTCTGAAAAAACACGGATCAAACTGCGAAACAATGCCATATACAGTGCCGATCCGACGCCCTTGTCGCAGACATCGGCGATAACGAGTCCCATACATCCACCGGGGAGCATAAAGACATCGTAAAAATCACCGGATACCTGACGTGCCGGATAAAAACAGGTAGCGATGTCCCAATCGGGTATTTGTGGAATTTGACTCGGCAGAAATTCTTTTTGAATCTGGCGGCCTTTTTCCAGTTCAAATTCGATCATTTTGACCCGGTTCCACTCCCGGAGGCCTTCCACCATTTTATTGAAGTTGGTCGACAATTCGCCGATTTCATCTTCTGACGTGATCGGCGCAAGATTTGACAGATTTCCCTTGGCCACATCAGCGGAGATTTGAGACAGGTTTTCAATCGGCCGGGCAATCTTGCGGGCAAAGTAATATCCTAAAAAACGGGACAGCACCAAAGCGATAATGAAAATGAGAACGATCCACTTGGCTTCCCTTTTCATAATGCCGGCGATACTTTCACTGTCGATACCGATTTTAAGAAAATAAGTGCTCCGATCCGCTTTTCCGGTGACATTAACAAATAACGCATGTTCGACATCTGATCGCATGATTAGCCCGGGCTTTACAAAATGCCGTTTGAGATTGCGATCCAGTTTTTCTGAAAAGGAACTTTGGGCCGGATTGAGATGCAATATTTTATCGTCATCAAAAAATATTCGATACCATAAGGCATCATCCGGCTCCTTCACATAAATAGCGATATCGGAAACCGCATAAAAACTGGAAGAAAGATTGGCCAAAATATGGAACAGTTGATCGAGCTCCGGATTGGGTTTGCCGATTCCTTTCAAAAGAAAGTCGGGTATTTTCGCCGTTTCCATCAACGAGAACTGGTGATTGACCAATCGACTGGTTGAACGAATAAAATGTTTGCGGGTACCTCCCATGTAAAGCACGGAGGTGATAAAAAAAACCACCAGGCCGAAAATAAAAAAATAGAAGGTAATCCTTCTGGCAACCGAAGGCTTCCAGAACCGACAATATGATTTTACATGCTCCGCGGGTTTCATTTTGTATTCCTCAAATTGGTTGAGTCCTTCTACAGGTGAAAATAAATATAAGAATTTTTGCTATTTGCGCGGGTCAGATTCCGTTTTACGGGAACGTTTGGCAGGCTAACCCGGCAACCTGCAAAGATGGATATAACACACCGGCCATTTTAAGGTAAATAAGTTTACCGAAAATTGAAATGAAAAAATTGTTACGAATTGTATCCGCAAATAAAATGCGAGATGAAAGGATGCGTGTAAATGCGGGTGGGAATATCTTATCGGATGAGGTGGTTAAGGCGGACAAAGCCGGTCCAATAAGGATTTCTGTTTGATATTTTTCGTGCACAAGGGGTCAAACCCGTTTCAGGAGGACCTTCGCCCGGGAAACATGCTCAACATAGGGCCCATTCATTCGTTTTTGAGATCGTGTTTATCTTCTTCGACCCAGCAAACCGCCCAACAGTCCTCCCAAAAGGCCACCGCCGCCTCTGGAACGTCCGCTTGATCCCTGCAAAAACATCTCGGCGACATCATCTAAAATACTACCATCACCATCGCGATCCAGAATCGAGGCGATGCCCGTAGAACCGGCGCCACCCCGGTCACGCTTCTGGGTCAAAAAGCCCAATATGATGGGTGCCAGCATGGGGATGATCTTTGAGGCCGTACTTCCAGACAGATTGAATTGTTTTGAGAGCATATTGGTGGCCTGCACGCCTGAGTCACCCAGGAGTCCGCCCAATCTCGGATCGGCCTGTTGATCCTGCACCTTGTTTGCAAAAAAGTCGCCGATGTTGTCCAGCACATCCGCGTTGCCGTATTTGTTTAGAATATGGTCCACGCGCGCTTCGCCCCCATAGTTATCCTTTTGGCGCTTTAAACCGCCCAGAATCATGGGCGCTATTTGCGGCAGCATTTGTTGGACTGTATTTTCCTCGATGCCCAGGTTTGTCGAAAGTTGATTGGACACTTCCGGGCCCAGAGATGACATAAATTCTTCCATTATACTGGCCATTTTAAAATTTCCTCCAATTTGTTCGGGTATGGTAATGCAAATTATACAATTTACATTCCCCCTGAACCCATAATTTTAATAAGCCATTTTTTAAAATGAACGTTATCTCTCGGCGGGGGATAACTTCATCAATGAATTCAAATCCCACCGTTTTCTTTTTTTCACGATATCAATCTGGGCGCATGTGATTAACGACCGGGTCCATCGTGGTTTGAAGTACTTTCCATTGATGATAAGACAGAAAAAATGATTTTCAAATCGAATGAGTACAAATAGGTTGACCGCACCGGGTTTAATGCATACAAAAAAATCACTGTATGCAAACGCAACGATTTCATGCCGAAGCATTAAACCCCATACCCGTGTTCAGGAGAGTACCGTGACAGCTTCTACCCCCAGCGATCGGTTTATTCCCTTTACCAAATCAGACGTGATAGAAATGTGTATTAAAGATGCAAAGCTGACAGAGGCTGAAGGCAGCACGTTCAGGGAATATTGTCAGATCCTGGAAGCGATTTTTCATTTTGAATTTCATCGTCACCTCGAGAAACTAAAAGCCTGCTACAGGCCCTTCAACCCCGATGCCGATACCCGACGCGCGTTTAAGTATTCTGAATCGCAAAAAAAAGATTTACAAAAACAACTTGTTGCTGAAATGACGGCGGTCCTCAATGCCGCCAATTACGAGAAGATTACCGCAGAAGATTTGCAGCAGGCCCTTGCGGAAGAATCGTTATTTCAGATTCGTTTGGAAGTCGATTTTGAAGACTTTGAGGACGTCATTTTTTTCCGTCGTGGGAAAACGGTCAAAGAAGAAACCCTGGTGAAGTTCTTCGGCCTGTCAAAGAAAACATTTAAATTTACCAATTATGAACGGGTTGCAATTTATATCAAATTCAAAGAAGCGGCCTATTTTGAAAATCGCAACCGCAAAAACCTCTATTTTGAGCCCGGCTCAACCATCATCAAGCTTTTTCATAATGTCCCCAAAGCCGATCTGGAGATGCTTTTCCCCAACAGCAGGGTGCGCATGAAAACCATTGATAAAATTATTATTGGCGTCCCGGCGGCCATCAGCGGAATTATCGTTCTGGTCACCAAACTGGGTGCATCGCTTCTTCTGGTTGGCTCGGTCATTTCCTTCTGGCTGGGATTTAAGGACGAGGAAGTTCGGGTTAAACAGCAGCATCTGATTGCCCTGGGTGCCGGACTTGGTACGCTGGGTGGATTTTTGTTTCGACAGATCAACAAATACAAGAATCGTAAAATAAAGTTTATGAAAGCGCTCTCTGATAATCTTTATTTTAAGAACCTTGACAACAATGCCGGTGTATTTTACCACCTGATTGACGCCGCCGAAGAAGAAGAGTTTAAAGAAGCGGTTTTGGCTTACTATTTTTTGTTGACCGCCAAAGATGCGCTTACCAAAAAACAGCTGGATGATCGTATTGAAAAGTGGCTGGCTGAACGCTGGGATTGCCATATTGATTTTGAGATCGGCGATGCGACCCAAAAACTGCAGCGGCTTAACCTGATTCAGCAGGAAGGAGATATCCTGCGCAGCGTATCGTTGGATGAAGCCAAACAACAGCTGGATACGATCTGGGATAATTTCTTTGCCTATAATCTGCCCGATTAGGTTTGTCCGCCGGAGGCGGACTCAATAGGTCAACCTGGTTTGAGGAGGAAAACAATGAGCGAATATGAAAAACTGGGTGCTTTTTTTCTGGGGAAAGAATACGAGATGGCGGCGCGCAAGCGCCGGGATGATCTGGTGTTATATGATTCCAAGGATCTGACGACCCACGCCGTTATTATCGGTATGACCGGTAGCGGTAAGACCGGTCTTGGTATTGGACTTCTTGAAGAAGCACTGATCGATAACATACCGATTATCGCCATTGACCCCAAAGGCGATCTAACCAACCTGATGCTGAATTTTCCGCAACTGCGCCCCGAAGATCTTCGGCCATGGGTCAATGAGCAGGACGCCCTGAATGCCGGCTTAACACCGGAACAATTTGCTGCCAAACAGGCCCAGCTGTGGCGCAAGGGACTGGCCGGCTGGGGCCAGGAACCCGAACGCATTGCCCGCCTTCAGGCGGCAGCAGATTTTGCCGTTTATACACCCGGCAGCAGTGCCGGGCTGCCGGTGAGTGTGCTGCGCAGCTTTGCCCCTCCGCCACAGGCAGTCAGCCAGGATACGGATCTGCTGCGTGAACGCATTCAGACCACCGCAACCAGCATTCTCGCTTTGCTGGGAATGGAAGCAGATCCCATCACCAGTCGAGAGCATATCCTGATTTCGAATATCCTTGAGTCTGTTTGGGCCGAAGACCGTGCCCTGGACCTTGCGGGTTTGATCCGCACCATTCAAACACCACCGTTTGAGCGGGTCGGTGTCATGGACCTGAATTCTTTCTACCCGGCCAAAGATCGATTTCAACTGGCCATGCGTCTTAATAATTTGCTGGCGGCCCCCGGTTTTGAGGCCTGGCTTGAAGGTGATCCGCTGAATATCAATCGCATGCTTTTTTCAGATAACGGCAAACCCCAAGCGTCGATTTTTACCATCAGCCATCTTTCAGATTCCGAGCGCATGTTTTTTGTTTCCATGTTATTAAACGAAATACTGGCCTGGATGCGGACTCAGGCGGGAACCTCCAGCTTGAGGGCCATATTATACATGGACGAAATTTTTGGCTACCTTCCGCCGGTCAAGAACCCACCGTCCAAAGCACCGCTTTTAACCATGTTGAAACAGGCCCGGGCCTTTGGCCTGGGTGTGGTTCTATCGACTCAAAACCCGGTCGACCTGGATTATAAAGGGCTATCCAACACCGGGTCCTGGTTTATTGGTCGACTACAGACCGACCGCGACAAAGAACGGGTGCTGGCCGGATTGGAAGGGGCCGCCGCCGGAACCGGGTTTGATCGCGGACGGATGGAAGAAATCCTTGCCGGCCTGGGCAAGCGCGTGTTTCTTTTAAATAACGTCCACGAAAATGCACCGGTAACCTTTGAGACCCGCTGGGTGCTTTCCTATCTTCGCGGCCCCCTGACCCGTGAACAGATAAAAGTTTTAATGGCGGATAAAAAATCACAGACAGCGCCTGCGGCTGCGCCCCCACCGGCAGCCTCCGCAGCACAGTCAGCGGGGGCTCAGCTCCCCGCAACGGGCACGCAACCGCCGGTCGTAGCCCCCGGTATCAATGTTTTGTATCTGCCCGCATCCGGCGCCGGTCAAGGGCTGATATACTACCCTGCAGCGGCCGGCTGGATGGATGTTCACTATTCCAGTGCGCGATATAAAGTCGATGCAACAGAAAAATTGGCGGTTGCCGCCATGCTGGAGGATGGACCGGTCGCGCTGGATTGGGAGCAGGCTGAAGAAATCGGGCTCAGCTCGGAGGATGTCGATACGGCACCTTTGTCCGGTGCAAACTTTGGTGATTTGCCGTCTGAAGCTGAAAAAGCAAAATCCTACAACAAATGGAATAAGGATCTTTTGCGCTGGATTCGACAAAATCGCCCACTGACCCTTTATCGCTCAAAACGGTTTAAGCTGATCAGCGGTCCTGAAGAATCCAAAAGTGAATTTTTGGCGCGGGTGGCCCAGGCCGCGCGTGAAAAACGCGATCTGAAAGTCGAAAAGCTACGCCGTAAATACAGCTCGAAATTCGATACGCTTCAAAATCGGTTGATGCGCGCCGAGCAGGCCATCATGCGAGAACAGGAACAGGCCAAATCGAAAAAAATGGAAACCATGATTTCCTTCGGCACGGCGATACTGGGCGCTTTTATGGGTCGCAAGGCGGTCAGCACGCGCTCAGCAACGCGATTCGGCAGCGCCATGAAATCTGCCGGCAGAATGCGAAAAGAGAAGATGGATGTTGCCCGGGCTCAGGAGACTGCTGCGGCGGTCAATCAGGACATGGCCGAGCTCGATGAGCGCCTCCAGGCCGATATTAAAAATCTGGAAGCCACCTTTGATCCCGCTACGGAAGAATTAGAAGAAGTCCTGGTGAAACCGAAGAGCACCGATATCACGCTGGACCTGTTCGGGTTGACCTGGATGCCCTATCGTAAAGATGCCGGCGGACGCCTGACACCGGACTGGCAGTAGTTAAAAGATAAGTGCCCAAAGTGATCTATATTGCCTAAATTGCCTGAAGTTAAGGAGTCGCTCGCGAAGCGCTTCATCATTTATAAAATTGACAGAATCCATAAATTTTAGGCACTTTAGCTCACTTTAGGCATTTTAGTCACTTTCTTTTTTCTTAAAACCTTCCCTTGCAAAATTTCCGCGCTAGAGGTATTGCTAACCGTTCTTTTCACCAGCAAGATTACCGAACCGTCCAAATTCTAAATTTGTAAAAATGAGTTCTCAATTATCAGTGCCAAAAGAAGCGAAACCGTATCGCGAAGTTCTTCGGATCAGTCTGCCCCTGGTGGTCAGCATGTCCTCCACCATGATCATGGAGTTTACCGATCGGATTTTTCTGGCCAATTATTCTCTGGATGCCATTGCCGCTGCGCTGCCGGCCGGCATCACCTCTTTTTTATTCATTTCATTTTTTATGGGCACGGCCCAGTTTTTAAATGTGTTTGTGGCCCAGTACGTCGGATCCGGGGCATTGCATCGTGTGGGTGCGGTTCTGTGGCAGGGCATCTATTTTTCCGTTCTTTCCGGGCTGATCATGGCCGGTTTATATTTTCTGGCCGAACCGCTGTTTCGCCTCAGCGGCCATGCCCCGGAGATACAGGTATTAGAAGTCATCTATTTTCGAATTCTGTGTCTGGGTTCGGGGATACTGATTGTCGGAACCAGTCTGTCCTGCTTTTTTAGCGGTCGGGGACGGACCCGACCGGTGATGATCATCAATATGATCGGAACCGTTTTTAACATCCCCCTGGATTATGCCCTGATCAATGGGATCTGGATATTTCCCGAATGGGGTATCATGGGGGCCGGGATCGCCACGGTGATGTCCTGGTTGTTGATAACCCTTATTTATGCACTAATCCTTTTCACCCGCAAAAATAATCGAACGTTTAAAGTGATATCGAATCGTGCCTTTGAAGCAAGTCTTTTAAGCCGCCTGATGCGATATGGCATCCCCAGCGCAGTTCAATTTAGCCTGGATATTTTCGCATTTACATTTTTTATCCTGATGGTGGGGCGCATCGGCAATCTTGAGCTGGCCGTCACCAATATTGTTTTATCCATAAATTCTCTGGCCTTTATGCCGATGATGGGCTTTTCGCTGGGCACCAGCACGCTCGTAGGCCAGGCCCTGGGTCGCAATCGCGTCGATCAGGCGCTGGCGGCCACCCGGGCAACGATTCGTATCGTCTTATGCTATATATTTTTATTGCTCTTTGTCTTTTTGTTACTGCCCCAGCCGCTGTTGGAGCTTTTTAGACCCAAGCAGATGACGCCTGAGGACTATAATGCGATTCGTGAAGCCGGTATTATTCTGCTGCGGTTTGTGTCCGCTTACATTTTCTTGGATGCTCTCTATATGGTTTGCATCGGCGTTCTCAAGGGCGCCGGTGACACCCGTTTTATCATGTGGAGTATCGGCCTGCTGTCATTGGTTGCGATGATCGTGCCGATCTATATCGGAGTGGTTGTATATGGTGCCGGGCTTTATTATGCCTGGAGCTGCGCCACGTTTTTTGTGTTCTGCCTGTTTGCCTCATCTTTCTGGCGTTATCGACAGGGACGCTGGAAGAAGGTGCGCGTCATCGAAACCGCTGTGCAAATCTAAAAACGCCAATTATTGCGTTGGCCCTGTTTTCCTATTTTTCTTTTGACAGAAAATTTTCTTTTTCTTAAAATATTTCTTAATCCATGCTGGTGTAATTATTTCTATCAATTTCCGAACTGAAAACCGGTTTCACGTTAAAGCGACATCGATTCATAATCGGCGATTTATATCCGTAAGGCTCGTTTTTGAATAGTGTATTCAATTACTAAAATGGAGGATACCGGATGAAGACATTTCGGGCGGTCGGTCTTATTTTGGCCTTTCTTTTCTGCCTTTTCTCATTCTTCGAATCCCATACGCCTATATGTGCACAGGAAAATGTAGCGAAACAAGAGGCCAATATTCAGTTTCAATGGGCTTTCGGGGCCTTGAAAAAAGCAAACGGATCCAAATTTGAAGCCGTGACCAAGGATACGGACCTCAAGACCGGCGATCAAATCAAGTTCTTTCTAAAAGTCAACGATAACTGTTTTGTTTATCTGATCTACCGCAGCTCCCAGGGCGATCTCGCCATATTGTTTCCCCAGCGCTTTAAATTGATGAGCGCTGAATACACGGTGGCAGGCAACCACTATATCCCCAAAGGCGATCAATGGTTTGAGCTGGATGAGCACACCGGCGAAGAGCGCTTTTATCTGCTTGCCTCTAAAAAACGCTTGATGGATCTGGAAGCGCTTATTAACGACTATGAAAGCGCCGATAGCGCCAAAAAACCAGCACTTGCCAAAACCATCGTTGCCAAAATTCGTAAACTCAGAAAACAGCACCTGAAATTTAAAACCTATGCCGAACGGCCGGTAAATATAATTGGAAATTTGCGTGGCACCGAAAAGGCCGAAACGGCTGGCTCTCAAGACATCGCCAAATTTGCTGTCGAGATTTCAGCCGACACGTTTTACAGCAGGACCTTTACGATTGACCACAAGTAAAACACAAAACATACGCCTACCGATTCTGCTAATTCTCGGCGCGTTTCTTGCGGCTCACCTCTGTTTTTGGCTCTTGCCAAACGTCTTTGAAATCTGGAATTCTCAAACCATCGATCAACTTTTTATTTTCCGATCCAAAACGGATAAGCTTCGCCCGGACTATGATCCCACCGTTGTTCACCTGGATTTCAACAATACCAGTATCGAGCGCTTAAAAAACCTCTATCTGAATCGATTTCATTTTGCCCAGCTGGTAGGCAACCTTAAAGCCATGCAGGTGGCCGCCCAGGTGTATGATTTTATCTTTGCCGCTAAAATCAATGAACACGACGATCAAAAGCTCATTGAATCCGTCAAAGACGCCGGAAATGCCTATTTTGGTCTGGCTCTGGAATTGAATTTGCCAAACCAGCCCGGAACCAAAAAACCGGGTCCTTCCAAAGGCAGAAGCTATGTGCTTCGAACAAAATGGAATGTGGCATTACAGGATGATATCGGCAAACTCTATGAAGGCAAAAACCCTCTGGCAACTTATGCCGAACTGGCCAATGCATCCCGGGGGCTGGGATCCCTCAGTGTACGATTCGACCCTGATGGGGTGTTGCGCCGTATCCCGCTGCTGGTGCGCTATGAGGATGCGTTTTACCCGTTGCTGCCGCTGCGGGTCATCTGTGACTATCTGCAGGTGTCACCGGAAAAAATTATGCTGAAACCGGGGCGACATATCATACTGCAGGGCGCAACCCGTCCGGGAAAACCGGATGCGAGCACACACGATATTAAGATTCCCATTGATCATCACGGCAATATGATCGTCAATTATATCGGTCCCTGGGGGCGTATGGATCACTATAATTTTGCCGATATCTTACGTGCAGCAGAGGATCGCGATGAATTGGAAATCTGGGCCGAAGAGCTGAAAGGCAAGATCGTCATCGTCTCGGATGTCTCCACCGGTTCAACCGATGTCGGGCCCGTGCCGACCGATGCCAACTTCCCCCTGAGCGGAGTGCATGCCAATGTGATTCACAACATCCTGACCGAATCTTTTCTCAGAGAGCTCTCCGAATGGGAAATGCTGATCATCGAGATTCTGCTGATGGCAGCGCTCTTTTTATTTTCGATTCGATTTTCTTCGCTGACCTTTTCACTGGGCACTGCTTTTCTGGCGGCGGCTTATGTCGGTGTCGCTATGCTGGGCTTTTTATACGCCCAGGTTATTTTCAACCTGGTTCGCCCATTGTTGATTATTGGATTTGCCATGGTTTCCATCGTGGTCTACCGTTACATTTTAGAAGAAAAAGCCAAGATGGAAAGCCTGAGACAGCGGGATTTTATTCGCGATACATTCGGCCGTTATCTCAGCAGTGAGGTGGTTGAAGAGTTGCTGGACTCTCCGGGCGGGTTGAAAATGAGTGGTGAAAACCGCGAGGTCACCTTTTTGGTTTCGGATCTGCGGGGTTTTACGGCACTCACTTCCCGGCTAAGCCCGCACGAGGTGATTGAAATAATGAACCGCTATTTCGAATATATGGTTGAAATCATTGCCCGCTATCGGGGGACGGTGAGTGAATTTATGGGAGACGGCATATTGGCGTTTTTTGGCGCCCCCTTGTATGCTGATGACGATCCTGAACGGGCGGTGGCCTGCGCCGTTGAGATGCAGAATGCGCTGGTGGCGGTCAATGCTGAACAGCGACAGCTCAAACAGCCTGAGCTGGAAATGGGGATTGGAATCAACACCGGCGAGGTGGTTGTGGGCAATATCGGATCGGAAAAGCGCGCTTCATACGGTGCGGTCGGCACCCCCATCAACGCGGCTTATCGCATCGAATCCTTTACGGTCGGCGGCCAGATACTGATCAGCCCCACGACTCATGAACGGGTGCAGTCGGATCTAACCATCATCGGAACCAAGGAGGTTAAATTCAAAGGACTTGATCAGACGGTGTGCCTTTATGATGTGGGTGGAATCGGTGATCCGTATCAGGTCTTTTTACCGGAAAAAAAAGAGGTGCCGCTGAAGCGGTTGGATTCACCGCTGCCGATTGAATGTTTTCTTTTAGAAGGTAAAACCGTGTCCGATACAGCCATTTCCGGCCATATTACCCACCTTGGAGATAATATGGCCCAGGGGTCTCTGGGCGAAAAGGTCGCCGCCTATGCAAATCTCAGAATCGAGCTGACGGACCAGAATTTCGCCGGATCCACTGAATTGTACGCCAAAGTCTTGCCGCAGGATGATTCGGACACCGGAGCAAAAGATCAACGGATACGACTGCAGTTTACCTCTATGGCGCAGGAGGCAAAAAATTATCTCGAACAGCTACGATCGGATGGCTGACCCCCTGTTGTCGTTACCTTTCAAATCAGGCCGAACCCGTCACACCGCCCGCCATGCTACGATACCCGGTAGAGATTATTAATATATTCCACCGCAAACTCTTTGGCCATGCTTCTGTCTGGCATGGTGCCCAGCATGGCATACATGGCAGCCTGCTCAGACAGGTCCTGGGAGTCCGCCGCGGGAACCTCCGGAACGATGTGACCCAAATCCTCAAGGAATCGATCGGCGATTGACAGATGCACCGGCGATACCGTCATATGAATGCTGGGCGGTAATTGCTGGGCCTCCATGTGCCAGCCGCGTTCAGCCATGCGGGTCAACAGCTCGTAGATATTGATTTCGTTACTGCCAAAAGCAAAAACGGTGGCATCCGGATTCCCCAGAACATACAGTTGCGGCATGGCGTTGATACCTTCGATCAGCTTTTCAGTGGCCGCCTTAGCCTTTTGGGCCAGATCCATAAAGCCTTCCTCACCAAGGTAATGCATGACCGCCCATGCGGCCGCCATGGTGCCGCCGGGGCGGGCACCGGCCAGACAAGGGGTTGCGTAAACGCCCCCGGCCCAATCCGCATAAGCAAAAATCTGAAATTTGCGATAATCCCGGTTGCGATACATAACCGTGGAAACCCCTTTGGGCGTATACGCGTATTTATGGATGTCGGCCGAAATAGACGTCACACCCGGCACACTGAAATCATACGGCGGAATCTCATATCCCAGCCTTTTTAAAAACGGCAGCACCAATCCCCCCAGGCAGGCGTCCACGTGGAGCCAGAGGTTATTCTTTTCTGCCAGCACGGCAATGTCTTCTATCGGGTCGACCATGCCGTGCGGATAGGTCACCGCGGTGCCGCCTAAAATAATGGTGTCTTTGGTAATCGCTTTTTGCATGGCATCCACATCGGCCCGCAGGTCATCGCTTACCGGAGTTATGTTGATTTTGATGCCAAGATAGTGGGCGGCCTTATTCCAGGCCGGATGGGCGCTTACCGGAACCACCATCTCAGGCGCCGTAATCGGGGGATGGGTATGGCGGGCCCAATCACGTGCGGCTTTCAAGGCCATAAAAATACTTTCCGTACCGCCGCTGGTAAAACTTCCGACCGTTTCATCATCACCGCCGCTCAATGAAATGACATAAGAAACCACCTCGGTTTCCATTTTTACCAGACTGGGAAAGGCCATGGGGTTCAAACCGTTTTCAATCAAAAAGAGGGCATTGGCTTCTTTAACCAGTGCCTCAACACCCGGGCCGGCTTCGTAAATCAGGCCGAACAGCTGGCCGTCATGCCATTTGACATCATCGGATTTAAATGACTGCAGGGTGCTCAATACATCTTCTTTGGGCATGCCTTTTTTGGGCAGCGCGATCTGTCCCATTCTCTTTCCTCCAGTTCCTTGGTTCAGGGTTCAGGGGTTCAGGGTTCAGAAGTTTTAGGAATTTGATGTCAGGATTCTGGCCGTTGACCACCGTTTTCTATTGTCTTGATTTATATTTGCTCTTTATCTAACCTTTGAACGTTGAACTTATGAACCCTGTGATATGGGTGGTCCCCAGAATTTAAGTGCCCGAATCAACCCAAGCCCAACGATCATCACGCCTAAAAAGACCAGGCTCGTTGTACCGACTCCCCAGTTCCACCAGACCGGTGCATTTACCAGCAGCAAACAGCCTCCGATGGGTACGATGGACAGGACATTCATCACCGCAATTTCGATGGCCACGGGCGTCTTG
>JAAUXY010082360.1_pt1 | contig 13685 bp, 10 predicted proteins | sample 7278121 | NCBI WGS metagenome assembly JAAUXY01 (sample SAMN14350117, study PRJNA611818) | marine sediment metagenome | isolation source: surface marine sediment (1.8m) | place: French Polynesia: Moorea | collected 2018-08 | reverse complement strand
CCCATCAGCGATGGGCAAGTAGGCGGGAGAACCTTATTTGAAGAAAAAAAACCTATATACGAAATTAAACCTGGTGTTCGGGCTATTCTTTTTCTTTCCGGTTCTGGGATTCATTTTTTTCAGCATTAAATATGATATGCTCTCGGATAAATATGTCCCGCTTTTCTTTTTGGGCATCCTGGTTTTTTCTTTTGCCGGATTTACCATTCTCAAAAAGCTATTTGATAAAATCTCCAATATATCCGAACAAATGTCTTCCAATTATCTGGGAGATTTTCCGGACGAGCATCTTTCATCCGGCACCGACGAGCTTCAAAACATCGTTCAGTCTTTTAGCGCCATCGAACAGCGCTTTAGCAACACGTTTCACGCACTCGAAAAAAAGGCATCTGAGATTGCCATTTTAAAAGAGCTCTCCGAATTATGTTATGTCACTTTTGATCCGGAAGAAATCCTGCACATAACGCTTGAGCGGGCGCTGATGCTGACCAATTCGGACCTGGGCTCGATCTTAACGCTTAATAAAGTCGAACCCAAGACATTTCTGGTCAAAGCCACCGTCGGACTTGGCAAATTTGTTAAAGCCGGTGACCGCATTGATTTTGAGACCAGCATCGCCAAATATGCTGTTATCAACAAATCTCCTTTAGTGGTTGAAGATATCGAAAGGGACAATCGTTTTGGCAGAGCCAATCAGGCGCATTATGGCACCAAGTCCTTTGTGTGTATGCCGATTAAGACCAGCAAGGAAATTTTTGGGGTCCTGACGATTTCATCCCGACAGCATCGTGTTTATACCCAGGAGGACGTTGAAGTCCTAACACCGCTTTTAAGCAATGCGGCCTTTACTTATGAAAATTTGCGTCTACTCAAAGAAAACGATCGCAACACGCTGCATTTAAGGTCCATTGAAAAAATATTTAAAGTCCTGACTTCCAGCTTCAGAGACACCGAGCTACTGCATGCGGTGCTCAATGAGCTTCAAAGCGTGGTTCCCTTTGATCTCGCATTTGTGCTTACCCAGGATGACGCCAAGCCCGGCTACTTAAAGATATTTGATTTGCTGATCAGCGGGCCTTCCAATCTGGCCAGGGGCACTACCTATCCGATCAGAGACTCAATTCTTGAAAAAGTATTTAAGCAAGAAAGTAGCCTTTTAGTGGACAATACCTGTATGATGGCCAATCCACTGGATCGTGAGCTTTTCGCCGACCAAGGTTGTACTTCCTGTTTATTAGCGCCCTTAAAGAGTGATGGCGGTGTCACAGGGGTTTTAGCACTGGTTGCGCGTGATGCCGCGATGTTTTACAAGGCACGCAAGCTTATTACTTGGATTGCCAATGGATTGTCACTGGCCATTGAACGTAATCGACTGTCGGCAGCAGTCGTCAAACGCAACCAGGAATTGGATACCATCCGCCAAGTCGGCAGTGCGCTGGCGTCATCCACATTTGATATCAGCAAGGTCTTAAAATATACGATGGATATGATCCGCGAAGTGATGAATGTCGAAGCGGGTTCCTTGCTCTTTTTAGAAGGCGATGAACTTGAGATTGCCGTTGCTTTTAATATTAAGATCAAATCCATGAAAAAATTCCGCCTAAAAATCGGTCAGGGAATCGCTGGTTATGTAGCCGCCAGAGGCAAATCAATCCTAGTCAATGACATTGAAAAATCGCCCCATTTTTTTCCTATGGTGGATGAATCCACCGGTTTTAAAACCCAGTCGGCGTTATGTGTGCCCATGGTTTCTCAGGGAAAGGTTATCGGTGTTATTGAAGTGCTTAACAAGATAAATGGGGAATTCGATACGGATGACAAGGATCTTTTGCAATCCATTGCAACCTCAGTCTGCATTGCCTTAGAAAACGCTCGCCTTTACAAAGAAACCCTCAGCATGGCTGAGCAAGAGCGCGATATTCGGCATATGTTTCAAAAGTTTGTTCCCAAAGAAGTCCTGGATAAAATTATTTATGATTCTGAAAATGACAAACCGGTGGTTGAAGAGCTAAAAACAGTGACCTTGCTCAATATTGACATTCGCGGATTTTCGGATCTTTCCCGCAAGATTGGCTCCCAAAAAACGGTTTCGCTCCTTAATAGCTTTTTTTCGGTGATGGGCGGGGTTGTTTTCAAACACTCCGGCATTGTCGATAAGTATTTGGGAGATGGATTTTTGGCACTCTTTGGCGCCCCGGTGTCTAGCACTAAAGACGCGGATAATGCCATCGCGGCCGGCTTTGAAATGAAAAAATCCCTTGACGCGGTTAATCGATTCTTAAAGCGCAAATACGATACCATTGTCAAAATGGGCATCAGCATTCATACGGGTGAAGTGGTGGTCGGTAACATAGGATTTGAACAAAAAATGGACTATACCGTGATCGGCGATCCGGTTAATACGGTCTTCAGATTACAAAACCTGACGAAATCATTTCCAAATGGTATTTTAATCAGTGAAAACACGCTGCGGGCGGCACGAACACGCCCGCACGTCGGTGAAATAAAAACATCAACCGATCTTGCTGAAGAACTCGGCGATATGAAAGTATACGAGTTGCTTGGTGAAAAACCCGGCAAGCCCTATGTTATAGCTGCGCGATAGCACTTTTTGAGATGCCGTCCTTATTGATGCTTGCGCGAATATCAAAAACAGGGGTTACATTTAGCCGTTAACCCCATTTTTTGATGCGGGTAAAAATATATCTGCCAATCAGATTGATCCGTCGCAGCGTCTTGGGATGGTAATGGAGACCAAAACATGGAAGATTCGGAAAATCAGGGATTTTTAAAAGGACAATTTCTGATGGCCATGCCGGGCTTGGTGGATCCCAATTTTCACCAGACGGTGACGTGTATGTGTGAACACAATGCCGAAGGCGCCATGGGGGTGGTCATCAATCGGGTTCATCATGCCTTAACAGCTAAAGATATCTTTGAAGAGTTAAACATCCATTATTCACCTCAGGCCGAACGGATCCCGATTCACCTCGGGGGACCGGTTCATATTGCAGAAATTTTTGTACTTCATGGGCCACCGTTTGATTGGGAGGCTTCGTTAATGATTACCCCCGGTGTTGCGCTCAGCAATACCAAGGATATTATTGAGTCGATTGCAGCAGGAAAAGGACCGGAATCATTTATTATCTCACTTGGATGCGCCGGCTGGGGTCCGGGGCAGCTCGAAGCGGAAATCAAACAAAACGCATGGTTGACCGCTCCGGTATTCGAGGACAACATATTTACTATGCCGGTGGAAAATCGTTGGGAGGAGGCAGTCAAGAAGATGGGAATTGATCCCAGATTGCTTTCCGACAGGGCGGGTCACGCTTGATTTGAGCTTGGGTGATTAGCGGCGGGCTTGACTAGATTTGGCTTTTGCTTTGGGTTTTCTTTTCTTCAAACAATCTTTGTCTTTTCTGACGAAAGCACACAATTTCGGGTTATAGTATTCTTTGCAGTTGAGAGGATTATAGAGCGGACATTCAGGATGTTTCTCGGACATAAACCATCATTCCCTTCTTAAATTAAAGTCCCCAGACGGAACACGCGTTTTGTAACACAAAATCGCTGGCTTTACAAGGTATTAAAATCACAATTGACCAACTGCTGGAACCCACCCAGCCAAATCTGCAGCGCAACACGCTCCCTTGGCCTATCAATTGGCTGTTGACGCACAAAGTTTAGACCTTGATCCCATGCCAACCGCCGTATCCCATACTCAGCAGGATGGGCAGCCCATTTTTTGGAAGTTCATTCGATCTCACTCGACCGTTAGACCCATCCCATGATCCCTCCTTTTAGAATAGTCATTGATTTGCACCCCCATCGCCGCTCAATTCGATATCCATAGAAAATTGCAGCATCGATTCTAATTTTTACACAGTATGATTCAATCTTCGAATTTGAAGATGTGATTCATGGGCAATTTGAGTCTTCAAGAACAGGCACGAAAACAAATGTTGATACGGTGTATTGTAATCGACCTCGGTTGTTTTTTACCTGTGTTTCATCGATCAAAAGCCAGGTACCTGCATACATAGTTTTCACTTTTTATCAATTTGTGGTTGATCTTTACTTAATACTTTGTGTGCTTAGCAAAATTTGAATATTTTCAGAGGATGCCCAATGAACTGTATTCTTTGTGATTACGAGTTGATTTAGATGCGATATTTGTGGATAGTCATCGAACCTATCGTTTTTAAAAGATTTTCTGATCGGTTTTCAAATCGTGATGACGACAGGGGTTATCTTTGCCCCTAAATACCCTTTGTTTATCCTAAATTTAGTGCACCATTTCCAAATTATCTTCTATAAATTGCGATAAACAAATCCAGAGTATTCCCTCCCGGTTGAGATAAAGAGGTTTTTAAAAAATTGCACGGCAGGACGCGAACAGTTCTGTCTTGTATTTTAGACATATCAAAAAATTGTAGATCGAATCCAAAAGTTTAAAAATTTGATGGATTCATTCCCAACAAATTTGAGTTTCATTTTGAGGCATATTATGTCCCGCTTGCATCTGAAGGGTCTCATAAAAGATCGCCAATCATCTCAAATCGGATCCATCAAAAAATTAGGCATCCTGCTTCTTTTAGCCACTGGATTCATTGTATTGGTGACCTTCATGGCCGGGTTCGCTCTGGAGCGGATCAAATTAAAAATTCAAGCCGATGCCGGCGACGCTCTGCAGATCGTATTGGAAACCACTCACGAGTCCCTGAATCTGTGGGTGGAATCCAGCAAATTCCAAATCAGACAAATCGCCGGTGATCTGACATTGATGACATTGGTCGAGCGCCAATTGAATGTCCCCCGCAATAAAGATGCCTTGTTAAACAGCGAAACTTTATCGAAATTGCATAAATTTTTCAGGAGCCGAAGTGATCAGTTCGGACAGGCAGGCATTTTTTTTATTATCTCCCCGGATTTGGTCAATATCGCATCCATGCGTGATGGCAATATCGGGGCCAGGAATGTGATCGCCAACCAAGCGCTGGATCTTCTCAACAGGGCTTTTCAAGGTTCGGCTGTATTGGTGCCCTCGATATGGTCTGATGAGGCTTTGAGCGTCTCTACTGGTGGTGAGCTTAGAAATGCGCCGACCATGTTTCTGGCAGCACCTGTAAAGAATCTCCAAGAAAATATTATTGCCGTCGTTGCCCAACAAATCGATCCTGCCGGGGAATTTACACGGCTGATTCAGTTGGGGCGCATCGGTAAAAGTGGAGAAACCTATGCTTTTGGGCGCTATGGCAAGCTGCTTTCCGAAAGTCGTTTTGAAGATGATTTGCGCCAGGCCGGGCTGCTTGGCGAAGGCGAAACCAGTATTCTTTCGGTCAGCGTGCGTGATCCCGGCGGTGATTTGACAAAAGGCTATACTCCTGCAGTCCCCAGATACCAGCAACCGCTGACCCTGATGGCCGAGCAGGCAACCAAAGGGAAAGCCGGCCTAAATGTAACCGGATACCGTGATTACCGGGGCGTACCGGTATATGGCGCCTGGCTGTGGGATGATAAGTTGGGCGTCGGGTTGACCACTAAAATCGATGAAGCCGATGCCCTCGGCCCCTATTATGCGACGCGCTCGGTGATCCTGACCGTTCTGGGGATCACAGTTTTGCTGGCACTGGGCTCTTTGGTGTTTGCGGTGGTCATCGAAGAGCGTGCCAGCCGAGCGCTGCAAAAATCCCATGACGAGCTTGAAATAAGAGTTGAGGAAAGAACTGCACAGCTAAAAGAAAATCAAGCGCGTTTAGTGGAAAGTGAAGAGCGCTTTCGGGGTTACTTTGAGCACAGCCAGGTCGGTATGACCGTCACCGCGTCGGATAAGGGATGGATAGAGGTTAACAGTCAGTTGCAGCAGATGCTGGGATATAACTTGGACGAGTTACGCCAAATGACCTGGGCTGAGCTGACCCACCCGGACGATTTAGCAGCGGATCTGAAAAACTTCGAGCAGATGCTGGCCGGTGAGATTGACGACTACGCCATGGACAAACGTTTCATCCGCAAAGACGGCCAGATCGTGTATGCGAACATGACTGTCACCTGCGTGCGCAATGAAGATGGTTCCGTCCAAAATATCCTGGCATCGATGCTGGATATCAGCGAACGTAAAGAGGCTGAGCAAGCATTGCTTGAAAGCAGAGCGGCTGCCCGAGGGCTGTTGGATGCAACTCAAGAATCACTGCTTCTGCTGGATAAAGAGGGAACTATTATGGCGGTCAATCAGACCGCCGCGCGCAGACTACAGCAAAAGCCGGCAGAACTTATCGGAACCAACCGTTTTGATCTCTTATCTGAAAATGTGCGCGAGTCGCGGAAGGCACATTTTGAAAGGGTTCTGCAAACCGGTGAGCCCGAAGATTTTGAGGATGTTAGGGACGAAATGATATTTCATAATATTTATTATCCGGTTCGGGATAAGGATGATGCCATCATGGGGGTTGCCATTTTTGCACAGGATATCACCGAGCGCAAGAAGGCCGAAAAAGCCATAATAGAGCGTGATCAGCAAATCACCGGAATTCTCGATCATACCTTTGGGTTGATCGGGTTAATGAAACCAGACGGAACTGTCATTCGGGTAAACAAAGCAGCTTTGGAAATGGGCGGAATCAGCGAGGAGGACATCATTGGCCAGGCCTTCTGGAACGGTCCATGGTGGTCCCACTCAATGGAGCTCCAGACGTGGTTACAGGGAGCTATAAAACGGGCGGCCGCTGGGGAATTCATTCGCGAGGAAACAACTCATCCGGATCCGGAGGGAGAAATTCATTTCGTAGACTTTTCAATCAGCCCTATTAAGGATAATTCTGGGAAGGTAATTCTTTTGGTCCCTGAAGGATATGATATTACCGATAAAAAGAAAGCTGAAGAAGCTATTCGCGAAAGCAGAGAGCGGCTTGATACCATCCTGAAAACGACTGCCCAGGGATTCTGGCTTAATGATCCTGATGACAATATGATGGAAGTCAATCAGGCCATGTGTGAAATCCTGGGTCTGGCCAAAGAGGATGTCATTGGCAGCAATTTTTTTAACTTCCTTGATGAGGATAACAAGGAGATTGTACGACAACAGAATCTGATGCGCAAAAAAGGAATCCATAGTATGTATGAGATTTCGCTCATGCGATCCGATGGGCAGCAGGTCCCTTGCTTGATGAACGCCTCACCCTTGTTGGACAAAGATGGGAATGTCGTCGGTTCATTTGGTATGACAACCAACATCGCCGAGCGTAAGCAGATGGAAGAGGAATTAAGACGCAATGTGGATGAACTGGAGCGTTTTAGTAAGGTCGCTTTCGGGCGTGAAAAGAAGATGATCCAGCTCAAGCAGGAAATTAACGCGTTATTGGGCCAAATGGGTCAAACTGAAAAATACAAAATTGTACAATGATTATCATCTAAGCCGGCATAAGGAGGAGAAAATATGTTTAAGGAAGAAAGAGAAGAGCTCAAATTCGATTGGAGCATGATCGGCAATATCGGGGAAGGGCGCCCCAACCTCGGCAACACCATGGATGTCAGCGTTTACCGATTGATGCAGTTTACCCTCAGGGATGTGCTCATAAAACAATTCGATGCGGAAACCGCAGACAACATATTTTACGAGGCCGGCAAGCATGCCGGCAAAGAGTTTTGCAAAGAGTTGATCACCCACAAAGATGATTTTAATGAATTTGTGGTCGAGCTCCAGGAGTTGCTAAAAAAGCTCAAAATCGGCATTTTACGCATAGAAGAAGCGGATCTTGAAAAAATGAACTTCATGCTGACCGTTGCTGAAGATTTGGATTGCTCCGGCTTGCCGGCCAGTGATGAAACCATTTGCACTTATGATGAGGGATTTATCAGCGGGTTGCTTGCTGAATACACCGGGAAAAGCTTCAGCGCCAAGGAAGTCGACTGCTGGTGTTCCGGCGATCGGGTCTGTCGGTTTCAAGCCAAAGCAGCTGACTGAGGATTCACCGAATGCTTAAGGTAAAAGAAGAAGATATCGATAAGATAACAGAGGTTTTTTATCTGATTCTCAAGGGTAAAAAGCCGTCATCTATCGAGCTGCCTGAAGATTACCCGGACAATGAAATCAAGCAGGCGGTTAGCTATATCAATAAATTCATTGCTGAGTATAACGGTGTAACAGAGCTCATTTACACCTTAGCCAGGGGTGACCTCAGTTTTGAAGCACCCAAAGGCAAGATGCTCATCCTGCAATCGCTTAAGAATTTGCAGGCCAGTTTAAGACATTTGACCTGGACGACCCAGCAGATCGCCAAGGGTGATTTTAACCGTGAAGTCGATTTTATGGGAGAATTTTCTACTGCGTTCAACAGCATGGCACGGCAACTAAAGGATTCCTTCACAGAGCTGTCAATCATCAATCGCGTCGTTCAAAATCTGAGTGGAGAACTGGATTTTCAAAAAATGATTGAGCTTGCCAGCCACACGCTAAACGAATTGCTAAAGGCGCATACGCTTTACATCGCCATATATGACCGACCGACCCAAAAGATCAGTTTCCCCTATTACAAAATCGGCGACCAACAAAGACAACAACCATCGATGACCCTGGGTCAAGGATTGACCTCCAAGATCATAGGTTCGGCACAACCCCTGCTGTGTTTGACTTTACAGGAACAAGTCAGTGAGGGCGCTGTCATCGTCACTGGCGCATGTGAGACATATTTGGGTGTGCCCATCCTGATCGGTAAAGAGGTGATCGGCGTTCTCAGCGTGCAGCATCCCGAACCGAATCGGTACACCCCGGAAGATGTCCGCCTGGTGAGCACGATTGCCGCCAATTTGGGGATTGCGTTGGAGAATGCGCGCTTATTTACCGAATCGCAAGCTGCCAATGAAGCCCTTGAAAACCGCGTGAATGAACTGGATGATGCCCGCCTGGCCATGCTGAACATGATGGAAGATCTCGATGAAGCCCGAAATGAGGCCGAAGATGCCACCAAAGCCAAAAGCGAATTTCTGGCGAACATGAGCCATGAAATCCGCACGCCCATGAATGCCATCATGGGGATGGCCCATCTGGCGCTGAAAACAGATCTGACGCGCAAACAATACGACTATCTAAAAAAAGTGGATATCTCCGCCAAATCCTTGCTTGGAATTATCAACGACATTCTGGATTTTTCCAAAATCGAGGCCGGCAAATTGGACATGGAGTCCGTAGATTTCCAATTAGAGGATACCCTTGACAACATATCCACTTTAGTGGGCATTAAGACCCAGAAAAAGGGGTTGGAGCTGCTTTTTAAGACCGACTCTTCCGTGCCGACGGCACTGGTGGGTGATTCTCTGCGCTTGGGCCAAATTCTGATTAACTTGTCAAACAATGCTGTCAAATTTACCGATAAAGGGGAGATCGTCGTTTCCACCGAATTGGTTGAAAAAGACGAAGAACAGGTTACCCTAAAATTTTCGGTTCAAGACACCGGCATTGGCATGACCGCCGAGCAAGCAGCCAAACTATTTCAGCCGTTTATGCAAGCAGATTGCTCTACCACCCGCAAATATGGCGGTACCGGTCTGGGATTAACGATCAGCAAGCGTTTGGCGGAGATGATGGGCGGTGAAATCTGGGTGGAAAGTGAGCAGGGCCGAGGCAGCACTTTTAGTTTTACTGCCAACTTCGGCCTGGGCGAAGAGAAGGCCAAAAAGCAATTTAAGCTCATATCAGAAATGCGTGGTATGAACGTATTGGTGGTGGATGACAACGCCACGTCAAGGGACATTTTACAGGATATGCTGGAATCATTTACCTTCAATGTCACTGTGACCGCATCTGGGCCAGAGGGCATCAGCGAACTTGAAGGCGCCAATACAGGTACACCAATTGAGCTGGTGATCATGGATTGGAAGATGCCGGGTATGGATGGCATCGAGGCCTCCAAACGCATTAAGCAGCACAAGGATTTGAGTAAAATTCCAGCCATCATTATGGTCACTGCTTACGGTCGTGAGGAGGTCATGCAGCAGGCAGAGGAGCTCGGACTCGACGGCTTTCTCCTGAAGCCGATCAGCCCTTCGATGCTTTTTGATGCCGTTATGCAGGCATTTGGCGAAGTGCTGCCCAAAACCTCGCGGATTGCACAAAAACATGAACAGGAAGACGAGGCGTGGAAAAATATTCAAGGGGCTCACCTTTTGTTGGTAGAAGATAATGAAATCAACCAACAGGTGGCCAAAGAAATACTTGAAGGTGCCGGTCTGAACATCACTTTGGCGAATAATGGTCAAGAAGCCGTCAACGCGGTAAAGGAAAACCATTATGACGCGGTGCTCATGGATGTGCAAATGCCAGTGATGGATGGGTATACCGCCACTCGCAAAATACGCGAGTGGGAAGGTGGAATGCGGCCTGCGACGAGCTCAGCCGAGTCGAATGCGGAATGCGGAATGGAGAATGAAGATATTGATCCAATACCGATTATTGCGATGACGGCGCATGCCATGGCCGGTGACGAAGATAAAAGCTTGCAGGCCGGTATGAACGGCCATGTCACCAAACCGATTGATCCGGATCAACTGTTTGCTACACTGCAGGAATGGATAAAGCCGCGTGAGAAACGCGTTCAGGTCCAACAACCGACTATTCCTGCTGAGCAAACCGAGGCGGAAAAGACGGTCCAAGCAGAGGATGAGCTTCCGGCATCTTTGCCGGGATTTGATCTGGCTGATGGATTAAAACGATTACAGGGTAACAAAAAGCTTTATCGGAAGTTGCTTTTAAACTTTGCTACAGATTACGAAACAGCGGCAAATGACATCCGCAAAGCGTTGGATGCGCAGGATTTTGATCAAGCGCACAGTTTGGTGCACAATCTCAAAGGACTGGCGGGCAATCTGGCGGCCATGGACCTGCAGACAGCCGCAGTGAATCTGGAGAAACTCGTCAAAGGCGTGGATAAGACATCACCTCCAGCCACGGAGCTGCATATGATGTTCTCGGGTCTTGAAAATGCCCTCAGCCAAGCCCTTGAATCTGCTCAGGGTTTAGGTGCATCCGCCGAAGAAAACGTCTGCGATCTATCCAATGAAGAGCTTGCCGCGATCCCCGCTGAAATCGCTCAGGATATTGCCCAACGTATTCGTGATGCAGCACAGATGGGTGATGTTATGACGCTAAATGCTATTGCTGAGGAAATCAAGACGCACTCAGATGCCTGTGAGCCGCTCAGCAAACAGATTCTTCAACTGGCGGAAGATTTTGATCTTGATGGCGTTCAAAGATTAGCGGATGCGCTAAATGCCTGTTGAATATTTCATTTTTTGTTTCTATACTGATGTTCCAATTGAAGGTCGCTCACACGGTTTTTGGCAAATGGGACGCATATGAAATCACACCAATATTCGTTTGAACTCAAAAACGATCTTTCCGAACTTGAGACCTTGTGCCAGCATTTGAACAAGTTCGGTCGGGATGCCAAACTATCAGAAGCGTGCATAACCGATGTGAATATCTGTCTGGACGAATTGTTTACCAATATCGTTTTTTATGGCTTTAAAGACAAATTAGAGCATATCACCCGGTTCCAGTTGCATTTGAGTGACAATGAGCTGACGGTTATCATTGAAGACGAAGGAGTGGCGTTTAATCCGCTGGCAAAAAAAGATCCGGAAATACCCGACGATCTGAAAGATGTCAAAATCGGCGGTCTCGGCATTCATATTGTCCGCAAACTAATGGATGACCTTCATTATGAGAGAAAGAATGGTAAAAATATATTGACCTTAAAAAAAATGTCGAACCTTTTTTGATAGAACCGGAAAGGATTTGAGAATGGAAATTGATCACAAAGTGGAAAACGAAATTCTGATTTTTAGCATCAAAGGGCGGTTGGATGCAGCCACCGCGCCGGTCGCTGAGGATACGATCAAAAAGACAATGGCGGACAATACCAATCGACTGTTGTTTGATCTGAGCGCGCTGGAGTATCTTAGCAGTGGTGGATTGCGCGTCATTCTATCGGCTGCCAAAGAAATTAGAAATCGAGAAGGCAAAGTAGCGCTTGCTGCCCTAGCACCGTATGTTTATGAAATTTTTGAAGTCAGTGGTTTTACGGCCATGATTCCCATTAAAGATACGGTTGACGAAGCCCTCAAAGACCTGTCTTCGTAGCAATGTGAATTGGTAAGATTCGGCGTTTGATGCTCAATGAGCCAATGAAGGGTATGGGGTAGCACGTACTGGATTTGGGTATTTGTTATTTTCTTAAGAGTTGAGAAGCCAATAGGGCCTTCATTAAACCAATACCAAATATCAAATACCCAATACCGAATTCTAATTGATTGCTTTTTTCAAATTGATAAACGCGCTGCGGTCAAAGCCCAGGGTCTTAAAAAAGGAAAGCAAATCGGTGGAATCCCAGCGAACCGAGGTATACACCTTATCGATGCCCGCCGCTTTGTAGATATCAAATATTTTGCGTGCCATCTCAGCACCGATTCCCTGACCCATGAAGTCAGGATCCACACCCACGGTTGCGATCCAGGCACTTTTGGTTTCACCGAATCCGGCCGTCAGAATATAGCTGATCATAAAACCGACGACTTTGCCCTGGTGTTCGGCCACGTAACAGGCTTCTTCTCCGTTTTGGGCATGGCCCTCCACCACTCTTTTAAAATCAGGTTCAACCGGCCGCCGTGTAATTGACGCATAAATTTTTGTGATCGCTTCCGCATCTTCGGCTTTTAGCTGTCTTATCTGAAAATTATCCACGGGCAAATTCCTTATCGCTGCAATGGTTAATCGGTTCTGATGATTTTGACCTTATGACCGACCCAATTCGGCGGGAGATAAACCCGGCCGCTGTTACCGCTGGACTTGACCCGTTTTTCGATCATTTCTTCGCCGTATATTTCAAATTTCACCTTGCTATTCGGTGATTCAGCAGCGGTATCTTTTTTGTCCTCTACCGTCCTCTTTTTTTGATTTTTTGCATTTGCCACGGTGAAATGCCTCTTCTTTCAAGAAGGTTGTGTCAAAACGTTTATTTTACGGCTTACAGGGGTCATTTATGAATAGTGGGTCTTATAACATGCTGAAATTACGTTTTTAATATAAAGATTGCATTCTAAAGCAATATCTAATAAAGCTACATTAAAGCTACATTGTATCAGAGTCAAGCAAAAATAATGAAAATATAATTGCAGCACTACCACAAACACCAACAAAACCATTATTTACTTGCGGCAGGCTTGAGCCGGGAGGCTGAAAGATAAGATTTGGATGGAACTATTAGCACCATTTTATGAAATCGCCAAAGATCCGATTGCTTACGCCAGAAATTGGAAAGCCCGCACCCATTCCAAGATTGTCGGCTATTTTTGCTCTTACGGTCCGGAAGAAATTATTTGGGCGGCCGGTGCGCTACCGTATCGAATCTCAGGCGGCGGCCAAACCATGGCCCAAGCGGATGCGCACCTCCAGGCCTATTCCTGCAGCCTTGTCCGCGGCACATTAGATGATGCCCTTAGCGGCCAGCTGGACTTTTTAGATGGTACCGTCTTACCCCACACCTGCGATTCGATGCAAAGGTTATCCGACATTTGGCGCCTGAACACTGGTTTTGATTTTCACTTAGATCTGGTGCTACCGGTCAAATTAAATACGCGCAGTGCCGAACATTACATGCAGGCTGTGATCAAAAAGTTCACAAGCGAACTTG